>Ga0315286_10001385_pt1 | contig 21909 bp, 15 predicted proteins | sample YL17G10_0_MG_FD_205038 | JGI IMG/M metagenome (GOLD analysis project Ga0315286, IMG submission 205038) | Sediment microbial communities from Yellowstone Lake, YNP, Wyoming, USA - YL17G10_0 | ecosystem: Environmental > Aquatic > Freshwater > Lake > Sediment | place: USA: Wyoming | collected...
TCCGCAACGCGGCAGGGGATTCTTTTACTTTTCCTTCTCCCGCTCAAGGACAAAACAGACTTGTTGGTACTCGTCGGCCACCTGGGGGAGGCATTGGGCGGCTTCCGCGACGTCTCCGGCCTTGGCGAGAGTCTCCACCTTGGCACACAGCGAGGCCAGCCGGCGGGCGCCGAGGTTGCTGGCGGTGCCCTTCAGGCTGTGGGCCGATTCACGCAACGCGGTGGCGTTGGAGGCCAGCACGGCGGCTTTGATGGCCTCAAGCCGGGGCGGGGTGTCCTTCATGAAGAGCGCGGCGAGCTCCGCCACCGGATCCGCTTCCCCCGGCTCCCGCAGGCTGCGCAGCGACTCGAACACGGCGGGATCGATCACCGGCTCGGTTCGGAGGCTCGCGGGGGCCGGCGGCTGGAGCCGGGCGCGTGGCTGCACGCACCCCACCGCCCGTTGCAGGGCCGCCTGGAGCTCAGGCAGCTTGACGGGCTTGCTCACGTAATCGTTCATCCCGGCGGCCAGGCAGCCCTCGCGATCCCCTTCCATCGCGTTGGCGGTCATCGCGATGATGTAAACCGGGGTCTGGTCCGCGTTCGATTCACTGGCTTCAAACCGGCGAATCCGGCGGGTGGCGTCGTAGCCGTCCAGCTCCGGCATCTGGCAGTCCATCAGGATCAGGTCGTAAGGGATGCGCTTGACGGCTTCCAGGGCTTCCTTGCCGTTGGCCACCGCATCGGCGCTGTAGCCCAGCTTCTTGAGCTGTCGAACGGCAATCCGCTGGTTCACGATGTTGTCCTCCGCCACCAGGATGCGCAGGTGCCGGCGCGGGATCTCCCGGACGGACGCGCCGGGCGCGCCGCTGGGGGTCGTGACGTCGGTGGGGCCGGACGTGCGATCGCCGAAGATCGCGGCCAGGCTTTCCTGCAAGCGCGCCACCTTGACCGGCTTGACCAGGTAGGCGTCGATGCCCACCCGGTGCCACGCCTCCGCATCGAGGTGCAGGCCGAGCGAAGTCAACATCAGGAGACGGGTGCGGCCCAGCCGGGGATCGGAGCGGACCTGTTGCGCGAGGTTGAGGCTGTCCATGCCGGGCATCTGCAGGTCGAGCACCACGACGTCGAAGGGACAGCCGCCTTCCACCCCGCTGCGGAGCAGTTCGAGGGCTTCCTCAGGGCCTCCGGCTGTGGCGGCAACCATCTTCCACGCTTCCGCGTGGTAGTTGAGCATCTGTCGGGTCGTCGCGTTGTCATCCACGATCAGCATCCGCCGGCCGGCCAGTTCGGGCAGCGCCGCCGCGGGCTTGGGCGCTCCCGCCGGCGACCGCTCCAGTCGCACCGTGAACCAGAAGGTGGATCCCTTCCCCACCGTGCTGGTCATGTGGATCTCCCCGCCCATCATTTCGACCAACTGCTTGGAGATGGCCAGGCCCAGGCCGGTGCCGCCGTATTTCCGCGTGAGCGATCCGTCCACTTGCGTGAAGGATTGGAACAGCTTGTTGCGCACGTCGGGCGCCACGCCGATACCCGTGTCGCTGACCGCGCAGTGCAGGACCACGGGGTCGTCCGCCTCCGACTGCCGCGTGATGCGGACCACGACCTCGCCCCGCTCCGTGAACTTGATGGCGTTACCCACGAGGTTGGTGAGCACCTGGCGGATGCGGCCGGGGTCCCCGCGCAGGGACCGCGGGACATCGGCGTGGATCCAACTCACCAGCTCGATCCCTTTGGACTCGGCCCGTTCGGCCAGGAGTTCCACCGTGCTCTCCACCGTCTCGGCCAGGTCGAAGTCGATGTGTTCGACCAATAGCTTGCCGGCTTCCATCTTCGAGAAGTCGAGGATGTCGTTGATGACGATCAGGAGGGCATCGGCGCTGCTGCGGATGGTTTCCGTGAAATCGCGCTGCTCCTCGCCCAGGTCGGTGTCCAGCAGCAGGCCGCTCATGCCGATGATACAATTCATCGGGGTGCGGATCTCATGGCTCATGTTCGCGAGGAATTCGGCCTTGAGCTTGGCGGCCTCCAGGGCGGCGTCCCGGGCGGTGGCGAGGGCCTGCTCGGCTTCCTTGAGCGGCGTGATGTCCTTGGAAATCCCGAAGGTGCCGATGATCTCGCCGCTCTGGTTGTGCAGAGGCATCTTGGTGGTCAGCACCCAGGTGTTGCTCCGGCCGGGCCAGGTTTCCTTCTCGGTCTTGCCGATGATCGGCTGTCCGGTTCGAATGATCTCCTGTTCGTCCTCGAAGGCCGCCCGCGCGTGTTCCTCGGAGAAAAAGTCGAAATCGGTCTTTCCCACCGCTTCGTCGGCATTCGCCACCCCGAACTTCTGGGCCAGCACGCGTCCGACCCGCAGGATCCGGGATTGGCGGTCCTTGAAGTAGATGCCGTCGGGGATGTTGTCCAGCAGCGCCCGGAGCAGGTCGCGCTCGTAGGCGAGCGCCTCCTCTATCTTCTTGCGCTCGGTGACGTCCCAAAAAATCCCCTGGACGCCAATCACGTTGCCGTCGGCGTCGTACAGCGGAGTCTTGACCACCTGCACGTAGATCTGGCCGCGATCGGGCGTCTGGTGCTCCTCCACGGTTTCAAATGCCTGCCGGGCTTCCACGACCCGCCGATCGTCATCCTGATACTTCTTCGCCAGTTCGGCCGGGAAGAAGTCGGAGTCGGTCTTCCCCACGATGTCGGCGCGGTTTCGCCCAACCACTTCGCAGAACCGCGTGTTGGCAAAGGTGAAACGGCCCTGCGTGTCTTTGCGGAAGATGTTCTGAGGCAGGCACTCCACCAACGAATGGTAAAGAAGCTCCGAATCCTGTAGGGCGTCCTCAGCCCGCTTGCGCTCGGTGATGTCTTCCACGGTCCCCTCGTAGTAGAGCACCTGGCCGGCAGCGTCCTGGACCGCCCGTGCGGATTCCGAAATCCAGATGACGCTCCCGTCCTTGCGATAGACTTGCGACTCGAATCGCGACACCGTCCCGTCTCGCTGGATCAGTCGCACGAAGTCGTCGCGGCGCCCCCGCGTCACGTAAACCTGATGCTGGATGTCTTGGATCGCGGTCATCAACTCTTCCGCGGAGTTGTAGCCGTAGATCCGGGCCAGCATGGGGTTGGCCGAAAGATAACGTCCGTCCGGCGTGGTCTGGTAGATCCCTTCGAGGACATTCTCGAAGATGCCCCGGTAGTTCTCTTCCGTTTGCCGCAGAGCTTCCTCGGCCCGCAGGTGGTTTCCCACCGAACGCTCCAACTCGACGAGATTCCGACGCAACTCCAGATGAGTTATCACCTGGTGCCCCAGAATGCGCAACGCCCCGGTCTGCTGGCGGTTGAGCCGGCGAGGCCGGTAATCCAGCACGGAGAGCGTGCCGATCACATGGCCGCCCCGGGGCGTGATCAGCGGCACGCCGGCGAAGAACCGCATGAACGGCTCGCCGGTGACCACGGGGAGTTGGGCGAACCGCCTGTCCGCCAAGGCGTTCTCGACGACCAGGATTTCCGATTGGAGGATGGCCTGGTCTGAGAACGCGTGTTCCCGCGGCATCTCCGTAAGTTCCAGGCCGACTCTCGATTTCGCCCAGTAGCGCCGGTCGTCGATGAATCCGATCAAAGCGACGGGCGTGCGGCAAAACTGGGCGGCGAGACGCGTCAGATCATCGAAGGCCTCTTCGGAGGGGGTGTCGAGCACGCCATAAGAAAGCAGGGCTTGGAGCCGCTGCGCCTCTTCCGTGCGTTGTGATGAATGGTCCATCCGGTCTGCCGATGCCAGACGCACCCGACTCTAGGGTAAACTGCCGCGCGACTCAACGAATCTCTGAGGTTGTTCCGCGGCTCTCCTCCCCGTTCATTGCCGCAGGTCGGGCCCGCCCAGTGAGGTCAGGCGGCCTACCGGCCGGGTTGCCTGAAGCCTGGCGGTCACCCCGGAGTGCGGCTCTTTCTCCGCTCCGTCAGGTATTGACCCTCACCCTCTCGGGGTCAGTTCCCAGGTCACGCCGAAGTGGGTTGAAAAGGACTCAGCACAGAGGAAGGGGGCGTGCCTTTGCCCATACTCGAAGTGAGCCAGATTGCCCCTCCATGCGCGGGGTGGGCAGGGCTCAGTGGCACCTTGAGGGACGGTGTGCGAACCCACTGGGACTGACCGCCAACCCGAGTGGAAAAAGCGGTTGACACCTGTGAATGGGTTTCATAGTTTCACCCGGTCGTCGAACCGTGAGAATGTGAGAAGTCATTAACCCCTACGGTTTTTCAGTGAGAGACAGCGGGGTTGATGGTGGATTGTCGTCTTTTGCAGGGCAGCCGGAATCGATTGCCCATGTAGCTCAGTTGGCAGAGCGCGTCCTTGGTAAGGACGAGGTCATCAGTTCAACCCTGATCATGGGCTCCAGTTTGGCCGGAAGTCGCGCGAAGCCGATTTCCAGTGCCGATTAAACAGAAACCAGCAAATCAGGAATCGCAATGGCTAAAGAAACGTTCCAGAGAACCAAACCGCACGTGAACGTCGGCACGATCGGGCACATCGATCATGGCAAGTCCACGCTGACGGCGGCGATTGTCGAGGTGCAGGCAAAGAAAGGCCTGGCGCAGCGGATTTCCTACGCGGACATCACCAAGGGCGGCACGGTTCGTGACGAGACCAAGACGGTGACGATCGCGGTGTCCCACGTCGAGTATCAGAGCGACAACCGCCACTACGCGCATATCGACTGTCCGGGCCATGCCGATTTCATCAAGAACATGATCACAGGCGCGGCGCAGATGGATGGCGCGGTCCTGGTGGTGGATGCGTCCGAAGGCCCGATGCCGCAAACCCGGGAGCACGTGCTGCTGGCCCGCCAGGTCGGAGTGCCGGCGATCGTCGTGTTTTTGAACAAGGTGGATCTGGTGGACGATCCCGAACTTCTCGACCTGGTCGATATGGAATTGCGCGACCTGCTCAACAAGTATGGCTTCCCCGGCGACAAGACGCCGATCGTTCGGGGCAGCGCCAAGAAGGCCTTGGCGGGCGAAGCGGAGGCGGAGGCCTCGATTCAAAAGCTGCTCGATGCCGTGGATGCCTTCATTCCGCTGCCGATGCGTGAAGTGGACAAGCCGTTCCTGATGTGCATCGAGGACGTGTTCAACATTGAAGGTCGGGGCACGGTCGTGACCGGCCGTGTGGAGCGGGGCGAACTCAACCGCAATCAGGACGTGGAGATCGTGGGGCTGCGCGAGACGAAGAAGACGGTCGCAACGGACATCGAGATGTTCCGCAAGCTGCTCGACAAAGCGACGGCGGGCGACAACGTCGGCGTGCTGTTGCGCGGCACGAAGAAGGAGGAGGTGGAGCGCGGGCAGGTGCTGGCCAAGCCCGGCTCGATCACGCCGCACACGAAATTCAAGGCCGAGGTGTACGTGCTCTCCAAGGAAGAAGGCGGCCGGCACACGCCGTTCTTCACCAATTACCGCCCCCAGTTCTATTTCCGGACGACGGATGTCACGGGCACGGTGGCGTTGCCCCAGGGAGTGGAGATGGTCATGCCTGGTGACAACGTGTCGGTGGAGATTTCGCTCATCGCGCCGGTCGCGATGGAGAAGGGACAGCGGTTCGCCATCCGGGAAGGTGGCCGCACCATCGGCGCCGGCCGTATCTCGGAGATTGTCACCTGAAGCACGCGTGCTTGACCCGGACACGAAGCGCGGGGAGTCCCCCCGTCTTCGTGGTTCTGGTCGGAATCCTGAACGAAGCTGGTATGCAACGGCGAGAAGGGCGGTAGCTCAATTGGTAGAGTAGCGGTCTCCAAAACCGTCGGTTGGGGGTTCGAGTCCCTCCCGCCCTGCCAGTCGGTCGAGTCGGAGGGGTGGCAGAGTGGTCTATCGCGACGGTCTTGAAAACCGTTATGGGCTAACACCCATCGGGGGTTCGAATCCCTCCCCCTCCGCCATGAAATGTTGTGAGTAACTGGTACATCAAACTACTGATCTGGGTCGCCGTCGTCGGCGTCGCGTTCGCCATCGCCTGGCGCAAGGGCTACCTCGCCAGGGTGGCCGACTATGTCCGGGAAACCCGCGAGGAACTGCGCAAGTGCACGTGGCCCTCGCTCGAGGAACTCAAGGGATCCACCGTCGTCGTCATGGTGGCGATGGGGTTGTTGGCGGCCTTCACCATCGGCGCCGACTTCATCCTGTCGCAGTTGATTCGTCTGATGCTCTAGCCCGCTTTGCGAAAGGACGATCTCATGCGCAGTCAGTGGTTTGTCATTCATACGCTGTCCGGCCAGGAGCAGAAGGTCAAGGAGAGCATTGAGAAGCGGCTCAAGGCCGAGGAGATGCAGGATTACGTCAAGGAAGTCCTCGTCCCGATGGAGAAGGTCGCGGAGATCCGCAATGGCAAGAAGAGCGTGACGGCCCGCAAGCTCTACCCGGGGTATGTGTTCGTGGACATGGTGCTGCTGGACGAGAACCAGAAGGTGGTCGAGAAGCCGTGGTACTTCGTCCGCGACACCCCGGGCATCATCGGGTTCGTGGGGGGCGAACGGCCCACGCCGACGGCACCGGAGGAGATCGAGTCGATCAAGGTCCAGATCGCCGCGTCGGAGGACACCGAGCGGCCGAAGGTCAGCTTCGAGGTGGGGGAGACCGTCAAGATCAATGACGGGCCGTTCCTGAATTTCAGCGGGGTCATTGAAGAGATCGATCCGGACAAGGGCAAGCTGCGGGTCACGGTGAACGTCTTTGGACGCAACACGCCCGTGGAGTTGGAATACTGGAAAGTGGAAAAGTCCTAGCATATGGCGAAGAAGGTTGTTGGACAGATCAAGCTGCAGATCCCGGCCGGTCAGGCCAACCCCGCGCCGCCCGTCGGCCCGGCCCTCGGCCAGCACGGCGTCAACATCATGGGTTTCTGCAAGGAGTACAATGCGGCCACCCGGGACCAGGCGGGCATGATCATTCCCGTGGTCATCACGGTCTACCAGGACAAGTCGTTCACCTTCATCACCAAATCCCCGCCCGCGGCCGTGCTGCTGAAGAAGGCGGCGGGCATCGCGTCCGGGTCCAAGATGCCCAACAAGGAAAAGGTCGGCAAGGTGACGCGCAAACAGATCCTGGACATCGTGAAAATCAAACAGAAAGATCTCAACGCCGCGAGCGAAGAGGCGGCCATCCGCGTCATCTCCGGCACGGCCCGGAGCATGGGGATCGAAGTGATTGGCTAACCCTCCAGAGCGGGAGAGCCGCGCGGCTCGTCAGCACCGCAAGCAGACACATGGCAAGCAAACGATACCGGAAAGCACTGGAACTCGTGGATCCGCAGAAGGCCTACCCGCTCAGGGACGCCGTCGGGGTTCTCGTCAAGTTCCCGAAGGCCAAGTTCAACGAAACCATTGAACTGGCGTTCCGCCTGGGCGTCGACCCCAAGCAGTCTGACCAGATGGTGCGGGGCACGGTCGCGTTGCCGCACGGCAGCGGCAAGGTGGTCCGCGTGCTCGTATTCGCGAAGCCGGGACCGGCCGCCGAGGCGGCGCGGGGCGCCGGCGCCGAATACGTCGGCTTTGACGATCTGATCAAGAAGTGCAACGAAGGCTGGGTGGACTTCGATATTGCCGTCGCCACACCCGAAGCCATGGCGGAGGTGCGCAAACTGGGCAAGGTGCTCGGCCCGCGGGGCCTGATGCCGAATCCCAAGACCGGCACGGTGACGGAAGACACGGCGAAGGCCGTCAAGGAATTCAAGGCCGGCCGCGTGGAGTTCAAGATCGACAAGGCGGCGAACGTGCACGTGCCGGTCGGCAAGCTGTCGTTCACGCCGGAACAGATTCTTGAAAACGCCCGATCGGTGGTGGAGGCGGTGCTGAAGGCCAAACCCTCCGGCGCCCGGGGCATCTACGTCCTGAGTTGCGCTCTCTCCGCCACGATGAGTCCGCCCGTGCCGGTGGACACGAAGGACTTCACCGCCGCCGCCTAACCTTTACCGGACGATTCGACCATGCGCGCAGAGAAGCAACTCATCACCCAGGAATACATCGGCCGGCTGAACGCCTCCCCGTTCGCGATCGTCGTGGACTACAAAGGCCTCACGGTCGGTCAGTTCACCGAACTCCGCCGCCGGCTGAAGAAGGAAGGGGCGGAGGTGCACGTCGTCAAGAACTCCATCCTTCGCGTGGCGGCCCGGGAAGTCGGGCTGCCGGACCTGGGCACCCTGGCGGGACAACTGGCCGTGGTCACCGGCCAGAAAGACATCTCGGCCGCGGCGAAGGTGGTCAAAAAGTACCAGCAGAATTCGGACAAGCCCAAGCTCCGATTCGGTTTTCTGAACAACCAACGGCTGGAGGCCGAACAGCTTTCGGTCCTCGCGGACCTGCCCTCGAAGGAGGCCCTCCGGGCCACGCTGCTCGGACTCCTGCAGACGCCGGCGACCAACCTGGTCCGGCTCCTCAACACGCCCGCGACCCAACTGGCGCAGGTGCTCAAAGCCTATGCGGACAAGGCGCCGCAGGCGGCCGCCGGCTGAACGAACCGCTTTTCCGTCGCCTCATTGGGCGATGCGGAAAATCAACACACGAACAAAGTAAATCGTCGGCTCACGGGCCGTGAGTTTAATTCACCCGGGGCCGCGGGTGACGACGAGACTGAAAGGACACATGGCACTGGATAAAGCAAAGATTGTAGATGAACTGAGCAACGCGACCGTGATCGAGATCGCCGAACTGGTGACTGCCCTGGAAGAGAAATGGGGCGTCAAGGCCGCAGCCGCCGTGGCGGTGGCGGCGTCGGCGGCGGCCGGGGGTGCAGGTGCGGCCCCGGCGCCGGAAGCCAAGACTTCCTTCGACGTGATTCTCGCGTCCGCTCCGGCGGACAAGAAGATCGCCGTCATCAAGGCGGTGCGCGAGGTCAAGGCGGGCCTGGGTCTGGCCGACGCGAAGGCGTTGGTGGAAGGCGCACCCAAGCTGGTGCTCGAAGGCGCCCAAAAGGCGGAGGCGGAGGCGGCCAAGAAGAAGCTCGAGGACGCTGGCGCCAAGGTCGAACTCAAGTAACCCACATCATCTCGGGGCGGTGGGTGACGGCCACCGCCCCGGTTTGTCAGGCGACCCGAAAAGCACCGATTGTCAGGATTTCTTCAACGGTTCGGGAAAATTGGGGTCCAAGTCGTTTGCCGGCGGTTTCTGGAGCAGAGCCAGGAAGACCGGCGTATTGTCGTTTGGAGTGAAAACCGGTCCGGACCTGTGCCGGCCAAAGAACTGAGGTCAAGATGACATCGCGAGCAGCTGAACGGATCAACTTCGGCAAGATTAAAGAAGTCATCGCGCCCCCGAATCTGATCGAGATCCAGGTCGATTCCTACCGCGAATTCCTGCAGCAGGAGGTGTCGCCTTCGAAGCGGAAGAATCTCGGCCTCCAGGCCGTGTTCACCGAGGTTTTCCCGATCGAGAGCTACGACGGGAAAGTGGTGCTCCAATATGCCAGCTACGAGATCGGCGAGCCCAAGCTCGACTGGCTGGAGTGCCTGCGCGAAGGCCTGACCTACGGTGCGCCGCTCCACGTGGCCTTCCAGCTCCGCGAGGAAAAGGGCACCAAGGAGGAGAAGGTGTTCATGGGCGAACTGCCGCTCATGACTCCCCAGGGCACCTTCGTCATCAACGGTGCCGAGCGGGTGATCGTCAGCCAACTCCACCGCTCCCCGGGCCTGGCCTTCGAGGCCACCCAGCATCCGAACGGGAAGATGCTTCACTCCTTCCGCATCATCCCCGACCGCGGCTCCTGGTACGAGGCGCAGTTCGACACCAGCGATCTCCTGTACGTTTACCTCGACCGCAAGAAGCGGCGTCGGAAGTTTCTCACGACGACCTTCTTCCGCGCCCTGGGCTACGGCTCCGATGCCGAGATCCTGAAGCTCTTCTACGACATCGAAGAGCTGAGCATGAAAGCGGCGGAGAACCTCGAGGATTTGCAGAACAAGGTGCTCATCGAAGATGCCGTGGATGCCGAGAAGGGGATCGTGGTGGCGCGCGCCTTCGAGCCCCTGTCCAAGGCCGTCATCCGCCAGGTCGCCGAGCTGGGCATCAACAAGATCAAGGTCGTGGATACCACCGTGGATGATGGGATCATCATCAAATGCCTGAAGAAGGACCCGGCGCGGGACGAGGAAGAGGCGCTCAAAGACATCTACCGCCGTCTGCGTCCGGGCGACCCCCCCACCGCCGCCAACGCCCGCGCGCTGATCAAACGGCTGTTCTTCGATTCGAAACGTTACGACCTGGGTCGGGTCGGCCGTTACAAGATCAACCAGAAGCTCGGGCTCAAGGCCGACAATGACTCGCGCATCCTGACCAAAGAGGACCTGGTGGCCGCCACGAAGTATCTGCTGCGGCTCAAGAAGGGCGAGGGTTCGCTGGACGACATCGACCACCTCGGCAGCCGGCGGGTGCGGACCGTGGGTGAGTTGCTCGCCAATCAGTGCCGCGTCGGCCTGGCGCGCACCGAGCGCCTGGTCAAGGAGCGCATGACGCTCTTCGATCAGGGGCTGGACACCATGACTCCCCAGAAGCTCATCAACCCAAAGGCGCTCTCGGCCGTGGTGCGCGATTTCTTCGGTCGCAGCCAACTGTCCCAGTTCATGGACCAGATCAACCCCCTGGCCGAGCTGACGCACAAGCGCCGGTTGTCCGCGCTGGGACCGGGCGGCCTGTCTCGCGACCGTGCCGGATTCGAGGTGCGCGACGTCCACCCGTCGCACTACGGTCGCATCTGCCCGGTGGAGACGCCCGAAGGTCCGAACATCGGCCTGATTGCGTCGCTGGCCACCTTCGCGCGCGTCAACGACTTCGGGTTCATCGAAACGCCGTACCGCCGCGTGGAGAAAGGCCGGGTGTCGAGCCACATCGGTTATCTCACCGCCGACCGTGAAGAGCAGTTCACCGTGGCCCAGGCCAACGCGCCGATCGACGACAAGGGCAACTTCCTGGTGGACAAAGTGACCTGCCGCTGCAAGGGCGACTTCATCGATGTCGAGCCGGCGCGCGTGGACTACATGGACGTGTCGCCCAAACAGTTGGTTTCTGTGGCGGCGGGACTGATTCCGTTCCTGGAGCACGACGATGCCAACCGTGCGCTCATGGGCTCCAACATGCAGCGGCAGGCGGTGCCGCTGCTCGTCACGGAGTCGCCGCTGGTCGCGACCGGACTGGAGGAGCGGGTGGCGCGGGACTCCCGCGCGGTGCTCGTGGCTGAAGAGGCGGGCAAGGTGGTATCCGTCACCGGCAACCGGGTCATCGTCACCAAGGACGGGAAACTGCCGGACGGCAAGAAGAAGATCAAACACGACCCAGCGAACGGCATCTACGTATACAGCATCCGGAAGTTCATGCGTTCCAACGCGGCGACCTGCATCAACCAGAAGATTCTGGTGAGCCGGGGCGACACCGTGAAAAAGGCGCAGGTGATCGCCGACGGTCCGTGCACGCACGGCGGCGAGCTGGCCCTTGGACGGAACGTGCTCTGCGCGTTCATGCCGTGGAACGGCTACAACTTCGAGGACGCCATCCTGATCAGCGAGCGGATCGTGAAGGAAGATATCTACACTTCCATCCATATCGAGGAATTCGAGGTCAACGCCCGCGACACCAAGCTGGGGCCGGAGGAAATCACCCGGGACATCCCGAACCTCGGCGAAGAGGCGTTGAAGAACCTGGGACTGGATGGGGTCATCCGCGTGGGCGCCGAAGTCAAGCCGGGCGACATTCTCGTGGGGAAGATCACTCCCAAGAGCGAAACCGAGCTGGCGCCGGAAGAGCGGTTGCTGCGCGCCATCTTCGGGGAGAAGGCCGCCGACGTGAAGGATACTTCGTTGCGCGTTCCCTCCGGGACCTACGGCATCGTCATGGATGTCAAGGTGTCCGCCAAGAAGGAGGCGGATCGCACGTCGAAGATCTCCACCGGCGAGGCCAAGAAGCAGGCCAAGCAGGTCGAGGAGGAATACAAGGGCAAGGTGGAGGAGTTGCGCGAGCAGCTCACCGAGGCCCTCAGCAACATCCTGCTCGGCGAAAAGATCCCCCTGGACGTGGTCAACTCCGAAACCGGCGAGATCATCATCCCGGCCAACCGCAAGATCACCAAGACCCTGCTCCGCAAGCTCGCCGGCGTCTATGACCGGATCGAGATCGATCCCTCGCCCATCCGCAACCAGATCAACGAAATCATCGGCAGCTTTAAAAAGAAGTTCGACGACCTCCAGATGCAGTACGACGAGGAGCTCCAGCGCATGGAGTCGGGCGATGAGGTGGACAGCGGCATCATCCGCTCCGTCAAGGTTTACATCGCCTCGAAGCGCAAGCTTTCCGTCGGCGACAAGATGGCCGGCCGGCACGGCAACAAGGGTGTCGTGGCCAAGATCGTGCCGGAGGAAGACATGCCGTTTCTGGCGGACGGGACCTCGGTGGACATTGTCCTGAACCCCCTGGGCGTGCCCTCCCGCATGAACGTCGGCCAGGTGCTCGAAACGCACCTGGGCTGGGCGGCCAAGATCCTGGGGCTGCGGTTCGCCACGCCGGTGTTCGACGGCATCAAGGAGAAGGAAATCCGGTCCTATCTGAAGCAGGCGCACCTGCCGGAGCACGGCAAGACCCTGGTTTACGACGGTCGCACCGGCGAACCCTTCGACCAGGAGATCGTGGTCGGCTTCATTTACATGATGAAACTGGGCCACCTGGTGGCCGACAAGATTCACGCCCGGGCGGTCGGACCGTATTCGCTGGTCACGCAGCAACCCCTCGGCGGCAAGGCTCAGTATGGCGGCCAGCGCTTCGGCGAGATGGAGGTGTGGGCCATGGAGGCCTATGGCGCGGCTTACACCTTGCAGGAGCTCCTGACCGTGAAGTCCGACGATGTCCAGGGCCGCACGCGCATCTACGAGAGCATCGTCAAGGGCGACAACGCGCTCGAAGCCGGCGTGCCGGAATCCTTCAACGTGTTGGTGAAGGAAATGCAGTCCCTCGGCCTGGACGTGAAGGTCGGCTACTCAAACCCGGCGGATCAGCCCGCCACCGCCAGCGCGGCTCTGACGGCGCTCCGCTAGGACTTCAACCTTTCGCCTCGGCACATCATTATGATCAGCACCAAAGAATCCGCGCGCGAGCTGTTGGGGCTCGACACCGTCAACCTGGTGGACTACGTCGGGATCAGCGTGGCCTCCCCGGAAGCCATTCGCTCCTGGTCCAAGGGCGAGGTGAAGAACCCGGAGACGATCAACTACCGCACGTTCAAGCCGGAAAAAGGCGGCCTGTTCTGCGAGCGCATCTTCGGCCCGGTCAAGGACTGGGAATGCTCCTGTGGCAAGTACAAGCGCATCAAACACCGGGGCGTGGTGTGCGACCGCTGCGGCGTGGAGGTCACGCTCTCGCGCGTGCGCCGCGAGCGCATGGGCCACATCGAGCTCGCGGTGCCGGTCACCCATATCTGGTTCTTCAAATGCATGCCCTCGCGCATCGGGCTCATACTCGACGTGACGGCGCGCAACCTGGAGCGGGTGATCTACTACGAAGACTACCTGGTGATCGATCCAGGGCAGACGCCACTCAAGACCCACCAACTGCTCAGCGAGATGGAATACCGGGAAGCCCGGCAGACCTACGGGCCCCACTCGTTCACCGCCAAGATGGGCGCCGAGGCTGTGCGCGAGGCGCTCGCCCACGTGGACCTCGCCAAGCAAATCACGCAACTCCAGGAGGCGATGCTGGAGACCAAGAGCAAACAGATCCGCAAAAAGATCGCCAAGCGGATCAAGCTCTTCCAGGGATTCCTTGGCTCCAAGAGCCGCCCGGAGTGGATGGTGGTCACCGTCCTCCCGGTGATCCCCCCGGACCTGCGCCCGCTCGTCCCGTTGGAGGGGGGGCGTTTCGCGACGTCCGATCTCAACGATCTGTATCGGCGCGTCATCAACCGGAACAACCGGTTGAAGAACTTGCTGCAGCTCAAGACGCCGGAGGTGATCATCCGGAACGAAAAACGCATGCTCCAGGAGGCGGTGGACGCGCTGTTCGACAACGGCCGCCATGGCCGGCCGGTCACCGGCGCCGGCAACCGCGCGCTCAAGTCCCTTTCCGACATGCTGAAGGGCAAGAGCGGCCGGTTCCGTCAGAACCTCCTGGGCAAGCGCGTGGACTACTCGGGCCGATCGGTCATCGTCATCGGTCCGGAACTCAAGCTCAGCCAGTGCGGGCTGCCCAAGAAGATGGCGCTCGTCCTCTTCGAGCCGTTCATCATCCGGCGCCTCAAGGAGCTCGGCTACGTGCACACCGTCCGCTCCGCCAAGAAGATGATCGAGCGCCAGTCGCCCGAGGTCTGGGACATCCTCGAAGAGGTGACCCGGGGCCACCCGGTGCTGCTCAACCGGGCGCCCACCCTGCACCGGCTCTCCGTCCAGGCGTTCGAGCCGGTTCTCATCGAAGGCGAGGCGATCCGCATTCATCCGCTGGTCTGCACGGCCTACAACGCCGACTTCGATGGCGACCAGATGGCGGTGCACGTGCCGCTGTCGGTCGAGGCCCAGATGGAGGCGCGGCTGCTCATGATGGCGCCGCTGCACATCTTCAACCCGTCCAGTGGCAAGCCGATCATGACGCCCACGCAGGACATCCCGCTGGGCTGCTATTATGTGACCGCCAATCCCCGCGAGCCGATGCCGGCCCCGGGCGGCAAGCGGCTCAAGCTGTTCGGCTCCCGCAGCGAGGCCATCTTCGCCTTCATGGACGGTGCCGTGCGAAAGCATGAGTGGATCCGCATCGCCAACCCGGACCTGGGTCGCCAGACGGCGTACGGCGATGCGAACAAGAAGGTGATCGAGACGACCGTCGGCCGCGTGATCTTCAGCGAGATCTGGCCGCCCGAACTCGGCTTCATGAACCGCCAGGTCGGCAAGTCCCAACTCGGCGACATGATCTGGAACTGTTACAAACGCTGCGGCAACGAGCGCACGGTCGTCACCCTGGACAGGCTCAAGGAGTTCGGCTTCCACGAGGCCACCCGGGCCGGCGTTTCCATCGGCATCGACGACATGATCATCCCGAAGGAGAAGAACCAGGAGATCAAGGTCGCGCAGGAGCAGATCAACGAGGTGGAGAAGCAATACCGCAAAGGCGTCATCACTCCCGGCGAGCGCTACAACAAGATCGTGGACATCTGGACACACTGCACCGATCAGATCGCCAACGTGATGGTCAAGACGCTCGAACACAACCAGGGCAAACGGGAATACAACCCGGTCTGGCTGATGGTTGATTCAGGGGCGCGCGGCAACCGACAGCAGGTCCGTCAGCTCGCCGGCGTGCGCGGCCTCATGGCCAAGCCCTCGGGTGACATCATCGAGAAGCCCATTCTCTCCAACTTCCGTGAGGGGCTCACCGTGCTGGAGTACTTCATCTCCACTCACGGCGCCCGCAAGGGCTTGGCCGACACCGCGCTCAAGACGGCCGACTCCGGCTACATGACCCGCAAACTGGTGGACGTGGCCCAGGACGTCATCGTGCGCGAGGACGACTGCGGCACCTCCAACGGCATCTGGGTGGGCGCCATCTACGAAGGCGAAGACGAGGTGGTCAAGCTCAGCGAGCGCATTGTCGGCCGCTTTGGCTGCGATGACATCAACGATCCGCACGACCCGAAGAAGAAGCTGGTACAGGCCAACGAGGAGATCGACGAGATCAAGGCCAAGCTGGTGGAGAGTTCCGGGGTCGAGAAGATCCGGATCCGGTCGGTCCTGACCTGCGAAAGCAAGCATGGGCTCTGCATCAAGTGCTACGGCCGCAACCTGGCCACCGGCGCGCCGGTCAAGCTCGGCGAGGCGGTCGGCATCATCGCGGCCCAGTCCATCGGCGAACCGGGCACGCAGCTCACCATGCGCACCTTCCACATCGGCGGCACGGCCTCGCAGGTGTTCAAGCAGCCGCTCATCAAGTCCAAGCACGACGGCACGATCCGGTATAACGAGCTGCGGGTGGTCCGGCTCGAAGACGGCAGCAACATCGTGCTGAACAAGAACGGCTCGATCTCCGTGGTCGCCGACGACGGTCGTGAGCTGGAAGTCCACAACGTGGTCATCGGCGCGGTGATTTCGGTCGCCCACGGTGCCAAGGTCAACAAGGGCGACACCTTCGTGCAGTGGGATCCCTACAACGTCCCGATCCTCTCGGAGAAGGCCGGCCGCGTGAGGTTCCAGGACATCATCGAAGGCGTGACGATGAAGCAGGAGGTCGACGAGACCACCACCCAGGAGGCTATGGTCGTCATCGAGCACAAGGAGGACCTGCACCCGCAGATCATCATCGAGGATGACTCGGGCGACATCGCCGCGAGCTATCCGATCCCCTCGGGCGCGCACATCGTCGTCAGCCAGGGCGACAAGATCGTGGCCGGAACCCTCATGGCCAAGACCCCGCGTAAAACGTCGAAGACCAAGGACATCACCGGCGGTCTGCCGCGGGTGGCCGAGCTGTTCGAAGCCCGGCGGCCGAAGGACGCCGCGGAGATTTCGCGGATCGACGGCATCGTGGACTTCGGTCCGACCGTCCGGGGCAAGCGCTGCATCCTGATCAAGGATCCGCAGACGGGTCTGGAGGAGGAACACCTCATTCCCATCGGCAAGCACGTCATCGTGTTCAAGGGCGATTTCGTCCGGAAGGGACAGCAACTCACCGAAGGGCCCATTGTCCCGCATGAGATCCTGGACGTCTGCGGTCCGCAGGAATTGCAGGAGCACCTCGTCAACGAGGTGCAGGAGGTTTACCGGCTGCAGGGCGTGACGATCAACGACAAACACATCGAAATCATCGTGCGCCAGATGCTGCGCAAGGTGCGCATCACGGAACCCGGCGACACGACCTTCCTCTGGGGGGAGCAGGTGGACAAGATCGCCTTTGGGGACGAGAACGAGCGCGTCGAGAAGATGGGAGGCAAGCCCGCGGAGGCCCAACCGGTGTTGCTGGGCATCACCAAGGCATCGCTCGAAACCGAGAGTTTTCTCAGCGCGGCGTCCTTCCAGGACACCACGCGCGTGCTCACGGAGGCCGCCAGCATGGGCAAGATGGACTACCTGCGCGGGTTCAAGGAAAACGTCATCATGGGTCACATCATTCCGGCGGGCACCGGCTTCGACAAACACCGCAAGGTCGCCCTGAAGCCGCTGGTGGAGGTGCAGGCGGAGGAGCCGCCCGGGCTGGCGGAGGAGGGTACGCTGGCCGGTTAGCCGCCGGAGCCTGACGGCACCGAAAAACGATCAAATAGTTGTTGCAGCCGAAAAGTCCTTTGTTATCATCCGCACTCCATTTGTCCGGGGCCCGCAGGAGAATGCGGAAACCCTTGGGAAACCCGGTTAATCCAGGCCATTAGCAATGCCGACCATCAACCAGCTCGTCCGAAAAGGACGCAACAAACTGCGCTTCAAGTCGAAGTCGCCGGCGCTCGAGGGGGCACCGTTCCGGCGGGGGGTCTGTTTGCAGGTCATGACCCGCACCCCCAAGAAGCCGAACTCGGCGATGCGCAAGGTGGCCAAGGTGCGCCTCACGAACGGCTATGAGGTCATCGCCTACATTCCGGACGAGGGGCACAACCTCCAGGAACACTCGATCGTGCTGGTCCGCGGCGGGCGGGTGAAGGATCTGCCGGGGGTGCGGTACCACATCGTGCGCGGTACCCTGGACGCCGCCGGGGTGGAGAAGCGGCGCGTGAGCCGCTCCAAGTACGGCGTGAAACGCCCGAAGGACAACAAGCCGGCGGTGGCGGCGGCGGCGGCTCCCGCAGCGCCGGCGAAGTAAGCTTATGTCTCGACGTCGTCAAGCCGTGAAGCGACCGGTGGTGGCGGACGCCAAGTACCACAGCACGCTGGTGGCCCGTCTGGTCAATGTCGTGATGCAGCGGGGCAAGAAGAGCCTCGCGCAGCGCGTCGTGTACGGTGCGTTGGATGAAATCGCCGCCAAGAACCCGGGGGGCGATCCGCTGGAGATTCTGCAGCGGGCGGTGGACAACGCCAAGCCGCGGCTGGAAGTCAAGGCCCGCCGGGTGGGCGGGGCCACGTATCAGGTGCCGATGGAAGTGGTCGCGGAGCGGCAGTTCGCGCTGGCGTTCCGGTGGCTGGTGAATCTGGCCGACTCGCGGAAAGGCACCGCGATGAAGAACGCGCTGGCGGCGGAGATCATGGAAGCCTATCAGGGGCAGGGCAGTGCGATTCGCAAACGCGACGAAGTGCACAAAATGGCGCAGGCCAACAAGGCCTTCGCCCACTTCCGCTGGTAGCGGGAATCAGTTTGAGCCGCGCCCCGAGAGGCTGACGTAATCGGGGCGCTTTTAGTCTCCAAGACTGAGATGCAGGCCGTAATGGACAAACCGAAATCAGTGAACTCGCTGAACCGGCAGTACCCGATGGAGTGTACGCGCAACATTGGGATTGCGGCGCACATCGATGCCGGCAAGACGACCACCACTGAGCGCATCCTCTTCTACACGGGGCTCATCCACAAGATGGGCGACGTGGACGACGGCAACACCGTCACGGACTGGATGGAGCAGGAGCGCGAGCGCGGGATCACCATCACCTCCGCCGCCACCACCTGCTATTGGACCCAGAAGAGCGATGGCATCGCCAAGACCTTCGAGGGCGTCACGCATCGCGTCAACATCATCGACACGCCCGGGCATGTGGATTTCACGGCCGAGGTCGAGCGGTCCATGCGCGTGCTCGACGGCGCGGTGGCCGTGTTCTGCGGCGTGGCGGGCGTTCAGCCGCAGTCGGAAACCGTCTGGCGACAGGCGACGAAGTACCGGGTCCCGCGCATCGCGTTCGTCAACAAGATGGACCGGACTGGCGCCAACTTCGAGAATGCCGTCGCCGAAATGCGGAAGAAGCTGGGGGCCTATGCCTACCCCGTGGTTATCCCGATCGGCAAGGAAGATCACCTCCGTGGGGTGATCGACGTCGTCAACCAGAAGGCCATCATCTACGACCCGGCCGACGAGTTCGGGATGCGGTACTCCGTGACGGAGATTCCGGAGGAGGAGCAGGACCGGGCCCAGTTCGCGCTGGCGGAGCTCATTGACGCCGTTTCCAACAAGGATGATGAGATCGCCGGGCTCGTGATCGAGGACAAGCCTATCGATGCCCTGACCTTGAAGCGGGCGATCCGGCGCCTGACCTGCAAGCTCGAGATGGTACCGGTGCTGGGCGGTTCGGCCTTCAAGAAGCGGGGTGTTCAGCCGCTGGTCGACGCCGTGATCGACTATCTGCCGTCGCCGTTGGACGTTCCGGCGCCGCAGGGTCAGGACCCCACGGAAGCCGACCGCACCGTCGAAGTGCCTTCGGACGACAGTGGCAAGTTCTGCTCGCTGGCGTTCAAGCTGTGGAGCGATCCCTACGTCGGGAAGCTGGTCTTCTTCCGGGTGTACGGCGGGCAGCTCAAGAAGGGCGATGTCATCTACAATCCACGCACCCGCAAACGGGAGCGGGTCAGCCGCGTGATGGTGATGCAGGCGGACAAGCGGCTGGATGTGGACCGCGTGTTCGCCGGGGACATCGCGGCGCTGGTGGGTCTCAAGAACATCACCACCGGAGACACGCTGTGCGACGAGCGCTTCGACGTGCTGCTCGAACCGCCCACCTTCCCTGAACCGGTCATCTCGATGGCGATCGAGCCCAAGACCAAGGCGGACCGGGAGAAGCTCGGCGAAGGTCTGCAGCGGCTGGCCGAGGAGGACCCGACGTTCCGCTGTTTCACGAACGAGGAGACCGGCCAGCTCATCATCGCCGGCATGGGCGAACTGCACCTGGAGATCATCCGGGACCGCCTGTTCCGCGAGTTCAAAGTCGAAGCCAACGCCGGTGCGCCGCAGATTGCCTACCGCGAGACCATCACCCAGGCTGCGGACGGCGAAGGCAAGTTCATCCGCCAATCCGGCGGTCGCGGCCAGTACGGCCATGCCTGTATCCGGCTCGAGCCGAACGAGCGGGGCAAGGGGGTCGAGATCGAGAACGCAATCGTCGGCGGCGCCATTCCGAAGGAATACATCCCGGCGGTGGAGGACGGGCTGGAGGAGGCGATTTCGGGCGGCGTGCTCGCCGGCTACCCCATGGTGGACCTCAAGATTGCCATCACGGACGGCACGTTCCACGAGGTGGATTCGAGCGAGCTGGCGTTCAAGATGGCGGGCATCTTCGCCTTGAAGGACGCGGCCAAGAAGGCCCGCGCCATCTTGCTGGAGCCGATCATGAAGGTCGAGGTCACGACCCCGGACGAGTACCAGGGCGATCTGTTGGGGGATCTGAACCGGCGGCGGGGCAAGATCGTCAGTATCGAGGCCAAGAACAACTCGACCATTCTGTTCGCCGAAGTACCGCTGGCCGAGATGTTCGGCTACGCCACCGCGATCCGGTCGCTGTCGAAGGGCCGCGCGGCTTATTCGATGGAGCCTTTCCGCTTTGAGCCGGTGCCTAGCGGCATCATGGCCGAGATCATCGATTCGACAAAACCGAAACCGCAGCGCTCCTAGGGTTCAACTCGCAACTGCTCTTTGTTTTATGGCTGGACAACGCATTCGCATCCGCCTGAAGGCCTATGACCACCGGGTCATCGACCAGTCCGCCCACGACATCGTGGAGACGGTCAAGCGCACCGGCGCCCGGGTGGCCGGGCCCATTCCGCTGCCCACGCGCGTCGAGCGATTCACCGTCCTGCGGTCCCCGCATGCGGACAAGAAATCTCATGAGACCTTCGAGCAGCGCACGCACAAGCGCCTCCTGGATATCATTGACCCCACGGCCAAGACGGTGGACGAGTTGAAGAAGTTGAACCTGCCTGCGGGGGTGGACATCAGCATCAAGATCTAGTTTATGCTTGGGTTACTTGGAAAGAAGCTGGGCCAGACGCGCGTGTATGACGCGCAGGGCAACGCCCTGTCCGTGACCGTGGTGCTGGCCGGCCCGAATCGGGTGCTCCAGTGCAAGACGGTCCAGCGCGACGGGTACCAGGCCGTGCAGCTCGGCTTCGACGATCAGAAGGAATCGCGCGTCAGCAAGGCGCTGATCGGCCATTTCAAGAAGCACCAGGGCCAGCCGGTCAAGCGCGTGCGCGAGTTCCGGAACTTCTCGCTCACGGTCAAGCCGGGGGATATCCTCGGGCCGACCCTCTTCGCGGTGGGAGACTACGTGGATGCCATTGGCGTCACCAAGGGTCGGGGGTTCGAGGGGGTCGTCAAGCGGCACCACTTCCGCGGGGGCGACATGACCCACGGCGCGAAAGGCTGGCACCGGCGCTCGGGGGCCATCGGCCAGCGCCTGTTCCCGGGCACGGTCATGCGGGGCATGAAGATGCCCGGGCACATGGGCCAGGTGCGGCGCACCGCGCAGAACCTGCAGGTGGTGCAGGTGCGCGAGGCGGACCAGTTGTTGTTGATAAAGGGCGCAATCCCCGGCGCCGCCGGCGACTACGTGGTCATCCGCGAGTCCAAGAAGTATCCGAAGACGGCGGCCAAGAAGTGACGCCGATATCGCCATGAAGCTTGCAGTCAAAGACATCAAGGGCCAGGGCCAAGGCGAACTGGAAGTGAAGTTTTCGGTGATCGCCAACGGCAAGGGTTCCCAGGCGGTTCACGACACGGTGGTGGCGTACCAGGCGGCCCAGCGCATGGGAACCGCCTGCACCAAGACCATGGGTGAGGTGGCCGGCACCGGCAAGAAACCGTGGCGCCAGAAGGGCACCGGCCGCGCCCGCGCCGGTTCCTTCGCGTCGCCCCTGTGGCGGGGCGGCGGGGTGGTCTTTGGTCCGAAACCCCGCGATTTCTCCAAGAAGGTCAATCAGGGCACGCGGCGGCTCGCGCTGCGCAAGGCGATCAGCGAACGGCTCAAGAGCGGCGACGTGATCGTGGTGGATGAACTGCAGCTCGCTTCGCCCAAGACCAAGGAGTTCATCGCCGTGCTGGCGGC
>Ga0315286_10001388_pt1 | contig 21880 bp, 20 predicted proteins | sample YL17G10_0_MG_FD_205038 | JGI IMG/M metagenome (GOLD analysis project Ga0315286, IMG submission 205038) | Sediment microbial communities from Yellowstone Lake, YNP, Wyoming, USA - YL17G10_0 | ecosystem: Environmental > Aquatic > Freshwater > Lake > Sediment | place: USA: Wyoming | collected...
TTTGCTCTATATGGGGGGCAAACCGCGAAGGGTAGATGACGACGCTGGCCTCAGAGTCGTTGGCCATGTAGGCGTTGTCGGTGGGGGCCACGATCCCCTCATGTAGGATGACCTGCGTCAGCCCTGCCTTGGCCAGTCCGTAGTCCAGAAGAGCGCTTTCAATGCTGTTGGGAAAGAGGGTGCCCACCCTATCCCCTTTTCTGAGTCCCATCCCGAGCAGGGCGTGGCCCAATTGGTTGGCCTTCTCCCTCATCTCACGGTAGGTTATCCTCTGATCCCCCTTTGCCAAGGCAATCCTGCTGGAGAAATGGTCCGCAGCCCAATCATATAGTTTCCCGACAGTGTAGCCTAAATATCCTGCCATGTTGCCTCCCTTACCATGTCATGGCGATCCTTCCCGATAGGAAGGAGTGGCCATCTCAGGGTGGGGTAGGTACTGCGAGAGCACACGAAAGCCCTGTCCCCACCTCCAGATTGCCACGGGTTGCCTATGGCGACCCTCGCAATGACAGCTTCGTGACATCTGTTTGCATGATGGCGCATCAGTCCCGGAGCAACTCCCGGGCTATTACTATCTTCCGCACCTCCGTGGTGCCCGCACCAATCTCGCCCAGCTTCACATCTCGTAGCAGCCGATTCACTGGGTAGTCCAGCATGTAGCTGTATCCGCCATGGATTTGCACGGCGTGCAGGACGGCCTGGGTAGCCACCTGGCCGGCGAGCAGGAGAGCCGCCGCGGCGATCTTGTTGATGTCCGAGCCCTTTCCTCCCCTTTCGGCTGTCTGCGCCATGGTGGCCGCCTTGTACATGAGCAGTCTGGCCGATTCAATGCCCACATACATCTCCACCAGCTTCTCTTGAATTAGCTGAAACTGTCCGATGGGCTGCCCGAACTGTACCCTCTCCTTGGCATACTTCAGCGACAGCTCCAGTGCCCTCTCCGCCATTCCCAATGTCCACCCCGTGCCAGCTACCCGTTCCATATCCAGGCCACCCATCATCACCTTGACGCCCTGATTCTCTTCGCCCAGCACATTCTCTTCGGGAACATGGTAGTCATCAAATATCAGCTCACCTGTAGGGGAGCCTCTCTCTCCCATCTTCTCCAGGTGGCGGGTGGTAAAAGTGCCCTGGCAGCCCGGCTCCACGAGGAAAGCAGTTATGCCCTTGGCCCCTTTCTCAGGAGCTGTCTTGGCATAGACAATAAGGACGCCAGCTATGGGTCCGTTAGTGATGAAGGTCTTGGTTCCATTGAGGACATAATGCCGCCCTCGCTTGGCCGCCCTCATCTGGATACCCACGGCATCAGAGCCGGCATTGGGCTCCGTTATGGCTAGAGCTCCGATCTTTTCGCCGCTGCACATTTGGGGAAGGTACTTCTTCCGCTGCTCCTCGGTCCCATTTCGGCAAAGGTTATCGGCACAGAGATTGGAATGGGCATGACAACACAGACTCAGAGCGGGGCAAATCCGGCTCATTTGCTCCAGGCAAATGCATTGGGCCAGGTAGTCCAGCCCAGCGCCGCCATATCTTTCGGGAATGGTGACCCCCATCACGCCCAACTCGCCCAGTCTTCTCCATATCCCTTCGGGGAGCTTGTCCTCCCTGTCAATCTTCTCCGCGATGGGCTCGATCTCCCTGACCATAAAGTCATAAACAGATTCCGCCAGCATCTTGTGGACTTCGCTTAGCTCAAAATCCATGCCCCTTCCCTTCTGCTATGTCCGGCATCTCAAGCAGGTGCGCCTATCCAGAGCAAGACAGATTCTTGACCCGAAGCACCAAATCCAAATGAACAGGAAACCATCGCACTTGACACTGTTTGGGGTCTAGCGATCAGTATTTGGAGTCTGCCAGCACCCTTCCTTTGTCCAGTGTGTGGTAGCTGCCAGCAGCTACTTGCCCTTGAACTCGGGCTTTCTCTTCTCTATGAAGGCCCGCATCCCCTCCCTAGCATCCTCCGTCCCAACGGCAGCACCGAAGCACTCTGCCTCATAGTACAGGGCGCGGTCCATGTCCATATCCATGCCATTGTTCACCGCCAGCTTCACCAGCCCTAAAGCCACCAGCCCCTTGGAGCAGAGTTTCTGCACGAACTCCTCCACTGCTTTGTCCAGTTCCGCAGCAGGAACAACCTTGTTCACCAGACCGAGCCTGTGAGCTTCGGCAGCGGGGATCATCTCGCCCAGCATATTCATCTCGATGGCCTTGGTCCTGCCTATCAGTCGGGTAAGCCTTTGAGTCCCGCCCATGCCAGGAATAATGCCCAGGTTGATCTCAGGCTGGCCGAAGGCTGCCTTCTCCGAGGCGATTCGAAAATCACAGGACATAGCTACCTCATTCCCGCCACCCAGGCACAGTCCGTTCACCTTGGCTATGACGGGTTTGCGGACCCTCTCGATAGTGCTGGTGAGCTGCTGAGCGAACAGGGAAAAGTCCCGCGCTCCGATGGCGCTCAGCGTTGCCAGTTCGCCGATATCCGCCCCGGCACAGAAGGCCCTGTCACCCGCGCCCGTGATAACGATCACCTGAATGCTCGTATCCTTTTCGGCATCAGCCAGCGCGTCGCGCATCTCGCTCGACACTGTGCTGTTCAGAGCATTCATTACCTTGGGCCGGTTGATAGCTATGGTGGCAGTCCTATCCTTCTTTTCATACAGAATTAGCTCATACTGTTTCTGCGACATTTCTCACCCCTTCTCAACAGAAGTTACTTTTCGGCAAACAGGGTATAGAACCCCTTGCCGGCTTTCTTGCCTAGATAGCCGCTTTCCACCATTCTTCTCAATATGGGCGCCGCCTTATACCTTTCCCATCCGGTTTGATCGTAAATCGTCTCCGCCAGGTCCAAAACAACATCGGCCCCCACCAAGTCTATCATCTCTAGGAAACCTATGGGCCAGTTGAATGCCAGGCGGCAGATTTTGTCAATATCCGAGGCACTGGCCAAGCCGTCTTCCAGTATTTTCAGCGCTTCGTTCGCGGCTACATTGGCTATCCTGTTGGCTACAAACCCCGGGGAGTCCTTGACCACCACCGGCTCTTTGCCCAGTGATTTGCCGAATTCCACACTTACCTTTATGGTCTCATCAGAAGTGGTCAAGGATCTTACCACCTCTATTAACTTCATCACCGGCACGGGGTTGAAGAAATGCATGCCGACAAACTTCTCTGGCCGTTTCGTGGCCGAGGAAAGCAGGCTTATGGGTATGGAAGAGGTGTTGGTAGCTAGGATAGTTTTTGCTGGGCAAATCTCATCAAGCTGCTTCAGCACCGGCTGCTTGACCTCAGCTTTCTCAAACACTGCCTCTATGATATAATCGGCATCCCTGGCTGCTTCTCTTAGATTCGTAGAGGCGTGAACTCTGGCCAGAACCTTCTCTGCTTCAGCCTCTGGCATCGTCCCTTTTTTGACCAACCTGGCCAGACTCCCCTTTATGGTGTTCATGCCGCGATCGAGAAATTCTTCCTTTACATCCACCATCGCCGTTTCATAGCCCGACTGCGCCACCACCTGCGCTATCCCATTGCCCATGGTTCCCGCGCCTACGACACACACCTTCTTTATATCCATTTCGCCCTCCTTTCAGGGAAAACTCCTGATACTAAATACCACTCGGTAAGGATAATCCTAAATTCGAAACACTAACTCATGAACAATACCTGTCATTCTGATCCTTCCGCCAGGAGGGAGAAGAATCTCTGAGATTCTTCGTCGCCCTCTTCAGTCGGACTCCTCAGAATGACATTGATGGACAACCTCGTTCTGAGTTTTTGACTTTGGTCATTCGGGATTGTTTAGAATTTAGAGATTAGTATTTATGGTTTGCTTTCTACCTTCCTTTGAATACCGGCTTCCGCTTCTCCAGAAATGCCTTCCTGCCCTCCGCCACATCCTCCGTAGCGAAAACCGCTGGCATTATACCGAGGGCAAAGTCCCAGTCCTCGTGGCATTTGCGATTCAATGTCCTTTTGATGGCTGCCTGGGCAAACGGTGCACCATCCTTCAGCTTATCGCAGATCTTCCCCACCTCTACTATCAACTGATCGTGAGGGACCACCCCGTTCACCAGTCCCATTGCCCTGGCTTCCTCGGCAGTGATGTCATTTGCCATGAGAGAGAGGTACGAGATATTGTGTTTGCCCATCACCTCCATGCCGCGGGTCAGCGTCTCTATCGGGATAGCCCCGTGGTTGATCTCCCTGATGCTAAACTTCGCCTTGTCCGAAGCAATGACGATATCACCTGTAAGCGTAATTCCGCAACCAAACCCGAAGGCAATTCCATTAACCGCCATGACAACAGGCTTGGGTATGTATTCAAAATGGTTAAACACCTTCGTCACGAGCTGCATGAAATACATCCCCTGGCCGACTTTCTCAAACTCGAAGCCTGATACATCAGCTCCGGCACAGAAGACATCCTGTTGACCGGTCAGAACCACCACCCTCATGGCATCATCTTCCTCAATATCGGTCAGGGCGCGCTCCAGATCCTTGAAGACCTGATGGTTGGCGGCGTTCTTCTTATCCATCCGGTCAAAGATGATCGTGGCCACTTTGTCTTTCTTTTCCAGCTTTATCGTCTCGAAATTCATAGACTGCCTCTCCTTGCTATCTATCCACTATGCCAACTGCTGGAGAAGTCCCCCTGGCGCTTCAGTAGCCTAGAGCCTCGACCTCCTTGTTCAGGATATCCCTAAGATATCCCAGTCTCTCCTTCCCGGACTTGAAGTCAAAGGCCACCATGCCGTAGGGATCAATTACCTCCCTCAGGAGCCTGATCTGTTCCCTGGTAGGCTTCTCGGTCTCTGGAACATCTTTAGCAATCAGCTCAAACCCGGTGTTGTTGATCACATCCTCCACCTTAACGCCAGGGTGTACGGACTCTATCCTGAAGGGCACATTCTCCTCTTCCTTAGTAAGAATAGCCAGGTTGGTAATGTATTTTATGGGGCCCGGTCTAAGGCCGGCCTTTGTACGCGCCTCTCGGCCGATGCGCCACCTAGTACCCGTTATGAAATCAACCTTTGGGACAAGCGTTCTCTTGGTGTGATTGGGAAAATATCCCAGCATCTTGCGGTGCATCTTCACCACCTCAGGAGCCCCAGCCCCACCTGGACCGCGCAACATAGGTTTCTGATAATCGCCAACGACAGAGATGTTGATATTCCCGTACTGGTCCGCTTGAATGCTGGATATCGGCTCGACATCTACCCCGGTTCCCAAGTAAAGGGAATTGATGCATTCCGTCATATTCCACCGAGCCAATCCCCCCTTCGTCGCGGCCGCTTCATAGCTGGCGAAGGTCAATTTGAAGGGCATGGCATCAACTGACGAATAGGCCATGTACATGATGTTCGGGGCATGTGTTATCTTAGCCAGGATGTAACTTACAAAGGCAAGCGGAGTAAAAGAGCCCAGAATAAGTATGTCGCCGTCCTCAACCTCTCTGGCTACTGCTACACACACCAGCTCGGCTATGGTATACTCCTCCGCATACTGGCTCATAGTAGCTTCACCTCCCGTGCTAGCTTCTTCAATAAGTTGAGATGCTTCAGGCCGCCTACGGCTTCCAGGTATTCATCTTCTGACCTCATCACATACTGCTCCACATACTGCCTAAAAGTCTCCGGGCTCGCAGCCATTTCCGAGTATGTGATCATGTGCCACGGATCGCCTACATACGTGGGAATGGAAGAGGTGGGATGAGCCCCAAAGGGCGCTTCTATGACCATATCCACATAGAACCTCGGTATCTTGGTCTTATAAGGATTCTCCCTTATTATCTCTGTCGGGACTATCTCCTCTACTGAGACGATCACCCTCTCTGCTGCCTTAGCCAGTTCCAGATCAGATCCTCCAGTCCCCTCAATCTGGATGGTGCCTGAAGAATCGGAGCGCTGGGCATGAATGATGGCTACATCCGGCTTGATGGCGGGAACGGCCACCATCTCCTCCCCAGTAAAAGGGCACTTTATGGTCTTGTAGAACTCCGGCCTCTGCTGCACGCAATCAGAACCAAAGGGCCCGCGGTAAGGGAGGAAAGGGATGCCTCTTCCCGCCGCCTCAAATCCCAGAATTATGGCCAGACCGGTGATCTCATCATACTTGAGGTTACCCTTCTCAATGGCGCGGCGGAAATTGGGCGGCAGTCCATAGGCCTCCAGACTGACAAAGGAGAACATCAACCTGTCCACACAGCCGGCTCCCACCATGAGGTCAATATCCACGCTTCCCAGAATGGTTATGACGGACAGATTCTTTATCCCAGAGCGAATAATCTGGCGTATTAGTGCCATGGGGTGACTGCTTAACCAGGCTCCCCCAACGGCCACCCTGTCTCCATCTTTGATGAGCTTGGTTATGTCGCTGAGTTTCCCTACCTTGTTTTGGTTGAGGACTCTTTCCTTCTTCATTCACTCCTCCTTTCGCCGATTCGTGGATATGCCACGCCCCTCCCAGAAAAAGTGTATCCACGGGTCCTGCGAGGCAAGAGAATATGATCTCCTCTAGGCGACCAGACTTCAAACCATTGGGCACCGGTTTGCTGCATATTGAACCCTATCGGCATCAGTTCCTGGACCCACCGACTATGGGCGACCGTGAGATAGGTTCGGTTTCTCTTACAGCCCGACTATGAAAATGCTGACTATATTCCGGGGAGGAACACCGCCCAGGTTATGGGTAAGTCCCAACTTTGGGTTCTTTATCTGCCTCTTTCCCGCTTTCCCTTGGAGTTGCTTGTACATCTCGTACATCATACGAAGCCCAGAGGCGCCTATGGGATGTCCAAAGCACTTCAGACCGCCGTCAGGCTGGCAAGGCATCTGCCCGCCCAGTTCAAAGAATCCGGAGTCAATGTCCTCCTTGGCTCTTCCTCTGGGTGATATCTGAAGGTCCTCATAAGTGACAAGTTCGGTGATGGAGAAGCAGTCATGAACCTCCAGCATACTGATTTCTTTCCGTGGGTTCGTTATTCCAGCCTCCTCGTAAGCCCTCGGTGCCGCACGAGTGGTAGTCTCAACATGGGCATAATCGTACGCGGTGTACATCAGGTCTTCCCCGGAGGTCGCCGCAATCTGAGATGCCTTGATATATATGGGATCTGGGCGGAATTTCTTGGCCATATCGGCCCGAGTGACAATGGCTGCTGCCGCCCCGTCGCTCACACCGCAGCAGTCAAAAAGCCCCAGAGGCCAGGCAATTATGGGGGCACCCATTACCTGCTCAACCGTCACCTCTCTCCTGAGATGAGCCTTCTCGCACAAAGCGCCATTATGATGGCTTTTGACCGAAATCTTGGCCAGTGCTCTCTTGCCTTCTTCAGGGCTCAAGCCATATTGGGCAAAATACCGGGTGGCCATCATGGCAAACAGCCCTGGCGTCGTATTATTCGCCAGGATAATCCTGAGCTTTGTCCCCACGGCTATCACATGGGAGAATTCCGGGAGACCACCGTAGCCAGTATCCTTCAGCTTTTCGAAGCCCAGCGCCAGAGCGACGTCGCAAGCACCCGAGGCAACGGCATAGGCCGCTCCCCGCAAGGCCTCCGAGCCACTGGCGCACATATTCTCTACCCTGGTCACTGCAATGAAGGGTAGCTTCAGTGCTGAAGCCAGAGGTATGGCACTGTGTCCCGTGCTTACCTCTGTCATCTCTGGCCCGCCTTGCCAGGCTGCTTGAATGTCCTTCTTCTCAATCCCGGCGTCCTGAATAGCTTCAATGAAGGCGTCCACCATCAGGTCTTCCGCACTCTTGTCCCACAGCTCCCCGAACTTGGTGCAGCCCATTCCTATGATCGCCACTTTGTCCTTTATGCCTTCTGCCATTTCGCCTCCGTTATTTCCTTTCCAGATCTTGTCTTGGGCTAGACTTCATACAGCCATCTGTTTTGAGAATGCCCTCACGATCATGTATCTCTAGGAGATGGACAACCCCTGATCGAGATAAATGTTCTGCCCCGTCATATTATTGGCAGCATCAGATGCCAGGTAGACGGCCAGTAGGGCCACATCCCTCGCCTCCCCCACCCTTCTCAGAGGCAGGGTCTTCAGGACTGCTTGCAGGAGCGCTTCATCCCTAAAGAACCCCTCCGATTGATCGGTACGGATCAGACCTGGCCCAATAGCATTGATATTGATATTGAACCTGGCCCATTCCAGAGCCAGGGATTTGGTAAACATGGCCACCGCTGCTTTGCTGGCGGCATAAGGCGCGCTATGTGGCGCAACCTTGGCGGCAAACCCCGACGTGATGTTGATGATCTTCCCCTTGCCTCGCTTCATCATATGAGGCCCCACAGCTCTGCAGCAGATGAATATCGCTGTCAGGTTCAAGTCTATTACACGCCGCCACTCATCATCGCTCAAGGGCTTGGAAAGATCGGTTGCCGGATCAGCCCCCACCACTGCCAATCCAGGTGTAGGCAGAATAGGCTTCAGCAGCACCATCCCGGCATTGTTGACCAGTATGTCAATCTTGCCCAACTCCTGAACTGTCTTCTCCGCCATCTTCTCCACTTCCCGCGCATTGGTTATGTCTGTGGGGATGGCAAGACCCTTCCTGCCCATCCGGCGGACCTCTTCTGCTGTTTGCTCAAGCTCAGGAGCCGTGCGAGCCACTGCCACCACATCCGCTCCTGCCTCGGCAAAGGCTAAAGCAATAGCCTTGCCTATGCCGCGGCCGCCTCCGGTAACAATAGCCGACTTCCCCTCTAAGCTGAACTCCTTGAGAGCCATCCCTACCTCCTCTTCTGTCGCACTCAACCTTGACCCAGTTTATGCTGCGCAGAACCTATTCAGAAGGCGCTTTGGACGGTCTGCGAAATATCTGCTTCAAGCCGAAACAGGGGAGGAGCAAAACATAGGAGATCACACTCCAGCAAAGCGCCATCCTGATGGCTTTGAAAATCTCCTCCGATGTGAAGATCATGTCCATGCGCATCACATCCAGAGCCTTCCCATCTACCACCAGCTTATCGCCTTCACGCTTGACCGAGTAGAATGCCGCTATCACCTCACCATCCTCGTTTACTACTCGTACGCCATTCTTCATGATCACCCCTTGCCCAATCACTTCGTCCTAGGTGCAGTCTCCGAAATACCTTCCACCACCAATGTCATCCTGAGGGTCGCCACAAGTCGCCAGAGGCCACTCTGTCGACCGTCCCGGAGAATCTCGTGTGAGACTCTTCCCCCTCCCTTCCGGAAGGATCAGAGTGGCATGCTAGAAACCACCTCCTTATGAAACTGGGCGCTACCTTCCCACCACCTTCTTGAAATCAATGCCCATGTCTTCCATCATTGTTTGCACCACGGCCCTGCCACCACCTGATACCCCTCCTCCAGGATGGGTACTGGCCCCACACATGTACAGATTCTTCACTGGCGTCCGGTACTGACCCCAGCCCGGGAGAGGCCTGTTAGTAAGGAATTGTGACAGATATACGCCTATTTGCATGACATCCCCCTCAATCATGGACGGGTTATACCTCTCTAGATCCAGGGGGCTCATTATGTACCTGCCCAGAATATTCTGTGGGCCCATATTCGTGGTCCGCTCCCGCACAGTCTGCAGAATACCGTCAGCTACCTCCTGCTTTATCGTATCCCACCGGGCGGCACCACCGGGCTTCAAGTTGTAGGGCTCATAATGATAGAGATAGAGAGTGTGCTTGCCATTAGGAGCACGGGTGGGATCACAGTTGGTGGCCACTACCAGCAGCGGCATCTTCGTATTTGGAATTCCATACCTGTACTGGTCGAACAGAGGCAGGAATTCATCCATAGTACCCGGACTCAACTCTACCATGGCCGCTTTATCCACATCCCCGCCAACTTTGTATTTCGGAGCTTCATTGAGGGCTATAGACTGGTTCATAGCAGAGAAGGGGCTGTGCTTTATGCGACGCACCTTGTCCTGGAAACCAGGGGGCAACTCATCGGGTCTCATCATCTCCAGGAAGAGCTGCTTCACATTGACATTGGAGACAACGGCCTTCTTGGCCAGAATTTCTGTACCATCCTTGAGAACGACTCCCTTGGCCTCGCCGCCCACCGCTTTGACCGCCTTCACCGGGCTGGAGAGCTTTATCGTGCCTCCGTGGTCCTTTATGCAGGCTGCCAGCGCTTCGGTCAAGCTGCCCGAGCCACCTTCTGGCCAGGCCACTCCCCAGGCATGAAAATGGGGCAGTCCGAACATATAGTATCCTGTCCCGATCTCCTGAGGAGAGAACATAACCTCAGAGGCCCACCTGTTGAGCGCTATCCTCATCTGCTCACTTTCAAACCATTCCTTGGCCAGGTCCGTAGTGCTGGACAGAATCACCCTCAAGTATTCTCGGCCGGCATCGCTCGAGTCCATGAGGGATACCAGGCGACCAAAAGGAGCCGCCGGGGAAAATGTGGCTACACCCCCCGCTTTGAGCAGTTCCCCCGCGCCCTTGACGAACTTGGGATACATTTCGGCGTCCCGTTTGGAGAACTGCGCTATCGATTCGCAAGTTTTGTTAAGGTCTCGGTAGAAAACCAACGCTCTATCGTCCGGGAAAACGATAGCCAGTTGCGGATCAGGGATTATGTATTTGAGTCCATACTTGGACCTGAGCCCCAACTCGTCTCTGTGAATCATGGGATTGGCCTGCATGGTCATGTGTACAGTAGCCCCCGGGTCATGCTTGAAACCCGGCAAAGTCAGCTCCCGGCTGGCCGCACTGCCTCCCACCTTGTCAGACCTCTCGACCACGCAAACATCCAACCCTGCCTTAGCAAAGTAAGCCGCCACAATGAGTCCGTTGTGCCCTCCCCCTATTACCACTACATCGTGTGCCATGGTCATCCCCCTCCTTTCAGTTCAAGTGCCAGCCTGCTGGAAGACTATGGTCTTGGTGACTCCGTCATCTCGTAGTAGGAGTAGCAGCCATCCTCTCCGGTTACCAGGTATTTGTCTCCCGTCAACTTTATATTAGGGTTAGCCGCCTTCGCCACGCCTTCTTCAATGCCTCTGGAGACTACGGGACAGGTCTTCCAGCTTTCTCTGGTGATAACGTCGGCCACATTGCAGTGCCGCACCTTGTACAGCCACTTGTCCTCGCTCAGCTTCTTTATCAGTGGGTGTTCCTGCATGCTGAATAAGAGCTTGTCCCCCGGTTCCAGCACCTTATGAATCGTGTCCTCAAGGCTCGCTTCTCCAGGTACCAAACCGGCTTTCCTGATGGGGACTTTCCAATAGTCCCAATCCCTTAGACCTTCGTAGATAACCCTTAGCCCTTCTTCACCATATTTATCATCGATAACCCTTACCATTCTGGCTATTATCCGCCACAGAAGCCTTTGAGCTAGATTCAACTGCTGGGCAGCCAGTTCTGACGACTGGGACGGATGCTTCTCTTCAGCCACTTTGCACCCCCGCTTCCTTCTGAATCACCCGGTCATGTTCTTATCGGCGTCGCCTTCCAAAAGTACCCGCAGACCCCGTGCTCCTCGTCCGTATACCTTCTCCGAAAGGTCATTTCCACCGGCAAGTCCACTTTGAGGGATTCCAGTTCAGTATCAGTCACATCGAAGATGAATCTCCCCCCACCCTCAAAATCAATGACTCCATACATCTCCGGAGGGCTGACGCTGAAAGCCAAGCTATCGCCAGTATAGCTGAACAAGCGACCCTTCTTGTCAGAGAAACAGTACTCTTCCATTTCGTCCACGGCCCCGCATTTCGGGTTCACACATATCCTCTGGTCAGGATATTGCGGAGTGCCGCATCTCTTGCACTTTGAACCGTAGAGGGCCATGATTATTTTGCGATCCCTCCATAGCAGGGGCACCTGAGTGGGGCCAGTTTTGCCGCGAATCCCCTTTTCCAGCGGGATTATGTTGCGGAAGCTCAAGTATTTCTCATAGCTGGTCAACTCTTTCTTTGATGCCAGATGCTTCTTGATCCCTCTCCTCTCCCTCACCTTGTCTATTTCCTCGGTCACTTCAAAGAACAAGGCCTCACTTCCGTTGCCATAGCTGGCTACCAGGATCTTCTCCCCTGGCTTGGCCGTTTCCAGGGCAGCTACAAGCATCATCAAAGGGTGGGCAGCGCCGGCATCGCCCACGCTGCTCAGCATCTCCTGCTGGATTTGACTGGTCTCCAGTCCCAGGCTCTTGCCTATGGCAGCGTGCTCTCTAGGATAAAGGCAAGGATAGATCACCTTGGCAAAATCCTTGACGCTCAGCCCATATTTCTTCAGCAGGCCGGAAATAGCCTGGGGAATAAACTTGGTGTAGCCCTCGTCGCGAATCCACCTGTCCTCAGAAGTATGCACGAACTTGTCGTCCTCTGCTTTCCAGCGGTCCATGAAATCGTAGGAGACAGAATAGGAACCTTTCAGACTGGCGATCACCCCGCTCTCCCCCAACAGAAACGCCGCAGCACCATCCCCATAATTGGCCTCTTCAAAGCTGCCGGGCTTCCCCATACGGCAGTCAGCCGCACAGACGAGCAGGCTCTTGGCCGACCCCGCCTTGACTGCATCGCAACCGGAAAGAAGGGCAGCAGTCCCCGATCTGGTGGTGTCAGTGAAGTCAGCCGTGCGTATCTCGGGGCGAAGATCGAGAGCACCGGCAATTATGCCGGCATCCAGTCTCTCCTTGTAGGAAGGGGTAACGCTGGCGAAGTACAAGCCATCCAACTTCTCACGGCTGTCTCCCCGCAGACAGTCCAACCCGGCGGCTACCGCCATAGTGAGGCTGTCCTCGTCGTAGCTGGCCACCGCTTTCTCCCCAGGAACGCCAGGTGAATTGAACCAGCCTATGGCCGCCGAAATCGTTTTGCGGCTTATGCGATATCGGGGTATGTAAGCACCATAAGAGGAAATCCCTATCATCTAGCCTGCCTCCTCATAGTTTAGATGGCTCGCTCACGCGGGTCGGCCTGTACGCAGAGAAACGACATACCAGCCGCTATTCTGAGACAAGCCTATGATATTTTGGAATCTCGGCTGTACCTTTGTCAAATAACCCCTTTGTCTTTGAATTGGGTTATCTCCTCCCAACTGTAGCCCACCTCCAGAAGCACCTCCTCGGTGTGCTCCCCCACCTCCGGGGCTTTGGCTCTCGGGCCGGTTTCCATTTTGCTGAGGCTAAAGGGCACACCTGGAACTTTGACATCGCCAAGAACGGGATGATGAAAATCAGTGACATATTTGTTGGCCAGCACCTGGGGATCGTTGGCCGCTGCCGCCACATCATTGATGACATCATAGCCAAAGGTGGCCTTCTCCTTCAGAATCTTGATCCACTCATCCCTGGTCTTCCGGGCGAATACGGTGTCAAGCAGCTTGATGAATTCTTTGTTGTTCTCCCGCCTCTTTTCCGGGGTCGAGAACATTCTCTCTACCTCATCTTCGGGAAGCTCCAGAGTCTGGCGCACATTGTCCCAGAATCTGTCATACTGCATGTCGGACAATTCTATCCATTTGCCATCAGCGCATCTGTAATGATTGGTGAAAGCGTTTCCTGACCTTGTTCTGGAATGTCTGGGTTGCTGCCGCTCCCGCCAGAGCGCAGTTTGCACATTCAATGCCTGCAAGTGTATGGCTGCCCCCAGCATGGAGACTTGAATCTCCTGACCCACCCCAAAACGGTCTCTGCCTATGAGGCCAACCAGTATGGCATATGCTGTCATCGTCGCCGCGGCCTGGTCCACCACGGCCCCCACTATTTCATAAGGCTCAGTGCTGTCCCGGTCTCCGCAGGCCATCATCAGCCCGGAACGCGCTTGTATCAGGACATCGAAGGCTCGCTTGTCAACCTCCTCCCCCTTGGGACCATAGCCTGAAGCCACTACATATACTATCTTAGGGTTATGCTTGCAGAGGCTCTGATAGTCCATGCCGACTCTCCGCCGCAACTCCTCACGGTAGTTGGTGTAGAAGACATCCGACCTTGCCACCAGGCGCTGTAAGATATCCTGCGCCTTCTCCTCCTTCAGATTCAGCGTAATGCCCCTCTTGTTGCGATTGAAGGTCTCGAACACTAGGTTCAGACCGCCAGGCAGAAGCATTTGACGGTCCCAAAGCTGCACAGACCCGCGGGAAGGGTCTCCCTTTCCCGGTTCCTCTATCTTGACCACCTCCGCCCCTAGATCACCCAGCATGTACCCGGCGCCTGCTCCATTGATGAACGACGCCCATTCCAGCAGTCTAATCCCTTCCAGCGGTCCGCTCATAGGCCGTCCTCCTGTGGTAAACCTGTTGGCATTGCTCTACTTCTTGTCGTAATACACTGGGGGATCTTTCTTGAAGCGATCCTGCATGCCATGCAGCGAGTCCTTCAACCCCTGCTCCCGTCGCTCTTTAAAGAAGTTGTATTCGTCTGCCTCCCACCGCAGATTGGTGAACAGCGTGTGTGACATATAGGCAGCGCTGATGCTCGCCGCGTGCATTCCCATGATGTTCAACCATAACTCCAGGCTGGCTTTGCCTATAGCTATCCCATCCCTGGGATGCAAAGCCAGGTCCTCCGCCAGCAGTCTCACTTCCTCATCGATTCTGTCCGCCGTCACGGCTCTGGTCACCAAGTGCATCTCGGCGGCTTCCTTCCCGCTGAACCTCCGGCCAGTGAAGATGAGGTCACGAGCCCGCTTCAGTCCCACCGTCAGGATGAGGGACATGACAAACGGATTGGCGCTGCCCACCGTGCCAATCCTCTCCTCAATGAAGCCCAACTCGGCATCCTCGGTTACTATGGCGAAGTCGCAGAAGTTCAATATCATAGTTCCCGCACCCAGACAATAGCCATGCCCCAGAGCAATGGTGAGCTTGGGGCAGTAAAGGAGCCGGCACCAGTCTGACATGAATTTCTTGTCGTATTTCAATCTTATCCGCTCGCTGGGGCGGCGCTCCCCCTTCTTGCCGGTTCCAAAGCCATAGACGAAGCCAGCTTGCGATAGGTCCTCGCCAGCGCAGAAATGCTTGCCCGCGCCCTTGAATACCACCACCTTCACATCGTCATCATCTTCAGCCTCGGTGAGAGCCTCCAGCATGTCCGTAAACACGCCTTCTTTAGTACCCATCATGTTGAGTACATTCAGTTTCTCCGGCCGATTGAGGGTGATGGTGGCAATGTAGCCTTTCCTTTCATATAGGACATATTTGTACTCCATGAAGCCTCCTCCCTTTCGTTTTCTCTCAACCTGGGTCAGTTTCCTTCGCCCATCGCTTGAGAGGGGTCAGGAACCCCTGGATCTCCTGTTCCCGAATCCCTCCCACCAGGGGGAGAAAGGCCAGGAGATACCGCATCGCCCTTTCCTGCTCACTTTGGCTTTCGTGTTACGACATTCGGATACGACTACTAAATAATACCAGCATGCTTTATGACCTGTCAAGTTCTGAATCTATCCCTAACCTGCGAATGCAGGTAAGAAGTTCACCTCTTGGGTGACCACTTCTGAATTCAGAGAACCAGATATCGTTTCGAGGTCTCCTGAGGCGACTCTGCCGGCCGACCCTATCGAGCAACCGAAGCGACACCCGCCGAAGCTATTTTCCTGGGAAGACGGGCTTTCTCTTCTCCATGAAAGCCCTTATGCCTTCTTTCCGGTCTGCCGTCTGAAAGTGGGCCGCCGACGCCAGCTTCTCCAGCTCAATACCCGTATAGAGGTTCTCTTGTATCCCCCGGTTCACGGCGTACTTTGTCCACTTCAGCCCCATCGGGCTCCGCTGCAGCAGCTTGTTGGCCATTTCCATGACCGTTTCCTCGAGCTTGTCGGCTGGCACGGCTCTATTTATCAGCCCGATCGCCTCCGCCTCTTTCGCCGGTAGCCAGTCGCCAGTATACAGGAGTTCCTTGGCCTTCCTCATTCCAATCAGCCGCGGTAACCTCTGGGAGCCGCCTCCACCGGGGATAAGCCCATAGGTGGCGTGCTGGTCCCCTATCCTGGCATCCTCGGCGGCGTAGGCCAGATCGCATGCCTCCATCAGCTCAATACCACCAGCCATACACAGGCCATTCACCATAGCGATTATCACCTTGCTCAGGTGCTCCATAATGTAGAAGGTGTCATGGAACATCTGGCCGTAAGTAGCTATAGTGATGGCATCATCACTCTGGCTGCTGATGTATTTCAGATCCCCGCCGGCGCAGAAGGCCCTGCCAGCGCCGGTAATAACTATTACCTTCGACTCCGGGTCCTTGTCCAGGCTCAAAAAAGCATCCTGCAACTCCTGGTGCGTGGTGGGGTGCAGGGCATTCAGTGCATCAGGACGATTTATGGTGATCTTGGCTATGCCACCCTTCTTTTCCAGAATGATATGCTCATATGCCATAGAAAACCCTCCTTGCCACTCCTTGATACGAGGCTTAAGCCAGTACTGTGGGAACGGTGCTCAAACCGCGGAAGATTCTACGGATTTGCAGCTATTGCTGTCAAGTTAGGCAGGTTTGGTTTTGCAAAATTGACCAACCTCCAGAAGTCTGCCAAAATTAGCCTATGCCGGATCTGGATTTCGTGTTCTCCCCCCGGTCCATCGCCATCGTGGGCGCCTCCTCCAATCCCGACTCGCGGGCCAATCAGAACTTCCTGCAACCCTTGCTGGATTTCGGCTATCCCGGGCGAATCTACCCCGTCAACCCTTACATAACCGAGGTTATGGGTCTGAAAGCCTATGCTAATATGCAGGATATACCTGAGCCAGTGGACTATGTCATCTGCGGCATTCCTGCTCCGCTGACACCAGGGCTCATACAGGACTGTGTGGCAGCCAGGGCCAGAGTGGTGAACATATACTCTGCCGGCTTCAGCGAGACAGGAGAGGAGGAGGGCATAAGGCTGGAAAGAGAACTGCTGCGCATCTCCCGCCAGAGCGGGGTGCGCCTTATCGGGCCGAACTGCCTCGGCATACATTGTCCCACAGCTGGCATGACCCTTGAATCATCTATTCCTAAAGAGAGCGGGTCGACCAGTTTTCTTTCTCAAAGCGGCGGCAATGCCAGGGAGCTAATCCTCTCTGGAGCAGAACGGGGGATATTTCTCAACAAACTGGTCAGCTATGGAAACGCCCTTGACCTCAATGAGGCCGATTTTCTGGAGTACTTCGCTAGGGATGAGGGTACCAGGATCATTGCCGCTTATATCGAGGGGATAAAACAGCCACAAAGGTTTGTCCAAGCCTTGAGAGAAGCCTCTGTAGCCAAACCGGTAATAGTCCTTAAGGGAGGTAAAACCGAAGCGGGAACCGGGGCGGTGAATTCACACACAGGGTCTTTGTCTGGCAGTAAAGAGACCTGGGACACCCTATGTCGACAGACAGGGGCGATGCAAGTCCACGACCTGGAGGAGATGGTGGATGCTATCATGGCCTTCTCGTGTCTCAAGCCACCTCGAGGAAGGAGAATTGGCATTGTGGGGATAGGTGGGGGGGCCAGCGTCCAGGCGGCTGATGACTGCGAGAATGCCCATCTCCTTGTTCCTGCCCTTCCTCCAGAGCTAAGGCAAGAGCTGAGGAGGTTCAATCCGCCAGCGGGAACCGGCCTGCGCAATCCCGTGGATGCCGCGGCAGATGTGTACTGGGACCCAGCCTCCTTCGCCAAAACTGCTGAGATGATTGCTCGCTGGGATGGGGTAGACGTCCTATGTGTAATGTTGAGTCCTACTGCTACTCTCAGGCGAGGCATCGAGACCCTGAGAGGGCAACTTGAAGCTGTCGTAGAAATGGGCCAGAGGATCGACAAGCCTCTTGTCCTCGTCTTGCGCACCGGCAGCATAGCCAAGGCAGAGAACATGGCCAGGGAGACCGAGGGACAATGCCTTAAGGCGGGCTTCCCCGTTTATCGCTCCTGCGATCGAGCGGCCAAAGCCATCAACCATCTTATCTCTTATCACGAACGGCGGATATTGTAGGATGTTTGTTTCTCTGCCATATCGCTTTTGTGGAGGCTACAGATGAGCACAGGAAAGGACCGGGAAGCCATACACGAGATCATGAATCTGGAATCGGACTACGCTTTTGCGGTTGACACCCGGCAGGTGGACCTGTTTGTCAATCTGTTCACTGAGGACGGGGTAATCGACCTTCGTCCCTACGGGGATCGGATTGTGGGCAAAGAGGCTCTCAGGAAGTTTCGGGAGGAGTCTCCCAAGAAGGTGGCTTTTTCAACGCACTACTTGAGTAACCCCCACATTGTCGTCAACGGGGATACAGCCAAGGGGAGATTCTACTGGCTGGCAGCCCTGGAGTGGGTGGCCACCGGGGAAGCTGTCTGGAGCTCAGGCTACTATCAGGACAAGTTCGTCAGAACGGCTGAGGGATGGAAGATCAAAGAGAAGGTCATGACCTGGTTCTACCGCACTCCTTACGACAAAGGTTGGGTCAAGGAGAGGATAATGGGAGGCAGGAAGGATTAGGAGAACAGGATAGGGCCTTTCGTGAGCCCAGGGGAATCTCACAAAGCCTTCCTTTTTCTCTCCCAAGGCCAGTGATTGAAATCGCAAGATGCGGTTGGCTGAAGTCCCATGCCATTGCGAGGTCGCCTGAGGCGACCGAGTCAATCTCAGGGTGGGGCAAGAAGGATAGCTACCCCACCACCAGATTGCCTCTCCTTCCTTCGGAAGCATCGCCATCTTTCATGTCGGTTGCCACCGACACCACAAAAGATGAAAATGGTCTATTTCGCAGCAATGACAGTTCAGAATGCGGCTTCCTGAAGTCAATCGGTAATTATGGGTCTTCCCAGGTCTTGACGGACTACAGAATGGGTTGATATTATCAAGTCGTGTCCGAATATTGTGATGCTACTATGCTACAGAGACGCCACCAAGGAGGAGAATGCTTAGCCCTTACCGAGCTCTCGACCTGACGGACGACAAGGGTTTCCTATGTGGCAAGACGCTGGCCGACCTCGGCGCTGATGTCATAAAGGTGGAGCCGCCCGCAGGCGATCCCTCCCGAAATATTGGCCCTTTTTATCATGACATCCCCCATCCGGAGAAGAGCCTCTACTGGTTGGCTTACAATGGCGGCAAGAGGGGCATAACCCTCGACATCGAGACTGCTGACGGCAGAGAGCTTTTCACAAAGCTGGTGAAGACTGCCGACTTTGTTATCGAGTCTTTCGCTCCCGGATACCTGGAAAGCCTCGGCCTTGGCTATCCGGCACTCACTGAACTGAACCCACGCATGATCCTGACCTCTATAACCCCCTTCGGTCAGAGTGGGCCTTACAGGGATTATAAGACCTCAGACATGGTAAGCATGGCTCTGGGAGGCTATGTGCACTTGACTGGCGACCATGACCGACCGCCGGTTAGGGTTGGTTTTCCCCAGGCCTATCTCCATGGTGGTATGGCAGCCGCGGCGGGGACTATGATCGCCCACTATCATCGAGAGCTCTCTGGTGAGGGTCAATGGGTCGACACCTCGATACAGGAGGCCTGTGCCCTGATACCACCGGACTCGTACAATTTCTGGGAGATAAGCCAGTTGCTTGAGGAGCGACACGGGGCGGTCCGCTTGAGGCCGGGAACCGGGGCACGCATGAGGCGTGTCTGGCTCTGCCAGGATGGCTATGTCAATTTTGAACTCTACGGAGGCTGGCTCGCCAGAGCCTTCACCATTCCATTGGTAGCCTGGATGGATGAAGAGGGGATGGCGCCGGATTTTCTCAAGGAGATCAACTGGGCTGCCTTCGATTACTCCACCGCCACTAAAGAGGAAGTGGAACGCATTGCTGAAGCGGCGGGCAGATTCTTTCTGAGCCACACCAAGGCAGAGCTATGGGAAGGCGGGATAAAGCGGCGCTGCGTTATTTACCCGGTGGCTTCCCCCAGGGAGGTGGCGGAAAATATCCAACTGCAGGCCAGGGACTACTGGGTGAAAATAGACCACCCGGAGCTGGGAGACACCCTCACCTACCCTGGCCCCTGCATCAGGTCGTCGGCGCTTCCCCGGCGGCAGCCATGGCGGGCACCCCTCATCGGCGAGCACAACCAGGAGGTGTTCCGGGAGTTGGGCCTGTCCCAGAACGAGCTTACCATGCTGAAGCAGGCGGGAGTAATATGAAATGAAGGCACTGGAGGGCATTAAGGTTGCCGATTTCTCCTGGATCATAGCCGGCCCTTTGACCGGCAAGTTCCTAGGCGACTGCGGAGCCGAGGTGATTCGGATAGAGTCCTATACCAACCCTGACAACCTCAGGAGCATTTCCCCTATGAAGGACGGCATATCCGGTATAAACCGCTCGGCGACCTACGCCCGCTATAATAGCAGCAAGTATGGAGTGAGCCTGAACCTGAAGCACCCCAAGGGACTGGAGGTGGCTAGAAGGATTGTTGCCTGGGCAGATATTGTGCTGGAGAACTTCACTACCGGAGTGATGGAAAGGCTGGGACTGGGCTATGAGGAGCTCCAGAAAGCAAAGCCTGACATTATAATGCTCAGCCTGCCACTGCTGGGGCACACTGGCCCTCTGGCCCATCATCCCGGACTGGGAGTCCAGTTGACCGACCTCATCGGATTCGGCAACCTCACTGGCTGGCCTGACCGAGAACCGAGTTCCCTGCCCGGAGCTTATACGGACTTTATCACTCCCTATTTCGCCATCTCTGCCCTTATGGCTGCCCTGGATTACCGCCGGCGCACTGGCCAAGGTCAATACATAGAGCTCTCCCAATTTGAAGCGGGTATTCATTTCCTGGCGCCGGTCATGCTGGACTGGCTGGTAAACGGTCGGGAGCCGGTCCGAAAGGGCAACCAGTGTGACCACGCTGTACCCCATGGGGTCTACCGCTGCCGTGGCCAGGAGAGGTGGTGTGCCATTGCCGTATCCACTGACGAGGAATGGCAAAGCCTTTGCCAGGTTATCGGCCAACCAGCTTTGGCCAAAGAGCCAGGTTTCGCCACCCTTCTGGGCCGCCTGGAGAAATCCAGGCTAATTGATCGGTTCATCGAAGAATGGACCATCAACCACTCGGCGGAAGAGGTGATGTTGAAGCTTCAGGAAGCTGGTGTCCCTGCCGGCGCAGTGCTTAATGGCCGCGACCTCTTTGAGAATCCCCAATTGAACGAGCGAGGTTTCTATAAGGAGTTGAACCATCCCGAGATAGGGCCTCATCATTACCCATCGGCCCCCTTCAAGCTATCCCGGACTCCTGCTGAACCTGAGACCCCAGCCCCTTGTTTAGGTCAGCACAACGAATATGTCTACCGGCAGATTCTGGGCATGAGCGACGCAGAGTTTGTTCAGTTGCTCAATGAGGGGGTTTTTGAGTGAATAGCCACAGGTCTCACAGAAGCCGCTTATGGGATTGGTGTCTTTTTCATCGCTGATTTTTTGACATAGGATTATAGGAGGTAGAATGGATTTTCGCTTCAGCGAAGAGGACGAGAAATTCAGGCAGGAGGTCCGCGATTTCATAGAGAAAGAGCTTCCTCCCCACTGGAGAGGGACAGGCCTGCTTTCCGAGGCACATGGAGAGGAGGAGTGGCAATTTTCCCACAGCATGATGCGCAAGGTAGGAGCCAGGGGATGGCACTCCTTGGCCTGGCCCAGGGAATGTGGTGGGCAGGATTCCCCTACAAAGCAATTCATCTTCAGCGAGGAGATGTACTACCACGAGCTGCCGGGGGTGGATCTCGTAGGGGCTCTGATGTGTGCTCCGGCCATAATCCAGCACGGCAATGAGGAGCAGAAAAGGGAGCACCTGCCCAAAATCGCCCGCGGCGAGATTGTCTGGTGTCAGGGATACAGTGAGCCGGGGGCTGGATCTGATCTGGCATCGCTATCCACACGCGCCGTGGAGGAAGGGGATTACTTCGTTATCGATGGTCAGAAGGTCTGGAGCACCAACGCCGATCGTGCCGATTGGTGCTATTTGCTGGCCAGGACTGATCCCGATG
>Ga0315286_10001391_pt1 | contig 21870 bp, 16 predicted proteins | sample YL17G10_0_MG_FD_205038 | JGI IMG/M metagenome (GOLD analysis project Ga0315286, IMG submission 205038) | Sediment microbial communities from Yellowstone Lake, YNP, Wyoming, USA - YL17G10_0 | ecosystem: Environmental > Aquatic > Freshwater > Lake > Sediment | place: USA: Wyoming | collected...
CTCCCCGGAATGACGCGTCCGGGAGGCCGCCGTCGGCCATGGCCATCGCGGACGCGGCGACGGCGAATTGGCTGAACCGGTCCATCCGGGCCGCGGATTTCCGGTCGATCCATTGTTCCGGGTCGAAATCTTTGACCTCGGAGGCCATGGTCGAGGGGAAGTCGGAGACATCAAAATAAGTCAGACGGGATATGCCGTTTTTCCCGGAAACGAGCCCCTGCCAAAAAGCGTCCAGACCGATGCCCACGGACGTCACAACGCCCATTCCCGTGACGGCAACTCGATATCCTGCCAATAGAAATCCTTTTATTAGGCTATAAGATTCTGCCCGGGAAGGCAAGGACCGCCCCCTGCCCGTTTTATGGTCTTTGACCGGGGCGCGCGGCCGGCCGAATCCTATGCGGCGCTCAATGAGGTCGCGCGGCTCAGCAGGAAGCCGAGTTCCGCGTCGAGCTCGCTGAGACGGGATCTGGCCTCGGCGTATTCGTCCACGATTTGTTTCAGCCGCTCGCGAAGACGGGCTCTCTCCTCTCTGAGCCAGGCTTCTTTTTCTGCCGCTATGCGCCGCAGGTTGTCCTGGACCTTCGTCCGCACGCAGGCCAGGGTCACCGCGTACTCTTCTTTCAAGGCCTTCAGCTTTTCCGCCGCTTTTCCGTACTCCACTTTTAGCGCGCCCGCAAAACAGGCCAGGGCATATCCCTGCTTGAGCCCGGCGACGAGCTCCCGCACCGGCACGATGGCTTGGACCCGATGGGCGTTCGCGCCGCAGAAAACGAAGCCGTTCTCGAAGTCCCCTTTCCGGGCGCTGTCGAGCGCCTCGGAAATGCAATAGCGGGCCTTGCCGGCTTCACAGCTTTCGAGACAGCGCGAGGGACAACGAAAAGTCTTCTTCTCCCCGCGGGCGATCGCCGCCAGGAATGGGCTGTGGATCGCCCGTCCCGGCATGCCCACGGGGCTCTGGATGATGACGATGTCCTCTTCCCGGCAGGACAGGTAAGCTTGCTTGAACCGGATGTCGGCGTCGCATTCGGTGGTCGCCACAAAGCGGGTGGCGAGTTGCACCCCTTGGGCGCCGAGCGCCAGGAATCGATGGATGTCTTCGCCCGAATAGATGCCGCCCGCGGCGATCACCGGGAACGCGCGGTTCCCGCGCGCTTCGAATTCCCGGAGCGCTTCGATGACCTCGGGGACGATCCGTTCGAGCTGAAATTCGGGGCGATCGATCTGTTCCGGTCTGAATCCGAGATGTCCCCCCGCCCGGGGCCCTTCGACCACGACGGCATCGGGGAAGTCGCCGTAATGCTTTTCCCAGGATTTGAAGATCAGGCGGGCCGCCCGCGCGGAGCTGACGATCGGAACCATCTTTACGCCCGACTCCCGGATGACCCGTAGGGGGATCCCTTTGACCGGCAGGCCGGCCCCCAGGAAAAGGAAATCAACCTTTTCCTCGATGGCGGCGTCGAGCAGTTGATGGAAACAGTCGACGGCGACCATGATGTTGACGCCGAGGAGGCCTTCTGATTTTCGGCGCGCTTCGCGGACCTCGCGGCGCAGAGCCCGGACGTTCGCCGCGGTGGGATCGTCGTAGTAATCGTCCTCGAGCATGCCGATCGCGCTGGCGGCTATGACGCCGATCCCGCCTTCCCGGGCGACGGCGGCGGCGAGGTTCGAAAGCGATATGCCGACTCCCATCCCGCCCTGGACGATCGGGAGTCCGGCCGTTCTGTCGCCGATCCGGAGCGCGGGAAGCGGGTATTTCGACGCGCAGTGATCCTTGAGATCTGCTAATTTCGCTTCAAAGGCGGTCAGCAAACTCATGCCAGCTCCATCGCCTATGATTCAGTCTTCCGCAAAGTCGAGTTAAATGATAGGCTTATCGGGCAGATGTGTCAAGGCCGAATATGGGTTTTGGGATAGCCAAGCGATAGTGTCCCCCCGGACTGCCAAGCTAAAATGTCCCCTTCCGGGAGGGGAAGCACATGAAGGAGACTATCACCTTGAGTTCTCCTGAGAGTCAGCGCATCCAGGCTCTCGAGCAGGTCTGTCGAGGGATTCGAACGCTCGTCGGATCGATTCCGCTGTTGCCGGTCAGCTACCGCTTCCCCACTCACGTTGGCCGGGTCCTCCAGGAGCTCACAATCGAAGCCATCACGGCCGCAGAGCGCTACCTCAAGGTCAGTTTTGCTTATGAAGCCACCGTGGCCAATGATAATACCGTTCGGCTCGGGGGACATCTTGACTCGGCTTAGACAGAGCTTTTTTTTTATTTGCGGACGAAATTCTTTTATGGTAATATATCCAGCGGAAATCCCCCGTAAAGGGGGCGTGGGTCGAATAAAGGTTAAAGGTGCAGAGGCCCTAACAGCCGACATACTCCTCTCCTTTATTGCGATCGATTTTTTACATGGGCCGTTTCGGGTGCCCCCCGGACGGACCCTTCGTCAAAGGAGACGAGTATGAACATCTACGTAGGGAACCTTTCTTTCACCGTGACAGAGGAAGACCTCCGGCAGGCTTTTCAGGCCTTCGGAGCGGTCGAAAAAGCGGCCATCATCACCGATAAGATGAGCGGCCAGCCCCGCGGCTTCGGCTTCGTCGAGATGCCGAACAAGGACGAGGCCGTCAAGGCCATCGGCGGACTCAACGGCAAGGACCTCAAGGGTCGGAACCTCAAGGTCAACGAAGCCCAGCCCCGTCCGGCCGGCGGCGGTGGCGGCGGCAGAGGCGGTTTCGGCGGCGGCGGCGGCGGCGGACGTAGCCGGTTCTGATCGCTCGTTTAACCTAGCGGTCAAATCACATTCGTACGCAAGGGCGGATGCCCGGGCCGGGTACTCCGCCCTTTTTTTTATTTTCCGGGGGTCAACATGAAATTCCTACGTATTGCCGCATGCGCCGGGCTTCTTCTTCTGGCGCAGAACCAAGCCCTTTTCCCGGATCCGCCTGCCGATCAAAGCCTATTCTCGCTCCGGGTCGCCGAGTCAAAGCTCGTCAGGGAAGCGTCCGCCTTCATCGAAAAGAACAGGGACGCTGCGATCGCCGAATGGATCGCGCTCACGGAAATTCCCGCGCCGTCCGGGAAGGAGGAGAATCGCGCCGCGGTCCTGCGGGATAAGTTCGCGGCGGCCGGCCTGGACAAGGTGGGGATCGACGCCGCGGGGAATGTCGTCGGCGTCTGGCTGGGTTCGGGCCGCGGCAAGCGCGTCGCGGTCTCGGCCCACATGGACACGGTCTTCCAGGGCGTGACCTCGATCAAAGTCGTCCGGGAGGGCGGGCGCCTCAAGGCGCCGGGGATCGGCGACGATACGGCCGGCTTGATCAACCTCCTCGTTACGGTGCGGGCGCTCAAGGCGGCCGGATTCAGGCCCGAGAACACGTATTATTTCCTGGCCACGGTCGGCGAAGAAACGGGCTTTAAGGGGATGCGCGAATTCCTCAAGTCCCCGCCCGAGCCCATCGACATGGTCCTGGCCCTCGACGACGACTTGGGCAAGGTCCACTTCGGGGCCCTCGGATTCGGCGGAGGCCGGATCGTGTTCCGAGGTCCCGGCGCTCATACGATGCAGAGCAAAGGCGTGGCCAACCCGAACCTGGCTGTGGCCAAGGCCGTCCAGCGGATATGCGAAATTTCGGTGCCCGACTCTCCGCCCGAGCGGTGGACGGTCATCAACGTGGGTATTATCGGCGGCGGCAAGGTCCGAAACGCCGTCTCGCAGGAATCGTTCCTCGCCGTCGACCTGCGGTCGGCGAACCAGGAAGAGCTTCTCAAGGCGCGCGCCGCCATGAGAGAGGCGTGCGAAGCCGTCGCCCGGGAAACGGGGACCACGGTTTCGTTCGAGCTCAACGAAGCGGAGAAGGCGTCACAGCTCCCCGGTGGGGCCGATTCCAGCCTGGTCAAAACGCTCGTTGACATTCTGCGGTACCTGGCCGTCCCCGGGATCGAGGTCGACCCCTGCGGCTCGACCGAGGCCAATGCGGGGATCGAGCGCGGCATCCCTTCGGTCAATATCGGGAGGACCTTCGGGGTCCAGAAGCACAGCTTGGAAGAGGAGGCCGACATCGAGGGCCTGTTCACGGCCCAGAAGCAGCTCGTGCTTCTCCTGGCCTCGCTGCGTTGACCCATTCTTTCCTTGACTCGGGGCCGGGACCACAACTATGATTTTCCGCGAGAGGCGCCGCCTCCGGGCGGCGCGTGACGGAAAAGTTTAAGGAGGTGAACGTGAGAAAACAAATCGTTTTGGCCATCGTCGGCGCCTTTCTGCTGTTGTCGCCGGCCCTGTCTCAGCAGAAATCCCTCAAGATCGTCCTTCTTTACGACATGGAAGGCGTGTCGGGCGCGACCTCGGTCCGGCACACGGACTTCGGGGCCAACCCGGAATACGAGGAGGCCCGCAAATCGTTGACCGCGGACGTCAACGCGGCCATCGCCGGGCTCAAGGCCGGCGGGGCGACGGAGATCATCGTCGTCGACGGCCACGGCTCGGGCAACTCGCAGAGCCCCGACGTTTTCGAAGCGGAACTTCTGCCGCCGGCGAAAATGATCTCGCGCGACCGGCCCTTCGACATCTACATGGACAGCTACGACCAGTCCGTCGATGCCATCGTGGCCGTCGCCATGCACGCCGGCGCGGGAAATCCGGCCGGGTTCCTGTCCCACACCTACACGATCGAGGACATCCAATACAGGGTCAATGGGACTCCCTTCAACGAAACGATGATCATGGCCATGGGCGCGGCCCGCTTCGGGATCCCGATGATCATGGTCAGCGGCGACGACCAGCTCGAAAAGGAGGTCCAGCGCTTTCTTCCTTGGGTCAAGTACGCCTCGGGCAAGCGGGCCGTCGGACGGACAAAGGCCGAGCCATTCCCGCGCGAGGAAGTTTCGCGCCGTATCGAGAAGGCGGCCCGGGAGGCGCTCCTCGCCCTCGACGCCGCGCGCCTGCCCGAGAATTTCCCGGCCCCGTTCCGCTTCGCGCTGACCTTTCAAGACGAGTCGCAGGCCCGGACCGTGGCCGGGCTCCAGGGCGCCGAGCTCCTGGCCGACTCGGTCTCGGTCCAGATCCGGGCGGCGGATTTCGAGGAGGGATACCGGGCCAGCTTGCGGCTCATCTCAGCGGCCGGGCTCGTCGGCAGCATGCAGGCTGTCCAGAGGGCGCTCGCCGCCCAGCCGAACGCGGCGGCCCTGCGCGAGGCCGTGTCCAAGTACATTACCGACCGCTGGCTCGACCCGCAGCCCGCGCCGCCCGCTCCGGGCGGGAAAGCAGCGCCGCAGCGCTACTGGGGTGCCCGCTAAACGGCCTCTAGCTCTTCAGCTTCCCGCCGCGGTAGACGAAGCGGTCCCCTTGATTGACGGCCGCGCCGACCCGGACGTCGATCTTGTTCTTGGCTACGCCCTCGACCAGGTTGCCGTAGACCCACTCCTTGTAGGCGCCGTGCTGGGGCAGGACGGACTTGATCTTCAGCTTGTCGACGGCGTAGAAGATCCCTTTCTGAAAGGCCTCGGGGTTGGTCGAACCGCAGCCGTACATGTTGAGGAAGAAAGCGATGTCCGGACGGATGCCCCGCTCGGCCAGGTAATCGATCTCGGGGTAGAAATCGTTGCCGGCCGTTTCGAGGGTGTTATTCGAATGGTCGCCCGCGTGGAAGATGGTCAGGCCGTCGACCTGGACGGCGAACCCGACTCCGGCGTCGTTCGCTTTGATCGTCGTCACGGTGAGGTCGCCGATCTTGCGCTCCGTGCGCGGGGCTATGGCGATGACCCCCTCGGCGGCTTCGCCCTCGAAACCCAGGATGTACTGGATGCCGGGGAGCGTTTTCTTCCAATCGAAGATCTGCTTGTCGAAATGGTCCCCGTGGTCGTGGCTGACGAAGACATAGACCTTGAGGTCCTTGAGCTCGGCCGGGTCGATGTGGCCGTTGGCCAGAAGCTTCCGGTCGGGGGCCGGGTCGTTGTCCCAGTAGTCGAAGACGAGGAAGGCCGACTTGGTTTTTAGGGCCCAGCCGGAATGCTTGAGGTACCAGATCGTGGCCTCGCCGTTGGCGAGGGGCTTCTTCAAATAGGCGGCGTCGTCGAGGTTCGTTTCCCAGGGAACTTCGGCGGCACCGGCCTTCCTCAGGACTTCGGCCGCGGCCCCGTTCCCGTACTTCAGGGCGTAGGAGAGCGCCGTGCGTCCCCCTTTGTCTTTTGCGTTCTTGTCGGCCCCGGCCTTGAGAAGGTCCGCGACGATCGCCGAATACCCTCTCAGGGCCGCTTCGTGGAGGACCGTCTTTCCGGTCCTGGGGTCGGCGGCCGAGATGTCCGACTTTTTAGCGATCGCCTGCGCGACGAGATCTGTCGCTCCCTTCATGACGGCATAGCGGAAGACCGATATGCCGTTCTTGTCGACGGCGTTGATGTCGGCCCCGCGGCGAACCAGGGCCAGGGCGGCGGGGATGTTGCCGACGTCGACGGCCAGAATGAGCGGTGTGGGTCCTTCGCCGCCAAGCCCGTTGATGTCCAAGCCCTGGTCGAGGAGATACTCGACGGCTTCGGTCCGGCCGGAGAAGATGGCGTCGTGGAGGAGCGTGAAGTTCCCGTTGGCGGCCTTGAGGTCGGCGCCTTGCGAGGCCAGGAACTTGATGACGTCCACGTTACCTGTCCGCGCGGCGTAGATCGCGGGTGTCCCGCCCCAGCTGGCTTTCATGTCCACCGTGAAACCGTTGGCGAGCAGGATCTCGATGACTTCGAGGTTGCCGCCGTTGACGGCCCGGAAGAGGAGGTTGTCGCCCGCTGGGTTTTGGACTTTGAGGTCGGCGCCGAGGGCGATGAGCTTCTTGAGCATGGCCGGCCGTCCGCCCGAGACGGAAAACCAGACAGGAGTCAGATTTCTCTGATCCTTGACGTTGAGATCGACGCCGTTCTTCAGGGCGTAATCGACGACCGTTTCATTACCGTAATAAACGGCGTAGTGCAGGGAGGTCATTCCCGTCCCGAGGTCCGCCGTCATCATCTGCGGGTTGTCCTTGAAGAGCTGGATGATGGCCGCGGTCTCGCCTTTCTCGAACGCTTTGAGGAGCGTTTCGTTGCCGGCAAGAAACGCCGGGACAAACGCCGCCAGGAAAGCCGCGATCACGAAAAAGGTGTGTTTCTTCAATGGAACCTCCTCTCCTGACCTGGAAATCCTTACCCCCTTTCCTGCAAGATTCATACCAAGGCCGCCGGCGGAACTATAAGCTTAGGAGGTGACAGGCCTGTCCAGTATCCTGACAGAAGATAGGAATGTCCGTAAAAAAACGGCGGGACGATAAAGAAAATTTACAGCCGGCCGCGGCTGCTCAGAGGCCGCGATCACCTTGCCGCGAAAATCGATTTCAGGTAGTCCGCGTCGCAGCGTATCTCGTCGAGGATGAATTACTAAGCCGGGCAGAAAATAGATGTCTTCAGATTTCTATATAGCCCGGCTAGTACTCGTGGAGCAGCAAGGATTATGCAAGGTATTTACTGCTCCCCGTAGTAAATCGGGGACACAATACCAATTTCCGAATTTGGGAGGTGGTGGCAGTGACGCTCAGCCTTTAGATTGGCCCGAGCGAGTGCCCGTGCCGCACGCGAGGGCGAGGACGGCGGCGCCAGAAATGTAGCCCGCGGTCAGGGCCGGCCCGATCGCGACTGCGCCGACGGTCTTCAAACCCATGACCATCAGAGTGAAAACGGCCGCGGTCACGGCTAACTGGACGGCGACGGCGACGCTGATCGGGGCCGTCCGGTGGGCCTTGACGAAGACGCCGCGCTCATAAGCCAGGACGGACTCGAGGAAGGGGAGGAGAACGAGCAGGGCCCCCGGCAAGAGGGCGAACGAGGCCAGGTCCGGCGACAGGCCGGACACCATCCCGTACCAGACTTTCGCCAGCGGAGTGAACAGCACGGCGGCCAGCGCGGCCGCGGACACCGCGCCGACCCATAAGGAAAACCGGGCCAGGACGCGGTGGTTCTCGCCGGCGTCCCCGACGAGGGCGATGACCACCTCCTGCATGGCGATGCCCGCCGTGCGGAAAACGAAGGCCAGGCCGACGACGACCGGAAGGACGGCCAGCGATTCGAGGGGCGAGCGGCCGTGGGCCAGGAAGAAAGTCGTCAGCGGATTGATGAAGAAAGACAGGAACGAAGTCAGGGCCAGCGGCGCATAGAAGCGCATGACCCCGGCGGCCGTGAGCGAACGGCCGAACTCGCACTCGGCGTCCGTTTGCCGCCGGAACCTGCGGACGGTCGGCCGGGCCATGGCCCAGCTGGCCGCGCCTTCGGCCAGAACGCCGACGCCGAGCGCGGCCGCGCCGACGCTCGCGCCCGGCAGGCGGAAGACGAGGGCCGCGATGATCCCGGTCGCGGCCATGGTCGTGAGCCGTATCACCGTTCCCCATGTCACGGCCTGGGGCCGGCCGTCGCGAATGAGAATGCCCTGGGTGAAACGCCGGAAGCCGATGGCCGCCGGCCAGAGGACGAGGAAGATCATCGACCGTCCGGCCAATCCGGCCACGTCCGCATTAAGGCCGATGATCCGCCGGGCGACAAGGTCGAAGACGGACGGTATGATCAGCACGATCATGACCGCGGTCACGGCGGCGTTGAGGGCGAAGGAGAAACGCCGCAGCTTTTGGTAGGCGATCCGGTCCCGGACGAGGGCGTTCGAGGCCGAAAGCATCATGATGATCGGCGACTCGACGATCCAGGCCAGCGCCGAGGCGACCGCGAAGGCGGCCAGGTTCTCTTTGGGGACGGGGAGACGAGCGATGACCGCGGCCAGGAACGGCCCTTCGGCGGCCATCATCAGCCAAGTGGCTTCGAGCGGCAGCCAGAAGCGGGCGATGCGGCCCGGGCTCAGGGCGGGTGGCGATGTTTCGTGTTGGCGCATGGCCGGCGAAGTAGGATAGCACGTCCGGCGGACCCGGGCAACCGCGTCCCGTTTGATACGTTCGCGGCCACCAACCCCATTTTTTAAAACTGGGTTGGGGACGCTCAGTATCAACCCTGAGCATGCCCCGGGGCTTCAGACCGGGGAGGCGAATGCGTTTGATTCCTATTCCATTCCTGTGCTATATCAGGACCCGAGCCGAGGGGTTTTATGAGCAAGCCCATTCCCAAGGAAGGCATTGTCCGCCTGACCCCGGAGGAGAAGCTCCGGGAGTTCGCCCGCGTCTATCGGGGCGCCTTCGACCCGGCCGCCGCCGAGCGCTTCGCCGAACGCTGCGCCACTCACGACCTTCATTTCGCCGGGGACGAGTTCGGCGTGCTCGCCGCGCTGGACACGCCGGCCAAGGTCCAGGATTTTCTCGACACCCAACTTTATTACAACGACGACCACGCTTCGGTCGAGCAGGAGGAAACGGCCATGCCGCCGCGCCGCGTCCTCCAGACGGGCATGGCCCATTGCTTCGAGGGGGCGATGTTCGCCTACGCCGTGAACTTCCTCCACGGCCATGAGCCGCGCCTGGTCATGCTCGAGGCGAGCCAAGATGCGGACCACAACATCATCGTCTGTCGCGATCCCAGCACGGGGCTCTTCGGTTCCAACGCCCAATCGCGCTACCCCGGGCTCACCGGCCGGCCGGCGGAGTATCCTTCCATCCGGGCCCTGGCGGGTACCTACGTCCCTCTCTATTACAGCGACCGCACGCTCGACCCGACGGACCTGACCCTCGTCGGCGTCTCGGACGAGATCGACCTCGTCGCGAAATACGGCGCCGTCTGGATGGCCTCGGAAGAGCCGCTCTGGGACATATACTACACCTACATCGACGAATCGCGGCTCTTCCACTATTTCTCCGGCGATCCCGGCCGGCCCCATCTTTACCCCGCCGTCCGTGCTCTCTGCGAGAACTGGGTCCGGGTCGACGCCCGGGGGAAACCGTATGTCAGCCTGGACGACCTGCCGTCGGCGGCGCGAGTCGTCTGGCGGGCTTTCTGGAAGGCCTACGGGCCCGCAGACGGACCCCGGCCGCGGGGAAGAGCGCACGAGCTCGAGCGGGAATTTTTCCGGCTGACGGGCACGACACCCATCGACCTCGACGACAACGCCTTCGACCTCCAATTCTATCTCGCCGCGGGCTACCGTATCGAGCAGCTGCTGACCCGCGGGTTGACGCCTTAAAGGAGTTGGCCATGAAAACGAACCGGACCCGGAAGATCGCGGCGGGATTGTCCCTCATCGCCTGGACGTGCCTCGCGCCGGCGTGCGCGAAGCGTTTCGACAACCTCGGGGAACTCGGAAAATACGACGTCGTCTGGGACCGGGCCGGCAACGGCTCCATGGGTTCGATGCCGGCCGGGAACGGCGACATCGGGCTCAACGTCTGGGCCGAGGAAGAGACCGGTTCCGTGTGTTTCTACATCAGCAAGACCGATTCCTGGGACGAGACCGGGCGCCTGCTTAAGCTCGGGAAAGTCCGGGTCAAGGTCGAGCCGAACCCGTTCGGCGCGGGCCGGCCCTTCCGGCAGAAATTGAACCTGGGCGAGGCAGCCGTAGCGATCACCGCGGGGGAGGGAAGCGGCGCGGTCCGTATCCGCGTTTGGGCCGACGCGAACCTTCCGGTCGTCCGTGTCGAAGCGCGCGTCCCCGCAACGAGCGTCGTTACTGCGGCCATCGAACCGTGGCGCATGAAGCCCGAGGTGATGAAAGATGAGCTCGTCAGCGGGCTCAACTACTGGCGCGACATCTTCGGCCCTACGGTCGTCCAGCCCGACGACATCGTCGACGATAGCTCGAACCGCGTCGTCTGGTATCACCGCAACCCCGAAACCCCGTCTTTCGCCAAGGCCCTGGCCATGCAGGGCTTGGAGAATGCGGGCGTCGAAGACCCGCTCAAGGACCGGATATCCGGGGCGGCGATGGAAGGGGAAGGGTTCGTCAAGCGGGATAAAACTTCTCTTCTGAACGAAAAAAGCGAAGTCCGCCGACTCAACATCCATGTCCTCGTCCGCCAGCCATCGGCTCCGGAAAACTGGCTCGCTGCTGCCGAAGAGCAGATCCGGCGGACGAACGCGGCCGGCCCAGACCAAACCTTGGCGGCGCATACGGCCCATTGGAAAGAGTTCTGGAACCGGAGCTGGATCTACGTCGGGACCGCGCCCGGCGTTACGGTGAAGACCCCGCTGGGTGTTGAGGACGAAGGGTTCGTCGTGACCCGGGGCTACGTCCTCCAGCGATTCGTCAGCGCCTGCGCCGGCCGGGGGGCCTTTCCGATCAAGTTCAACGGATCGATCTTCACGGTCGACGAGGAAGGCGCCGAGGGTTTCGCCGATTACCGCCGCTGGGGGCCCGGTTATTGGTGGCAGAACACGCGCCTGCCCTACATGTCCATGCCGGCTTCCGGCGACTTCGACCTCATGCGGCCCTTCTTCGGGATGTATTCGGACCTGCTGCCGCTCTCTCGATACCGGACCAAGCTTTATTTCGGGCACGGCGGGGCCTACTTCCCGGAGTGCATCAATTTCTGGGGCATCGTTTTCCCCGAAACGTGGGGCGACAAGATGCTCGCCGATATGCCCGAGCGCATCCAGGCCAGCGGGTATCATAAATACGAGTGGGTCGGCGGCCTCGAAATGGCGGCCATGCTGTTCGACTACTTCTCCTATACTCGGGACGAGACTTTTTTCCGGGAGAAACTTCTGCCCTTCACGGAAGCCATGCTGACCTTTTTCGACGAGCACTATGGCGTCGGCCCGGGCGGCAAGCTCGATATGACCCCCTCCCAGGCCCTCGAGACATGGTGGGACTGCACGAACGCCATGCCCGAAGTCGCCGGACTGCATGACCTGGTGAAAATGGCGAAAATGCTGCCCGCGGCGTCGCTCCCGGACGATTTCAAGAGCCTGTTGGGGCGCCTGGAAGCGAAACTCCCGCCCATCCCGACGCGAGAGATCGACGGGGTGCGGATGCTCGCCCCGGCCGAACGGTTCGCCAAGAAACAGAACGTCGAGAACCCCGAACTCTACGCCGTTTACCCCTTCCGCCTCTACGGGATCGGCAAGCCCGATATCGAACTGGCCGTCCGGGCGCTCGACCGGCGCGAGGACAAGGGGCATTTCGGCTGGCGGCAGGACGATATCTTCATGGCCCTGCTCGGGCTGGCCGAACAGGCGCGGAAAGGGCTCGTCGAGCGGGCGAGCCAATGGGACAAGAAACAGCTCTTTCCCGCGTTCTGGGGCCCCAACTACGACTGGACGCCCGACCAGGACCACGGCGGCGTCCTGATGAAGACGCTCCAGCTGATGCTGCTCCAATGTGAAGATAAGGACATTCGCCTGGTCCCGGCCTGGCCGCCAGGCTGGGACGCGGACTTCAAGCTCCACGCCCCCTACAACACCGTCATCGAAGGCCGGGTCCGCGGCGGGAAGCTCGTCAAGCTCGACGTCAGTCCTCCCTCACGCCGGGCCGATCTATTTCCGGTGACACACGAGTAAGTTCACTTACTAAGCCGGGCAGAAAATAGAGGTCTTCAGATTTCTATTTTATTTACGGACGACCCGGATCGTTATAATTTCATAGGGCCCCATCGGCACGGAAATGGCCGTCCCGGAGCCGAGCGGTTTTCCCGATGGCCGTTCGATGAGGTCCGTTTCTTCCGCGCTGACCGGCCAGGGGAATTCGAGCTTGGCCTCCGTCTTCTCGCCGTGGATCTCGTAGAGCCTGAGGACGAGGCCGCGCTCGGCGTAGCCCATCTCTTTTTTCAGCGCCGAGAGGATGACGTTGCCCGGTCCGACCCGGACGAATGAATGGACCTTGGGCAGCGTCCCGCCGTGGACGAGCGGGACTCGGGCGATAAGCGGGCTGTTGATTTCCATGCCGCGGCGCGTCGTTTCGGCCGCCTTCCAGTCGCCCCGGTGGGGGAGGAGCGAGAAGAGGAGCTCGTGCTTGCCCCGGTCGGCCTCCGGGTCGGGTGCCGTCGCGCCGTGGATGACGGACAGCCGCATGACGCTGCCCTTGACGTCGAAGCCGTATTTCGAATCGTCGAGCAGGCTGACGCCGTATTCGCCCGACTCCTCCGAGACGTCGACCCAGCGCAGGGCGGGCACTTCCGTCCCGTCGGCGGGGCGGGCGATCGAGCCGTAGGGGATCTCGAACCGGGCGGCCGCGGTCTTGAGGTCGAGCGGGAAGGCCGCTTTGATCATGATGTTCCGCTCCCGCCAATCAAGGCGCATGCGGCAGTCGAGCCGCGGAACGCCGCGGTAGAGCGTTAGGTCCTGTTCGAAGGTCGAGTCGCGGAACCGGCTCTTGACGCGGAGGACGACGCGCACCGGGCCGCGTTCGACGAGTTCGAACGCCGCTCCGCTCTCTCCGGCCCGGCCGACCGTGTCCTTGAGGCCGAGCTCCCAGGCCGACATCGACTCCGGTTCGTCCGCGATGGCTTCGAGGACGTTCCCCGCGCCGCTAAGCGCTTCGCGCTTTGCCGCCTTGTCATAGAGGCTCTCGACCCAACCGGTTTTCGGGTCGAGCCGGACCCTGAGGAATTCGTTCTCGATCTCCCGGGCTCCGGCGCGGACGACCTCAGGCCCGGCCCAGGCCTTCTCCGAGGGGATGACCCGGTAAAGCTTGTAACCAAGCGAGGGCACGCTATCAGCGATGAAGACGATGCGGAAGACGGTGCCGCCGCCCTCGAAAAGCGCGACGTCCTCGGCGCGCTTTTCGAGGACCTGGACGGCGACGTCCTGGCCCTCGCCATCGGTCATCCGGACCGTTCCGTTCCAGGCCCGCGCCGTTTTCGCGTCGGGCGGGACGACGACCTCAACGAAGGCCGGCTCGGTCCGCGCCCAGAAGAGCGGGTTGTAGACGATGACGGGGAAGCCCTCGCCGCGCGTGTCGATCGTGTTGGAGATCGTCTCGAGTGAAAAGTCGAGCGCCCGCTCGCCCCGCTTCCGCGCCTGGCCGTAGAATTCGGCGACCTCGTCGTAGACCGGGCCGATGCTCGAGCCGTCGAGGATGTCGTGGAACTGGTTGCGGAGGACGATCTTCCAGGCCTCGTCGAGGTCCCGTTCGGGGTAATAGTCCCGGTAGCCGGACGTCACGGCCACGGCTGAGAAATTCTCGGCGGCGAGAAGGAGGCTTTCGAGCTGACGGTTATTCTTCTTCGTTTCCGCCTGGGTCGTGTAGCAGGCCGGGAAGGTGAAGTTGAGCTCGCGCTTGACGACGGGGAAGTCCGCCGCCTTCTCGATGATCCTCTTGAAATAGGCCTCGGGGACGTCGAACACGAGCCGCGGCTCGTTCGGGTCGTTCCGGTATTTTTTGATGGCGACGATGTCCGTGTCGCGCGGCCCGCCGCCGTGGTCGCCGGCGCCGTAGAGCAGCATGAAGTCCTTGACGTCGGTGTTTTTCCGGGCGCCTTCCAGGATCTTGCGGGTCCCCTCCCGGAGATCGGCGAGATACCACCCGGGCGGGACGTATCCGAGGACGCGCGAGCCGTCCATACCTTCCCACCAGAAGAAGTGCGTCGGGTCCGGCCCGGGCGCACAGCGCTCGAAGACGTAGGAATCGATGCCGGCCCGCTTCAGGATCTGCGGCAGCTGCCAATTGTGGCCGAAGGAATCGGGGTTCCAGCCGACCTTGACGTCGACGCCGAACTTGTCGAGGAAATAGCGCTTGCCGTAGAGGAGCTGGCGGGCCAGGGACTCGCCGTCGGGCATGTTGAGGTCGGGCTCGACCCACATCCCCCCGACGGGGACCCACGTCCCCTCCTTGACCTTCCGGGCGATGCGTTGGAAAAGGTCGGGGCAGTCTTTTTCCATCGCTTCGTAGATGGCCGCCTGGCTCTGGGCGAAGGTCAGGCCGGGGAGCTTGTCCATCTGGGCCAGTGTCCCCTTGAAGGTGAAGGTGGCGATATCGGCCACGGTTTCCTCCCAGCGCCAGAGCCAGCTCAGGTCGATGTGGGCGTGGCCGACGAGATGGGCGGCGAGGGAGCGCGGCGGGACGGGGGCCGCGGCGGCCGGCTTGCGCTCGGGCGCGGGCTGGCCGGCGGCGATAAGCGCTGGGGCGACAGACAGCACGACAACTATGGAGAGAATGACGAGTGTACGAAGGGCGCGGGATTTCATGGGTTGCCTCCTCCGGACGGACGCCAACAGCGCCGTCCGATGCCATGATTATAGAATTTCGGGGACACGCAACTCAAGACATTCCCGTTCCTTCGGCTCGAGTTGTGGGGCGCCGTATTCCCGCCGGTACCAAACGGGGGGGGGAGGGTGGTTAGCCGTCGATCCTTTCGCCGATGGCGTCGATGCCCATGCCCGTGTTGATGATCCGGCACTTGCTGAATTTTCCCTTGTCGTCCTTGAGGAACTCGAAGTCCCAGTGACCTTCGTCGGGGTCGTCGATGAAAAACTTCGCCGGCTCGTTTTCGACGGGGCTCAATCGGTCCGGGGAATCCGACGAGTCGGACAAGACGTAGAGGGCGTCGTTCTCGATATAGACCTTAGCCGTTATGACCGGGGCGCCGTAGGACGTCAGGTCGAAGCGGTAATCTCCGCAGTAGGCGGCGTACTTGTCGGCGGGCTTTTTATCCTGGATTCCCGACGCGAACGATAAAGCGGCGATCAAGGCTGCGGCGGTCAGAAAAACAAGAGCGCGTTTCATGATGGAGGGCCTCCTTGGATGACGGTTACGTTATTCATACGAAACGGCGGGCGATTTTGTTCACTCGGTCCGGGCGGCTCAATCGCGGACGTCGTACGAGACGGTGAAGAACTTGAAATCCTTGTAAACGACCTCGGTCCTCGACCGGATAAAGGCCTGGCCCGATTCCTTGAGGTAGGCTTCCTCGACGGACAAACGGCTGGGGAAGCGGATGCCGTTCTTCTCGGCGCTGAACTCGGAGCTGATGATGAGGCGCGGCTTGCGGTTGTAGAGCCGGCCGCGCTTATCGAAGACGTCGAAGCGGCCGACGCGGCTCTCGCTCCACTCGATCTTGAGGATGTCTCCCGTGACGGGGTCGATCCAGGCCTTGCCGTAGAGATTGCGGGTGGGCGGGGCTCCGGGCTTGGGCCTGGCGTCGATGACGAAGACGCTCGTCTTGCCGGGTTTCTCCTCGCCGGCGATGGCGAAGTCGTAGTCGGGCTGGAAGCGCTCGCCGAAGAGGCCGACGGGGCCGAGGAGGGCGGTGCCGAAAACGACGATGGACGTCTGGAGCTCGGCGTTGGGCACGACCTTCTTTTTGCCGTTCTCTTCGAGCTGGGTCCGCATCTCGCGGATGGTCCGTCCGGCCCGGACGCATTGGTAGTCGTAGACGAACCTATGCTTGATCTTTCTCACCGTGCTGATCGTGAACGTCGGCCCCTTGTACGATGTCCATTCGGGAATTGGCAGGAGCGCCCCCTTGGCTACGTCGAGGGAGGGGTCGATTCTCTCGGAGATCTCCTCGCGGCAGACGAAGTCGAAGGCCGAGCTTTCGAGCTTGCGGCAGTATGCGGCGGCCTTGGCCAGGAGGGCTGGGAGTTGGGATTGAGGGGCCGGCGCGACGGCATTTTGGGAGATATGGAGGGAGGGGCGCGAAACCGAGTGAGCCGGCGGCTGAGAGGGAAAAAGGATAGCGACGGCCGCCAGGGCCGCGGCGGCGAGCGGCCGTAAACACTTATTGATCGACATCAATGCTTCAGTGAATTGGCTGATCTTGACCCAAGATCCAGAATAGGCCCCCCGCCCGGCAAAAGCAAGTTATGGCGGGATGCTCGACGGCCTTTCGCGCCTTGACGCCCTGCGAAAAACCGGACTATAGTGGCCCTGAGTTCCGGAGGAAGATATGAAGGCCCAGAAAAGACGCGCCGAAGAGGACCTGGCCCACTACACGTGTTTCCGGACAGGCCGCAAGATCGAGATCGACGGGAACTTGGACAAGCCCGCTTGGAGAAAGGCGCCGAAATCCCACCGCTTCGTCGATTTGGTGAGCGGTGTCCCCGGTTTTCTGGACACTCGGATGGCCTCGCTCTGGGACGACGAGAACCTCTATGTCGCCTTCTGGGTCGATGAGCCGAACGTCCGGGCGCGCTTAGCGAAACGGGATTCACTTATCTGGACGGAGAACGACGTCGAGATCTTCATCGGCGGCGAAGACTGCTACTATGAGTTCCAGATCAACGCCCTGGGCACGATTTATGAAGTCTTCTACATCTGGCAGGACGCCCTGAAGAAGGGGAGCCGCTTCGACCTCGCCGAGTTCGACCTGTACACGCGCCGGGTCGACATCCTCGGCGGCTTCCAGGACGCGACGCGCTACGGCAAGGACCCGCGGGGGCCGCGCTGGGCCTTCATGGACTGGGACTTCCCCGGCCTCGAAGCGGCGGTCCGGGTCGACGGCACCCTCAACGACCCTTCGGACGTCGACAAGGGCTGGACCGCCGAGATCGCCTTCCCCTGGCGCGGCATGAAGCCGCTGGCCGGCAGCCGCCCCGTGCCGCCGCGCGACGGCGACGTCTGGCGGATGGATTTCTCGCGCTTCGAGCTTCTCGAATTCTGCGGGACCAAGGCCGAGCCGCATCCCGGCTGGGCCCTCAACCGCCACGGCGTCTACAACTCCCACATCCCCGAATGCTTCTCCTTCGTCCAATTTTCGGAGGCAAGAGCGGGGCAAAAGCCGGGTTTTTAATATTACTACGGGGAGCAGTAAATACTTTGCATAATCCTTGCTGCTCCACGAGTACTAGCCGGGCTATATAGAAATCTGAAGACATCTATTTTCTGCCCGGCTTAGTATGTGTGCGTTGCCACAGCCAAGCTACATAAGAGGACCCGCCGCCTAAGCGCCGAGGCGGTCGAGAAAAACACGCCGGACGCGCTCGATGAGCTCTCCGGCGTTCTCTTTCGTGTAACCCGCTGTCGATACCGCCGGCTCGATGGCGATGTCGACACGTCCGGGCCGGATGAGAAGACTGCCCTTGCGGGCGATGCGGTAGGCGCCCGCCTGGACGAAAGGCAGGATGTCGAGGCCCGTCTCGATGGCCAGCAGGAACCCGCCGCGCTTGAACGGGTCGAGCTTTCCGTCGCGGGTGCGCGTCCCTTCCGGAAGTATGGCGAAGGAAAAACTCGGGCGGTTGCGGACCCAGACCGCGGCCCGGCGCAGGCTCTCGACCGCGCGTTGGGTGTTTTTGCGGCTGATGGGGAACATGCCGATGCGGCGGATCGTCCCGCCGTAAACCGGCCAGCGGAAGTGGCTCTCCTCCTCGACGCCTCGGGCCAGGCCCGGGAAGGCGGCCTGAAAGACGAGCGGGTCGAAGAAGTTGACGTGGTTCATCATGACCACATACTGGCGCCCGGGGACGAGGTTTTCGCCGCCGCTCGTCCGGACGCGGATGCCGCAGACGAGGAGGACCGTCCGGCATCCGGCCTTGATCAAGTGCTCGAGACCTCTTCCTTTAAGGAAGAAGGAGCCGAGCCAGACGAGGACGCAGCCGTAGAGGAAGACGGGCAGGGCGATGAGCCAGATGAGGAAGGAGCGCAGGCGGTCGCCGAACTTTTTCATGCCAGGATGACGAGCTCGGCCGGCAGGACCCTGACCCGGAGGGGTGTCGTCCCGAGGAGCTCGCCGTCGCCCATCAGGCGGAGCGGCGGGTTGGCCTCGACCGAGATCGACGCGGCCTGGAGTGCCGTGACTTTGGGGTGGGCCATGTGCTTGCCGGAAAAGACACCGGCGAAGATAGAGATGATCTCGCGGCGGTTGACGCCGTTGAAGAGGATGATGTCGGCCCGGCCGTCGGACGGGTCGGCGGGCGGCGCGATCTTCATCTTCCCGCCCGTGAACTTTGAGTTGGAGATGGCCAGGGCGCTGTCGACGACTTCGAGCTTGCGGCCGTCGGCCTCGATCGTGATGCGGTTGTTCATGCCGCGGACGAGGCGGATGAGAACGGCCAGGCTGTAGCCGGCGGCGCCCAGGAATTTCAGGCGCTCGTTGGTCAGCTGGAGGATGTCGGCGATGAGGCCGACGCCGAGGATGTTGAGGGAGTAGCGGCGGACGGTTTTGCCGCCTTCTTGACAATGGAACTCGACGAGGTCGACTTTGCGGCGGCGGCCGGCGAGAATGCCGTCGAGGGCCTGTTCGGGTGTCAGAATGTCGAAGTCGCGGAGAAAAGAGTTCCCGGTTCCGGCCGGGATCTGGCCGATCTCGGGGAGGCGGGCCGGGCGGCCCCCGGAATAGAGGCCGTTGATGACCTCGTAGGGCGTGCCGTCGCCGCCGAGGCAGATGACGCGGTCATATCCGGCGCCCGCGGCCTCGCGGCCGATCTCGACGGCGTGACCGGCGTGCTCCGAAAAGCGGACTTCGAGGCCGGGGATCTCGGCGCGGAGGCGCGGTTCGAGGCTTTGGAAGCACTTTTTGCCGCGGCCGTGTCCGGCCGCCGGGTTGACGACGAGCAGTGTTTTCATATCTTTCCCCTCGGGACTTATAGCACAGGACAGGAAAAATAAAAAGGCTCTTCTCTCGATTCGCGTCCCCTCGAACTTTGCCCTGGCCGGCGCGCTCGGCATCCTGGAGAGCCTCTGCCGGGATCGGGTGTACATTACGGATTTTGTCGCGGCGGAGATCTTGCGGGGCATCCAGAGTGGACATGCGCGGCTTGAAGGCATTCCGAAGGCCGTCCAGGCCGGCTGGCTCAAGGAAACCGGGTTGAGCTCGGCCGAGGAGCGGAGGATTTTTGAGACGCTTTCGGTTTCGCTCGGTCTGGGGGAGGCATCGAGCATCTCCGTTGTACGCTCGTTGGGCAGGCTTCTTTAAAAGGCCGTTTATCCCCCTGTCAAACGTCCATATTCCCGCCCTCGAACGACTAAACTCCAAGCCCAGGGAGGCCTAGCATGAAGCTATTGAGCGAGGGCAAGATAATCTGTTTGCTGGCCGCGCTCGTGATCGCAGCGGGCTGTTCCGTTTCGAACGGCCCCGACCCGAGTATCGAGGCCATCGTCGTCAACCACGCGAGCATCGATCTGGACGGCATTCCCCAGAGCTGGATCGACCAGGCCAAGCAGACGCTCCACATCGCCTATGGCCACACGTCGCACGGCAGTCAGCTCGCCGACGGCATGACGGGTCTCGTCACGTGGAAGGGCGTGCTGTATGCTTGGAACGGCGGCGGCACCGGAGGCGCGCTCGACCTCCGCGATTTCAACGGAAATTTCGGGAACCTCGGGCTCGCCGCCGACCTCGGCAATCCCGACCGCACGGCCTGGGAGAGCGCGACGCGCACGTACCTCGACCAGAATCCGACGATCGACGTCATCATCTGGTCGTGGTGCGGGCAGGTGGACGGGACGCAAGCCGACATCCAGCTCTATCTCGACCTGATGGACGGGCTCGAAGACGACTACCCCAGCGTCAAGTTCGTCTACATGACCGGGCACACAGACGGCGCGGCCCTCACGGGCAACGTCCCCGCCCGCAACAAGCAGATCCGCGACTACTGCCTGGCCAACGACAAGATCCTTTATGACTTCGCCGACATCGAAAGCTACAACCCGGACGCCGGCTATTTCGGCGACAAGCTGGTCAACGACGCCTGCGACTACGACAGCAACGGCGACAGCGTCCGGGACCGGAACTGGGCTATCGACTGGCAGAACGCCCATCCCGGGGAGTGGTACAACTGCGGCTCTGCCCACTCCCAGCCCTTGAATGCCAACATGAAAGCCTACGCGGCCTGGTGCCTTTGGGCGAGATTAGCGGGATGGGACGGCCGCTGATATCCCGGTCAATTACTGCCCGGGCTGGATCCGATTTCATCCCCGGCCAAGCGTGTCTCATTGAATGGGGTAAGATAAATTCACCGTCAGGCCTGATTCGCGCTAATTTGGGACCCGGGAAGCAGCTGCTTGTTTTTCAGCGCCTCTTTGATCCGCGCCGGGGTCATCGGCAGGGTGAACAACCGGACGCCGATGGCGTCGTAGATGGCGTTAGCGATGACCGCGCCCATGACCGTGACGGCCGGCTCGCCGCATCCCTGAGGGGCCATGTCCGGGTTGTCGACGAGCGCGACCTCGATCTTCGGCAGCCAGGAGAAGCGCGGGATCTCGTAGGTGTCGAAATTCTCGTCGAGGACCCGCCCGTCCTTGAACCGGATCTCCTCGGTCAAGCAGTAGCCGAGGCCCATGGTGACACAACCCTCGATCTGCATCCGGGCGCCCTCGGGGTTGATGACCTCGCCCGTGTCCTGGGCGCAGACGACGCGCACGACGCGGACGGCGCCCTTCTCTTTATCGACCTCGACCTCGGCCATGGTGGCCACGTAGGTGCCCAGGTAATCCGTGAGGGCGATGCCGCAGCCGCGTCCGGTCGGCGCCTTGGCGAACGTCCGGCCGAATTTATCAGCGGCCGCGGCGAGCACCCTCTTCATGCGCGCATCGGCCAGGTTTTTCATCCGGAATTCGAGGGGACTCAGGCCCGCTGTCTCGGCCATGATGTCGATATGGGACTCCGTGGCGAAGATGTTGGTGTTGCTGCCGGGGCCTCGCCAAGCGCCGGTGCCGAAGGGATGGGCGGGAGGAGCGCCGGCGCCCGCGCCGCCGAATCCGCCGCCGAAGGAGAGGACGCGCTTGTGCGGGATATCGTAGACGGGTTGCGAGCTCCGGCTCCCGGCGTGATAGTTTTTATAGTCCCAGAAGACGATCTTGTTTTCGGCGTCGAGCCCGGAGCGGACGTCGTAGACGGCTGCCGGACGGAAGGTGTCGCTGAAGAACTCTTCCTTGCGCGTCCAGGCCACCTGGACGTGTTTCCCGGTGAGCTTGGCCAGGCGCGCCGCTTCGACGATCTGTCCGCCCTGGTTCTTGCCGCCGAAGCCGCAGCCGACGAAGGGCGTGATGACGCGGACGTTCGCCGTCGGGACGCCCAATGTCTGAGCGACTTCTCCCTGGGCCCGGAAGGGCGATTGGGTCG
>Ga0315286_10001392_pt1 | contig 21862 bp, 16 predicted proteins | sample YL17G10_0_MG_FD_205038 | JGI IMG/M metagenome (GOLD analysis project Ga0315286, IMG submission 205038) | Sediment microbial communities from Yellowstone Lake, YNP, Wyoming, USA - YL17G10_0 | ecosystem: Environmental > Aquatic > Freshwater > Lake > Sediment | place: USA: Wyoming | collected...
GCTTGTAGTTTTAAAAACCCCATTAATTTGCCTCCATCTCCAAAGACGCGGCGATCTCGAAATCAGTTACATCTTTTTGCCCTTCTTTTCTTTTGGCGGTATATTTGGTTTTGACGTCTTTAAAATATTTTGATTTTTCCATATTGTCGACAAAAGAAAAAACTATGGACATAGACTCCGCCGTACCCCTTATAGAAAATTTACCCTTTTCATCGAATCTAATATCGCTGAGCTCCAAATCCAAGGGGGTAATGTTATATAATTCCGCCAATACTTCTAAAGAATAACCGCGGTTCAAAAGATAACTCTTTATTAGGCTAACTATGGAATAGCCCTTCTCTAATTTTTGCGCCTCTTGATTCAAGGCTTGATACTTTTTATTTAAGTCCTTTAGATAAGTACTCTTAAAATAAATCTTACTCATTAATATAGAAAAGACTAAAACCAGGGCAGTAAGGATAAAAATTCCTGTCTTGATTAAGTCCTTACCTCTCTCCTCAAGCGACCTCCTTAGCTTTACCTCTTCAGGGATAAGGCTGACCTTCATATCCTCCCAGGCAAAAAGGGAGGCAATCACGTTCAAAAACGATAAGCGATTGGTCAAAGATATTGCTTTAAAAGCCTTATCAGAAAGGGACAGATTTTTAAAATAAGGCGCGACTCGGGCAGTTAAATGCAAGGTATTATTTAAAACAGCCCCTAACTCATTCAATTCTTCTACCGCGCCCGTCAAAACAAGCTGCTGAGGGGCCTTTTCAATGTCCTCGCTCTGATATGACTCCAGGGACCTCTTCAGTTCCTCTACGAACCTGGCCTGATACTTTTCCTTTTCGCCCCTTAAATGTTGTGCGCCTATAGGAATTGACCGGATAAATATTAGTTTATTTTTGAAAACAATGGTAAAATCCGTAAAACTTTCATCGATGTTGATAATATTTACTGGCGAGCCTTCAGTTTCTATCTTCAATACCTTAGGGACAAACCAGGCCAGGCTTTCCGGCGCCAGAAGCACCCTTTCTAATCTCAGGCCTGCCTTACTTAATATATCGGACTGCCTTTTTATGGCGTTACGCGCTACAATTACCAAAAGAATCTTGGTGTAACTGTGCTTGTAGGTACCTATATCGATATAATCCACGATTATTTCTTCGCGCGAATAAGGCGTGTGCCTGCCTGCCTGCAGGTTTATTATTTCCCTTATTTCTCGAGGGTCGGTAGAGGGTATCTCAATATTCTTGGTGATGACTAAATGCGCGGGTATGATATTGATAATATTTGGTTTTTTTACCTTGAGTTCGTCAAAAGATATCCTGATAATTTTGGATATATCGCCATCGGATAGGCCATTAATATTCCGGCTTAAAATATTTACCACTTCTTTTTTATTTAGAGAGGTTCTTAAGTGGGCGAATTTTAAATTATTGTCACTAAAGTCTATCCCGACGAAATCCCGCTTACCCGCGCCAGATAAAGGATTCATTTTTTTTATATTTATGCCAAACATAGCCTATGACTCCTGCCAATATAGAATCTTTCCGCTGCGATTGATGACGCAAATTAACTGGGATATATTCTTTCTGCCATTCAGCTTGGCATTACATCTCGCCATAAAATTATCGGAATTGGTAGCTAAATTCTGGTCTTGGATTATTAGGCTCAAGTGCGCTATTTCAGCATCACTAAGATGATAAAATTGGCTCAGTTTTGGCACGATATTGGAAGAGGCATCAAAAACATTATCATCTGTTGTCCCCGCGATTCTATCTTCGCCGGCACGAAAAGATAAAATCTTATTTACCGTCTCCTCGCTTAATCCTAAAGCTAAAAGGACAGCGCCTGAAGCGGTATTGATATTAACCTTACCGCTGCCATAAATGGTGATATAATCTCTTATCTTTTCAAAGGCCTCTTGCGTCATGCCTTTAACCAGAAAAAGCTCCTCTAAAACCTCAAAGTCCGCGTCCTTGGCCTCATAGGAATAACGAAGATTTCTATAATAGGGGCCTTCGGCACTGCCAAAGGGTGAAGATAACTCACTATCGCTATCCCGCCAGTCGATAATACAAGCGGCTAACTCCTGGGCCTGGGTTTCATCAATACCCAGCACAATTCTAAAAAGACGTTCTAATGTGGGAAGGGTGGCTTTATTGATATTGATCTTTCTTTCTTCATCAATAAGGCCATACCAGGTGTCGAAACGGCCAGCCTGTTCATTATAATAATCATAAGAGATATTAACTATTCCGTCGCCAATATTCATTTCTTTAAATATTTCCGGGCTATTACCCCAGGCATCCCTTAAAGAATCGCAGGTTTCTTGGGGCACTTTCTTCAACTCCACAATCGCCTTTTTTATTCCTGCCTCGGCGATAAAATGTAATTTGTCTCTCTCGTCAAGCCGCTGGATTAATGTAAGCTTCTGCCTTACCTGATAACCCAAGATTACCGCAAATGTAGTTAATAAACAAAGCAGCCAGAGCGCGATGAGCAATATGCTGGCGCGAGAATTAACTGCTTTGCGGGATATTAACGGTTTTGGTAAACTTATGGGGTTTAGTGCCATTATTAAGCTCTAATTCTATTCTTACTGCCAATGGCATTCCTTCTTTTAGCCATCTGTCTTCCCAGAAATATTCCTTCTTCTGTCCATCATAAAGATAGTACTTAAATTTTAAAGATTTTACATTTTTTAGCAATTGCTCAAGTGTAGATTCCTCCGCGTTGTAAACTTCAGAAAAATCCCTCTGTTCTCTATTTATTATTTTTTTCTGAGAGTCGTAGAAATAAATTACCTTGCCCACAGTCCTATTTTTTAATTTCCAGCTATTTACAAGGGTGGCGAACTCAAGCCTGCCTTCTTCGCCCGAGAAGCCCAGGCCGCTAAATTTGAGGCTATTCCTTAAATCTAAAGAGAACTTGTCGAAAAAAATATCTAAGTTTTCTTCTGGTAGTTCTTGATTTACCCTCTGCCAAATTTTCATACCGTTACTAAAAACCGCATACATTGCCAATGAAACGACTGACAGCAGCGCCGTAACAATAAGTAATTCGATAAGAGTAATTCCTATTTTAGTTTGCGCGTTTACGCGCCTGCGCGTTTGCGCGTTAAACCGGATAACTGGCAAACAGGCTAACTGGCTAACTATACTATTTTTTTTCCACATACGCTGCATATGCTGTCCTTGAGAGCTTTACTTTTCTTGAGCCTTGCTGCCAGGAAAGAATTAAATCTATGCTATATAGCCCCTGCGCTGCTTCTATTAAATTATACGATAAATTCCAGGCAAAATTCTTATTCCTATTTATAAATACGCCTTTTGTTTCTACTTGAGCCTGAGGCCCAAGGCGGCTTAAATTATCCTGCGCCTGCCAAATTTTTTCATCAGCTAAGGACACTATATTCAAATAATTAGAGCAATAGTTAAAAGAATTTAAAGAGATAAAAAATGCCTCGTATATCAATACGGTCCCTAAGGATAAAATGGCAGTGGTAACCATTATTTCGATAAGGGTAAATCCAAATTTCGTTCGCGTGTTCGCGTGTTCGCGTGTTCGCGTGTTTAAACCCGAGAACCCGAGAACCCGAGAACCCGAGAACCTATTACTCCCAATTCTTAACATCATCAGCTCCCTCTACTCCATCTTTGCCTAGAGAATAGAGATCATAATCAGCCCTATGCTCTCCGGGAGATTTATATTTGTATTCTCTATTCCAGGGGTCGATGGCCTTTTTCTCCAAATATGGGCCATTCCAGTTTTGCGCCGAAGAAGGCTTATTTAGTAAGGCATTTAGCCCCTCTTCAGTGCTGGGAAAAGCGCCATTATCCAGCTCGTATAGTTTTAGGCCGGTAGCGATATTGGCCTGGATATCCGCTGTTGCGGCAGCAACGCGCGCCTGCTCGCCCCTGCCGGTAAGCCGAGGCATAACCATAGCTACTAATGCGCCGATAATTATAACCACCAGCATCAGTTCGATAAGGGTAAAACCTTTCCTACATCGCGTCTTAATCATTGCTTCCTCCTTACTGTTTCCCGAGGTATTCCCTCCATTTAGTCTCTAATTCCTCAACACTGGTTATATGCATCGGGTAGGCAATTCTCAGGGCATCGCCTAATGTCCTTCCGTCGCGCAGTTGTCGGCAAAAATCCGCAAAACTGAGCGCGCCGTATGACTCGATCAAAAAACCTACCAGCGATACTGCCTGCAGGTAATAAACGTTAATTAGGTCCTCGCCGCCCAAAAATAAAATTCCGCCCTGGCCGTCTTTTGTGCGCGTGGAATGAATATAAATCCTATCTTTATCGGTAATCTTCCTAATATCCAATTTTATCATATCGCTTAAAGGGATTATCGTATCTCTCTCATAAAGCTGCCTGGACATTGCTTTTATATACCCCCTTTTAGGTGCTTCTGCCCATTGGGCTACACCTTCATCCAGCCAAATAGGAACCTCGCCTTTAAAACCGACAAAATCCCTAAAGATTAAATGGGCCATCTCATGGGGAAGAAGCGATTCTAAAAATCCCTTGCTCCAGACGAAACTTACTATTTGTTTAGATCTATAATCTGCCATACCCTGTGACCACTGCGGCTGGCCCGTTGCCTTTATAAAAGAGGCGTGGTCAGGATGGATATAAATTTTTACCCTGTTATCCCAGGTCCAAAAATTTGAATACCGGGCATAACCTAAATCCGCAGCAATTCTCTGGTAATAGACCTCTGATTTATCTAAGACATCTTGCGCAAAATTTTTGTCCTGGGTAAGGTAAACGATAAAATGCTCGCTCTTTAACTCCTGCCATTCCTGAGCAATCGCAACAGGCATACATAAAAAAATCGATATGATAACCGGGAATATTGAAAGAATTTTCAATTTGCGCTGTAATTTTATATTTCCAATGAGCCTCGCCTATTGCCCCGCAAAATGCGGGGCGGCGGGGCAAATTCACCTTACCATTACATTAATCTCGAATATCGGCAGAAGCATGGACACCACAATAAAACCCACAATCAGGCCCATTCCTAAAATCATCAGTGGTTCAAGCAGGCTAGCCATTATTCTGATTGCCTCATCTGTATCGCGCTCATAGCTGCTCGCCGTTTCAGCCAAGGACTCATCAAGCTTACCGGATTCTTCGCCTACAATTATAAGGTTGCTCATAAAAATCGGAAATAATTTTGACTGCTTAAGGCTCCGGCCAAAAGAGCCGCCTTGTTCTAATTCTTTATAACTTTTCCTTAATTGGTCCTTAATAATCTCGTTTTCTAATACCGGAATGGCGATATCAATCGCCCTTAATATTGGGATACCATTTCTGATGAGCAATTCCAGGGTGCGGCTGAAACGGGCAAGCTCTGCCTTAAGCACAAATTTTCCAAATACCGGGAGGTGTAACTTAAATATACTCAAAGATATTCTTCCGGCCTTTGTCTTTGCGTGCCGCCTAATAATTAAAATAATAATGAGCGAAATCAAGGCTATCCAAGCCCACCACTGGCGAAGGCCCTGGCTTATGGAAATTAAAATCCGCGTAGGTAAAGGCAGGTCTTGCCCCATATTCACAAATATCTGCATCAAGCGCGGCATGACAAAAGTAAACATAAAAATTATGGTCCCCGCTCCCACCATTGCCATAAGCATAGGGTAAGCCATTGCCATCCGAAAACGCGAAAGCATCTCTTCTTGTTTAGCGCGATAATCAGCTATCCTTATAAGTGCCTCGGGAAGAGCGCCGCTGTCTTCTCCGGTACGAATCAACGCAATATAGAGAGGAGAAAAAGTCTGGGAATATTGCGCCAGGACCGAAGAAAAAGTAGCACCGTCTTTTATGGCGTTATGGATATTCTGCAGGGTGTTTTTTAGATTAACGTTATCAGTTTGTTCTCTGATTATATTCAGCGCGGTCAATATCGGTACACCGGATTTTAAAAGGCTGGCCAGTTGGCGGCTAAAGATAGTGATTTCCCGCGACTTTACTTTACCCCCCGCCCTGCCCAGGGAAGAAAATCCAGGGCCGGCAGCGTGGAGGTCTTTTTCTAGGACTACTGGAATATACCCCATTTGGTTAACCTTTTCAATCGCCTCTTTTTCAGACTGCGCCTCAATTCTACCTTCGATTATCTCTTGGGGGCCTTTCTTAGCCCGGTATTTGTAGATCATATTTCACCCTGTTCTGTTTCTATATATCTATTAAGCCTTACCCGCTGGGCACTGGTTATATCCAAAAAACAAACCGCAACATTATAGCTAGTCTCCTCCTTTACCTCCTCTATCCTAACTACCCTGGCCAGGCATTCTACAGTTTCTTCTGCGCCGGGTAATTCGATGGTTAATTCTAAAATTGAGCCTATAGGCAATGGTTCACCTGAATAAAAAACCAAGCCGGCGGCAGAAATATTTTTGGTAACACTGAGCTGCTCAGGCGTAAAGCCCTTTTTAAGTAAATCTTCTTTGGATTTAAAAACTTTATAACGCAAATTAATTTTACTATCTAGGCGGGAATAAGCCCTTCTTTCATCAGAATTAACAGGTTTAGGCTCCATCCTTTGCCCAGAGCCAGAGGAGAAAACCCCTGTCTTTTTTTCTAAATCTGGCGGTTCTTCCGCAGAAGTCACCCGCATTACTTCCTCGGGCGTAGTCAATCCGCTGATAGTCTTCTGCCAGCCATCCTGACGCAAGGTGCGCATCCCTCTAGAAAGGGCTATTTTCTTTATCTGGTTAGAGGAAGTCTTCTTTAAGATTGCGTCTTTAATTACTCCATCTACCAAAAGAATTTCATATATGGCGGTCCGGCCAAAAAATCCGGTAAAATTACAATTCGGGCAGCCCTTACCTCTAAATATCTTCACTTCAGTGGATTTTAATTCCAAATCTTTGGCAATTAATTCTTTTAATTCCGCGGGTACATTATTATCTTCATATTTACAATCCGGGCAGACTAATCTTATGAGGCGCTGGGCAATAAATGCCTCTACGCTGGAAGACAAAAGATACGGCTCAACACCGATATCTAACAATCTGGCAATACCACTGGCGGCATCATTGGTATGGAGCGTAGAAAATACCAGGTGCCCGGTCAAGGCCACGCGAATGGCGATTTCCGCTGTCTCTAAGTCCCTAACTTCTCCAACCATGATTACATCCGGATCATGCCTTAAAATGCTGCGCAGGCCCCGGGCAAAATCCAGGCCAATCTCCGGCATAACCTGGATCTGGGTTATGCCCGACATCTCATATTCTATGGGGTCCTCTATCGTAATAATCTTACGCTCTTTGGTATTGATTCTACTTAAGCAGGTATATAGCGTAGTCGTTTTTCCGCTTCCGGTTGGCCCAGTAACAAAAATTATACCGTGCGGTTTCAATATTAATTTCTCAAAAACTTGCAAATCCCTTTTGGGCAGGCCTAATTTCTCCAGGCTAAATAACATCTGGGTAGGAAGAATTCTTACCACTACACTCTCGCCAAATGGCGTCGGTATAGTTGAGATACGCAGGTCAAGCACCTGTTCCTGAACTCGCACTATCGCCCTTCCATCCTGAGGAAGGCGGCGTTCTACAATGTTGAGATTGGACATAATTTTGATGCGCGAAATTATGGCATTTAAGAAATTCCTTATCTCAGCCGGAACATTGGCATCGTAGAGCAGGCCATCAATACGATAACGCAGGGCCACGCCTTGCCGATAAGGTTCGATATGGATATCTGTCGCGCGTTTTTTCCATCCGTCCAAAATTATCTGGTTTACTAATTTTATTACCGAAGCATCTCCCGCTAACTTCTCAATATCCTCTACTGCTTCCGGAGTGGTCTCTATGGATGTGGACTCCTTAAATGCTGCGGAAGTAATCCTCTCTAAAGTATCGGCGGCTAAACCATAATGTTTCTTCAGGGCATCTAATATATCGTCCTGGCAGGAAAGGGCTATTTCTATGCCATAACCCAATTGTGTCCTTATCTCATCTTGTATCTTTATATCCAACGGGTAAGCCACGGCAATAGTTAAAACCCTATCCTTCATCTGAACCGGTATAAACCTATAATAAGTAGCGATCTTTACCGGAATTTTATCCAGAACTGCCTTGTCAATGGAAATATCTTTTAAGTTCAGGTAAGAGAGTTTTAATTTCTCAGAAAAAAGCCGCAATAAGTCTTGCTCTAAGAAAAGGCCGCGCTTAATCAGCAGTTGAAAAAAGTCTTGGCCAGACATCTCTGCTTCTTTTAAGAGGGGCCCAAGGTCTTTTTGCGCGACGAGGCTCTTTTCTACCAAGGCCTCGGATAAAACTGTATCTAATTTCTTAGGCATATTATTCTACTTAAACATATCTCTTGATTACCTTTAACAGCGCCTCAAACTTAACCGGCTTAATTACATAATCAATACTGCCTAACTCCATGCTCTTAAATATTGATTCGGTTTCCTTTCTTATGCTATACATTACAATAGGAATGCGCCCGGTGTAAGGATTACCTCTTAATCTCTTGATTACCTCATATCCATCCATAAGAGGCATGATAATATCCAAAATAATCAAATCCACCTCTTCTCCAGCAGCTATCTCTAAACACTTCTGCCCGTTCTCGGCAGTGAAGACCTCAAAATTATTTCTTTCCAAGCGCCTCTTTAAAAACTGGGCCACATCCGGTTCATCATCTACAATTAATAATTTCTTTTTTTTCATAGATTAAGTTTATTCGAACAAACGAGAGATATTTCCCCGCAAATATTGCTTATACCTCTGGATAATTTCTTGCATATCTGCCTGAGTGACTAAAACATACCTTACCCCTAATCCCCTTGCTTCTTCTTCGGCTCTTTTTAATGTCTGTGTATCTAAAAAAGGGTTGGTTATAGCCATGGTTATCGACCCCTTGTCTTTCTGAATCGGAAAACATTTATGATCTAAAATTAACGCCGGGCTAAACTGTTTTACCATGCCCCAATCAATGTATTTATCCTTTAGGCCCATAAAGGCCATATTAAACTGAACAGATAAAGCCTCTAGTAAGCCTCTTTCTTCAATCTGTTTTCTTCTTACTAATATCGCGCCCAAAAATTCTTTTGTTCTTTGCTGCTCCTCTAACGCAGATTTTAGTTGTTCCGGGGTAATTAAACCTTTCTCGCTTAAAATTTCACCCAATTTTTTTTGTTTTCCATCCATTTTTTCACTGTCTGGCTACGGCAAGGTTCCAATAAGATAGAACTCCTCTTCTGGCCTTGAATCCACCCTGCCCCCAATAATCTTCTCACAACCCTCCAGGGTTTGCTCAAGGCTGACGTACTCGCCTTTTTTGCCTGTATAGGCCTCGGCCACAAAAAATGGCTGGGTCAGGAAATTCTGGAGTTTTCTGGCGCGTTCATAAATAATACGGTCTGCCGCCGACAACTCATCAATGCCAATAACCAGAACTATGCGCCTTAAGTCCTCATACCTCTGGAATATCCTGATTGCTTCCTGGGCAATTTGAAAATGCCGTTCTCCGACGATATCAATATCTAAGTTGGTGCTTGAAGATGATAAAGGGTCTATTGCCGGATATAAGCCTAATTGTATCCGTTCGCGGGAAAGCACTAAAATAGAATCTAAAAAACTAAAAATCGCCACCACTGCCGGGTCAGTCAGGTCATCAGCAGGCACATAAACTGCCTCTACTGAAGTTATAGAACCGCCCCCCTCCTGCGAGGAGCGTATCCGCTCATGAAATTCGCTTGCCTCCGAGATTAAGGTAGGCTGATAACCTGTCTCAGAAGGAACGCGGCCTAAAAGTGTGGATATCTCTGCGCCGGCCTGCACAAATCTGAAGATATTATCCACAAAAAGCAAAACATCTTGATTTTTACGCTGGATAGATTCAGCCATAGTAATACCTGTCATCGCCACAGCAAAACGGGCTCCTGGCGGCTCATTCATCTGGCCAAAGACCATCATGGTCTTGGATAAGACATCGTGTTTTAATAGTTCAAAATAAAGCTCGTTTCCCTCACGTATACGCTCCCCCACGCCGACAAATACGCAGCTGCCACGATATTTTTTGACAATGTGCTGAATAATCTCTAAGGTCAAGATACTCTTTCCTAATGCTGCCCCTCCCAATATTCCGGTCTTACTACCTTTCACCAGAGGGGAAAGCAGGTCGACAATTTTGATGCCTGACTCCATCACCTCAAAAGTTTTTTTCGCAGATTTTCCGATATTGACCTGGCTGCCCATGGACTTTTTTCTTATGGGTAATAGTTCCTGGGTGCTAATGTCGCCTTTCTGGTCTAAGGGTTTACCTAACACGTTTATAATCCGGCCATAGAGCATATCTCCGGAGGGAATCCGAATAGAGTGGCCGCTGACCTCTGCCTCGGCATTACGCTGCAGGTTTATGGTGGAATTAATGGCGATGCAGCGCGCCACATTTCCCGGCAGGTGCTCTGCCACCTCCAAAATAACTTCCTCTTTATCTATGGTATGGGTAGTAATCACGCTAAAAATGTCCGGGACATCATGCGCATTCAAAAATCGCACATCTACCACCGGCCCCTGCACCGAGACGATACGCCCCACAGTCTGATTATGATTTTTAACCGGCATAAAGTAACCTCGCGCTAAAAAGCTCACGCATATTGCGGTCAATAAGTTCGTGTCGAATACGGAAATATTGCATTTGCAATTTCCTATCTATCTCTTTTAATTTCTGCGAGCTTTCTTCAAGGTGCACAAAACGTGCCGCAAACTCGGCTAAACGGCTTAAGCCAAAAATCTCATATATCTTCTCCCCCATCCATAAACACACCAGATACTCGATGATGTCACGGGGCGCTGACTCCATAATAATATCTACAGCAATAGGTTGTTCAGGAGAATTAGTGAGGTACGGTAAAAAAGAAACTATCTCTACGCGCTGGATAGTGAATGAAACCGGATGGGGATAGGCTATTTTAAGATAACCCATACCGCTTGATAAAAATGAATTCACCAGATAATCCCGCAACTGTATTGCCTGGTCATATCTATCTTCATCTTTAATACCGCCAAAGGAAACAAAAGGAATATTACTTTCACGCATATAAATCTTTCCCCGTTCGCCAATAATAATAAGCTTGCCGGGAATCTTTTCCAATTCCCTAAGGGCGGCGTTTACTACCTGAATATTCAGGCCGCCTAAAAGGCCGCTATCCGAAGTAATCGCGACCATAATCTGTAATTTATTCTTAGGCTGCAAAAAAGGATGTTTTATTTTCTGGGCATCAATGAATTCAAAAAAATTATTAATCAGCAAAAGGAATTTTTCGTAACTACCGATCTTGCGTTCCATCGCCCTATACTGGGATACGGCTATATTCTTCAAGACCTCGATTAAAGAATAAAGCCCCTTGTTGAATTCCATGTCTTTTTTTATAACCGCAAGGGTTTTCATAAATGAGCCCCGCCTCTTGCCCCGCAAATGCGGGGCGGCGGGGCGAATTTATCCCTGCAGCTGCGAGTAGATTTCGTAGAAATCTACGAAGCGCTTAGCTGCATGGGATTAACTACAAACAGACAATTTATTTAACCATCTCTTTAAGATAATCCTTTAAACGTTCATCCAGCTTGTTTTTAAGCTCATCGGATAATTCTTGCGTGCTGCGAATTTGCGAGAAAAATTCTGGACAAAGTTTATTTACGAATAAAGCAATCTCCTGCCGAAACTGCTTCAACTGGTTGCTTGATAAATTATCCAAAACCCCCTTATTTAAAGCATAGAGATAGATAATTTGTTCCTCCATAGAAATGGGTTTATTTTTATCCTGAATAATCAACTGATTTATCGATTCGCCGCGCTTCAGCCTTAATTCCGCCTCCTTGGAAAGGCCGGTGGTTCTTAGCTGCGTCATCTGTAAGAGCTCCTTATACTGGAGGTAATCTAATCTTAAGGACTTACTCAGCTGTTTCATTACCGGCCATTGGGCCTTATTACCGATACGGGAAACCGAAAGGCCGAAATCAATTGCCGGTTTAAAACCTTTATTAAATAGGGCGGTAGAAAAATATAGCTGGCCATCGGTCATGGAGATAAGGTTGGTGGAAATATAACCCGTAACATCTCCCTGCAGTATCTCTACGATAGGAAAAAAGGTCATCGAGCCTCCGCCTATGTCAGGCTTCAGGTAACCGGCGCGCTCCATCAACTGGGAATGAATATAAAATATGTCGCCGGGGTAGGCCTCTCTGCCGGGTGCACGCTCAAGCAGTAAAGATATCTGCCGGTATATCCAGGCATGCTTGGTTAAATCATCGAATACCACCAGGACATCCTGGCCTTTATACATAAAATACTCGCCTAACATACAGGCAGTATAAGGAGCGAGGTACTGTTCGCCCGTCGATAAAGAGGCGACGCCGCTCACCACTATGGTGTATTTAAAGGTATCCTGTTCCTTAAAGACTTCTAATGTTTTCAACAAAGACGAATATGGCTTCCCAATACAGCAATAAATACATACCACATCTTTGCCTTTTTGATTTAATATGGCGTCAATGGCCACGGTGGTCTTACCCGTAAGCCTATCCCCGATAATCAGCTGGCGTTGGCCTTTAGCAATCGGGATAATGGCATCCAAAATTAACGTGCCTGTCTCCAGGCTTTCTTTAACCGGAACGCGCTCCATGACTCCCGGCGCAACTTTAAATACCGGATAGAAATCTCCTGCCTCTATCGGCCCTAAGCTATCCAAAGGCTGACAAAGGGCATTTACTACCCGGCCTAAAAAGCCTTTAGATACCGGTAAGTTTAAAGATTTTCCTTTATTATAAACCTCATCGCCTGCCCGGATGGCACTGGAATCCCCTAAAACTAAAACCTGGACTTTCTCTTCCGTAAATCCCATGACCAAACCCAGGACGCCATTGGCAAATTCTACAATCTGGCCATTCATACAGAAGGGCATGCCCGTGGCGATAACAATAAATTTACGCACCGCTTGAACCTGGCCTACATCTCGGACTTCAAATTGGGTAGTGGCTTTATTATTTTCCATCTGAATATTAGGCACTCTTGGCCTTCTCCTGAACCTTATTCTTTAGGCTGCCGTCTAAAACCAAACTGCCTATAGTAATTATAATACCGGCAACAATTTTGGGATCAACCTCCTCTTTAATCGCAGCATCATAACCTAATTTCTCTTTTAATTTTTTAAATAAAATTTTTCGCTGCGCATCACTTAAACTAAACGCGGAAACAATCTTTACCTCGGGATTACCCTGCGGAATATTTAAACGCTCTAAGTTACTAAAACCGCTCTCAATCAGTTCCTCTACCCAGTGTAAATGCACATCCTGCTTAAAATGTTCGGGCAAGGTATACTGGATTAATTCGCAGGCCCTTTCAATTGCCTCCTGATTTACTCTCTCGTTTATCTCTGAGAGAAGCACCTGCCTGGACCTATCTGCCTGTTGCATAATTTCTTCGCTCTGCGTGCGCGCCTGATTTATCATCTTATCTCTTTCGCCTTCCGCCTCTTTAATAATCTGCTCCTTTAAACCTTCTGCTTCCTCTTGGGCCTTGGTTAAAAGTTCTTGAGATTTCTGCTTTGCCTCTTCAAGCTGCCTATTCACCTCTTGTTCTTTCAGGGCATATTCCTGGCTTAATTCCTCAAGGTGTGTTGTCGCTGAGGTGACATTTTTACTCATTATCCGCTGCAATATGAATATCAGCCCAAAGAAAAAAATCACTTCAAATACGATTAACGAAACGATAAGCATTTTTTACTCCCTTTTAAAATGATTACACAGATTGTGCTTAGATTACACAGATTTTTTCGTCGGCAACTAATCTGTGTAATCTGCCTTTTTCCGCCGCAGGCGGATCCGCCTTTGGTGGAAATCTGTGTAATCATAAATATTGATTTTTATGAAACCTTAAATTTATTTATGATGGAGTAAACAACTGAAAAACAATTAACATGGCAATGATTGCTAAGGCCTGCGCGAACACTAAGGCAATAATCATGGCGGTAAAAATCTTGGGTGCGCTGGATGGATTTCTGCCTAAGGCATTAATACTGGCAAAACTAGCCGTAGCAAATACCGCGCAGGGGCACAAGACACAGAATACAAAGATTATAATCAGTGCGATGTTCCGGCTCATTCTTGTTCTATAATTATCGTTGCCTTATTCTGCTCAAACTTAACTATCCCTCGACGGATAGGAATACTTTCTTCATCTACAAGCAATTGACCAGAAACCAGGCGGCTTAAAAGGCGCTTGTGAAATGCCATTATCTCAAACACGCCTTCCTCGCCAGGCAAAATAATGCTCCTGGCTCTACCCTCAAAAATAACCTCTTTAGGACTTAATATAGAGACGTCAAGCCACATTTTCTATTTTTAGGTCTCTTCTTCCTCTTTTTTGGGGCCGGATTCTGATTCCGGAAAGGCAGACTTTTTAGCTTCTAAAAGCGCCTCTTTAGTAAGGCGTGCCTGACGATGCCAGGTAAAGAAAAGAACAGCTGCCAGAAGCCCCACAAAGATAATCACAATAAAGATGATTATCCAAGTCATAGTCTTGGAAGGCGCCTCTGCTTTCAGCTTGGTCTTAGCCAGCATCTCAGGAGCAAGCGGCCCACCAGCGGTGGCGAGAATTTTTTCCATTTTGGCAAGGTCTTCTTTAATCTCCTCAATGGTAATGAGATTCTGACGGTAAGTACCGATATGTTGTTCACGGCTGACCGCATCATCGGCTTGTGATGTAGTAATTTCATCTAATCGCGGATAAATAGTATCGGAAATTTCTTTGATTCTTTCATAATAATCTGTTTTCTCGGCGCGCTTAAGAATACTGTCTGTGCGGTATCTTAAATCAGCGAGTTTATTATCCGGCAGCACCCAAACATCGTTTACCTCGATCTCAAAACTGCGCACTTCCGAAGGCCCAAGCTCTACCCCCGGCCTATACACATAGTAAATAGCCTTGCCGGAATCATATTCTACGTCCAATATGCCGGCATCTATAATATCTTTGGGCTTTACCTCTTGAGGTAAATAATATTTAATATCCACCTGCTGTTTCTTAGTGGGAGATGGGTTAGCCGCAATGAGGCGGAATACCACGCTTCCTGCTTCTAAACCTACTGAGACCACCGGGGCATCCTCGCCGCCGAATTTGGCTTCAAAGAGTTTCAAGAGCACGCCCACCACGGTATTAATCTTATCGGTCTTGGAGCGCACATCTTTAATTGTCGGAGAATCACCTAATTGTTTCTCTAACATGGTCTTAAAATCATATCCTTCATCTCCGGCTAATTTATTTAACTTTTCGGCAACGGCGTTTATCGTCTCGGCCATCACTTTTGTCGAGGCACCTTCTTTATCAAAAACCGCAGGCAAACGGTCTACGGATTCTTTAAGGTTTTTCAAAGTCAGGGCCACGTTAGTATTATCGCGTGCCAGTATCACTGCCTCTAACGCGGAAATAGCATCTAAGGCTTTTTTGGCCGCGCGTTCTGCCTCCGGAGCAGCAGCTGCTAAGCCAGCGATGGTGGTAATACTCATCGATTCCACCATGGCCGAACCTCTCGCTTCGCGTCCGGTCCGTGCTTCGGCGACGACATAGACATATGCCTTACCAGGAGTAAAGCGGTTATCCGCCTTAAATTCATAGCTGTAAACTCCCGGCCTCTCGGTTGATTGAGTCAATGACTCATCTTGGATAATCTTTTCATTATCCCAGCTATAAATAGTCACTTTTGGCTGCAGGTTTTCCCGGCCGACTACCGTTAAAGTGACGTCATCATTTACTAAAGCCGGATTAGGAGTCACGGTAGCTAACCAAGGAGTAGCTTCTACCAGGGCGGAATCAGCAACCAGGCCGCCGGTAGTTTGCTCACTCACGATGTAAATATAAGCCTTGCCCGCGGTAAACTTCTGGTCTATTGTGAAACTATAACTATAAAGCCCTGGGCTAGCCGCAGACTCAAGCAGAACGGCATCTTGTATCAGGGCCTTATTATCCCAACTGTAAATATCTAAGGTAGGAACCAAATTCGGCTGCCCTTGACATTGCAAGGCTACCACATCATTCACCAATGCCGGATTCGGGGATACTGTTGCCTTCCAAGAAAATTTCTTGGCCGTGGCCTGGAGATACTCGGCAGCAGCAGTGGCATTCTTTCCAGCAGCTACTGCCTGGTCTGCGCCTGCTTGCAATTGAATAATGGTAGAATTTACCGTAGTTTCAAAACTGGTTAAAGATTGAGTTACTGCTTCTTTCATCTCTTTACTTGCGTTTTGAATAACCTCGACGGTTGTATTCATCTTGGTCTGGATAATTTCCGTCTGGTTAGTCATTTTTGTGACCATAATCCCGATCATACCGCCCTGGGCAATAGCCTCCTCTACGGTCATATTTTCACCGATCATAATCAAAGTCTGATTCTGGGTCTCTTTGAGCACATCATACATTGAAACCGTAGGCACCAGATTAATTAAGAAAGGCGTCCTGAAATTTCCTCCCAATTCAGTATCTATCTGGGTGATACCGTTATAGATAATAGAAGTATTTAAGCCAGCGCTCTTAGGAGATGCCCATTCCTGGGAAAAGAAACCGGCAGAACTTACCGCGGTTGTACTCATATTCTTTAACTCCGTTCCGTCTGGCTTATATATTTCTATAGTACAATTGTTGGCAATGGTAGAGAAAACCCAGGTACCATTGACAAGGTCCTTTTTACCGGCTACCGAACCATCTCTCAATAAAGCGCTCTTGAAGGTTAATTTGTCATTAAGAGGGTCGTAACTATAATCTGTTTTTGCTTCCCAAACGTGCACAATTTTTGATTCCAGAAAGACCGTGACGTTTGTATCTTTAAAGGAATCGTAGGGTATAGCACTAGTCCCGTATTTCTCATGCGTCCAGACTGCCTGCAGGTTAATCCCATAAGGAGTCTTTTTGTTTCTTATCGGTGAAACCAACGCGCCCTCGACCCAGGTCCAGTTCACGGCACTGGTATTCACCGAAAGGCCGGTATCGGTGATATTCGTACCGTCTAACCAATCGCGCACTATCCAGGTGATATTATAGTAGTCTATCTTAAACGGCTGCGATTCAGCATAAGATGAAGTATCATTATAATCCATAATTCTTATCGTGGCACTATAAGGTACGCCTGTCCCGATATTGGGGATGGTCCAAGGATAGGCATTGCTGGCACTGTTTCCTGTTTCATTGGTGATATTGTAAGTGGTATTATTAGCCAAAACTGCAATTCTAACCTTAGAGATAGTTCCGGTAGTAGTCCAGTTGGTATAATTCGCATCATTAGTCACCCAGCGTTCTCCTCCGCTCGGTGAAGTTATGCTAAAATTACCCCGAATCTTAAAGGGATAACTGGCATAATCAAAGGTATTATTATCATTCGGGTCTTCTATACGCATATAAACAGTATCATTAGGGGTAATCTTATCCGGCACCTGCCAAACAAAGCTTCCGTTATTATCTATAATACCGTCGTCGTTTTTGCTTCCCCAGGTCTCATTAACCGTAATCCAGGGCCCTTCTGTACCATTAAGGCAATAAGTAAGGTTAGTCGTGGTAATGGTTTTACCGGAATGATTCCAGAGAACGGTTTGATTTGTGCCTACAATAAAGGCCTGGTGCGCGCTCTCCGGCCAAATGAAAACCAGCGTACCATTAATGCTAAAGAGCCCGGATTCGCCATATACCGTGGGGTCATTATAATCACTTACCCGGATAACCACATTGGTAGAAGTATTATCCGGAACTATCCAGTCGTTATAGGCCGTGATATTATTTTCACGGTTGGTTAAATTCGCCTTGATGCCCAGCTGATTACTTTCGTTCCAAGGAAAATCCTGTGTCGGCGGATTGGTAGTGTAGGCGGATATATTTACCTTGCTGATATTTCCGGTGGTATTCCATACTATTGTAGCACTAGAATTAATTGGCAGCCTATCTCCGGTTAAAGGTGAGCTCACTACAAAATGGGCGATAATCTTAAAATAATTATCCGAAGTATCATTGACCTCATAGCTAGGACTGTTAGGATCCAGAACCCTGACTCTAACTTTATCCGAAATTAAATCAGGAACGGTCCAATTTTCAAAAAGCCCGTCATTAGGCGTAGATTCGATGATGGTGGTATTATGAGCCCAATCATCGTCTTTAGACACGTCTAATCTCACATTGGACACTTTTCCCGCCATCTCCCAGGTGATATTGTATCTTTGATTAACCGTTAAAGGTTGAGTAAGATTATTAGGGGTAAGTATTTTAAGATAACCGGTAATCTTGGCGGTGGAATCAGATGTATCATAGTATTCACTATTATTTACATCTTCTACCTTTACCTGGAATTCATCGGTGCTTTGATTCGCTACTGGCCAAGGATAAGTCCGCTCAGCATGTGCGGTGCCCGTATTGTTCACATTATACGCCACGGTTTTGGTAAAATTCTGGCCATCTGTAGTATAAAATATATTCACTAGGGGCACATTCGCGCTGGTGCAATTCCATATGATATCGCGCATTTGGTTTACCGGCCACCTCTCGTCACCATTAGGAGCAATAACCGTAAAGCCCGGCACAATCTTAAAGGCCGGACTGATATTATATGAACTTTCTTCATCTTCAGGATAGGTAATACGTATCTGGACCGTAGTATTTAAGTGTTCGGGTACTGACCAGTTAAACCAACCCAGATTGGTTATATTTTTCACACTAATGTTATTCCAAGGGTAAACCCAATAATCGGTATCATAATAAAGGTTGACATTATCTGAGTGGCCGTAAGTAACCCAGGTAATATTAAAGGGTTTATTAGCAGCTACGCTCTGATTAACTGCGGGGCTGGTAATTATAAATTTAGGTAAGACCGTAAAGGCTGGCGATGTAGAATTCACGGAGAAATCGTTAGTATCAAATATTTTAATTTTAGCTTGCGTAGAGACATTGACTGTACCGTCGGTGGGGATATTCCATTGATAGAGCAGCGCCTCACCTTGAGTTTTAACAATCTCTACTGTCCAATTAGTACCGTTATTAGAAGAATAAGCCAGGGTGACGTTCTGAATTGAACCCTGCCTCTGCCAGGTAATATCTTGCCTGGTGCCTACCGGCCACTTACTGATCTGTGTAGGTGAGGTAAGGGTAAGATTACCGACAATCCTAAAAGGCTGTGTCGTCCCGTTTACCGTAGGATCGGCATTACGAATTATTCTTACTTTAGCATTGGTGGTGAGGGTATCATTTACATACCACGGATATGTGCGCGCGCTTGTACCGGTGTTATTAGTAAGATTTACAAAAGTGCCTTCATTTATATTATATTGTATGGTTACGTTATCATTAGAATAATCACCGGTGTATGTCCAGTTAATCGGATAGGTGGAATTAACCAGTACTCTTTCATTCTGGGTGGGAGTTAATAATTGAATAATCCCTTTAACCACAAAGGTATCATTGGAAACATCAAAAACTGAAGAGTCATTGGCATCTTCAACCCTGATCAGGCCTTTGGAAGTAACCGCATTATCGAGGATAGTCCAGTTAAAACTCTCTCCCGCGGCACTGACGTTGGCATTGGCGATAACCGGCCAGCCGCTCGAGCTATTGAATCTTATGGTAACATTACCTATACTGCCGGTGGGTACCCACTTAATTTCATAAACCTGGCCGCAGGTTAAAGGTTCACCGCCATTGGGCAGGGTAACTCTTATTTTTCCCTTTACATTAAAGGCATTGGATTTCGCCCAAGTTAAATTTGACCTTTGCGCATCCACATCGGAAACCCTGATGGAGAAATTCTTGGTAATGGTATCGTTAACGATGTAATCATAAATCCTTGGCTCACCACTTGTGCCCGCGGAACACGACTCATTGATAATTAAGGTACAATTAGGACAAGTCTCATCAGTAAAGTTATTGACGGAACCTTCTATTTTTACATAGCCTAAGGTACCGGTAGGGGTCCAAATAATCTGCTGTGGTGTCCCTACTTCCCAGGTAAGATTAGCCCCTCCTACAGGTTGAGTCAAATTGATTTGGCCAATTATCTTAAAGCTATTATCTGAGACATCGCAGACGCCGGGGTTATCGGCATCGGAAAGATTAATTCTTAAATTATTTCCAATCAGATTGGGAATAATCCAGTTATAGGAGGGCGGGTCAGCGGAGACATTATCAAAGTTTACCCATGGCCCGGTGGTGCCATTAGTACAATAGTAAAGCTTGACATTTTTTATATCACCGGTCTTTGTCCAGTTAATGGTAACTTGAGAGGTTCCACCGTTATAGGTTAAATTGATATTAGGCCCGGAGGGATAAGTCAGGTTCAGTTTTCCTTTGAGGGTAAAATTAACATTTGAGGTATCATTAGTCGGCTGGCTTAAACCAGAAGAATCCGTAATGTTAATTAAACCGTGTTGATAGGTTAAGGGATAATCTTCGGTGATGTTCCATTCATAAGTGCCATTAGAAGCATTAACATTTGATTCAATAGGAATCCAGGTAACCCCAGAGTCATTAGAGTATTTGATGGTGACAGTAGAAATACTCCCTTTTCTTGTCCAGGTAATGTTTTCCTTGCTATTCACTTCCCAGGTTAAAGCTGTATTCGGCCGGGTAACCGTGAGGTTGCCTCTTAAGGCAAAAGAACCGTTACCGGTGTTATTCACCTGGGAATTATTAGCATAGGTGATGCGCATCTTACAGGTGTTGGATAAGACCGTGCCGTTGACTGATGACCAATCAAAAGGTGGATCGCTGGAGACGCTCCCTGTAGTTACCGGTATCCATTCGCCACTGGTAGAAGTCTTAAATTCCAGGATGACATTACCGACGTTATCTCCCTTTTTCGTCCAGATAATGCTATAAGGCTCTTCGGCAATGAGCACATGCCCGCTCTCAGGATCAGTGATATCAAAGGCAGGGGTGACATTAAAGGTAGCATTAGAGGTATCCCAGACCCTTACCGGGTCCTCAGCATTTACTATCTTAATCAAAGCCTGGTTTACCACCTCCAGGTCTTCGGGAATATTCCAGGTGACGTTAGCATAGCTAGCCGGGGTGTTATTGCTAATCTCCTGCCAGCTTCCTGTAGAGCCATTGCTTAAGGAATAATAGACATTCACAAAGCCTACGCCCGCGGAAGACCATTTGACGAGTTGGGGTGAAGCTACTGGCCAGATCTCTCCACCATTAGGCTGAGTGACTTTTAAGCTGCCAATCAGGTCAAAGAGGCCAGAGGTGCCGTTGACATTGGAATTCGCGCTGTCTTCGATTTTAATCTGGGAGTTGTTCATCACCGTGATATTCACGCTCGGCCATTTATAGGTATCGTTATCAGTGACCGCGACATCAGTGGCCACCGTAATCCAGGCACCAGTAGCATTCTTGTAGTAGATATTCACCTGTCCTATGGTCTCGCCGGTGTAGTTCCAGAGGATAGGCACGCTGTTTTCTTCGCCTACGGTAATATCATCGCCGGTCCTAGGATCAGAGACGTTAATATAAGGCCGGATAAAGAAGGTGTTATTGGAGCTATCATTGACATCGGCAAAACCGGCGCGGCTATCTGAGACCCTCACCGTACAGGTTTCGCTGGAGATATTATCCCAGACCGGCCAGCTGTAGTTGTTAAGGCCGGCAGCTGCCGGATATGAGTTATTGATGGTCTGCCAGCCTGCGCCATTGTTAACTTCTATTTTGACTGGAGTGACTGTTCCGGTAGCAGTCCAGTTAATCTTCTTAGTATCGCCGGGATGCCAGGTTTCATTGCCGTTAGGAACAGTAACCAGAATACCGCCGCGCAGCCTGAAGTCCACATCTGAGGTATCATTGACCGTAATGAGGCTGGAGGTATTAGTGACTACTCTTA
>Ga0315286_10001394_pt1 | contig 21850 bp, 26 predicted proteins | sample YL17G10_0_MG_FD_205038 | JGI IMG/M metagenome (GOLD analysis project Ga0315286, IMG submission 205038) | Sediment microbial communities from Yellowstone Lake, YNP, Wyoming, USA - YL17G10_0 | ecosystem: Environmental > Aquatic > Freshwater > Lake > Sediment | place: USA: Wyoming | collected...
ATTGAAGTGGCTAAAATTGCCGGCAAAGAAATAAACACTAAGGGGATAAAAAGAAGTCGTCCAAATGAAGTTGGTAATGACATAGAAGTTTTTGTTATCAGAGCTTTGAATGAGATAAAACTAAAAGCAGATGTTCCCAAAACACTTTCTGACCAAAAAAAGAGCACTGGTTATCCCGATATTGAATTTGTTGATCAATTTGGAGAAATGAATTATTTAGAATGTAAAACTTTTAATATCGAAAATATTGATACGACCCAACGGTCATTTTACTTGTCGCCGTCGGAAAATTTTAAGGTTACTAGAGACTCTCGTCATTTTGTCATATCTTTTGAAATCTATCCCGAAAGAAGAATCCCTCGAGGATTTCTGTATAAAAGCAGAAGCTGGAAAATACTCTCGATAGAAGATTTAATTGTTGATGTCAAGTATGAATTTAATTCTGACAATGCTCGTCTTTATGATAAAAAGCTTATCCTTGCTGAAGGAATCTTATAAAACCTAAACTATGCTCAAAATCAAAATGTGGGGTTTCAATCCCCGACATCCTTTTACTGTTAATTTTATTGTGTATAATACTTAATATCATGGCTAAGCGCAACGGGAAAATGTCTAAATTGCCTGATTTTAAGCGGGGCAAGGTAATCGGCCAATTTGGCAGCCAGCTGTTTTGGGCGGTGCTTATTTTGGCGGTCATCGTGTTTGCCTACGCTTCTTTGGCGGAAAACGGAGCCAAAACCAAAACTGAAACCATTCCGCTCTCCCAAGTGGCTCAATTAATCAATCAAGATCGGGTAACCAAAATTTTAATTCAGGGCGAGGATCTTCAAATTACTCTGGCTGACAAGGCAATTAAGCAATCTAAAAAAGAAACGGAGAGCTCCCTTTCGCAATCCTTGGTTAATTATGGCGTGCCGGCCGATAAGTTAAAAAAGATAATCGTCGAAGTCAGTGATTCTTACGGCTTAAGTTTCTGGCTAGGGACAGTTTTGCCAATTCTGATTCCGATTATTTTTGTCCTTATTCTCTTTTGGTTTATCTCGCGACAGGTCAGAGGTGCTTCGATGCAGGCCTTTACTTTTGGCCAATCCCGCGCTCGTTTGATTGATCCCAACGACACAACTCAACGGGTGACTTTCAAAGATGTCGCCGGTGTCAAAGAAGCGAAAGAAGAATTGCTGGAAATTGTTGATTTTTTGCGCAATCCGAAAAAATTTTTAGATATCGGCGCGCGGATTCCCAAGGGTGTGCTTCTGATGGGTGCGCCCGGTACCGGCAAGACCCTATTGGCTCGGGCGGTGGCCGGCGAGGCCAAAGTGCCTTTTATGTTTCTCTCCGGTTCAGAATTTGTCGAGATGTTCGTGGGCGTCGGCGCCTCGCGGGTGCGGGATTTATTTAATATGGCCAAGAAATCAGCCCCCGCCATTATTTTTATTGACGAGATCGACGCCATCGGCCGCCATCGCGGTTCGGGGCTGGGCGGCGGCAATGATGAACGCGAACAAACGCTCAATCAAATCTTGACTGAAATGGATGGTTTTGAACCGACCGAGAAGGTCATTGTGATGGCGGCGACCAATCGGCCCGATGTTCTTGATCCCGCCTTGCTTCGCCCGGGACGTTTTGATCGGCGGGTGATTCTTGATCAACCAGATAAAAAGGAGCGGGAGGAAATTCTGCTTATTCACGCTAAGAAAAAGCCCTTAGGCGAAGAAGTCAATCTGACGGTAATTGCCGAACGCACACCGGGCTTCTCGGGGGCCGATTTGGCGAACGTGATGAATGAAGCGGCGATTCTGACGGCCCGAGAGAATCGGCAGAAAGTAACTCAATATGATCTCCTAAGGTCAGTCGAAAAAGTTATGTTAGGTCCGGAAAGAAAGAGCCATATCCTCTCGCCCCAAGAAAAGAAAATTACTGCTTACCACGAAATTGGCCACGCCTTGGTGTCCTCACTTTTGGAGCACGCTGATCCGGTGCACAAGGTTTCGATTATTTCTCGCGGCAGCGCCGCCGGCTATACTCTTAAGCTTCCGTTTGAAGATCGTAGGCTTCAATCGCGCAAAGAATTTTTGGCCGATCTGGCGATGTCGCTGGCTGGTTATGCCGCGGAGAAAATGATTTTTGGCGACTTAACCACCGGTGCCTCTAATGATATTCAGGTCGCGACCGCTTTGGCGCGCGACATGGTAACGCGCTACGGCATGAGCGAGGATATCGGTCCGATTGCTCTCGATTCTGGCGCTCGCGCCAGCGCGACCGGCGGCTGGCTGGCCGAGAAAGTTATTTCGGAAGATACTTCAATGCAGGTTGATAAAGAAGTCAGCAAATTGATGAATCAAGCTCTCGCTCAAGCGGAAAAAATTTTGCAGACAAACAAGTCGGCGCTCGACAATATTTCCGCTGAATTAATTAAGGTTGAGACCTTGGAACGAGACGATTTCGAAAAACTTCTGATCTTAAATGGCATTAAGCCCAAAAAGAAGCCAGTGACCGAGAGCGAAATTTTTGCCCCCGGGTTGGACGAAACCGAGGTTGAAAAATAGCAATTTTTTAGCTATGATTTACTTAGCGATTTACCCCGCGAAGCTTTAGCGAAGTGGGGCGCCTGTAGCTCAGTTGGTAGAGCGACGAGCTTATACCTCGTTGGTCCTAGGTTCGAGTCCTAGCGGGCGCACATGGCAATAATTAAGAAAAAATGCTGGCCGGAATTTTACGAAAAGTTTTGTTCGGGCGAACGCCAGTTTGAATTGCGTTTGGCCGATTTCGATTTGAAAACCGGCGACATCTTGGTTTTTGAAGAATATGATCCGCTAGCAAAAAAATACACCGGCCAGTCGGCTTCTTTTAATTGCCGGCGAGTCGAGCATTCCGCTCAGAACCCCCTGCAATTTTATCAACTGGAAGATGTCCAAAAAAATGGTTTTTGGATTATTGATTTAGAAAAAAAGGGATAATCCTATTCAAAATGAATTTCTTGTTTTTGGGACGAGAGGCGAGCGAGGAATTGTGGGTGATGAGAGAGGTCGGGATCGGAGGCAATAATTGATTCGGCTTCAAGGCGAGCGGCGGCGACCATTTTAAGATTCTTGATCGCTTCCATGCCTAAATCAGACAAGCCCCATTGTTTATTGCCGGCGAGCATGCCGGTACCTCGTTGGGCGAGGTCTAATTCGGCTAATTCAAAACCATTTTTAGCGGTCACCAGGGCTTTGAGCCGGGCCAATGATTTAGCGCTCTTGGTCTCGGAAAAAATATAACAATAGGCCTGATGATTCGAACGCAAAACCCGTCCGCGAAGTTGGTGGAGTTGAGCCAGGCCGAAACGTTCAGCGCCTTCAATGACAATCACAGTCGCATTAGGTACATTGACACCAACCTCGACAACGGAAGTTGACACGAGAATATCAATCTCGCCATTGGTAAATTGTTGCATTGTGTCTTCTTTGTCTTTCGGCTTAAGTTTGCTGTGCATGACCTCAACCGTAAATTCAGGGAAAACTTTTTCTTGCAAACGCACTGTTTCGGCTTTGGCCGACTTGGTCTGCAAAGCAAACTCTTTATCTGGGTCGGGTTCGTTTATCCTCGGACAAATAACGTAGGCCTGCCGGCCGGATTTGAGTTCGGTCCGAATATGCTCATAGGCCTCGTCGCGTTTGTCAGGCGAAATAATCTTGGTGATAATCAGTTTGCGGCCGGCCGGCATCTGGTCGAGCAAGGTCAAATCTAAGTCGCCATAAACGGTGAGAGCGAGCGTCCGCGGAATTGGCGTCGCCGTCATTGATAAGAGATGGGGAAGAGGAACCGATTTATTTGACCCTGCATGCGCGGGCATGGTAGGCGGGCCGACGCTTTGGCGGCGAATGAATTTAGCTCGTTGCATGATGCCAAATCGATGCTGTTCGTCAATAATCGCGTAAGCCAAGTTTTTAAATTTAACTTGTTTTTGGATTAAGGCGTGCGTGCCGACCAAAATCGGAATCTCGCCATTTGCCACCCATTTCAAAAGTTGGGTTCGAGAAATATGAGTCGAATCGTGCGGATTAATCTTGGACGGAAATTTTCTGCACTCTTGGCCGGTAATGAGGCCGACTTGAACATTCAGATGCTCAAAATATTTGATAAATGATTCAAAATGCTGGCGGGCGAGAATCTCGGTCGGCGCCAGATACGAAACTTCCAGACCGGCCTTGACCATGGCCAAGGCCGTGGTGGCGGCGACCATCGTTTTGCCCGAGCCGACATCGCCCTCTAATAAGCGCACCATCGGCTGGTCTTTAGCAAAATCGTCTAAAATTTGATCAATCGCTTTGATTTGCGCCTCGGTTGGTTTGAAAGGAAAGCGGCCGAGAAAATCTTTCAAATCCTTGCGGCTAACTTTGACCTTAAAACTGGGATTGCTCTGATAAATTTTCTTGTCGCGGAGTCGAGCCAATTGGATGAAAAAAACTTCTTCGAAAGCGAAGCGTTTGCGGGCGGCCACTGAGTCCTCAATTTTTTTCGGCAGGTGGATCCAGACCAGCGCGGTTTTGAGCGAGGGCAAATTATATTTTTTTAAAATCGCTTCAGGGATGGAGTCAGTTAGTTTTTCATGTTCGCCTTCGCTAATCAATTTTTTAATATGATAATAAAACCAGCCCGAGGTCAGGCCGCGGGTTTCTGGATAAATCGGGATTAAATAATCTTCTTCTGGCTGATTATTTTTTGTTAGGGGATTGCCTTGGTAATAAAACAATGTCTCCTTACCTGCCTGCGCAGGCAGGCCGTCTAAGTTGGACAAACTGGCCTTCTCAATAATTTCGGGATTGGTCAGATAGAGTTCAACCGGCGTGTCCGCAGGCGTGCCGGTTTTTTTCTTTTTCGCGGCCACCTTGCCACGAAAAGCGGCCAGTGTGCCGACTGATATTTTTTTAGCCATGTAGGCCTGATGAAACCAAATGGCTTTAATTTTGCCGGTCTCATCTTCAATTACCGCTTCGCCCAGAGGGATTTTTCGTCGCCAAGCTTTACTCGTTTTGGCAGACAGGATTCGGCCGTAAATAGTCGCCTCATCGCCGGCCCGCAAGTCAGCAATCTTTTTTGGGGTGCCCGGCTGATCGTAGCGAGTTGGAAAATATCGCAAAAGTTTCTCGGCGCTATCAATGCCTAAATGCTCCAGCGCTTTTTGCTGAAGTAGATTTGGTCGAAATAATTTATCAAACCAAGGCATTTCAAATAATTAGTTCCCGCCAGACCTCAAGTGCTTTGCCCCTCGAAACTTTAGCGAAGTGGGGAGCCCGAGGTGTGGCGGAGCTTATCCGCCCAATTCGTCGCTAATAGCCATATTAGCCGGGATGCCATTATCAATCTTCTTTTGCCCGGCTGTTTTGGCGGCGAACAAGGCAATAAGAGCGATAATAATTAGGGCGATAATAATGATTAAGGAAGTTTTTTTCATATAAAAATTGTTTAATAATTTAATTAAATACTAATTTGCTACCGAAACCATTTTAGCACAACTCCGCAAAATTTGGCGATTTGAAATGAGCCAAGAATTATGTTAATTTATTAGGATATTAAAGGAGGGTTGCGCCGAATGGTAAGGCAACGGTTTGCTAAACCGTAACGGCCCAAAAAGCCGTTTGTGGGTTCGAGCCCCACACCCTCCGCCTTCGGTCCGCCGAAGCGGACCTACGGCGTGACGCAGTCCGCCAGTAGGTTCGCGAAGGAGACCTTCGCTGATAAAATATGTATTATATTTATTCCTTAAAATGTAAAGATGGATATTATGTCGGTTGTACTGATAATCTCAAAGAAAGAGTTGAGAGACACCAGGAAGGCCACGTTCCAGCAACAGCAAATAGATTGCCCTTAAAATTAGATTTTTACTTTGCAATCAATAATAAATATAAAGCATTTGAGTTTGAAAAATATTTAAAATCAGGGTCTGGTCGAGCATTTATTAATAAACATTTTGGTGTAGAATAAAGCTTAATACTAAAAAGCCGTCTGTGCTTATGGTGGAAAAAATTGCGAAAGCCCTCGGCGTTTCTATTGAAGATTTATTGAAATAAATTTATGGAAGGAAAAACACATTATGAACGAATAATCGGCAGAACCCAAGAAGAAAAAGAAATAGCTTCTAGGGAACTCCAAACGACATTTAATGAAGGAAGCGAGAAGCTCGCCGAATACGAGGTTGAGAAAAGTCCTGAAGATTTGGAAATTCTCAAAAAAACAGAATCAATTATTGATAAGATGGTTTCGCAATACGGTGGCGAGCCAAAAGCACTTCCACTCGATCACATATACGTTCTTAAACCCGGTAGTGTTTTGGCAATGACCGAAGGTAAACTTGCTGGCGGTATTCATAAACCGCTGGGGCTTAAAGTAGGGGTTGAAAAAGGAAAATCCAAATCATTGTTTGCCAGCACAGTAGCTCACGAGTTATTTCACTTGAAGTCATACAAATCTGCTCGTGTTGGTAAATCTGGCGAAGATGTGCGTCTTTATCGCAGCGGACTTTCGATGATTGACAGAAAAGACCCTAACGAAGAAATGGGTGAAGAAAAAGAGTATTTTGCTATACTTGAAGAAGCTATTGTTGCTGAATGCACAAAAAAGTTTCTTGATGAAATCAGCAAAGACAGTGCCTTTAGTGAAGAAGCTGAAGCCGTTAGAAAGTTTAGAGATTGGGTTGTGGCATACTATCGTCGTAGTGGGATACCCGAAGAAAAAGCAAAAGAGTTTGAAAAAGAATTGAAATATATTTCCGACCCTCAAAATAAAGTAGAACGAGTGCTTGCCTTTTCTGATAATGAGGAAAAAAGACAAGCATACGCGGCAGGAATGTTTGGTGCTTTATACGAAAAAGGAGGGGTGGAAACGGTTGAAAGATATAAGGAAAGAAAAAAATTGTATGAACTTCTTGACAAGCTGGTTACAAATTCTAATGGTAAATTCAAAAATCGAGATGAGGTTTTTGATGAATTCGCAAGAGCTAATTTTTCAGGAAATTATTTATCCCTCGCTCGGACTGTTGAAGGAATTTTAGGAAAAGGGTCATTTAGAAAATTGGCAGAAGAATTTAGCGAGGAACCAAAGAAAGAAGAACACGAAACATCAGAAACAACTAATTCTTAATTGCCGCCAAAGAAAAACTTGAAATCGTCCTTTCCGCTCCGGTTCCCGCCTTCACTCAAGAGTTTCGGTCGGGCAGGCAAGGCGAGGCGGGCGGAAGGGGGGTGTGGGGGGAATTCCGCCCGCCGAGCCCAGCCAGTTCCGTTCGGATATTTTCAAACAGACACCGCCAAATATTCCCACAAAGGTACCGCCAACTTGGGGCGAGGGATGTTATAATAACCAACAGGTCGAAAACTTCATTTCATTAATATCAAAAATAAAATAATAGTAATGAAAACTTTAAATTGGATCGCGGTCATTCTCGTTATTATCGGAGCCGTTAACTGGGGCCTAGTTGGCTTGCTAAACTTGGACCTTGTAACTCTCATTTTGGGCAGTATTCCGGCCCTGGCGAAACTCGTTTATATCTTGGTTGGCTTGTCTGGTCTCTACTTAATCAGTTTGGCCAAAAAATTGGCTTAGTTAAAAGCTAATCTGGCAAAAGGCCCCTCTTCTTTTGAGCGGTCTTTTGTTTTCTGCTATGATTTAGACATGACCAAGAAAAACATCATTATTATTGGACTGATTATTATCGCCATTATTTTTGTGACCGGGATTTTAATTGCTCGGCTAATTTCGCCGGAGGATAATTGGATTTGCAATAATCTGGGGCAATGGGTCAAACATGGTAATCCCAGCGCTTCTCAACCACTTATCCCTTGCGGACAAAAAGCGACAACTCCGAGTCAAACCACGAGCTTACCCAACCCGGCCTCGGTTCATTGCGAAGAAGTTGGCGGGTCGTTGGATATTCGCACTGGCGCCGATGGCGGGCAAGTCGGTTATTGTATTTTCCCCGATAAAAGTGAATGCGAAGAATGGGCGCTCTTGCGCAACGAATGTGTTGGTAATGAAGATTTCCGCAATCTTAATATCAAAGCGGGCGATCAAATCAAGAGTCCGCTTAAAATTACTGGCGAGGTTAAGGGTGGTTGGTTTTTTGAGGGGTCGTTCCCGATTAATTTGGTTGACTGGGATGGCCGAATTATCGCGGTTAGTATCGCTCAAGCTAAAACTGACTGGATGACAGTGGATTATGTTTCTTTTACCGCCGAACTTAAATTTACCGTCCCACCCAATATGACAAACCAAGAATTTGCTAAACATGGCGCCATTATCTTCAAGAATGATAATCCCTCTGGCTTGCCGGCTAACGACAAGACCTACGAATTGCCGATTAAATTTTAAAAATAGTAATTTTATCAGCTCGTCTGTTAGAATTAGGGTGATGACTCAACCAGAGGCCTTGGAGATTTTAAAAATGGGGCATAATGCCTTTATTACCGGCGCGGCCGGCAGCGGTAAAACCTATGTCCTTAATGAATACATCAAGTGGCTCAAAAATCAAGGGGTGGACGTTGGCGTAACCGCTTCAACGGGAATCGCAGCGACGCATATCGGCGGGATAACTATTCATGCTTGGTCTGGCCTGGGAGTGCGCGACCAGCTCTCGGCTTCTGATTTGGAAGATTTGGAGAGCAAATCGTATTTATGGAAACGATTGGCTCGGGCCAAAGTTCTGATTATTGATGAAATTTCAATGCTCCATCATTATCGGTTGGATTTGATCGAAAAAATATTGCGCTCGTTTAAACGCAACGAAGAACCTTTTGGCGGTTTGCAAGTGATTTTGGGCGGTGATTTTTTCCAATTGCCGCCAGTCGCGCGAGTTGGCGAACCGGCGACACACTTGGCTTATGAGGCAAAGGCCTGGCCAGACCTTAATTTAAAAATTTGCTATCTCGAAGAACAGCATCGGCAAAATGATGCTAATTATCTCGCGATTCTTAAGGCCATTCGAGCCAACGACATGACTGAAGAATTGGGTGGGCGCTTGCGATCGCGATTAAATAAAAAAATCGCTTTGATCGGGCCGACCAAATTGTATTCGCATAATGTTGATGTCAACGAGGAGAATGAGAGGGAATTGGCCAAATTGCCAAGCGAAGTTTATGAATATTATATGACCGATAAAGGTCGGGAACGTTTGGTTGACACTTTAAAAAATGGTTGTCTGGCCCCCGAAGTTTTGCGTCTCAAGAAAGGAGCTCGAGTAATGTTTGTGAAAAATAATTATGAAGCCGGCTTTGTCAACGGCACTTTGGGCCTCGTCTCCAACTGCGATCGCTTCGGCATCTCGGTTCGAACGACGAAGGGTAAATTAATTAATGTCCAACCGACCAGTTGGCGGATTGAAGAGGAAGGAAAAACAAAAGCCGAAATCACCCAATTTCCCCTGCGTCTGGCCTGGGCGATTACCGTGCATAAAAGCCAGGGACTGTCCTTGGAGACGGCGGAAATCGATTTGTCGCAATCGTTTGAAAAGGGCATGGGTTATGTGGCCTTGTCGCGAGTCTGCTCGCTCGAGGGTTTGTCGCTTAAGGGCTTAAACGCGATGGCGCTTCAAGTCGATCCTAATGTTTTGCAAAAAGATGGCGACTGGCGCCGGCAATCGCAAAGACATTCGACCGAAATGAGCGCTCTTGATAAAGCGGATTGCGAAGCGAAACAAAAAAGATTTTTGGCTAAAATCGGCGCCCTGCACCATACGGCGCAGGGTAAACCAGTCAAGAAATTGAGTACCATTCAAGCCACAAAAATTTTAGTTGAAGCAGGCAAAACCTTGCGCGAAATAATGAAAGAACGGAACTTAACCGCCGGCACGATTCTTGATCATCTTGAAAAAATTAAAGAAAAAGAACCAAATATTCCCTTGCAATATCTCGGTCAAGATTTGACTGTCACTCGCGTTAAAAAAATCCGCCAGGCCTTATCAAGCGGCGGTATGGTTGCTGGCAAATATCTTCTTGGCCCAGCCAAAAATATTCTAGGCTCCAGTTTTTCGTATGAAGAGATAAGATTGGTACGACTTCTGATGAGCTAATTTGTTTGAAGTCCGACTTCAAGTGAGCCCGAAAGTCGGACTTCGGGTTAAGCCCTTTTTCTTTTCTACCCGCCAGATCTCTAGTGAGCCCGGGGTGTAGCGGGGGGGTGTTGGCCTGAACTTTTGGGATTGAATATTTGGATAGAACTATAGTATTGTATGGCTAGTCAATTATAAAAATAGATGCAATTATATGGATATTATAGAAATATTATTACTTATAATCGCTTGGCTACTCACATTAACATGGATGTATGGCGTGAGAATAAAACCGGTTATTGTCACTACTTCTTTAGTTAGTTTATCAATGCTATTGGTAACTTTGTTTTTTACTTTGACAGAGTTCCCTAAATACCATCTTCTTTGGGCTATACCGTTCACTATGTTTATCGGTGTGTATATTTTTGTGTTTATTATGGTGCATATTCCAATTTTAAATACAATAACCATTACACTTGGGAAAGTTTACACAGAGATTTTAAGAATCGGAATTGGTAAAACTGCAAGAAATAGATTGACACAAGAATATGAAACGAGCATGACTTCTATGCTTAATGAGTTGTCATCAAAAAAAGAAAATAATTTTTAAAGATAGCTATCCCCACTGTTTTTTTAATCCACTTTTTGACTTTGCCTAGCGATTGCTATTTGTTATACTATAATCAATGACCACTCACACCATAAAATCTCCATATACGGTCGAAAATGTTGCCAAATATATTATCTATCTTGCCTCACAAGCATTTGTGGGTGACAATAAAGAGCGAGAAGGAATAACAAATCTAAAACTCCAAAAGGTGCTCTATTTTGCGCAAGCGTATTATTTGGCGAAAATCGGGAAACCACTTTTTTCTGATAATATTGAGGCCTGGGAATATGGGCCAGTTGTTCCAGAGGTTTACGAAAAATTTCGATCTCATGGGAGCGACTCAATTATTTGTGAGGAAGATAAATCATCTCTGTCTGAAGATGACAAAGAGACCCTGAAAAAGGTCTGGGGGACTTTTGGCGGTTACTCGGCAAGCCGGTTGGTTGATATCGCTCATGCTCATACCCCATGGAAGGAAGCGTATCAAACATCAACTAAAATTATTTCTCGCCAAACGCTAAAAGAATATTACACTCCATTGCTTAATAAATAGGCAAGGTAGGGCATCTTGTCTATGGACGGACTCGAAACACCGACAAAATTTGATCTCCAATATGCGGAGGAGAAAGTTTGTTTTTCTGTGTGCGATTGTTCTCTTGATAAAGAATATTCGTTTTGGTGTTTGAGCAAAGAACAAGCAAAAAAGTTTCTTGAAAGGTTGCGGTACATAGAAAAACTGACTTGGAAACAATTCGCTAATTTGCCTCGAAAAAACGGTTTAACTTCAGAAAAGGCCAATAGCCCGAATTTTAGCTTGATTCATAAGCAAAATACATCTGAAAGCAGATTTGTCGAGCAGTATTATTTTCACTTCCGTGTTGAGCAAGTCGGTTTATTTAGAGTTTTTGGGTATCAACGAGGTCAATTTTTCTTTATTACGCATATTGATCCATACGGAGAGATAAATCATTAACAGTTTAATTTTATCCATGCGCGACTACTAACCCGTAAACATGGCGGGCGCCGGCGCGGGTGAGAAGCTGGCGGATTTCGTTGATGGTGGCGCCGGTGGTTGAAACGTCGTCGATAATGACTACTACCTTTCCCACCAGACCTCTAGTGCTTGTCCCGCGGAGCTTTAGCGAAGTGGGGAGCCCGAGGTCTGGCGGGCTAAATTCTTTAGATAAGGCAAAAGCATTTTTTAAATTTGCCAGGCGTTTATCGCGATTTCGAATGGAAACTTGGGTTGGGGTATTTTTGGTTTTTTTGATGAGATCGGTACGGACTTCAAATTGGTCGGGATTAAGTAAGGCAATTTGTCTGGCTAATTCTTCGGCCTGATTATAACCGCGCGAGCGGAAGCGGGAAGGGGAAAGGGGGGCGGGGATTAAAATAATTTTACAGGGGGCGAGCAATTCATCTTCCAATTCTTCTAACAAAACATCATGCATTGGTTTGGCGAGGGTCTCGGCCAACTCTAAAGTTCGTTTATACTTCAGTCGCCAAATGACTTGTTTAACGACCGGCGAATTGTATTCAAAAACCGAAAAAATTTTATCTTCCCGTTGCGAAAAACTGCGAGGCAGACGATTCAAACATCCAGAACATAGCCAGGTGCTAGTTTTACCACAGCCGAGGCATTTTCTGGGGAACAAGAGGTCGAGGCAAACCCGCCAAAATCTGCCCAAGGCAGACTTAAGCGGGTAAATGTGGATAAAACGCTTGAAAAAATTAGGATAGTAATTTCTCACTATGCTATAATAATAGCAAATTAAGCGAAAATTACGCATGGGGTTTTTTGATGAGTTAAAAAAAATTGTTAAAGGAAGCTTGAGCCAAAAGTCAAAAAGCGTGGTGGCGATTGATATCGGCATCTCGTCGGTCAAACTGGTGCAATTGCGCAAAGAAAAAGGCAAAGCGGTGCTTGAGACTTACGGCGAATTGGCTTGCGGTCCCTACAATAATCTTTCAGTCGGTCAAGCGACTAATCTCTCGATCGAAAAAACAATCGAATTGCTCAAGGATTTATTTAAAGAAGCCAACGTCACTACCAAGGCGGCGATTTTTTCCATTCCGCTCCGAAGTAGTTTAATTGTGTCGGTTGAAGTTCCGGAGATGGCGCGAAATAATTTGGCTGAAGTTATCCCCATCGAGGCGCGCAAATATGTGCCGGTGCCGATTTCCGAAGTGATGCTTGATTGGTGGATTATCCCGCGCAGCTCGGCGGATCAGGCGGCCGAAGAGGAGAAAGCTGGAAGTAAAATGGAAGTGCTCATCGCCTCTATTCACAAAGACACGATTCGCCAATATCAAGAAATTGCCAGCCAACTTAAATTGGATATTGATTCCTTTGAAATTGAAACTTTCAGTTCGATTCGGTCGGTTATCCCCAACAATTTAGTGGCGACCGCTATTTTAGACCTGGGAGCGGGAACTTCGAAAATCGCGATTGTTGATTATGGCATTGTCCGCTTATCGCATACCATTGACAAAGGCGCGCAAGATATCACGGTGGCCATTTCTAAATCATTAAGCCTCCCCTTTACCAAGGCGGAAGAGATAAAACGCAAACTTGGTTTGGTTGGCGACGTGGAGAAAGGCGACTTAGTCGAGATGGTTAGCCCGATGGTGGAATATATTTTTGCCGAAGCGAGCAAGGTTATGTTAAAATATCAGAAGGAACACCAGCGTTCAATTGACAAAATTGTTTTGATTGGCGGCGGAGCCCTGCTTAAAGGAGTTCTCGAATTGGCTAAGTCCATTGTCGGCGTTCCGGTGGTGATTGGCCTGCCCTTCGACAAGGTCGAAGCTCCCGCCTTTTTGAATAATGTATTAAAAGAAGCCGGTCCAGAGTTTGCCGTGGCCATTGGTTTGGCTCTCCGCAAACTTGAAGATCTCTAGGTCGAAACCTAAATTAATTATAATATGGATAGCAAAATATCAACCTCATTCATTCCCAAACAATCTATCAACTCGGGTAATTTGCGTTCTCGGCGCGAACCAATTAGTATTGTTGTTCTAGTCTCGCTTCTCATTTTAGCCGTCTCGATTGTCTATTTTGCCGGCGTCTACGCCTACCGTTATCTTGTTTACAACGAGATCAATACTCCCTGCCAAGATACGGGCAATGGTAATAGCCAATGCGGTTTGAAGGAATCACTCAATCGAACGGTACGCGATTTGCAATTAGCCAAACTCGCCGACCTTAAGCGTCTCGATACTAAGCTTAAAAACGGCGCCGCCGTTTTAAATAGCCACACCACCCTCAAGCCGTTTTTGGGCTTTCTTAGTCAATTGACTGTGCAAAATATCCAGTATAAGAAGTTTCAATTCAGTAAAGGTAATAGTTTTGAACTAGACGGGATCGCTAAGAGCTACGATGATATCGCTTATCAGCAAAAAGTTTTTACTTCCAGTCAGGGTCAGAAATATATCACCAGTTTTGCCTTCTCCGATTTTGACCTCGACCCCAAGGGTAATGTCATCTTTAAACTAACGCTCACGGTCGATTCTAAATTATTATCTTATCGAGAGAATAGCCAATAATAATATGTCAAAATTAATCTTTTCCGTTCTTTGTCTTATTGTCTCGGCCGTGTTGGTTTTTTCGGCCGGGAGCGCGATTTTGACTGGCGGGAGTAATTCAACCTGGGCCTGGCTCTTGGGCCAAGATAAAAAAGGTTTAAACGAACTTTTGATCGAACGCGCTAATCTTAATCAGGCTTTGGCCAATGCTGATCGTATTAAGGCCAAAATTGTCGATCTCCAAAAAATTGAGAGCAGTATCAGCCCGACCGATCTCGATAAATTGAATAAATTTATTCCCAGCCATGTCGATAATGTAAATTTACTAATTGATGTCAATAATATTGCCACTAAGCAGGGGATGATAATCAAGAATGTCCGCGTTCGTTCCACCCCTGATTCGTCCGGCTCAACTGGGTCAGCCTTGTCCAGTCAAAGTGGCATCTTGCCCACCTATATGTCCTTTTCAATCACTGGCAGTTACGAGGTCTTGACTGGTTTTCTTAGTGATTTAGCTGATAGTTTGCGCGTCGTTGATCCCGTTTCCCTTTCTTTTTCGGTCGACGAGAAAGGACTTAATCAATACAATTTTGAAATTAAGACCTATTGGGTCAAATAGTTCAATAAATTCACTATAAATAATTATGGGTAAATCTAAAATCATTACTTATGTTGTCGTGGCCGCTCTTGTTTTGGCGGGCTTTTATTGGGTTTACGGGTTGATTAACCAGACGCCGGAGGCCAAGACCGAGGGCGTGGTAGTTTCAACCGTTGGCGTTAATACCACCACGGCCGATGACCAAACGCGTCAATTTGTCAGCGCCCTAAATGATATCGATAATATCGACCTGCAAAACCGCTCGATTCTTGATAATAAGATTTTTACCGCACTTAAAGATTTTGGCCGGACGATTGAGGAAAGAGCCATTGGCCGGGCCAACCCCTTTTCACCCCTGGCTGGTGGCGCCGGAATTGTCACTGGCGGCGGAACAAGTAGCACAAGTAGTTCGACTGACCAGTAAGAAAAAATCATGGCGAACGATTACAGCATTCCCATTAAAAAGTTTGGGAATATTAAGATTCCCTATGAGGTTCTTAAATATGTGTCGGTTGAGGTCGCTCGAAACTACGAATTTATCCCCTTTGCCTTAACGGACGGCATTCTTGAGGTTGGAATGGTTGACCCCGACGATTCGGAAGCGCGCGATGCGTTGCAATTTATCACCAGTCGAACCGGTATTCCTTTTAAAATCTACTTAATTTCTAAAAAAGATTTTGATATCGCCGTTAAGAGCTACGAGGGTTTTTCGGGCGAAACTGGCGTGGTAGTCGGCGATATCCAGAGTGAAATTCGCGCTGCCGAAGAATCGGTGGCCGAATTTAAATCTACCAACGAGGGCGACCAGCCGCCATCGGCCAATATTGTCGAAGAAGCGCCAATTACCAAAATTGTTTCGGTCATTATCCAAAATGCTCTTTCGGGTGGAGCCTCCGACATTCACATTGAACCAACGGCCAACGTCATTAAGGTTCGTTTTCGGGTTGACGGGGCTCTTTTTACCAGTCTAACTCCCCCTAGTTCGGTTCATGAGGCGATGGTGGCGCGTATCAAAATTCTTTGCAACATGAAGCTTGATGAGAGACGCAAACCGCAAGACGGCCGTTTCTCTTACCTATTTGAGGGGCGCAAGGCCGATTTCCGTGTTTCGACCCTGCCGACCTATTGGGGCGAGAAAATTGTAATGCGGATTCTTGACCCGACTAAACGCAACGTCAATTTAACCTCGATCGGTTTGTCTTCCGCTCAACAAGAACAGGTTAAAGCCGCACTCGATAAACCCTATGGCCTTATTTTACTAACCGGGCCGACTGGTTCGGGCAAGACAACGACTCTTTACGCCATGCTTCAATATCTCGATCGAGAGAAATACAATGTTGTTAGCTTGGAGGATCCAATTGAATATGATGTCCCGGGCGTTTCCCAATCGCAGGTTCGGCCGGAGATTGATTATACTTTTGCTACCGGCCTGCGAAGCATCTTGCGTCAGGACCCTGACATTGTGATGGTCGGCGAAATGCGCGATCGCGAAACCGCCAAACTGGCGGTGCAAGCCGCTTTGACTGGCCACTTAGTCCTCTCGACTCTACACACTAATAATTCGATCGGGGTGATTCCGCGTCTGATTGATATGGGAATCGAACCTTATCTCATCCCGCCGACTTTGGTGCTGGCAGTGGCCCAGCGTCTTATTCCGATGCTCTGCGAAGATTCTAAACGGCCGATCCAGGTTGAAGACAGCATTAAGTTGATGGTGGAAAAACAATTTGCTGATTTGCCGGAGGAGTATCGAAGCCAAATTCCTACTCTTAAAACACTTTATAGCACCGCCAGCACGCCGTCCTGTCCGTCAGGGACCAATGGTCGGATGGCGGTTTTTGAATTTTTGCCCATGGATAAGGAGCTAGAGCGCCTTATCTTGAAAAATCCCGGGGAAAACGAGATCTACAAGTACGCCCGCAACCACGGTTACATTTCCATGAAAGAGGACGCCATGATAAAATCATTTAAGGGGATTATTCCTTTTGAAGAAGTAAACAAACTATAATATAATTAATCAGATGAAGACAGCTAAAAAATATTCGATTCTCATTGTTGACGACGATAAGTTTTTGGTTGATATGTACACGATTAAGTTCGCGGAGGAAGGTTTTACCGTGGAGTCGGCAAGCAACGGTCCCGAAGCTTTGCAAAAAGTTGATGGCGGTTTAGCTCCCGATATCTTCCTGGTTGATATTGTGATGCCGATGATGGACGGCTTTGAACTCATCCAGCATATTATCCAGCGCCAAAATGAGAAACGCAGCGCGATTATTGTCCTGTCCAATCTTGGTCAAAAGGAGGATGTCGAAAAGGGCTTGGCTCTGGGTGTTGACGGCTATATTGTTAAAGCCAGCACCACGCCGTCGGAGGTGGTCGCCAAGGTCGTCGAAATAATAATAAATAAAAAATGAAAGATTTTCGTCAAGAAATAGAAGATTTAATTCTCATCGTCGCCAAAGAAGGAGCTTCGGATTTACACTTGACTGTTGGTCGTCATCCAACAATTCGCGTTTCGGGCAGTCTGATTCCCATCGTTAAAAAATCAGTTCTGACACCCGAGGATACGCTCGGCATCGCGATGGAGATTCTAAATGACGAAAATAAAAAAATCTTCTTGGAGCAACGCGAAGTCGATTTTTCTTATAACCCAACCAGCGAAGTGCGTTTCCGGGGCAACGCTTTTTTTCAGCGCGGTTTAGTCGGCGTGGCCCTGCGTCTGATCCCGATGACTGTCCGCACAATCAAAGAGCTTAATTTGCCCGATAGCTTAACCGACTTCGTCAACAAAAAACAAGGTTTTTTCTTAGTCGTTGGTCCGGTCGGTGTCGGTAAATCTACCACTTTGGCTTCACTAATTGACCTTATTAATCATCAGCGAGCCGAGCATATTATCACGATTGAAGACCCGGTTGAATATCTCTTCCAAGGCGATCGCTCAATTATTGACCAGCGCGAGGTTCGTTTTGATACCCGTAATTTTTATACTGCTTTGCGTTCGATGTTTCGCCAAGATGTTAACGTGGCGATGGTCGGCGAAATGCGCAATCCCGAGACAATTAGCATGGCCGTCACTGCCGCCGAGACGGGCCATCTAATCCTCTCGACTCTGCACACCAATAGCGCCGCGCAAACTATCGATCGGATCATTGATTCCTTCCCTGGCAATCAACAGCACCAAATCCGGATTCAGTTGGCGGGCTCCTTAATCGGCATTTTCTCACAACGCCTGATCCCGCGCCTTTCGGGGGGACTCATTCCGGCTTATGAACTCTTGGTCAATAATGACGCGGTGGCCAACTTAATTCGCGAAGGTCGAACCGCGGAGATTGATATGCTCATCGAGACGGGGACCCAGGGGGGGATGGTTGATCTTAACCGTTCTTTGGCCGAGCTGGTGCGCGCTGGCGAAATTACCGCTGATAGCGCCTTTCGCTTTTCTTTAAATCCGGACGGTCTCACTAAACTTATTTAATTTTAATAAAATTTTATGCTTTTTATTTATAAGACCGTCGATAAAAATAGCGCCGAGCAGTCAGGGAGTATTGAGGCGCCCAATGTTGATTTAGCCATCAACTCGCTCCAGCGCCGAGGTTTAATTATTGTTTCCATCAGGCCCGAAGAAACTGCCAAGAGCTTTTTGCCTTTTAGTATTCCTTTTCTCCGTCCGGTTAAGGCGAAAGAAGTGGTAATGCTTTCGCGCCAAATTGCCACCCTGTTTGAGGCCAAAGTTTCGGTCATGTCCACTTTCCGCCTCTTAGCGAGCGAAATTGATAATCCTTATTTGCGCAACGCGCTGGTGGAGATTACCGACGATATTAAGGGCGGTATTCCCATTTCGGCGGCCATGGCCAAACACCCAAAAATCTTTTCCGATTTTTATGTCAGTATGGTTCGGGCCGGCGAGGAGTCAGGTAAATTGTCTGAAGCTTTTACCTATCTAGCCGACTATATGGATCGCACTTACGCTCTCTCGTCGCGAGCGCAAAATGCCCTCATTTATCCCGCTTTCGTAGTTGTTTCCTTCGTCGTAGTGATGGTTTTAATGGTCGTTTTTGTCATTCCGCGCCTATCGCAGATTCTAATCGAAACCGGGCAAGATTTGCCTATCTATACCAGAATTGTTGTCGGCTTCAGTAATTTTATTTCCACTTTTGCTCTGCCTCTAGCCGTCTTGATTGGCCTCTTGGCTGTTTATCTTTCACGTTATGTCGGCACGCCCAATGGTAAAATTGCCTGGTCGCGCTTCAAAATCTCTATCCCTTATATCGGCGTTCTTTACCGCAAACTCTATTTGGCCCGCATTTCCGATAACATGAATACCATGCTCTCCTCTGGTATTTCCATGGTGCGGGCGCTCGAGATTACCGGCGATGTTGTTGGCAATGAAGTTTATCGCCAAATTTTGGCTGAAGCGGCGGAAGCGATTAAGGCGGGGAGCGCCATTTCTGACATCTTCTCCCGTTATAGCGAGATCCCGGGCGTGATGGTCCAAATGATTAAAGTCGGCGAGGAATCGGGCCGTTTGGGCTTTGTCCTCGATAAATTGGCCCACTTTTATGAACGCGAGGTTAATAATGAGGTCGATACCTTAGTGGGTCTAATTGAACCGGCAATGATTGTGGTGCTCGGTATCGGCGTGGGCATTCTCTTAACCTCGGTCTTGGTTCCCATTTACAATATGGCCGAAGCGCTATAGTTACCCTCTTGCTCTTTTCAACTTTTTGCTAGACTTGCCTCGGTTTTGGCTAGGTGTAAAATAGGGGAATTATAAATTAGTTATTTTTTGTTGTGAAAAAAGTCGCTAGAAAAGAGAAAAAGCCCAAGATTACCCTTGAGAAAGTCTATAATTTGGTGGAAAATTTGGCTTCCAGTACCAAGCACGGTTTTGATGAGATGAATGAAAGATTTAATGGGATAAATGGCCATTTTAAACAGATAGATAAACATTTTGATCATATTGAAAGTACAATTGGTGATATAAAAAAAGATCTAAATATCGTCAAAACCGATGTCGCTGTTATAAAAACTGATCTGTGGACACTAGATGGCAAGATTGGCGTTGTGTCCAAGAGAAATCGCGAGGACATCGACACTATTGCCCCCGATCTGATAATGGTCAAAAAGAAGGTCTCGGTATAACCCTTCTTTTCCCCGCCGACCCTTAAGTGAGCCCAAGGGTCGGCGGGTGTGGTTATCCCCCTTGCCCCATCCTTGCCTCTTGGTGTAAAATATAGGTATTAAACAAGTCGAAAATATTATCAAACAATTATTAATTAATATAGTTTTCATGAAAAAATATTTAAGTCGAGGTTTCACTTTAATTGAACTCTTAGTCGTTATTGCGATTATTGGTATCCTAGCGGGAATTGTATTGACGTCGTTAGGTTCAGCACGAAATAAGGCCAAGGACGCCTCAGCAAAAGCCAGTATGTCTTCAATGCGTGCTCAGGCCGAATTGGGAGTTGGCTCTACTGGTACTTACGCTTTAGATTTATGTAATGCCGTAGCGACTGTCTCTGGTAGCTTGTTAACACTTAAAAATGGTGTCCAAGCCCAGGTGCCGGCAGCTAATGTTGTACAATGTGGCCAGAATACACTGGTTGGCGTTGCTCCTTCGAAATGGGGGGCAGCGGTTGTTCTTAATGATGACACTTTTTTCTGTGTTGATAGTACTGGTTATGCTGGTCCCAGCACGGTTACTGCTGCTACGGAAATTGCCGCTGGTGCTTCCAGTGGTGACGTGGCTTGTGATAATCTGTAATCAGTTTTAGGAATAGCTAAGGGAGCTAAGGGAGCTAAGGGAGCTAAGGGAGCTAAGGGAGGTTGAGCCTCCCTTTTAGCTTTTTTGTGTTGTAATGATAAATCACCTTTGCTATAATCTGGTTAATGTCTAGAAACATTGAATTATCGCTTGATGAATTTTATCACGTTTTTAATCATGGTAATGGTGATCGACTGATTTTTCTCGATGATCTAGACAAACAACGTTTCGTTAGCTTACTCTATTTAGCTAACGGTTCTGAACCATTTGATTTTCAAGATATTTCTTCTGGCCAAGAATTTTTCTTTGATCGAGGCGATCCGCCAGTGGCCATTGGCGCCTGGTGTTTAATGGACAATCATTATCATTTGTTAATCAAAGAGATTGTCGAAGGTGGTATTAGCCAATTTATGCATCGTTTGGCAACTGGTTACACGATGTATTTTAACGCTCGGTATAAGAAACGTGGGAGCTTGTTTGAAAGTCGGTTTAGGGCCAAGCATTTGGATTTTGATCAATACCTGAAATATATGTTTGCCTATATTCACCTTAATCCAGTTAAAATGATTGAACCGAGGTGGAAGAATGTCGGTTGGGCAAATAAGCAAAAAATTTTAGAGTTCTTGGATAATTATCCTTTCTCTAGCTACTTAGATTATTTAGGTTTAGGTCTCAAAGAAAATAAAATTATCAATCCAAAAACTTTCCCCGAATATTTTAAGGAGGATAAGGAAATAACAGGAGAAATGTTCGATTGGTTGAATTTCGAGCAGTGAAAAAAATTACAACACACGAAACTCCTACTCCTAAATGGAGGCTCAACCTCCAACCTCCTGTAATTATTAATAATTTAATATAATGAAAAAATATTTAAGTCGAGGTTTCACTTTAATTGAACTCTTAGTCGTTATTGCGATTATTGGTATTTTGGCCGGGATTATTTTAACGAGTTTGGGCACAGCCCGGATGAAGGCAAAAGATGCTCGCGTTATAGCCTCGGTCAATCAAATAAGGAATATCGCGGAGATGAATTATACCTCCGCCTACGGTGATTTTACTGCCAGTTCTGATTACACTGCCTTGAATACTGACATCGGCCTACAAGGTGGAGCATTAACCACGGCCGGAACCAACTCCACCGCCGCTTGCCTCATCACGACTGGTGCTTGTTCTGGTTATCGTTCATATGCCACTCTGCCGACCAATCCGGCTAATGCTTGGTGTGTGGATAGTTCCAGTAATTCTACACAAGTTATCGTTACCAGTCTTCCTACCACTTTTCCATTAAAGTGTAAATAACTAGTTCCAAGGTGACACCTTGCCACCAAA
>Ga0315286_10001395_pt1 | contig 21846 bp, 20 predicted proteins | sample YL17G10_0_MG_FD_205038 | JGI IMG/M metagenome (GOLD analysis project Ga0315286, IMG submission 205038) | Sediment microbial communities from Yellowstone Lake, YNP, Wyoming, USA - YL17G10_0 | ecosystem: Environmental > Aquatic > Freshwater > Lake > Sediment | place: USA: Wyoming | collected...
AGCCGACGGCAGCGTGATTGTGTTTCGGCGCAGCAGAGACACTGCCGGCCTCTATCGTGTGAACAGCGATGGGACCGGCCTGATGATGCTGGTGGATGGCGACGCGTTTGACGGCATGATCCTGCCCGATGGCCAGACGGTCCTGTTTCTCTCGAACCGAAGTGGCGAACAGGCGATCTGGTCAGTGCCGCTGGCCGGCGGTCCCGCGCGCGAGGTCGTGCACCGGTTCGTGGCCTCCGGCTCGCTGCGCGTGTCTCCCGATGGCCGCCAACTGCTGTTCAGCGCGGGCGTCGTGGATGGACGCTGGGCAACCATCCTCTGCGACCTCCCGGACTGCGCAGACCCGCGAGAGGTACCAGTGCAGTCAGGTGCAAGCCGCTGGACGCCAGATGGCCGGGGCTTGGCCTACGTCGACCGCACCGACCCGAAGAACATCAGGATCCAGCCGATCGTCGGCGGCGCGCCGCGCCAGTTGACGACATTCACCGAGAAGGACATCGTCGATTTCGCCTGGTCACCCGATGGCAAACGCCTCGCGATCACCCGCCGCACGCGGCTCAGCGACATGGTGCTGATCAAGGGGTTCAGGTAGACCGTCGGCTCTGGTGGCGGCAGGGGGTATTCCCGGGGTCTGTCGGGTCGAGGTCACGTAGCGCCGGTTGTGGGACGACCTGACGGCACCTTCGCCTTCAGCTCCTCGAACCAGTTCTGCACGAGCATCATCCGCGTGGCACGGACCGGCGGGCGTCCCCGGGCGCGTCATGACCGTATGGGAGTCATATCCATTTTGCTCATGAGTAAAATGGACTATACTCCCATTCATGCGGACTCCACGATACCTGACGCCGGCGGTCGAGCAGGCGCTGGCCACCGGCAAGATGGCGTTCATCGGCGGGCCGCGACAGGTGGGGAAGACCACCCTGGCGCTCTCGCTCCTCGGCCGGAAGGCCACGGAGCGGCACCCGGCCTATTTCAACTGGGACGACCCGAGGGCCGCGGCGCGGTTGCGGCGGGTCGAGCTGCCGGCACACGAGCCGCTCCTCATCTGCGATGAGGTGCACAAGAACGCCCGGTGGAGGAACCTGCTCAAGGGGATCTACGACACGGAGAAGTCCTTCCGTCGCATCGTCGTCACCGGGTCGGCCAGGCTCGACTACTACCGCAAGGGAGGCGACTCTCTCGCCAATCGGTATCGCTACTTCCGCTTGCACCCGTTTTCCCTGCGCGAACTGGACGCCAAGCCATCCGCGGCGCACCTCGACGTGTTGCTCCGGTTCGGCGGCTTTCCGGAGCCGCTCTTTCGTCAGGACGAGGCCGAGCACCGCATCTGGCAGCGGGATCGCCTGGCGAGGGTGGTTCGCGAGGATCTGCGCGATCTGGAGCGGGTCCGCGAGGTGAGCCTCGTCGAGCAGCTTGTCGACCTGCTGCCCGAGCGCGTCGGCTCGCCGTTGTCGGTCGCCAACCTGAGCCACGACGTGGAGGTGGATCACAAGACCGTCGAACGATGGCTGACGATCCTGGAGAACATGTACGTCTGTTTCCGGCTGCCGCCGTTCGGCTCGCCCCGGATCCGGGCGGTGAAGAAGGAGAAGAAGCTCTATCTGTGGGACTGGTCGGCCGTTGCCGACCCCGGCGCGCGTTTCGAGAACCTGGTGGCGTGCCAGCTGCTCAAGTACTGCCACTGGATCGAGGACACCGAAGGCTTCCGCATGGAGCTCCGCTACCTCAGAGACACCGACCGGCGCGAAGTCGACTTCGTGGTCCTGCGCGGCGGGCGGCCGCAGTTCGCCGTGGAATGCAAGACTGGCGAGCGCGCCATCAGCCCGGCGGTGCGCTACTGCGCCGAGCGCACGCCCATCCCGCGGTTCTTCCAGGTCCATCGCGGCGATCGTCACTACGCATCCGGCAAGGTCACGGTGCTTCCGTTTACCACCTTCTGCACAGAGTTCGACCTGCCCTGAGCGAAGTCGAAGGGCCTGCCGTGAGCGAAGTCGAAGGGCCTGCCGTGAGCGAAGTCGAAGGGCCTGCCGTGAGCGAAGTCGAAGGGCCTGCCGTGAGCGGCGCGGTCGCGACAAGCCTCGCCCATCCCGCCTGCGCCCAGCGGAGCGATGACTTCGTGCGGGTCCAGTCGAGCACCGCTCCTCACGAGCACCCGGCCACGTCCTCGTGCTGCCCGGCCCTTCTTCCGCGGCCCTGCGGCCGGCGTCGTCATGCCGCCGGGGCGTTCAGCATCGCCCGGATCGCCGAGGACAGGCTCGGGGCCTCCGGGTCCCAGCTATGGCGCGGGCCGATCAGCAGGCCGCCATCGACCACGATGTGGGTGCCGGTGATGAACGCCGCGTCGTCGCTCGCCAGGAATGCGACGGCCCCTGCAACATCCTCCGGTCTGCCGCCGCGCGCCACCGGCTGAGCGTGCTCGGCGAACTCGGAGATCATGCCGTCCACCGTCGCTTTCTTCTCTGCCGCGAGATCGAGCGAGGCGGTGAAGATGCTGGTCTTGATCAGGCCGGGGCAGACCGCGTTGACCCGTATCTGGTGTTTCGCGAGGTCGCCCGCCGCAAGCCTGGTCAGGTGCAGCACCGCGCCTTTGGCCACGGCGTAGGCCGTGGGGGACATGCCCGCTGAGAGCGCCGCGACGCTCGCGGTGTTGATGATCGAGGCTCCGGCGCGGCCGATCATATGCGGCACCGCATGGCGGATCCCCATCGCGACCGAGCGCAGCAGCAGGTGCATCGTCCGGTCCCAGCCCTCGGCGTCGATCTCGTCAATCGGCTGGCGCGCGCCGCCGGCGCCCGCGTTGTTGAAGACGATGTCGATCCCGCCGGTCTGCTCGGCCGCAGAATCCATCAGCGCCTTGATGTCCTCGACACGGCAGACGTCGGTGCGTGTGAAGAGGATCCTGCCCCCGGAGGCGGCGGCCAGTTCCGCGCCGCCCGCTTCATCGATATCGCCCGCGATCACGGTTGCGCCCTCCGAGGCAAAGAGCAGGCAGGTCGCCTTGCCAATTCCCGATGCCGCGCCGGTGATGACGGCGGTCTTTCCCGCGAATCTCATGGCTGCTTCTCCGATCATTCTGACGCCAGGACCGCAGGGACAAGATGTCCCTCGCCGAAAAACAGGCGGCCTGGCCCGACCGAGTCTACCAGCGGCCCGTCCACTCCGCCATCCAGATATTGCCCGTGCGTTCGGTCAACGTGAAGATCATCCGCTCGCGTCCGACGCGTACGCGAGGAGTTTTCCGTCGGGCGAGAGCGCAGGGTCAATCGTCAGCCCCGTATCCCGGGTCAACTGCATGAGGACCGGCCCGCCACGCGGCGCCGGCTGGCGCGTCAGCCACCACACGACCGGCGTTGCGGCCAGGACGACGGCCACCGCCAGCCCCGCCATCACCCACGGCGCGGTTCGCGGCCGGCGCCGAGGCACCGCGGCCTGGAGCTTGCCGGAGTCGGACTCTTCTTTGAGCTCCTCCAGCGCGAGCTTGACGTCCACCATGTGCTGGGTGCGCCGGCCGGGATCCTTGCGCAGGCACCGCGCGATGAGCCTCCTCAGCTCCGGCGGCGCGTCCTCCAGCGGCGGCGGCTCCTTGTGCAGGATCGCCGACAGCGTCGAGATCTTCGTCTCCCCCGAAAACGCCCGCCGGCCCGTCACCATCTCGTACAAGACCGAGCCGAAGGAGAAGATGTCGGACCGCGCATCGACCATCTTGCCTTCCGCCTGCTCCGGCGACATGTAGGCGACCGTGCCGACGATGGTGGCTTCTTCGGTGTGCGGCTTCGCCGTCCGGGTCGGCGAGAACTCGTCGCCCTCGACGCGTTCGGTCAGCTTGGCCAGGCCGAAGTCCAGCAGTGTCACCTGGCCGTCAGCGGTGACCATGATGTTGGCGGGTTTGACGTCGCGGTGGACAATCCCGGCGTCGTGCGCCGCGGCCAGCGCGTCGGCGATCTGCACGGCGTAGCGCACGCGTCGCCAAGGGCCAGACCCTTGCGCCCGGTCACCTGGTCGAGCGTTCTGCCGGGCACGAACTCCATGGCGATGAAGTCCACGCCGGCGGCCTGATCGATGTCGTAGATGTGCAGAATCCTGGGGTGGTTCAGGGCCGACGCCGCCTTCGCCTCCTGCACGAAGCGCCGCTGGCGTGCGGGGTCGGCCGTCTTGTCCGGCGGCAGGATCTTGATGGCCACGAGGCGGTCGAGGTGGGTGTCGGTGGCCTTGCACACCACGCCCCTGCCGCCTTCGCCCAGCTTGGCGTCGATCCGGTAGTGGCCGAGCGTCTGGCCGATCCCCGCGCTACCAGCCGTTCCCTGCGAGCACAACAACCAACCCGAGTGCGGCGACCGCGAGAAGGTACGCCTGCCCCGTTTCTGGCTGCATTGTTGCTCCCCTGTGCGCGCCGAAGTCCGGTGTGAGTTGTGACAGAGAGCGCGAGCCTACCACAGTCAGCGTGTGAGCGGATGAAATCGGACAACAGAAATCGAAAGAACACGCTGACTCACGAGTGGGGCAGCAAAGAGGACCTGGCTTAATCGCCCACGGTAGGAAGGGCGCGTTACGCCGGCGCGGCGGTGAACCGCGCGCGTCAACGCCCCGCCCGCCGCGAATTCGCCTCGAGCCAGTCCGCGAAGCCGTGTTCGTTCATGTCGCCGGCGGCGACCTTGAGATATGCGAGGGCTTCTTTCGGCAGCACCAGACCGACCGAGTTGCCGACTTTGCGTAACCTGAGTTGGAGGACCATGGTCTCAGTGTAGCCACATACGTTATAACGTTCAAGACGGTGGGAACAGCCGCGCCCGCTTCTCCGCCAGCCGCGAGGCGCAGAGCACCAGGCCGATCGTGTCGCAGTGCTCCGCCGCTTCGGCGTAAAGCGTGGCGGCGCGGGCGTCATCGTCACCGGCGTTGCGCATCATCAGCATGTCGGCATGGACGGGGCCGTGTGTGCCACGTGCAGCAATAGCTGCAGTGTGGGCTCGTCCACCCAGTGCAGGTCCTCGAACACCAGCACGACCGGCGCCAGTTTCGTGGCGCGCTCCAGGAACGCGCGGAAGGCGTTGAAGAAACACCAGCGCCGCTGCTCGGCCGGCAGTTCGACCGGTTGCGGGATGTCGGTGAACAGCCGCCGCCGTCGGTGTCGGTCCGCGGCAGGCCAATGGACTGCAGATCGGATCGGACCTCTCCGATCGACTGATAGCGCGCATCCGGGGACTTCATGAGCATGCGCAGCAGGATGGACCTCAGCGACGGATGCATCTCGCCGACACGGGCCGCCGCGTGCACGAGCGGCGGATCGTTGAGGACGGCCGTCATCGTGCCGGCCAGCGTGTCGCGCATGAACGGATGCACGCCGGTCACGGCCGCGTGCGGATCCCCGACTTCGGCCTGGCGCCGGCGCTCGTCGGGCTGGACGTCACGACGACAGCGCGGCTCATCCCGAGGGCCGCCGCTCGATGAAGAAGATCGTGACGGTGCCTGCGCTGAAGATGGGGCGGAACAGATCGGGGCGAGTGAGGAGGCGCTGCTCGAGCTCGGGGAACGCCTGCCGCTCCGGAGCCCCGATCCACAGGTAGTCGATGCCAAGCCCCGCCGCCGTCGTGTAGCCTTCTTGCGGATCCAGCGTGGCAAAAATGGAGCGGACCTTCCGGCTCGCTCGGCGGTAATCTCTCAGCGGCACCATCGAGATCGGCAGCCCAGCCGCCATCCGTCGTTCCGCGAATGCGGGGACGTAAGCCCACGTGTAGGCATCACGGACGAACGGCTCGACTTGCACGATCGCGTCGGGCGGCGTGTGGCCGCGTATCCAGTCCAGCGCCCGCAGTTCGTCTGGCGTGAGGATGAGCGTCCACTTGAACCCCGCCGCCTCCTCCACGTTTGACAAATCCTGCGTGTTGTACAGGTCGATGGCGAACGTCGGCACGCCCAGCGCTGCGGCGATCCCGATCATGGCCAGAACGCCCCGGCGCCCTCGGGTGCCAAGGCGGGCGCTCTCCTGAATGGCGTATGCCGTCAGTACCGCGAAGGCGGTAAACAGTATGTGCCCGGCCCGCCAGCCGACATAGACACCTTGGTGATCCTCGATGTCCACAAAGAAGTAGAAGAACCAGGACACCAGGATGATCGTCCCGAGCGGCCACAACGCCACGGCGCGACGATGCATCGCGAAGACGATCGCGATCAGCGAAGGGATCAGGACGGGCCCGAAACTCAGCACGATTGAGATAACGGAGTTGGTCGCCGCGATTGGGTTCACCAGGAGATGGACGAGGTTGCCCGCCTCACGATCCACATACCCCAACTGGATCGCCACCGCCAGCGACAGCGCCAGGGGGACGGCGCCCGCCAGCGTCCAGGTCACCAGGGCCCGCCAGTCACGCGCCGCCACGACGATCGCAGCGGCGACAAGGGCAGTCGTGGCGGCGAGCATGATGGCGGCGAACGAACTGAGCAGCACGCACATTCCAAGCAGTGTTCCGCAGAAGGCGATCAGGCCGGCGCCAACAGGCCGGCGCGCCTGTGTGAGAACGAGGACGCACGAGAGACCGAGCGCATAACCAGTCCCGTGGTGTGGCTGGTACCATAGGAGGCGGTGCAGTCCGTCAACCGGAAGACTGGCATAGAACCACCGCGTCACCGCATCGATGTTCAACGTGCGCAGCAGGTCGAGCGGCTGGTGCGTGTGCCAGATATAGAAAAGCCGTTCCGCCCCTTCGAAGCTGGGACACAGCAGGGTGATGGCGCAGCCGGCCTGCACGGCAAAGGGCTCGTCGACCCACTGCCGCGCAAATCCATAGAGAAACAGCACGAACCCGATTCCGAGGGCCAGCGAGTTCACCAGCAGGAGCTGCTCGAGCGACGCGCGTCCCCGAATGTCACGGTACTCGGCGGCAGGCAGCAGATGCGCGAGCCAGTAGTATCGCAGGCTCTCGCCGCGCAGATACGGATTCCGAGGTGGTGACTCGCCCTTTGCCAGTTCCGCCGCAACGGCCATGCGCCAGACGAAGTCAGCCGTGAAGTAGGCTCGGTAGGCCTTGCCTGCTGGCAGGATCTCGCCAACGCGCGCGAAGGGTCGGCCGACGATCGCCGACACGAGCGCGACGAGCACGCACGCGGCTACCACGTCACGGCGACCGAAACGCGGCGGCGAAAGACTCCCGACGAGAGGCCAGGCGAGCACGCTGCCCACCGAAGCGGCAATGGCGGGGGCCAGCAGCAGTACCGGACCGCGTAGCCCCGCGACCCACAACCCGAGCAGGGCCGTGCTGCTGGCAGCGTAGCCCCACATGGGTCCTACGAGCCACGCCGCTCCCGCGCGGCCCGGCCGCCTTTCGTACAGCAGCCACGCGATGAGAACCCCGGGGAGCGCGAACCAGATCACGATCGTCAATAGGACGATGCCGGGCCCTACCGGCGCGATTGCGAAGAGGCACCATGCGACCGCGAGCGTTGCCGCGAGCGCGGCAAGCAAAGGCACAACCATTTCGCGGTCACTTCGACTGGGCCATGACATGTTACGATAGCACGGTAGTTGGCAGCACACCACTGCTGTCCAGATTAGCGGCCGACTCGCCGCCGGTCGGTGCCGGGCCGATTTCGCGCTGGAACGCCGATTCTGCGGCTTCTGCCGGCGTTCCGCGGACGGCGGCCGCCGTCAGACGCGGAGGCTCCTCAACATCGCCACCCATGACATTCTCGATCAGCACCGACCGATGCCCGGCGCCCATGGCATGCACGTGGTCGTACAAGTCCTGGCAGATGGTGATCACGATGTCCGACCCGAAGACTGTCTTGTCCTCCAGCACCTGGAGCGCGCGGCGTAACAGGCGGCTTCGCCCGTACTTGAAGTTGGTCAACAACGCGCCGAATCCTTGCCGAATCCTCGCTCACGCTGTCTCTTGGCTGTGCCGGACTGATCATGCTGTTTTCGCTGAGCGGCGCCGCCGTGTTCCTGATGCGTTCCCGCGGCCTATTGCCAGCCCAGCGGCCGGTCGAGTTGAGCTGACCGTCCCGTCCGGCAGCGAGAGGAGGCAGCGCCCGTTTCGTCCCACGCCTCGTAGCCGCCCATCATTGCTGGCCGCAGTTCGGCCGCTGCCTTGCTTACGGCAGACCGCGCCCTATCCAACCTCGCGCGATCGGCCGATAGATGATCGCTAGGTAAGTACCTGGAAGACAATGCCCCGCGCAGTGTTCGTCGCGGGATGGAAGGCGGGTCTCGATGATGCCCAGAATTGTCGGTTGGATGACACGTTTCGCAGGGATGACGCTGCTTGCAGTTGTTGCCGCGGGGTGCGAGGCCCAGAAAAGCGCGAATCCGCTGAGTCCGAGCGTCGCTGGGCCTATTGCGGGTGTCTCAATCACAGTCCCGGCGCCCATATCTCCCTCGAATGGCGCCGAAATCGTCAACACGGACCCCCTGCGCTTGACGTTCACGAACGCCACCACAAATGGCGTGCGTCCGCTGTGGTACGTGGTCGAGCTGGCTTCGGACTCGGCCTTCGGGTCGAAGATTTACACCAACGGCAAGGTGCTGCCTACCGAAGGCGCGCAGACATCGGTCGTCGTCGACGTCAGGCTGACCAGCGAAGCGACCTACTTCTGGCGGGTGCGCGCCGAGGACGGCGCAAACAGTACTGCGTTCTCGGACCCGGCGCGGTTCGACATGGTGGTCCCGGTGGTGCTGGGCGTCCCTTCGCCGCTCAGTCCATCCGGCGGCCAGACCACGGCCAGTGTTCGCCCCGATCTCGTGGTGAACAACGGCACGGTTACCGGACGCGCCGGCCCTGTGGAAAACCGGGTCGAGATCGCGCGCGACCAGGCCTTCACCAGCATCGTGGCGACTGCCGGCGCCGGGCGCAGTAGTGGAACCACGACCGCAGTGACGGCGCCCGAGCTGCCAGCCAACACGATGCTGTATTGGCGCGCCTATGCGACGAATGGGACCGTTGCGAGCGCACGCTCGGCGACCGCGGCGTTCCGCACGCCGGCCGGGACTACAGGTGGTGGTCCCGTCCCACTGCCGCCGACCGGCGGCGGACGTACACCGGACCCGGCACCAGGTCAGCGACTGCCTCTGCCTGACATGTCTTGGCTAGTTCGGCAGGTGGCCAACGATTACCCGGCGGCGCTTCGCAACTCCTGCCAGTCGAATGGCGGCACATGGGAGTTCATGGACCGTGTGGTCAACGAGCTGCGCAGGTACGACACGCGATGGGGTTACAACTGGAAGCGCGGCAACGTGGGCGACCCGTCGCTGGACGTCGTCGACTACCACTACGGACCGGGCGCCGACGAAGGCAGCACGGACGTCTACATCATCGACATCATAGGGGGCCACTGCGGGTCGTCGCCGTCTGTGGGATGGACCGATGTCACCGACGTCACGCTGCAGAGTGGGACGATCGGCCGCTGGACGGGCCGCGGCCGGTTCTAGGCAGTTCGCAAGGGCCGCCCCCGAGTCCGGGACGCGCGGCGCGCCCGGCTGCACTTGAACTCTGGACCAGTGGTCGGAGCCCCTCAGGGGCGACCGGGAAGACGGGGCGGTGCGCGAACAGCTCACCGCCCCTTTTCTGCTGCATTCTCGTCGCCGGCGTGCCTCAGAAGCGTCCCGCGCCGGTCCACCGACCGGGCTCCTCGCCCGTGAACACCCGGTAGGTCAGCCGTGGTGTCGGTCCGCAGTGCCCTTCGAGGATGTCGATCAGGTACACGCCGGTGGAGCCCTCGTCAGGGCTGGCGGTGAAGTTGTAGGCGATCTCGTCGCCGGCGGCGACCACGGGCACGCCGCCATTGTCTGCGGCGGTACGAGTGGGCTTGGCGTTGTAGCCCCAGCGGAGATCGACGGTCCGGAGGCGATCGATGATGTAGTCCTGCCAGGGATTGTTCACGTACTTCAATCCGCGGGGGCAGGATTGCGCCAGCAGATCGGGCCGCTCGTTGGCAAACTGCGTGACGAGCGCCTGGACGTTGGCGGGAAACGGCAGCTGCTGACCTGGCGCCGGATTGGGCGCTCTATAGGCGTACTGAACCAGAACCGCCATGGTCGCCCGCTTTTCTTGAAGTGTGGCTGAAACAGTGGCCACGCCCTCACCGCCGATCGTGACCATCCCGCTGGTCGAAACAGACGCAACGGCCCCGTTGTCGATCTGCCACGTCGCCGACGCCGCGCGATCTTCCACGAAACCGTTGGACAGTGTGGCGAGCGCTGCCAACTGTGCAGTCTGTCCACGCTGGTAGAAACTGTTGGGGCCGGTGACTTGGAGACTCACCACGCGCGCCGGCGACACAACGGCTGGGGCCGCGGGCCCTTGCGGCGGATTCTCGTTGCCGCACGCGGACGCGGCAAGTACCAAAGCAGGGATCGCGAGACGACGAAGTTGACGCATTGATGTCCCTCTCGTGCTAGAACCGGAGCCTCAGCCCGGCGCCCAACTGGATGTTGCCGCTCTTCAGCGCGGCGGTCTGCCCTTCACCCAATTCGAATGTGACGGGGCTGCGCGTGTAGCGAACCATCGCCCCTACCCCAAACATGCGGCTCACCATGTAAGTCGCATCGACGCCCACGTTGAACCCGACGCTGTTCTTTGCGTACGTCGCTATGTCAACCGCATCAATCGTAACGGAGGTGAAGTCCGGCGGTACTTCGCTGAACGACACGCCGCGGGCAAAATCCTGGTGCGTTTTGAAAAACGAAGGACCGGCCGAGAGAACGAAATCGACCTTCTCGACGAACGGCACGAGAAACAGCGCCTGCACGTGCACCGCCTGCTCACGATGGTCGAGACCGTCCGCAGGCGCGGAAAGAGGGCGCGGGCGATCGAAGAACAAGGGATGAGGGAGCGTACCACTGATCGTGGCGCTGCCGGTGCTCTGCATCTGACTGTACGCGACGCCAAGACCGAACCTCCCGGATATCCTCAGCGCGGCTCCGACATCAAACAGGCCGCCCGAGTTGATCGTCTGGGCCGTCTCGACCGTGACGGACTCGTCATACAGAACGAAAGTGGTTGAACGGCCGACGTCCTGCGATACTGGCTGCACTCCGCCGTTGATGCTGACGACAAGCCGGCCGTTGAGCGGCGCCCACTGGGCTCCTGCCTCGGATGCGAGGGAAATAAGGGCCAGCACGCAGATCACAGCAACTGAAGACTTACGCATGAGCACCTCGACGTGTGAATTGAACCCGTTAATGCTATCATGCCATACATGGCGCGTACCCGGCAAAACAGCGGGGAACGACAGAAACGGGAGTACAGGAACGCGTTTCGGGTTACAATGGATCATCGTCGCCTCATGCGCGGATCCTCGTCGCCGAACCCATGGAGAACTCGATGTACCGGATGTTGAAGACTGTGTCCAGCGCGGCCGCTGCGTGCGTTCTTCTCGCGGCTATTGGCTGCTCCGACGGGCCGAACGCCCCCACCGCTCCGACTGTGGGCGCGAACGGCTCTGCTGATGCCTCGGCCGACGGCTCCACGCTGAAGGCCTTCCCGCCCACCGCAACCTCCCCGAAGGGTGACGAGAGGCTCAGCACTCGCAAGCCGACTCTGATCGCCACCAATACAACGGGCAAGTACGTTAACAGCTCGTTTGCGTACGAATTCCAGTTGACCAACGACGCCGGAGCCCTCGTGCGCAGCACGACGCTGCCCGGCGGAGCCGGGACCACGACGTGGGCCTACCCTGACGATCTCGATCGGGATACTCCGTACCGCTGGCGTGTGCGCGCCACGCTCGAGGGCTCAGTGGGTCCGTGGTCAACCGTTGCGCGCTTCTTCACCGTAAAAGAGAACCGGACGCCCAATCCCGCTCCCGGTCAGAAGCTGCCGCTGCCCAACATGTATAGCACCGTGACCAAGGTAGTCAACGACAACCCGGGCATCCTGTCCAAGAAGCGCTCCTGCCAGGACGCAGCATATGGCGGCGACCCCGTCACCGGCTGGGAGTTCATGGACAAGACCGTCGACGCCCTTCGGCTGGTCGATAGCCGCTGGGGCTATAACGGCAAGCGCGGCAACGCCAATGACCCGTCGGTCGACGTCGTGGACTACAACTACGGCAATCAGCCGGACGAAGGAACAACGAACGTCTACATCATCGACATCCTGGGCGGGCACTGCGGTTCTGATCCCAGCCCCAGTTGGATCGACAATACGGCCGTTACCATCAACAGCGGTACGATTGGGCGCTGGATCAGCCGCGGCCGCTTCCCAGGCTCCAGCGGCATACAATAGCGGACTGTCAGGCACCTTTTATTGCTGGTTTTCCGATCGTCAGAAAGAACTCACTGCATTCGGCCGCGCGCGGCGCGGCCGAATTGAACGGTCCCGGTTGCGGTTGCTGATGCGATACGCCTCACCTCCGGGGGATTCCTTCGAGATTGGTCCTGGCAAGGGGCCTCTGGTGCAACTGGCCGTGGAGGCGGGTTCGCGATACCGCGCAATCGAGGCCAGCAGCTCATGTACGACGGCGGCTTTGACGTTCAGCGGGGGTGCTCAGCATCGGCGCAGCCTCCGTTGTGAAACACGACCAATTGGCCGCGGGATCGATTCTCGCCGATGTCCCTGGCCGTGATGCGCTGTGCCGACACACCGGCACCGAGGACGTCCTCTTCCGGGTTCGGAAGAATCTGCTCAAAACCCCCGAATTCGTCGCCCGCAAACCGATCGAGTAAGGGGATGTCACGCAGTCGAGCTGGTTTCGCGCGCTGGTCCACGCATGCGTGATGCGAGGCCGCAGGAGCGGATGGAGCGCCAGCAGGTGCGCGTAGTCGTTCCAGGTGGGCGTCTTCCCGCGCGTTCGCCGGTTCAGCCACTTCCGAATCAGTCGCAGCAGGCTGCCGTCCCCAATCCGTCTCTCCACCAGCTCCATGAGTTGCTCTCGGACGATGGCGTCGAAGTACCCCTGGATGTCCGCTTCGAGCACGTAGGCGACCGGACCGCGACAGATGGTCCAGCCCACCGCATCGAGCGCGTTGTGGGCACTGCGTCTTGGACGGAACCCGTAGGAGCACTCCAGGAAATCCTGCTTGTAGACGGCGTTGAGCACCTCGACCGTCGCCCGCCGCGCACCAGGATAATCGGCAGGTGTGAGCGTCGATGGAAGCTGACCTTCACCTCGTGTTCAGACACGGTGATCGTCGCCGGCATGGCCACGAGGTCGCGGAAGATCTGGCGCGCTTGCGCGTCGCCGTAGCCGCGCATGCGTCCCGCCCGCAGGCGGCAGAGGCCGCTGGCCACCACGAGGAGGGTCATGTCGAAGTCGACCTTCAAGCCGACCGCGGAGGACAACGCGTCCATGTGGAAGAAGCGGACGGCATCGGAGAGCGCGTTTTCGATGAGCATGCGCTGCGCGTAGCGCGTGATGAGGGCTTTGGGCGAGGTCCGTCGCTCGTTGGTCAACAGGATCGTGGGCTCGTCGTGGCCGAGGTCGATGCGCAGGCGGCCGGCCGATCTCGTGGGCGGCGTCACACCACGCCGTCTCCATCGTCCCGGCGTCGAAGGGTGTCAGCGACGGCGCGCGGACCGCCTGGGCCGCACAGCACTCTGGTCAGCACCAGAATCACCCGGCTCTTCGCCGTGTCAGTGACGCGTGCGTCGGCGTCCTGGGTCAGGTAGCCGTCCGCTTGGAGGATCTCGATGCGCCGGGCCGTGTGGCCGTTCACGTCGTAGTCCTCCGCAATCTCGCGCAGCGCGCGCGGACGGCCGTCTTCGAGAAGCCCGGCCAACTCGAGCGTGATGGAGTTCGAGACGTGGATCCGGAAGCCGAGCCACGCGCCCATGACCGGAACGCAGGACAGTGCGATGGCCGCCACCTCTGCGGCACCTCCACCCTGTCGCGTGACCAGGTACCCCGCGGCTGCACAGCAGAGCGCGCACGACCCGACAAGGGTCGTCATCCGCGTGTAGACGACCTTGCCGCGGCCCAGTGTCTCGGACAGGAAGATGGTTCCGATCGCCGACAGGAGGATGCTCGCGAAGATCATCCGACCGCCTCGATGTGCAGCGCGCGGAGGATTGCGCGCCTCACCCGGACCACGCGGCGCCCGCTGGCGGTCAGCGTCCACCCCGCCGTGTCGCCCGAGACCCACCCGTGGCCCCGCATCTCGGCGATCCGTTCCTCGAGCGTGATGAAGTCCCCGTCCGGGCGGCGCGCGTTCGGCGGTCGCGCGTGGTTGACGAGGATGGAGAACGTGATGCCCCGCTTCACGAACGCGAGGAAGTTGGCATACCCGAACAGCGCGCCCGCCAGCACCAGCGCCCCGATGGCCGCGAATTCGACTGGCCGGTCGGTGACCGTGGGCACGAGTACGCCGAGCAGGACGGCCAGCAGTACGGCCGGGACCCTGGGGATGACGGCGGTGCTCCGTCGGCTGACCAGCACGAAGTCCAGCCCAAGCGCCGCCAGGACGACGAGATCGTAGACGACAATCGCGTGCGAGAGAACCACGCCTCAACTCCCGGTGGCCGGCAGCCAAGCGAGCAGCCGTGGCAGGAACTTCAGCGCCCGCTGCTCAACCGCCATCGAATGGGGGGAGCCCGCGCGACGGGCCAGGATGCTGTCCCGATGCGCGAGGTACCAGTCGTAGGAGTGACAGAGCATCTCGATGTTGCTGAACCGCGGCGCGAACCCGAGCTCGCGCTGGGCCTTCCGGATGTCGAACCAGAGCGAACGGCCGTACATCAACGCGTGATAGGGGCCCAGGGGCGACAGGCCCGCGCGGCCGGCCAGCCGCGTCAGGGCTTCGGCCGGCGCCATGGGCACCGACACGACCTTGCTTCCCGTACCCGCGTGCCGGACGAGCCCCTGCAGCGTCTCCAGCATCGTGCCGAACTCGGCGGCCCCGATGTTGTAGTCGGCCCCGCCTGATCGTTCGGCCGCCGCGAGGCAGGCGTCCGCCAGATCGTCCGCGTGGACGAACTGGTAGACGTTGCGGCCCCCGCCCAGCACGGGGATCGCCTGTCCGCGGCTGACCCACTCGAAGAGGATCTGCATGATCCCGAGCCGCCCGTGTCCCATGATGGTCCTGGGCCGGATGATGGTCACGTCGAGTCCGCGTGCCTGGAACTCCCTGCAGATGCCCTCGGCCGCAAGCTTCGCGCGCCCGTACTCCTCCCCGGGGGATGGAGGCGTCATCTCGTCGACAGGGTTCGTCTTCGGCGCGCCGTATATCGCGCTCGACGACACGTGGACGACTTTGCACACACCGGCCGACAGCGCGGCATCGAGAAGGTTGCGTGTCCCACCCTCGTTGACGGACCAGAAGCCGGCCGTGTCGCGCGCGAGCGGCACGAGCGCGACGTTGTGGTGGACGACGTCCACGCCTTCGCAGGCGCGGCGGACGGTGTCGGCGTCACGGATGTCCCCATGGACGACCGTGACGCCAGGCACCGCCGGGTCGGTGCGATGGACGTCCAGGACCCGGACCGGGATGCGGCGGTCGAGCAACCGCTGCACCAGCAGGCTGCCGAAATAACCGGCCCCGCCGGTCACCAGCGCAGTTCGCGTTCGTGCGTCCATCACCTCGACCTCGTCACCCACGCCTCGCTAGACTGTGATGCCACGGGACATGACCCAATGCAGGCTGCGGCGCATGCCCTCTTCGAGGCTGACCGTCGGACGATACCCCAGCTGCTGGCGCGCCTTGTCGACAGAGCAGGCGATCGTCAGGTTCATCTCCGACAGTACGTGGATCTTCTGTTCATAAAGGCCGACCGCTTGCAGTGCGCGGTCGGCCAGCCTCGCCACGTCAGACGCGAAGGACGGCAGCCGCAGCCGCTTGCGCGTGACCGCGATGCCGAAGTCCCGTTCCATGACGTTTTCGACGGTCTCGAGGATCTCGTTCATCGAGTACGGGCGTTCGTCGGCGATCCAGAACGCCTGCCCGCGGGCCTGCTCCCGACGCTCGGAAAGAAGCAACCCCTGGCAGAGGTTGTCCACGTACGCCATCGATCGCCTGTTCCGGCCGTCCCCGACCAACGGGAACGCCCCCTTGCGGATCATCGTGAAGAACTGCGTCTGGCGAGGTGGCTGGCCCGGCCCGTAGAACCAGGGCGCCCGCACGATGACCGTCTCGATCCGTCCAGCCTCGTTCGCCTTCCAGACGGCCTGTTCGCCCGCCATCTTGCTGCGCCCGTAGCCCATGTACGGGTTGTAGGGCGACGTCTCCGTGAACTGGTGCTCCGGCGTCGGGTTCGCGCCGAAGGGCGAGTTGGACGAGACGTGGACGAAGCGTCGAATCCCTGCGGCGGCAGCGGCCGCCAGCAGATGGCGCGTGCCGAGGGCGTTCACCGCCTCGAACTCCGAAACGCGCTTCGGGTGGATGACGCCCGCGCAGTGGAACAGCGTCGCATTCGTCGCGCCATCGACGAATCGGCCCAGCGTGTCGGGGTCGGACAGGTCGCCGCGAATGCACCTGACTCCCGGGAGGGCTTCGAGGTCCCTGGTGTCACCGTCCGCATGGACCAGGCAACGCACCTCGGCGCGCGGGACCGGCTGCGCCAGTTCCTCGACGTCCGACAGACCACGCACCAGGCTTTCGACCAGACGCGTGCCCAGCCACCCCGGAGCGCCCGTGACGAGCGCGACGCCGCCGTCGCGCGGCTCAGGCTGGATGCTCATCGCAGAAGCGCAGCGCGTTGCGGCGCGCGAAGGTCATGATCGTGCCTTGCGGATTCACACCGGGACTGTCTGGGAGCATGCTGGCGTCGTTGATGTAGAGGTTGTCGAAGTCGTGCAGCCTGCCAAACGAGTCGGCAGCGCAGCGGTCGAGCCGTTCGCCCATCGGGCAACTCGAGAACGCGTGCACCGTCGTCAGGCTGCAGTTCCGGCCGTCGAGCCTGTCGTCGAGCCAGCGGACGGCTTCCACCTCGTTGCGGATCGCAGGCAGGCCGCGCACCGCGGGAAGCACCTCGATGGCACCGCCCTCGAGGAGCATGACCGCCAGTCGCGCGACGCCTCGGCTCAGGCTCCACATGTCCTGGTCCGACAGCTGGTAACGGATATCGGTCCGTCCCGACTCGAGGCGCGACGGACGCACGCGGCCCCGCCCGGTCCCGCGAACGCCGACGTAGTAGCAGGCCATGTGGCGAACCGTCTTCATGCGATCGTGGGTCACGGCCCAGTTGTCGGCAAGCACGACCGCGAGGTGCCCCGGACTGAAGAAGGAGCCACCCAACACGATGTCGGGCTGAAATTCCTTCACCTGGAGCACGGGCATGGTGTCGGGGCCGGAGTCCATCTCTTCGCGGAAGCGCGCGGCGAGCTTGAGCATCGGGTGGATCCGGAGCGAATCGCCCACGTTGCGGACAACCCCCGAGCGGCGGAGCAGCGCAGGCGTCTCCGTCGGCCCGGCACACACGAAGACGTGTTCGGCCCGGATGCGAACCTGCTCGGTCGTCCCATCGTCGTGGCCTCGTCGGACGAGGGCCGCGATGACTCGCGAGCCACTGGTCTCGAGCCGCTCGACACGGCATCCCGCCAGCAGGCGCGTTCCCGCCGACAGTGCCCGCGGAATGACGCTCCGGCTCATGCCGGGGCCGGGTGCGCCCTGCGCCGCGATGCCCGCTGCCGACGTCCCGCGCGCCTCGGCAGCGGAGCGCGGCACTTCACTGACCACCCAGTCCATGGCGCGTGCTCCGCGGTCGAAGACCTCTGAGCTGGGTGGCCACAGGCCTCCTTGCAGGCGCACTCCAATCGCGTGTTCCGCCCACTCCGAATGGGGGCTCAGCTCCTCGGGGCTCGCGCAGTCCAGATCATACTGGGCCTTCCACCTCAACAGGGTTTCCGTGGGCGGCCGATGCCAGAAGCCGCTGTTGATCTCGGTGCTGCCACCGACGCAGCAGCCTTCGACGTAGGCGATGGGCACGCGGCCGAGAATTGGCGTCATCCCGCGGCAGCGGTAGAGACCCGCCATCGTGCGGGTCGAACCCGCGTCAGGCACGGGCTCACCGGGTGGCGGGCCCTCCTCGACCAGCAGCACATCATGCCCCTGAGAGGCCAGTTCCAGCGCCGTGACCGCGCCTCCGGCACCCGAGCCGACCACCAGGACCCCGACGCGTTCTTCGTGCCGCCTCACCACGGCCACAACGCCGGCCCAGGAGTGCTTCGGGGAACGCTGCACTGCTCCGGCAGGCGTGCTCGCCACGGCCCCAGGCTCAGCTGACGCTTCGTGATAGGCCAGAAGCGCCAGGCTCCGCAGCGCGCGAAACAGCTGACGGCACGGCGCGATCGGGCCGCTGGCCCAACTCTCGACGGCGGCGATGCGCCGGGGGAGATCGAGCCTGCAAAACCCGGTGAGCCGTCTGAGACGTACGTGGGCACGGAACGCCGCCAAGCCGACGCGCATGCCCACTCGCAGCAGCAACGGCAGCGCCGCGAGTTGGTACCCGAGGAACACCGCGGCCTGCTCGACGGCCCGCTCGTGTGCCGGCGGATCAGTGCTCCCTGGCGCGGCACACACCAGTGTCTCGGACAGGGCCGTCCAGAATCCCCAGGTGCTCAACGTCTACACCGACGACTGCGCAGTGGGCGCATCCGCCGCCGCCGGCTCCGACGCTGCGCTGCGGCCATGCGCGAAGAACCCCAGGAGGAGGAACGGGTAGTACCAGGTCACGTAGACCCCCGTGCCGAGGATCTTCCAGACCACCACGAGGATCGCCGACACGGCACTCAGTAACGCGAGTTGCTGCGGTGTCGCCCTGCGCGCCGGCAAGAACGCGAGAGCCGCCCCAATCGCCGCCACGAGGAACATCGGGGTCGTGACGGCCTGCCCCGGCACCAACTCGTGCTGGAGCCACCCGCGCACGGCGCCGCGCCCACCCCAGAACCCGAAAGGCGTCTGCCCGTAGCTCGCGCTCTGATGATGGCCGAGGGTCTCGCGCACGATCGTGCCGATGAGGCTGTGCCCCTCCAAAGGTCGCGAGAACGCGAGTACGGGCCCGCCGACCACGACCGCGGCCAGCGCGAGTCCGCCGATGAACTTGAGCACCGCTCCGGGCTTATGCCAGTAGTAGCCAATCCACGCGGGGATCATGAACAGCGGATAGAACACCGTCGCGACACTCAACGCGAGGAACACGCCGGCCAGCAACGGCTGCGGTAGACAGGCAAACGCGACCAGGGCGAGTGCCGGCGGGGCGGTGTGCGAGATGAAGGTCAGGCCGCCGACCATCTCGCGGGCGCCGCCCACCCCCATGACGTAGGCGCTCCCACAGTAGAGGGCCGCCAGCGCCCACGCGACCTGTGCGTTCGCCAGCCGTCGCGCCGCGAGCGCGAGCGCGGCCACACCGATCAGGTGGTATGTCAGCGTGGCGAGTTGGGTGGCCTGGGCGGGCGGGAGGAGGTAACTGTCGCCTTCCTCGAATGCGCGGTTGAGCGGTCGCCGATTCACCGCCTGATGGTCGAACGCCCACTGGAAAGGGATGTGCGAGAGAAAGAGGACGGGACCGTACGCGGCCCCGGGTGACCCTGTGAGCAACGGATCCCCGTACGGAAACATCCCGCGCTCTCGGATCCGCTGGCCGCCCAGGTTGGTGTAGAACCCGGCGTCGTCAGGGTCACGCACGACGACGATCAGCGCGTTCAACATCAAAAGGACGAACACCAGAAGCATGAGCGTGCGCATCGGCAGATTGGGTTGCCACGGCAGGCGGTGTGGCCGCCACACGCGCCAGAGAGCCCGCGCGGCAAGCCAAAGACTGGCCGCAACGACGCCGGTGAAGACCCAGTCCATCACCTGGAAATAGACCGGGTCGTTGAAGCAGTTGAAGAACCCCATGACGTCGAATAGCAGGACGCCAACGACGAGCAGCGATACCAGTTCCACGTTTCGCGGGTTCCGCAGGTTCGCGGTGTCGAATCCAACCACCAGCGCCACGACGAGCGCGATCCAAAGGGCGCCCGACTGCGAGGGAAGCAGACTCTGCAGGAACTGGTTGCCGCCTGGCCACTTCCTCAGATCAGACCAGGCGCGCGCGATCGTCTCGCCCGCGGTCGGCATCGGTGGGGGCGGGGCGAACGTCGGCGTCTGCAACTGTCGCAGAGTGAGCGGTTCGTGCGCGCGATTGCCCGGCTGCGCGATCAGAACCAGGACCACCAGCACCACGGCTGCGACAACGAGGGCGGCCAGGAATGCGTGCCAGGTGTTGCTTTCCGCGTCGCGCCGCCACGGTAGCCACCGACTTCGCCCGTCCTTCGGCGCGCCGAGTCGCCCGTTGGGCGCCGCCCCGATCACAGGGGCCGCCCCGAGCGTGCCCTGCGAATGAGCGCACTCGCGTCACACGCGTCGACCTGCCGCCGATCGGGAGATTCCATGCTCACGACCTCTTGCTCGCGCACCCCGGATGGCAACGGCTGCCGTCTCGCCGGGCGCGCTGGCAAGGGACGATCAGCCCTGGAGCGTTGCGGTGACCTGGGGTGGTGCACGGGACGCGACGTGGCGAGAAGCGGGCGCGGGGATTGGACGCAGCGGTCGCGGAGAGCCCGCCGGTCCGGCCGCGACGAGGCCCGGCGCCGCGGGCACCACGGCCATGCGGTCGTGAGCGTGGTCGTCGTCCCTGACGACGGCCGCTGTGGGCGCTGCGATCGGCGGAGATGCGGTGGGCGGTGAATCGCAGTGTTCGGCGCCGAGGACGGACAGCGCGCCAGACGTCTGCCCCGGGAGGAGCGCGAGCAGCGCCACCACCGAAAGCCACTGCGACGATCGCCCTCCGGGGAACCTGGACACAGCCTGTGAGTCTACTACAATAATCGTAACTACTCAGGTGGCCTCCCCAAGGCGGGAGGCCACCTGAGTGGTTACTCGAGATTCATGTTCCTGAGCAGGGCTTTGAACCTTGGCTCCGATCGCAGGCTGTCGAACATGGGCCACACCTTGAGAGTGGCCATATAGGATTCTCTCTCCGGATAGGCCTTTTCCAGATGCTCCAGCACCTCATTCGTCTCGCCGAGTCCCAGCCACACCACCGCCCTCCATAAGGACCCGACATAGCGATCTTTAGACAGCCCGTCCAGCCGATCGAGGATTTTGAGCGCTTCATCCTTCATGCCTGCCGAGCCATAGGCAAAACCCAATGCGGACAACGCAAGTACGGATTCTGCGGTGAGTTCGACGAATTTCTGAAGCGTGGCGATCGCGTCGCTCCACATGTTCTTGAACAAGAAGTTCAAGGACTGATAGAGATACGCGACCGGAAACTCCGGATCCGACTCGATGACCTTGCGGAGTGCTCCGATCGATTCGTCGACACGCCCCGCCGCGGAGAGAGCCACGGCCAGATGCGTGGGGTTGACCGGCTCGAGCGGCTCCAGTTCGCAGGCTTTCTGCATCTCCCGGATGGACTCGTCGAAACGCCCCGTGCACGACAGAAGATTTCCGTACCAGTGATGGGCGAGCGCATAGTCCGGCTTCTTCTGAATGGCCTTCAAGAAATGCCGTTCAGCCGCCGGCCAGTCCCAGTCATACCACATGGCGATCCAACCGAGCGAGGCGTAGGCCTCGGCCAGCTCGGGGTCGATCTCCAGGGCTGTGTTCACCGCCGCCCTGGCCCGCGCATAGGCCTGGTGGGGCGGCATCAAACTGAAGACTCCAAGTATGCCGAAGGTGTCGGCTATTCCCACGCGAGGCAGGGCATACCCGGGATCTTTTTCGATGGCCTGCTGGAAATACTGGAGGGCTTTCTGCAGGCCCTTCTCATAGCGCCGATACCAGAAATAGCGTCCCTTCAGATAACAATCGTACGCTTCGTGATCGTCCGTGAATCGCCTGAGGATCTTCTCCTTCTCGTCTTTCAACAGTGTGAGCTTCAAGTGATCCACGATGGTCAGCGACATTTCTTCCTGAATGTCGAAAATGTCCTTCATTTC
>Ga0315286_10001396_pt1 | contig 21845 bp, 18 predicted proteins | sample YL17G10_0_MG_FD_205038 | JGI IMG/M metagenome (GOLD analysis project Ga0315286, IMG submission 205038) | Sediment microbial communities from Yellowstone Lake, YNP, Wyoming, USA - YL17G10_0 | ecosystem: Environmental > Aquatic > Freshwater > Lake > Sediment | place: USA: Wyoming | collected...
GTCGCGGGAGACACCTCGGGCTCGGGGTGGGGAGTCATCGGGGACGGTCGCTCACGGATGAGGGCGGGCGGACAGGAAGCAATCCCCCTCGAGTGATGGGGGGAAGCGGGGGCTCGAATCCCCGCGTGGTTCGACGGTCATGCGCGGCGAATCCTAGCACAGGAGGTTCCTTCGGTCGCCGTAGCGGACAGGTGCCGGGCGCAGGCGGCGGCTCAACGCGGCCCCCGGGAGCGACCGCGGCTCACCACAAGGATCCCCCCCGGCAGGCCCGGGTCGTGGTCGCGATCGAAGAACCACTCGCTCAGCCGGTGGTTCGGATAGTGGGGCTGCCGATTCATGCGCACCTCGATCTGGTAGGTGCCCTCGGCCACGTCCGGGGGCACGTACAGCGCAAAGGAATCCCGTACCACCTGGTCCGCTCTCCAGAGGTCCAGGCCGTAGTCTCCGCGGGCGGGCAGGTGTTCGGCGCGGAAGCCGTAGCGCTCGTGCCGCAGCCGCTCGATGAGCTTCCGCGCGGGCCTGCCGATGAACGCCGGAGGTGCGAAGCCCGCAGGCAGGCTGCGGTCGAAGCGCATGGTGACCCGCCAGGCCCCCGCGCCGGCGGGGCGGGCCGCGCGCCAGCGGGCCACCCCCGTCAGGTTGTCGCCCGGCGCAGCCACGCGGGTGGAGAGCGTGAACCCGACGAGCTCTGGAGTGCGGTCCAGCGAGTCCCGAGGGACCGGCGCGCCCGCGGCCGTTCCGGGAACCCACGCCTCCAGGAAGGGACGCGCGGTCGCCGGTCCCGACAGGGTGTCGAGTGCCGCCTTCCGCAGGCCGTACACGACCAGGTCGCCCGTGTCGTGGAGCCGCGGGAAGGCCTCGGGATGCGCATCGAGCCGCGCGCGCTCGGCGAGGAACCACGGATGCCGAGGCGCCCAGCAGGCCAGGGGCAGGGGTTCCTCGAAGCGGTCGTTGAGCACGATCGCGCCCGCGCCGTAGCGCCGGACGACCTCCCGCGTGCGCTCCCAGGTCCCGTACGGGTCGAGTGCATCGCGAGCGTCGAGGATCCGGGTCAGCGCGAGCGAGTCATTGGGAGAGCTGTGCTGATCCACGAGCGTCGCCACGTAGCGTCCGGTCATCATGGGCACCAGGTACGACGTCGCGGGGTCGGAGAGCACCACGCAGCCGGGGGCAAGGTGCCGAGACATCCAGTCGAAGTCGGCCTGCCAGAGCCGCGGGTCCTGCTCCTGTGCTGCCACTTGCAGCCCGGGGCCGCGGAGGAGCACGCGCACCGCGTCGCGGACCGCGGGCGCGAGCAACGTCAGCGCCAGCGCCAGCGACGCTCCCGCCCCCACCCGAGTCCACCCGGATCCTCGCTCCCGCGCGACCGCGGCCAGCTCCGGCAGGAACCAGGCCAGGAGCGCGGCGAAGGGCACGATCCACACCATGCGCATGAGCAGGTATCCGAGGCGCGGCTGCAGCAGCGCCACAACCGGCGGGTCGTAGATCGTCAGCGCCACCGCCAGCGAGGAGGTCAGCAGGAAGAGCGCCGCGACGTTTCTCCGCCCGCGCGTCCACAGCCAGGGCCAGGACAGCGGCACGAGCACCCAGGCCATCCCCATCCAGTCCCAGAGCTGCTCGATGGACACGACGCGCAACGAGCCGGCCAGCCAGGTCAACCCCTGAGGTTCGGTATGGATCACGTTCGTCGGCGCGTAGGACTGCTGCGCCCGGAGCAGCAGGTAGGGCAGGCAGACCACGCCGAGCAGCAGAACCGTCCCGGCAAGCCGGCGCGCTTCGGGGCCGAAGCGGCGGTCGCGCAGCAGCAGCCCGAGTCCGAGCGCGGGGAATACCAGCGCGAACTGGATGGCCGCGAAGACGTGCGCCGCCACCGCCGCGAAGCCCAGGGCCGCCGCGGCCAGGCGCGTGACCCAGGCGCGCCGGCCCAGATCCGCCAGCACCGCGACGGTGGCCGCGAGCGCCAGTTGGTCCGCGACGCGCGTGGCGTAAACCGCCTGGCGGGCCGGGCCCTCCTCCAGACCGCCCCCGTAGGTCAGCACCAGCACCCAGGCGGCAAGCGCCGCGCCGCTGGAGCCGCGGCACAGGAAGCCCAGGGCAGCCACGTTGAGCGCGAAGAACGGCGCGATCAGGGCGCAGAGCCAGCGCCAGGTCTCGAGCGGGCCGACACCCGCCAGTCGTGCGAGCAGCGCGACGACGCCATGCCAGAGCCCCTTGCGCGGGTCCGCGCCCGCGCGGCCCGCCTCGCGGAAGAAGGCGTCGGCGGGGAACAACTCCCCCGACTCCAGCATGCGCCGCAGCGTCCCGACGTGGTCCGGCGTGTCGCTCAGGTACCCCAGCGGCGGCCCGAAGCGGACCGCGTGCACGCCCGCGAACGCGGCGGCGAGCAGCACGGCCAGCACGGCCGCGCGCGCGAGTCCGCACTCTCGTGAGGCTGACATCCCGCCCGCACGCCAGGCCACGAGTCCCCAGGGCAGCACGCTCGTGAGCGGCGTCCAGGGGAGCAGCGCGAGAAAGGGCAACCCTGCTGCGCGCGCCAGCAACACGAGGGCGGCGTTCCATGCCACCCCGAAGCCGAACGCCCAGCCGGCCGCGAGCCACGCCCCCCCCGGCGGGCGCGCCCCGAGAGCGACGAAGGCCCAGCCGGGCATCAGGACGAGGACCGCGAACGCCGCGGCCAGCCGCAACGGTCCGGGCAGCCCCGCCGCCCATCCGGCCAGCAGCAGGCCGTGCACCGCGAGACCGCCCGCGACCACGCCGATGGCCCGGACCCGGGTCACGCGCGGGCCTCCCCGCGGACCCACCGGCTGGCAAGTGCGCGCAGACCGAGGTCGCGGCCCAGCCACCACAGCACGGGCGCGTATGCGAATGCCACGGCGGCCGTGCGCGCCGCTGCGGCGAGGACCGACTCCGCCGGCCCGACCCGGCAGGCAGCGAACGCGACCGCCGCGGCCCACACGGCGGGCAGGAAGCTCGACACCCCGAACGCCAGCCGTCCGCCCGGGCCGGGACGCAGGTCACGCGCCGCGAGCGTGGCGATCGCCGCCGCGAAGACCGCATAGCCAGCACACGCCGCGCAGGCCACCGGCGAGGGCCGAGGCGCGCGCGCTGCGACCGCGAAGACGAGCAGAACGGTCACCGCGGCGCAGGCCAGCCCGGCCAGGAGCAGGGACCGCCCGCGGCCGCTGCCCAGCAACCAGTAGCCCGGCAGGGTCGCAGCGGAGAGCAGCAGCGCACCCAGAGCGAGCAGGCGGACAGCCTCGCCGGCATCCCGGTAGCGCGGCAACCACCACGCCAGCGCCGGCGCCACCCACACCATCGCGACCGCCACCGCCAACGGCAGCAACACCGCCAGCGCGCGTTGTGCGCGCGCCACCTGCGCACGCATGAACTCCAGGCCCCGTGCGTCCCCCGCGGCCGCGGCGATGCGCGGATAGAGCACGGCGGCCGCGGCCTCGGGCACGTACAGCACGAGCCCGGCCGCCATGAGCCCCACGCTGTAGGCACCGAGATCCGCGGGCGTTCCGTAGTGGATGAGGGCGATCCGATCCACGGAGCGCAGCGCGAGCGAGACGGCGAAGACGCCGAAGACCACGAATCCGCCGCGCACCAGCGCGAGGCCTTCGGCCGGCGCGCCGGGCCGCAGCGGCACGTCGGGCGCCGCGAGGCGCGCCCAGGCCAGGGCCACGAGGGTCCCGACCAGCCAGCCCCACAGCAGCCCCGGAATCCCGAAGCGCCAGACCAGCGCGAGCCCCAGCCCACCGCCCAGCAGCGCCTGCGCCGCCGCCGAGCCGCTCACCGCGCCGAAGCGCCCGCGCGCGCGCAGGGCCGAGCCGTAGTACTGCAACACGATCTGGAGCAATGCGGCAGCCAGCATCAGGAGCGGAGCGCTCCAGCCGAGCCCGCGCAGCAGCGCGGGCCGTCCGCTGGCGAGCGCGGCGACGAGCAGCAACGCGAACAGCGTCCCGCCCGCGAGCACCATGCTCCAGGCGCCGGCAAGCAGCCGCCGGGCCCCCTCCGCGTCGCCCCGCGCGGTGGGCACGGGCAGCCGCAGATCGAGCCCCTGCAGGGCGCCCCCCGGGGCGTAGCCGCCGTAGTCGAGGATCAGGTTGAGCGCGCTCCACTGGCCGAAGCCCGCCGGGCCCAGGGCGATCGCGGCCAGCACGCCGCGCGCCAGCAGGATCCCGCGCGCCACGTACTGGCTGACCGCGAGGCTCAGCGTGTCCCGGACGAAGCGCTGGCTCACTGCAATCCCGCGGCAGGCCGCTGGAGCCCGGGCGCGTGCTGCCCTGGCCCGGACCATCCTTGAACCGCTGCTGTAGACGCGATCGGACCGCGGTCCCGCGGGTGCGCCGGCCGTCGCCCCGCGCCCAGGGCGTCGTCGCCGCGGGACGCAAGGTCGAGGGGCAATTCCGGCGCTGGATCGCCGCCGAGCCTCCCGGCTCGCGGGGTCATGGAGTCGATTCCTGGGCCTGGTTGAGCGAGCTCAGAGAGAGCCCCTCGTGTCGCAGGTAGAGCAGGCCCACCACGGTGACCGGCAGCCACTGCCCCGCCCAGTAGAACCACGAGAAGGAGTTGGCCAGCTCGCGATTGGCCACTCCGAAGAGCGCGAGCCCGGCCACGCAGGCCAGGTTCATGGTGCCGATGTAGCCCGGGGCCGCCGGAGCCATGATCGCGAATGCGGTGATGACCAGCAGCGTGAAGCCCGCGTACCAGGGCAGGTGGATGCCGAACGCCAACATGCTGAGCTGCAAACCCACGGCGAAGCTGGAGAACAGCACGAACGAGAGCAGAAAGACCCACAGCAGGCGGGGCAGGTCGCGGAACAACCCCAGGCCCTCGACGAAATGGTCGAGCGCGGCGGCCACACGACCCCGGTGACGCTCCGGCAGCCGCATCGAGAACCGGTGGACGACGCGGCGCGCCAGCCCCGGCGTGCGCTCGAGCACGATGAGCAGGAGGGTGAGCCCCACGGTGATCACGATGAGCGAGGTGGCGCCCGCCTGGGTGAATTCCGCCGCCTTGCTGCTCGCCTGGATGGGGTGCACGAGCATGGTCACCCCCAGGATCGCGAGCAGCGCGAGCATGTCCACCACCCGTTCCACGACGACCGTGGCCAGCACCATGGTGGTCGAGCACTTCTCACGGCGCGCCAGCGCCCAGGCCCGTACGAACTCGCCCAATCGGAAGGGCAACACGTTGTTGGCCATGAAGCCGATCATGGTGGCGCTGTAGAGGCTCCCGAGCGTGGCCGTGCGTCCTCCGGACAGGAGCGAGCGCCACCGCAGGGCCCGGATCAAGAAGCTGAACAAGGTGAGGCCCATCACGGCGCCGAAGAGGAGCAGGTTCGAGTGACTCAGCGCCCGCCAGACCTCCGGGACGCTCACTCCCCGCATGGAAAACCACACCGCGGCCATCGAGATGACCACGCCCACGAGCAGCTGGAGCGACCGCTTCATGTCCGGCCTGCAGCCGGCGCATCCGCCGGCGCCCTGCCGGAATGCGATTCCTCGAGCTCCTGGCGCAGCAGGGCCAGTTCGCGGGCGAGCGCCTGGTTCTCCTGACCCAGCCGCGAGAGCCGGACCGAGAGGTGGAGCAGCATCGCCAGGCTGAACGCGAGCCCGAAGGCGAACACCGTCGAGTTCTCCTGCACGATGCCGAGCTCACGGCTCACCCAGACCAGCAGTCGCGTCGAGAACCCCAGCGACGCGACGATGACGGACGAGATCACCCAGAGCAGCGAGTACTCCTCGGACAGCTTGCGGCGCCGCACCAGATCCAGCACGTAGAGCACGAGCAAGACCGCGCCGAACGCGGTGATGACCTGGGTCCTCGACAGAAACACCATGGGATGGCCCTCAGGGCTGTGCCGGCCGCTGAAGCAGTGCCATCAGCGAGGCCAGCAGGTTCTTGTAGGGGTAGTACAAGGACGTGCCGAGCGTGTAGAAGGAGCGCCCGGCCCGGCGCTCGCGCATCTTGACCGGAACCTCCTCCATGCGGAAGCCGCGACGCCCGAGCGCGATCAGCAGGGGCGCGTCCGGGAAGTCCCGCGGGAAGTCGTACTGGCAGACCTCCATGACCCGCCGCGCGTAGGCGCGGAAGCCGGAGGTCGTGTCGGTGATCCGGACGCGCAGCACCGCGCTCACCAGGCCGGCGAACAGCACCATGCCGGCGCGGCGCACGGCCGGTGTTCGGTAGCCGGAGCGCTGGACGTAGCGCGATCCGATGCTCACATCGCAGCGGCCGGCGCGCACCGGCTCGAGCAGCGCCTCCAGATAAGCGGGGTCGTGCTGACCGTCCGCGTCGAACTGCACGCCCACGTCGTAGCCGTTCTCGACGGCCCAGCGGAACCCGGTCTGCAGCGCTGCGCCCACGCCCTGGTTGAAGACGTGGCGGAGCACGCGCACGCCGCGCGCGCGCGCCGCCACGCCAGTGTCGTCACGGGAGCCGTCGTCCACCACCAGCAGGTCCGCCCCCGGCACGACCGCGCGCAACTCGTCGAGCGTGTGTGGCAGGCTCTCCTGCTCGTCGTGCGCCGGGATGATCACCAGCACGCGCAGCGCGCTCACGCGGTCCTCCGCACTCCGGCCAGGCGGGCGAAGAAGCCGAGCGTGAGCAACAGGCTCCCGCGCACCACCCGCGTCCACGGCCGCTCCAGCGGCACGTCCGCCAGCTTGTCGAGATCCTCCCGGCGCATCAACCCCAGCGCGAACATCCCCACTCCTGCGGCCGGCACGAGTGCCAGGTGGAAGAGGACCCGGGGCACGCCGTGGAAGCGCAACTCGCCCAGCAGGGTGATGGCCAGGAACGGCAACAACAGGGCCAGCGCCGCGAGCCCGGAGCGCACACGGCCCGACGCCCCCTCCGGAACCGCGCGCGCCAGCAGCGTCATGGCCGCGACGAAGGCCATCACTGCGCCGGCCAGGTTGGCCCAGGCCGCGCCGATGACGCCCAGCGGGAGCACGAGCAGGAAGTAGGCGCCGAATTCGGTCACGAACTTGACCACGGAAAGGGCCAGCACGGTGCCGGGACGCCGCAGCGCCTGGAACAGCATGGTCAGGGGCTGCTGGGCGGTGCGGGCCATGGGCACCAGGGCCAGCACACGCAGCATGGGGACGGCCGGCTCGAACGGCCAGCCGCCGATGAGCAGCGTCAACTCGCGGGCGAAGACGAACAACCCAAAGGAGAATGCGAAGGCCAGCGCCTGGATGAGACGCAGGGCCTGGTCGAAGATCAGGCGCAGCCGCTCCCGCTCCCCTCGTGCGACGAGATGGGTGAGCGAAGGCATGAGCGAGGACGGCACCGCATTCGCCAGGTCGTTGAAGCGCTCGATGGTCTGGAACGCGAATTTGAAATAGCCCAGGAACACGGGGCTGAACAGCTTCCCCAGGACGATCGTGCTCAGGTTCTGCCCCGACATGAAGGTGATGCGCGCGCCGAGCAGGGGCACGCAGTAGCTGAACATGCTGCGGAGCAGCCCGCGCCAGGCGCGCTCGGGGGCCGGCGGCTCGTAGTCCAAGGCGTGCCTCATGATCCACAGTGGCACCGCGGCCTGTGCCAGAGCCAGGGCCACGGCCAGCATCGAAAGACCGAGGGCCAGCGCGAAGAGATCGTGCCGGCCCCACCACAGCATGCCCACCATGACGATCTTGGAGAGGTGGAAGAAGACGGCCAGCAGCGAGAGCCCGCGGAACTCCTGCGTGCCGTAGAGCGTGGCCCGGCCGGTGGTGGAGAACCCGTCGAAGGCCACCATCACCGTGAGAAGCGGCAGGAGCTGGAGCAGTGCCGGGGCAGCAAAGAAGCCGGCGAGCCACGGAGTGAGGGCCAGGAGCGCCGCGCTCGCCACGACTCCGAGCCCGAGCTTGATGCCCAGCGCGAGGAGGTGGGCGCGGCGCAGCGTGCGACGCAGACCGCGCGCCTCGTACTCGGCGGCGTAGCGCTCGAGGAACACCTCGAAGTTGCCGGTCGCCACCGTGGCGAACCCCACGCAGGCCAGCGCGAGCGTCATGATCCCGAACTGCCTGGGCCCCAACCAGCGCAGCACCAGCACCGAGTAGGCCACGCTCGAGAGCAACGCCGCCACCTTCTCCACGCCGAGCCAGAAGGCGCCGCGCGAAACCGAATGGGCAACCTCGCCGGGTCTCACCGGGCCCCCGCCAGCCAGGTCAGCCCATCTTCGAGGAAGCCGCGCACGTCCTTCAGGTGACGCACGTCCTCGGGCACCGGATGGTTGGCAAGGAGCACGGCAGCCATCTCCGGATGCGCGGGGTCGTAGCCATGCATGGCGGCGAGCGGGCGCGAGCCCATGAAGGAAGGCACCATCAGCACTCCGGGATCGAGCAGGTAGATGTCCTCCCCGTATTCGCGCGCCGGGAAGAGCGCTCCGGCTCGTTCGAGCTCGTCATCCTCGAGCCAGCGTCCGCCTTGCACCTCCTCCAGCGCGGCACGCACCTCCCCGCGCGCCGCGGCCGAACGCCACCAGAACCGCGCGAAGGTCGAGTCGAAGAATGGCACATAGTCCCGCGGCCAGCGGCAGGAAAGCCCCGCCAGCACGCCCATCACGTCTACGGTCTCGCGGACGTCCAGCATGCCGTGATCGGAGAGCAGCACGAGCCGCAGCTCCTCGCCGCGCCGCCGGGCCGCATGGACGTTGCGCGTGAGCCAGGCATCGTAGTGCGCCAGGCGCTCACGCACGTCCTCGCCACCCGGCCCCTCCCGGTGCAGCGCCGCATCGAGTTCGGCAGTGTAGCAGAACAGGAAGTCCTCGGGCCCTCGCTCGAGCGCGCGTTCCATGGCGCCCAGGGCCTCGGACTCGGACGAGCGCCAGTTCCAGCCCTGCCAGCGGATGCCGCTGCGTTCCACCGCGTCCCACAGCGAGTCCCCGGGCAACCCGCCCGCGGCGAAGATGTCGTCGCGCTCGGCCAGATCGAATTCCTCGAGCAGCTCGCGCGGGATCTGGTAGAGGCTGAAATAGCCGCGCACGCCGCGCCGCGCGACGAGCCGGGTGAGCAGCACCGAGAGCTTCCATCCGCGCCGCAGCCGCGACGGCAGCAGACCGAGCCAGCGAAAGCCGCGGAAGGGCGCGTCGGCGCTCCCAGCGCGCCGGTACATGAGCCAGCGCCCGTGCTCGCTCGGCAGCCGCCCGGTGAACAGGGTCGGCAACGCTCCGGAGCTGAAGCCCAGGATGGTCTCGAGCCGGCGCCGGTGTGGCAGCTCGGCGGCGAAGCCGGGCGTGCGCGCCGCGAGTCCCCAGCCAAGCGCGTCCACGAGCAGCACGGCCAGGCGCCTTCTCACGCGGGCTCCGCGGTGCGCTGGCCGTCGAGCACCCAGCAGTCCCACGCGCCGACCACCGCGCGCGCGGCGGCGGCCCATTCCGAGCGGGCCATGGCCGGCACCACGCCGAGCGCTGCGAGCGAGCGCGTCGCGAGCACGGGCAGCGGCGGGTCCACCCCGCTCCAGCCTTCCCCCGCCGCCGCCAGGAGCAGGACCACGGCCGAGGCGTTCACCCGGTGCTGCGGGGTCCCGCACAGCGCGTGGCGCAACCGCCCGGCGAACGGCGGACCGAAGCCACTGCGCGTGGGCCAGGAGAGTGCGCGGCGCAGCCGGCGCAGCAGGCGCGCACGCCGTGCGCCGCGGACAGCATCATCGTACGAGGGCCCCACCCACGCCCGCCAGGTGGCGGCCCAGGCTGCGACCGCCGTACGCCACTCGTCCCGCGCCCCGGCTTCATCGAGCTCCCCGACCTGGCCCGCGCGCCAGGCGACCGCCGTCTCGAGCAACGCGAGGAACGCGGTCCGCCCGGGCCCGTCCGGAACGGAGAGCCCTGACCGGCCGGCCCACTCCGCGAGCGCCCGGGGTCCATCGGGATACTCGCCCCGGCCGAGCGCCTCGACCCGAACCACGTCGAGCGCGCACTTGAGCACGGCGTGGCGCGCCTGCAGGCGCGCCAGCGGAAGGCAAGCCCCCAGCGACGGCCAGGCCAGCAACAGCTCGAGGGCGCGGTTCTCGTGCAACAGCAGGATCTCCTCGCGGCTCACGTCCGCCGGCCCCCAGCGCGGGACGCGGTCGCGCCAGGCCGGGTCACCCGAAACGACGAGCCCGTGACACGCGAGCTCGAGCGTGGCCGGGCGCGCCGGCAGGCACGCGAGGTCCGCGGGGACGAGGAAGGCCACCTCGAGCGGGGCCGCGAGTCCCCAGTCCAGCAGCCGCGCGCGCAGCCCGGGGCGGTCGGCACGCGCGCGGGTCTCCGCCGCGCGCTGGGCGGCGCGATCCACGACCACGGCATAGACATCCAGGTCGGAGAGGCAGAGCTCGCGGCCCCCGAGCACAACCCACACCCCCGATCCGGAGGCGTGGCTCCCTCCCACGATAAGCGCGAGGGCGTCTCCCGCCCACGCACTGGCAAGCGCGAGCGGTGGCGACAGGCGGGCCGACACGCGCGAGCCAGAGGATCGCTTCGCGGCGGACGCAGGCTCCTCTGGCACGAGTCGTGGGTCGCTCACTGGGGTGACTGGCGGATCAGATCCGGCGGTAGATGAATTCCGGGATCTCCAGCCGGCGGCGATTGAGCACCATCCCGAGTACGCGTCCGCCGGCCCGGCTCATCAGGTCCACGGAGCGCGCGAGCACGGGCCGCTTGGTGCGCCCGGCCTGCACCACGACGATCACCCCGTCGGCCACCACCCCGAGCGTGGCCGCATCGGGTGACTCCAGCACCGGGGGGCCGTCGATCACGATCCAGTCGTAGCCAGTGGCGACCGCGTCGAGCGCCTCGCGCAGGGAGGCCGGAGTGACGGCGTGCGCCTCGCGCGAATCCTCGGAAAGCGGCATCAGGTCCGGGCCCGGCGCGCTGGACGGCGCTTGCCGGCGCGGCGCGGCGCGCGCCGGCTGAGCCGCCGCGGGCGATCCATCGCGCCCGTAGGCGGGACGCCGGACGTGCGCGTCCACCAGCAGGACCCGCAGGCGTTCATCGCTCGCCAGCGACTGGGCGAACTGCGCGGCCACCGTGGAGGTGCCTTCGCCGCCCTGCGAAGCGATGAACATCACGATGCGCGGGATGCGCTGGGTGAGCGCGGTCTCGAGACTGATCCGCAGTCCGGTCATCTCGCGCTCCACGTCGGCCGGAAGCTCCGCGGCCCCGCCGCAAGCCACGATCCGGCGGCGGGCTCCGACGTCCGGCGCGGCGGCGGGCTCCCCCGCAGGGCGAACCGCCTTCATCGGAACCGGCGGGGCGAAGGCAGTCGCCCAATGCACCGGCGGGGCCAGAGCGGTCGCCGATCGCACCGGCGGAGAGACGGGGCCGTGGGCGGGCTGAGCCGGCCGGGCCTTGTTGAGAGCGTCGAAGAGGCGGGTCATGCCGGCGTCTTCTCCGCGTCGCGGTGGCGGGGACGCAGGCCGCTCCGCCTTCGTTCCCGGATGGCGGCGAGCACCGGCAGCCGGACTTCCTCCTCCGCCTGGGGGGAAGTGCGGACCGTCAGATCGAGGCCATCGACGAAGAACGCCACGCCGATGCCCACGACCAGGCTGAAGCCCGGTGCGAGTGCGAGCCGCACATAGTCCAGGGAATTCTGCGGCCGTGCGGGGCTGGCCGGGTTCAACAGGAAGACCGAGATCCGCTGCATGGTGTTCTGGTTGACCCGGGCCTGATCGCTGCTCTTGGCGAACTCGGAGTAGCGGAGGCGCCAGGTGGAACTCTGGTTGTCGATCTCCGCGGACTGGCCCTCCAGCTCCCCCATCGAGGCCAGCTTGGCATCCACCGTGGCGAGGTCGCGGTTGACCACATCGAGCTTCGCCTGCTGCACCGCCACGTTCGAACGCGAGATGGCGTAGCGGGCCTCGACTTCACGCTGCAGCAGCGAGCGCAACGTGTCGAGCGTGGCCTCGGCGTTCGTCAGCTCGGACGAATCGTCCCGGTAGAGCTCGCGCAGCCTGGCGATGCGGCTCTCCTGCTCGATGACGCGCTGCTTGACCAGCATGATGACGCCGTCGCTCGAGATCGACTGCAGCAGGTTGGGCATGTCGATGCCGGGGTTCTGCTTGAGCTGCCCCATGAGCCGGTACGAGGACGTCGCCTCCGCCAGGAGGCTCGTCGCCGCCGTCCGGCGCTCCTCGAGGACACCACGCAGTTGGATGAGGTTCGTGCGCTGCGCCTGGAGGTCCACGATCCCGGTCTGGCTGGCGAATTCGCGGCGCCTGGAGGTCCAGCGCTCGAGTTCCGTCGCGGCCTGCTTGAGCTCGCGGTCGAAGAAGCGTCCGGGGTAGTTGAGCTCAGCACGCTGGCGATAGTCGATGTAGGCACGGATGAGGGCGTCACAAGCCCGTTCAGCGACGCGCGGGTCGCGGTCGCGGCAGGCGATGGCCAGCACGTTGCTCTTGCCGGTCACCTCCACGATCACCTTGACATCCTCCATCTTCACGGCCGGCCGGCCCCGCCGTTCCGCGTCCAGGAACTCCTGGGCACGCTGCTGCACCGGCCAGCTCTTCACCGTCTGGATCTCGCTGCCGAGTTCGATCTCCCATTCGTTCGCAACCTGGCGATAGGGACTGAACATGCTCTGCTGCTCTCCGCGCCGCACCAGCACCTGTCCGGACGAGATGTACTCCGTGGGTGTGCCGAACGCCACGATCAGGGCGGTCACCAGGGTCACCGCGAACAGCCCGAGGATGATCCAGCGGCGGCGGAACACCACCGCAAAGAACTCCCGGGCGGTGGCGCGCTGGGAGCTGGAGGTTGCCGGGACGATCTCGGGGGTCATTCTGGCCTCTCCCTAGCGGGCCACGACGCGGACACCGGGGTAGACCTGATCCAGGTGGAAGAGCTCCCAGCCGAGCAGGGTGGTGGCCCCGATCGGGTTGGTGCGCCCGAAGAACTGGTCCGCGAAGACATCCACGTTGCCGATGGCCGAGCGCGGCACGAAGACGATGTCGAAGCGGGAGAGCGGAACATCACCTCCACCCCGCAGAAGCCGGTCCGCGCGGACGCGAGCGACGCTCACGGAGCCCAGGCCCACCCGGTGCATGACGATCACGCTGTTGCGCGCCGCGTCGTCCTCGAATCCCCCGGCCTCGGCGATGACCTGCAGCAGGGTCGGGAGCGATTGGACCACCTGCGAACCCGGCTTCTTCACCCGCCCCAGCACGTGCACCCGGTTCGCAGCCGACTTCAAGAGCTCGACCGTGACGCGCGGCTGCCTGTATTCGGAGGCCAGCAGCCGGACCAGTTCGGTCTGGAGCTCGACCGGCGTGTGCCCCGCGGCCACGACGTCCCCGATCGGATGGACCGTGATGCGGCCATCGGGCCGCACGGTCGCCGGGCGGATCATGTCCGTGCCGGTGTCCTCGCGGGGGCCGAAGTTCAGCGCCAACTCGTCTCCCGGTACGATGCGGTATTCGGGCGTCGCGCCCCAATCGAGCTGGTCGAGGGGCGTGTCCTGGGGAGCCGCCGCCCCGATTACGGGACCTGGAGGCAGCGCGAGGGCGACGACGAAGGCGATGACAGCGAAGCGTTTCACGACCACTCCAAGGTCGGAGACTCCTCCGGAATCCCGCGCAGGGACGAACCGGGACGTGCGGCGGTTGAAAGACCTGACGGCCTGCCAGACGCGAAGCACCGGGACGAATCCCGGTCCACTAATCATCGGCAGAGTGAAACAACGAATCAACCCTGCCCGAAGCCGTAGCAAGACGCGTCTTGGCAAACCTCCGCCCTGGAGCTGGTCGGGCACCGCAAGTCGCGGTGCGATAGCGAGTTGAATTCTAGTCGGCTTCCGACCGCGCTGTCAAATAGGTCTGCCCGTTCAGGCCCCTTGTCGCGAACCGCAAGGCCTGTGCCGAGCCCAGCGACAGCCCGGACCACTCACCCCGGGTCAGTCGGAGATCCGGGCTAGGACGGCGCCCGCAAAGAGGGGGACCATGATCTCGTGGTGACCCGTGAGGGAGTAACCCCGGGCCCCTTCCGCCCGCGTCGGGCGCTCGACCACGTTCACACGAGCCCGGTAGTGCTGGACCTGGTCGAAGTTCGCGGTCGTCAGCCCCTCCAGGCCGGCCCCCAGGTTGCGCGCCACCGCGAGCGCCTTGAGGAAGACCTCGGGCAACACCACCGCCGAGCCGAAGTTGAGCACGGCCGCTCCGCGCGCCTCGGCCAGCGTCGCCGCGAAGATGCGGAAATCGCGCAGCGAGGCCTCCCCGAGCGCCGCTCCGTCGCAGGCCGGGTGGTAGTGGACCGTGTCCGTGCCGACGGCGACGTGGACCGTGGCCGGGACGCCGAGCCGCCACGCCGTCGCCACGAGGCTCGCGCCGGCGTGTGCCGGCGCCTCCTCGCAGAGCGCCCGCCCCCAGCACTCGCCCAGTCCCTCGCCACGCCGCGCGCCTTCGCGCAACGCGGCGTTCATGAAGTCGCCGGTCTCGTCCACCATGCCGAAGGAGCCCGTCATCAGGTTCGCCTCGACCTCCTCGGAAGTCCGGCCCGCGCGCGCGATCTCGATGTCGTGCAGGGCGGCCGCGCCGTTGAGCGCCAGGTGCGTGATCACGCCGCGCTCGAGCAGGGTGATCAGACAGGGCGACACGCCCACCTTGACGACGTGGCCGCCGCACATGGCCACCACGGGACGTCCCCGCCGGTGAGCCTCGGCGACGCGATCCACCAGTTCGCGCAGCGCCCGCGCCGCGAACTGGTCCGGGAGCGAGTCCATCACGGCCGCCGCGGACTCGGGCGCAAGCGGCCTGGCGAAGTCCTCGATCCGGACGCGCGTGGCGCGCTGCTCGAAGGAACCCACCGTGAGCCGCGTGAGATCCGCTTCCCGGTAGCGCGACATCAGCCCCCCGCTCTGGCCTCGACCAGCACGACGCTGATCGAGCCGATGGCGACCTTGCTCTTCATGAGCACCGGCATGCGGCGTTCGTCGTCGGTGACCCAGATCACCAGCCGGCCCGAGTTCTTGAAGATGCCGCCGGCCTTCAGGATGGGCTCGATGCCCACGCAATTGAAGGTGCCGGCCGGGGTCTCGATGCGCTCGCGCCCCAACACCTTGACCTGCAGCGGCTGGCTCTTCCGGCTCGCATGATAGTGGAAGACGATGCTGCCGCCGAGCGGCAGCGCCTGGGTGCGGAAGTAGTAGAACGCGGAGAGCGCGTCCTGCACCCGCGCGGGCACCGGGAAGGTGCGCCCGTCCGAGTAGATCGCCTCGTTGCGGACCGGGTCGAAGACGATGTCGCTCTGCTGGCGGAACTTGCCCTCGCGGCGGTCCTCGACGTAGCGCCGGCTGTAGAGGCCGCGGCGGTCCCAGTACGATTCGATCCGCTCGCGGACCTTGTAGAAGCGGCTGAAGAAGCCGTTCGACTCGGCGCGCGCCAGCAACAGGTACACCTCGTGCCCCTTGTACTGGCGCACCTCCGGGATCTCGAGCCAGGCGCTTCCGGCGTGGATGAAGCCGTATTGCACCGAGAACTTGAGCGATTCCCGCACGCCGAAGGCTCGGGCCGGGGCAGGCAGCACCTCGCGCTGGCCGGGGCCCGGCACCTGGATGGACGAGGCGATGTCGGCACTGTCGTGCGGAACGGGCAGGGTGGAGTCCCCCGCAGGCGAGGCGCCGGTAAGTGCCAGCGCCAGAAGGACACCGGCAAGGGCGTGCGCCGGAGGGATGAACAGGCGCCTGAGGGAACGGAATCGCTGCTTCATGACGCTCCCGACGGAACGCAAGTCCGGTGCCGAACGAGGCGTCGTTCTCATCGTCCGACACTATGTCGGCCACCCAATCCACTGTCAAACCTCGCTCCAGGGGAGCCACACTCCCCGTAAGTGGCGGGCTTGCGGGCCCTGGCGGCCTCCTCCGTGACCTCGCCGTCGGTGAAACGGGGGGGGAAGCAGGACACTCGAGATCCCTCGGCACCCGCGACCGGCAAAGGTGCGGCATGGCCAATTCGTGCTGGATCGAACCACCCAATGAAACCAATTAGGAACTTTGGACTGCCCATTTTCGGCCACTTTGGAGCTTGAACACTCGAAACGAACGATTATGATGTCGATTGGTCGGTGCCAATCAACAACCAATGACCGTCTCGGCCGGAGGTTGACGTGGAGATCACGATTGATCGAGATAGCCGCGCACCGATCTACCAGCAGATCGCGCGGCAGGTTCGCGACCTGATCACGACGGGCAAGCTCCCGGCCGGTTTCCGCCTGCCGCCCGAACGCCGTCTCGCGCTGGCGCTCGGCGTCAGCCGCAGCACGGTGCTGATCGCCTATCAGGAACTTCGCGCGGACGCGCTGATCCATTCGCACGTCGGACGGGGCACGATGGTCACGCCCCCCGGGGCCGCCCCCGTCCATCCGGAGGTGGAGCAGGACCTGCCCTGGCGGCAGCTCTTCGGGGCTGCCGTCTCGGGTTTCCAAGACCCGCTCGTGGGGGACCTGTTGCGGCTCACCGAGCGCGCCGGCGCGATCCCGTTGTCCTTTGGCATGCCCGCCCCCGAGTTGCTGCCCTTCGCCGAGCTGCGCGACCTCATCACGGGAGTGCTGGACGACACCGGTCCCGCCGCCCTGCTGCACAGCCCCACCGAAGGGCTCACGGTGCTGCGCGCAACCCTCGCACAGATGATGGCCGCGCGAGGGGTGGGCTGCACCACGGACGAGGTGCTGGTGCTGTCCGGCTCGCAACAGGGCCTCGACCTCGCGGCGCGCATCTTCCTCGACCCCGGCGACGCCGTGGTCGTCGAGCAACCCTCGTTCATCGGGGCGCTTCAGACCTTCCGCGGCGCGCGGGCGCGCCTCATCGGCGTGCCCACCGACGAGCACGGGATGCGCACGGACGTGCTGGAGAGCGTCCTGTCGCGCTTCCGGCCCAAGCTCATCTACACGCTGCCCACCTTCCAGAACCCCTCGGGCGCGGTGCTCCCACTGGAGCGCCGTCAGCACCTGCTCGCGCTCTCGCGGCGGTACCAGGTGCCCGTCCTCGAGGACGATCCCTACTCCGAACTGCGCTACGAGGGCGATCCGGTGCCTGCGCTGCGGGCGCTGGACCCGGCCGGCAACGTGCTCTACCTGTCCACCTTCTCGAAGCTGCTCTTCCCCGGCATGCGGCTCGGCTTCCTGGTCGCCCCACGCCCGGTAGTGCGGCAGTTCGCGCTCGCCCGGCAGACGGCCGATCTGCACTCGAACACGCTCGGCCAGTGGGTGCTCGACCGGTTCATGCAGGGCGGGCACATGAGCGGCCACATGCGCGCGGTCCGCCAGGCGTACCGGCGGCGGCGGGACACGATGGACGGCGCGCTGCGCAGGGCCGCGGTGCCGGGTCTGGGCTGGCAGCGCCCCCAGGGCGGCTTCTACTTCTGGTGCCGGCTGCCGGAGGGCGTGCGACCCGCGGCCCTGCTGGCGCGCGCCGCGGAATCCGGCGTCTCGTACCTGCCGGGTCGGGCGTGCTTCGCCGACGAGCCTCCGGCCGAGTTCATCCGCCTCAACTTCTCCTACCCGGACGAGGAGCAGATCCGGGAGGGCATCGCACGCCTGGCCGGGGCAATCCTGCGGGAGACCGGCCACCCCGACACCGCGAAGGTCCAGGCCGCCTCGACGCGGCCCGTCGTCTGAGACTCGAGGAGGACAGCATGAGCGCACGCTTCGCGCGCCGCTTGGATGGGATGAAGGCCTCGGAGATCCGGGAGTTGCTCAAGATCACGCAGCGGCCCGAGGTGATCTCCTTCGCCGGCGGCCTGCCCGCCCCGGAACTCTTCCCCATCGAGGACCTGAAGGTCGTGATGGCCGAGGTGCTCGAGCGGGAGGGCCCGCGGGCGCTGCAGTACTCGACCACCGAGGGGCACCCGGGACTGCGCGAGGCCATCGCCCGCCGCCTGAACTCCCGGCTCGGCCTCGCGGTCGAGGCTGCCGGGATCCTCGTCACCTCCGGCTCGCAACAGGGACTCGACCTGACCGGCAAGGTCTTCCTCGATGACGACGACGAGGTGCTGTGCGAGAGCCCCACCTACCTGGGCGCAATCAACGCCTTCCGCGCCTACCGCCCGCGCTTCGTCGAGGTGCCGACCGATGACGACGGCATGATTCCGGCGGAACTGGAGCGCGCGGTCGCCGGCTGTCGGAGCCCGAAGCTCCTCTATGTCGTGCCCAACTTCCAGAATCCCAGCGGGCGCACCTGGAGCCTGGAGCGGCGCCACGCCGTGCTCGACGCCGCGGCCCGCCACGGGTTGGTCGTCATCGAGGACGATCCCTACGGGCAACTCTGCTACGAGGGGACGACTCCGCCGGCGCTGGCCTCGCTGGCCGGCGCCGTTCCGGTGGTCTACCTCGGGACCTTCTCGAAGATCTTCTGCCCCGGGATGCGGATCGGCTGGCTGGCCGCGCCGCGCGAGATCTACGAGAAGTACGCGATCGTCAAGCAGGGCGCCGATCTGCACACCTCGACGCTGGCGCAGCACGAGATCCTCGCCTACCTCGAGCGCTTCGACCTCGACGCCAGCATCGCGCGCATCTGCGAAGTCTACCGCAGCCGCCGCGACGCCATGCTGCGTGCGCTCGAGTCGGAGTTCCCGTCCTGGGTGTCCTGGACGCGCCCGCGGGGCGGTCTGTTCCTGTGGGCGACGCTCCCCGAGGGCGTCAGCGCCCGTGAGGCGCTGGTACGGGCCCTCGAGCGGGATGTGGCGTTCGTGCCCGGCGGCTCGTTCTTCCCCAACGGCGGCCACGAGAACACCCTGCGTCTGAACTTCTCGAACATGCCTGAGGCCCGCATCTCCGAGGGCATCGCCCGGCTCGGCGCGGTGCTGCGCGAACTGCGCGCCGCGCGGGGGGGGGGCGCGGGCTCCGCCCAGGCCTAGCCTGGGCTACTCCATGAGCCGCATCGCGAGAATGCGAGATGACCGTGGAATGCAAGGCCCTGTGGCTGGCCGCAACGCGGGCACCCGCCGAAGGCGGGTCGGAGTTGAACACCCCGTCGAGAAGCGGCCAGTCACCGGACTGCAACCGACCGCCGTCCGATTGGGTGCGCAGCAGCATTGTGGGCAGCAGCATGTGCGCAGCAGCAACTCGACGAAATGCGGAAGTTGGGCTAGGCTCACAGGGGGCGAAAGAACTCCTTAGATCCGTGGACCATCGAAGTCCACCGTCTGGTGGATCGAGTGTTACGCGAACTGCGCGAGGACCACGAGGAATTCGGGGGAGAAGTGAAGGCCCTCCCGGACACGCCCGTTGAAAGAGAGGTCCTGCAGGAAGAGTTGGACTTCTTCGAGAGGAACTACGCGGACCTGCGGCCGACGGCGGTCGACGCGGCCGCCTACTATCGTCGCTTCGCCACGTCGCTGCGCGACGGTGGCAACAACCACCGCCACGCCGTCACCCGCGCCTTGTTCGACGGCCTGCTGCACCACCCCGGCCGACGCGTCTTGGATTGCGCCTGCGGGGTGGGGCAGTTCGCCATCTGGCTGGCATTGCGCGGCAAGGAGGTCCGCGGCTTCGACATCTCCGCCAACGCCGTCGCGGTCGCCCGGCAGTCGGCGCGGCTGTCGGGCGTGGAGTCGGCCGTCCGCTTCGACGTCATGGACGCCCGCGACCTCGGCTACGGCGACGGCGAGTTCGACCTGCTCACCGGGCAGGATTGCCTGCACCACCTCATCAAGTATCCGGGGGCCGTCCGCGAGTTGGCGCGGGTGCTGCGTCCCGGCGGGGCGGGGTTGTTCGTCGAGCCACTGGCGTGGAACCCGCTCGTCAACCTGCTGCGGGCGGGCGATATCGGTCTCCACGGTCGGGTCGGAGAACACATCCTCACCCGCGGCGACGTGCGGCTGCTGGAGTGCGAGTTCGGGCGACTGGAGTTGTCCCGCCACGTCGTGCTCAGCGTGTTCACCCGCTTACTGGCCAGCACGTGGCGCCCGCTGGGCGGCTGGCGCCGCTGGGCCTGCATCACTCTGAATGAACTGGATGAGACCCTGCTCACGTCGTTCCCCGCCTCGGCCCGCTTCTCGGCGATGGCGTATGTGAAACTCCTCAAACCACCGGGGTGAGGCGAGTTTGATTTGACGGCCATGCTCTCACTCCTCGTGACAGAGTGGGATCGGGTCAAGAGCAGCAAAGGGTCCCGAACGGCGCGAGTAGACGCCGAGGCCCGGTGGCACCTCGAACATCGCACCCGGGTGCAGCGCCTTCTGGAGGAGCTACTGACCTCTTTGAAGCAACGCACGTACCGACCGTTCGCGGTGAGGAAACACGGCATCCCCGATACGGGTGGAAGGACGCGCTACCTGGGCATCCCGACACTCCGCGACCGCGAGGTCCAGATGCCCCTCAAGCTCGTGCTCGAACCGATTATCGAGGTCGACTTCTGCCCGTCCAGTTGAAGGTATCGGCCGGCACGAGGAGCCCCGGATGCGATCGCCGAGATCGTTTCCCTCATCCATCCTCGCACCTCGAACGACTTTGTCGTCGAGGGTGACATCATGACGTGCTTGGAACCCTCGTCACACTACACCCCCCTCTGCAGGCGATTGATCGAAGAGCCCGGGAACAACCTTCGTCACCTTGATTCTCAAGCCTCTTCTCCGTCCCCGCCACACGTGGACGACCTGGAGCCCACCGCGCTTGACAAGCTGCAGCACCGTTTGGCGGGAAACGCTGATGATGCTCCTCGCATCCATCATGGGAACGTATCCTGCGGGTGGCTGCTCGCGGAAGCGCGAGCGCAACTCCTGGGTGATGCGGATGCGCCAGAAGGCGTCCGTCGCGGGGTTGCTAGCCTGCGATGAAGTCGTCGTTGATCCAGCGGTGCACGGTGGAAGGCGCGACGCCAAGGATCTCGGCAGCCTTCCTCACGTTGACGGGTTTCCCCGCGGTCGGCTCAACGGCTGGCACGAAGCAGGCGATGCTCCAGTGGTTGCGCAGGCTGGAGACCCGATTGCTGGTGAAGCGCAAGTCCGTCGCGGTCCTGCGTCCCTGGCGATTGAGGATGCCGGCGATGACGGCATCGGGATAGTGGCTGACCACGCGTCGCACCAGCGCGACGGGCTCTTCAACGGTGCGTATCGGCGAGCAAGCGGCCGCGCGCTGCGCCTCGTAGCAGGCCCGCTCGACCTGCAGACGCCTTTGTACGAGCGCAGCATCGTGATCGCCTTCGAGCTGCTCGATGGCGCGCAGCGATGCGTCGAGGCCAGCGCGGGCCAGGGTCGCGAGGAAGGCCGAAGCCACCGCGTCGTCGATCTGGCGGCCGCCAACTCGGGGACAGTATTCACCGCGACCGTTGACGATGACGCCGCCGGCACAGTGATCGCCAGGAGTTGAGTTGCGACCGCCACAGTAGACGCGCAGCCCACGTCCGCAGCGTCCGCAGGTGGTAATGCCCTGCAGCAGTGCCGCGCCTTCTCTCACGGCGCCTCCGGGCTCGTGGGGGCCGGGGCGGGTGTTGGTGCCGATACGTGCCTGCTTCGCTGCAAGGGTCTCCCAATCGATGAAGCCCGGGTGATGGTTGCGGATGCTGACCACCCGCTCGGAACGCGGCAGCCGCCGTACTCGCATGCGCACTCGCCCTCGTACATCAACGCAGTGCGGTTGGCGGGTCTTGCCGTAAACGCAGGCACCCGCATACACCGGGTTGGTCAGGACGTGGCGGATCTCCTCGAGCGTGCTCGACTGCAGTGGAGGACGCAATCCCTGCAAGCACAACCACAGCCACACCTGTCGCGCCGAGCCCGGCTGGGCGAAACGAGCGAACACCGCCCGGATCGCGCCGGTGACCGCTGGGTCGGAGTGGAAGCGGCACTCGCCGTCCGCGTCGCTTCAAACAAGACCGACCGGGGAGCCTCCGGGCCGGCGGTGGGCGAGGCCCGCGGCGAGGCGGGGAGGTTGCGGAGCCGTGGCG
>Ga0315286_10001397_pt1 | contig 21834 bp, 11 predicted proteins | sample YL17G10_0_MG_FD_205038 | JGI IMG/M metagenome (GOLD analysis project Ga0315286, IMG submission 205038) | Sediment microbial communities from Yellowstone Lake, YNP, Wyoming, USA - YL17G10_0 | ecosystem: Environmental > Aquatic > Freshwater > Lake > Sediment | place: USA: Wyoming | collected...
GCTGCGTCGACCTCAGCCGCATCGACTACAGCGACGCCGCCGTCTACGACATGATCTGCGCCGGCGACACGATCGGTGTCTTCCAGATCGAGAGCCGCGCCCAGATGCAGCTCCTGCCGCGCACGCGCCCCCGCTCGCTGGAGGATCTGACGCAGGAGGTGGCAATCGTGCGGCCGGGGCCGATTGTCGGCAAGGCAGTGCATCCCTTCGTGCGGCGCAAGCAGGGGCGGGAGCCGGTGACCTACGACCACCCATCGCTGGAGACGGCACTTGAGGACACGCTGGGCGTCATCATCTACCAGGACCAGGTGCTCCAGGTGGCCATGGCGCTGGCAGGCTTCACCGCCGGCCAGGCGGAGGCGCTGCGGCGGGCGATCAGCCGCAAGCGATCACGCGAGGCCATGCAGGGCTTCCGGCAGCAGTTCCGGGAGGGCGCGCTGGCCCGCGGCGTCGACGAGGAGACGGCACGCGCGGTCTTCGACAAGCTGCTGGGCTTCGCCGAGTACGGCTTTCCCAAGAGCCACGCCGCCGCCTTCGCCGTGCTCGCCTACCAGTCGGCCTGGCTGCGGCGATACTATCCCGCCGAGTTCTACTGCGCCCTGTTCAACGCCCAGCCGATGGGTTTCTACGCCCCGCATGTCTTCACAAACGACGCCAAGCGGCATGGCGTGGAGGTACTCAATCCTGACATCAACCTGAGCGGGGCGAGGTGCACCGTCGAGGATGCACTCGACAACTCCGGCGACGCCGTACGCATCGGACTCGCCTATGTGCGGGGCATCAGCGAGAAGGCGGCGCAGGCTGTCGAAGAGGCACGAGAGGAAAACGGCCCCTATCGCTCCGTGTGGGAGCTCATGAACCGCACCCGACTGCCACAAACAGCCGTCGAGAACCTCGCCTCGGTAGGCGCGTTCGAGTCCTTCACGGCGAACCGCCGGGAGCCGATGTGGGAGGCAGGACTCGTCATCCGGCCCAAGGACGGCCAGCTTTCGCTCTCCCTACCCATCGAGCAGGACATGGTGGAGCTATCGGACATGACGGCCTGGGAGCGCATGGCCGCCGAGTACGTGAACCTGGGGCTGTCGCCCGGCCATCATCCGCTGGCGTTCATCCGGCGGACGCTGCACGAGGGGGTCGCCTCCAGCCGGCACCTGGAGAGCCTGGAGGACGGCACGGCGGTTGAGATAGCGGGGCTAGTCGTCTGCCGCCAGCACCCGCTGACTGCGAAGGGGTTCGTGTTCCTGCTGCTGGAGGACGAGTTCGGGCTGGCGAACGTGATCGTGAAGCCGCAGCTATACGAGGGGTCACGCAGCTTGATCCGGACGGAGCCGCTCCTGCTAGTACGGGGACGGCTCCAGCGAAAGGAAGGCACCACGAATGTCGTCGCGCAGAGTGTCCGGGCTCTGAGGGTCGAAGCCTCTCTCGTCGCCCCACCAGCGCACAACTTCCGCTAGTCAAACCACACGAAAACCGGCAAAGGAACGCACACTTAGGGTAGATCGTGATGCCTCGCCGAGGACCGGAGCGGCAGAGCATGTGACTCCGAGGCACGGAGTGGCTAAAGCTCCTGCCTCCGAGGCACGGAGTCACTAGATCCCCTGTCTCCGAGGCAGAGAATCCAGACATCCTGTCTGCAAAGCACGGCTCCCTCGACGTGTGGTGGAGTCGCGTCCAAACATGACCTGGGCGGGTGTGTGCGTAGACAGGTCCCCCAACCGCGACGGGGCGAGCTGCGGGTAGGCCTGGTGACCCCCCAGTCTGCGCTGGGTTGTGAAGGGACCCTAGAACATCTATACTGTTCATGGCAAAGATTGATCTGAGGCAACACTAGTCGTGAACTCGCCTAGTCTCCTCCTTGGAATCGCTGTTCCAATGCCGAGGCCATGATGCGCGATCCTCTTTACACGGCCATCGAGGAGGGGCTTTCGAAGCCTCTCGACCACGACACATTCGAACTGTGCGCCGCCTCTTTGCTGCGGTCGCTTTACCCTACTTTGGTGCCTGTTCGGGGTGGCCACGATGCTGGTATGGATGGATATGTGGCCCCTGCAGATGGTCCACCGATCATCCTCGTTGCGACCACAGGTGCTGACCTTGTTCGCAACCTGCGCAAGAACCTTCAAAGCCACCTAAGGAAGAACGGACGAGCGCGAAGGGCAATCTTTGCCACTTCCCAGTCTCCGCCTAATGAGGGGTCCCAACGGCTCAAGCTAGAGACGGCAGCGAAGAAACTGGGCTTTCAGCTGGTTAATTCCGTCTTTCGTTCGTGGTTTGCAGATCAACTCTATTCCGCGCCTCACTGGCGAAAAGAGCTGTTGGGGTTGACCGGCGCGACCCCGGCCTTGTCAGCTATCCCGCCAAGTCGACGGCCAAGCATTGTGTTGCCTCTGGTCGGACGGCAACAAGTGTTGGAACGCCTGCGTGCCATCGATGGCGATACCCTGATCGTTGGGAAACCAGGGATCGGCAAGACGGCCGTTCTTCGCGAGCTCGTCGGGGAGGATTGGGGACTGTTCTTGGTCGATGATTCGAACGAACGGCTCCCAGATGCAATCCGCGAACAAAGGCCGTCGCGAATCATCTTGGACGATGCTCACTTTAGCCCCGGTAGGCTCACGAAGCTGCGCCAACTCCGCGAGGAGATCGATGGTGACTTCCGGATCGTGGCCGTGACTTGGCCAGGGGCAAAGGATGCTGTTTTTGGGGATCTCGGGCTCTCTGCACGCCATGTGGAGATCGGACCTCTCAGCCGTGACGACATAGTGACAGTCATCGCGCAGGCCGGCATCAAAGGGCCAGTGGATTTCGTGCGCGAGATTGTCAACCAGGCGATGGGACGGCCAGGGCTGGCAACGACGCTAGCTCTCATGTCCCTCAATGGCAAGGCGCAGGAAGTTGTGACCGGGGAAGCTCTCCTGCAGGACACGCGAGTGACATACCGAGACGCGCTCGGCGATCAGAGCGCAGATGTGCTTGCTGTCATGGCGCTCAGTGGTGGTGCCGGTGTTGACTTTGACACGATCGCGACCGCTTTGAAGCTCAGCCGAGTGTCCACGCGCCAGCTGGTTGCGGGATTGGCATCCGGCGGCACGGTTGACGAGGCTCGCGTTGGCGGTGATCGTCTCATCGTGCAGCCAGAATCATTGCGCTATGCAATAGTACGCGAGATGTTCTTCGGCGGGGCAGATCGGCTGCCGCTGAAGAGCGTACTCCAGGCGTTCGATGACCCTGCTATTGCCGTCGTTCCCCTCGTTGGAGCGGCTCATCGGGGAGCACCTGTTGATCGCGGCGTCATGAGGTCCTTGGTGCAGCGTAGCCACGATCCCCGCGCCTTCGCCGCGTATGCGTCACTTGGGGAAGAGGAAGCCAGGTTTGCACTATCGGCTGCTCCGCAGCATGCACTGGACATAGCCCGGGCGGCTCTTCCCCGATCGCCGGACCTGGCCTTTCGAGTGTTGATGACAAAGGCCATCGGAGACGATAGACCAAGGCATAGCCATCCCGATCAGCCGATGCGCGTTATCAAGGACTACCTGGGCCATCCCTCAGGGATGCTGGAGCAAAGACAACAGCTTGTCCATGTCGTGTCTGGGTGGGTTGCTGAGGGCGCCGACCCCGAGGTTGTGCTGGAGGCCTTGTGCTGTGCTCTCAAGCCTGGGTTCGAGACTACGACCACTGACCCCGGCAGGGGGGACACTGTGACAATCCAAGCCGGCGTTCTTTCCCTCCAGGCTCTTCGCCAGATCGCTAGGCTCTGGGATCAGGCTCTGGAACTGCTCCCAACGATCCGATGCCGAAGCTACGTCGTGTTACTTGAGGCATTGGAGGACTGGGTCTACCCATCACGGTCAATGGTGCGGTCCATTGAACCCGAAGGGGAGCCATTCCAATTCATGCGGAAGCAGAGCGCTAGGCTCATTGGCAAGTTGGCAAAGCGCTTGCAGCATCACCGCGGAGTTCTTGCTCGTCTCTCCCGGTTGAGCACGCGGGCGCAGCTGGGCGTCAAAGTGAGCACTGACCGCGAGTTCGATGTGCTCTTTCCAGAACATGATCTGTCCGACTGGCAGGCGGCGGAGCGGCGGCAACGCCGCGCGGCACAGGAGCTCGCGGAGTCAATGAGGTCCCTTCCCACTGGCACGGTGGTCGCCCGCATAGTAGCTGCTGAGAGAGAAGCTTCGCAGGCGGGGATAGGTTACCCACGGATGACAGTGCAAATCTGCGAGTACCTGTCCGACCAAGGATCGAAGTCCCTGGAGTACGTGCGCATCTTGGTAAAACGCGGCGCCGCAGCCGATCTTGTGGCGCCGTTCCTGTTGTCCCTGGCCAGGACTAAGCCGCGAGGGTGGTCACCGATTATCCGGCGGCTGCTGGATCATGAACAGTACTGGGGGGTTGCCATCTATGCTTGCCTGAAGGAGTCAGTTGGCTCAAGCCTGCAGCGAGAGGCGATTCGCAAATGTGACGGTAGGCTCCGCGTGACGCTCGAGGTTCTCGCAATAAGAGACGAGTTCGACGGCGGTGTAGTTGACGGCCTGCTAGACCATCCGGACCCTGATGTTGCGAGGCCAGTGGCAATACACCTTGAGAGACGCATCGAGCACTTCCCTGAACAAACTCGTGGAAGGTGGGAGGCGGCGATTGTGCGCTGTCCCGCAGACGACCACTGGTATGCCCAGATCCTGGCGCGCCGCAGCGGGCTCTTGGTGAGATGGGTGGAAGCATGGTTCAAGCGTCAGGCTTCGGAGAAGGCAACGCATGAAGGGATTCCCGATTCGTTGCTGTCCGCAATCGGCAACCTACCTGTCGAGTCAAGAGCGCATCTTCTTGGGTGTGTTCCGGGTGAGGGAATGAGCTTCTACACCCGCGACTTGGTGGCCGCTCTCGTGGGGGATGAGGATGAGCTCCTAGCTTCCCTGTTTGCCAGAGCAGAGCTGCGCCGCTATCGAGACACGGCGCTGAGGGGCAAGCCCACTGCTCTGTGGCTCAAGCGGGCAGCGATGGCCCTGGAACACGGCTGGTCCCCCGAACAGATAGTGGCAGCATGCATCGGTGGCGGGGCGGAGTGGATTGGCTCGGAAGCGGAATACTGGGATGGTTGGGTGCAGGAGTTCGATAGACTAGGTCGTGTCCGTGGACCCCTTGCCAAACAGCTTTCTGAGGCGGGAGTCCGGCACTACAGCTCGCTGCGAGACGCCGCAGCTGAGAGAGAGCGTCACGAGGCGATCTACGGTGAGTAGGAACGGCGCTGCATCCTCAACAGGATTGAATTGCAGCCGGCAGGCGCAAGCCAAGACAGCCAGCCCCAGGGTCCCGGCGCATCGGCTCTTGCCGGAGCCGAAAATGCCGCTACGCTAGCGACCCTCTGCCTATCACGAAGAGGGTTGCGGACCACTGCCCCCGGAGCCATGGTCTGTGGTCTCCACCATCAGACTGCATGGGCAGCGGCATAACCTTCCAGAAGCCTGATGAGGTCTTGGTGCCACATGCCTACGGCTCCATCTGTCGTACGTATCGGGCAAGGATATGCAAGAATCCCGGGTCGTACTCCCCGTCCACGTGATCGACATTCCATAGTCCGGACTCCCGAATCGCTGGGTGGCCAGCGCAGAGCCCAAGCCATTCTGGCGAAGGCGGGTCTAGTCGAGGCTTCCCCCGGTTGCTCAGCAGGGCCACGGCGTTGGCCTCGATGACCTTACGGTGGCTCTCCGGACCTACAGGGTCCGGTACGCCCACCCAGAGGAAGGGCATGTTCCGGATGAGTTCGCTGACGTCCCGCTCCAGTGGGCACTCGGCGTGGAGTGTGTGGCGGTCCGCCGAGCTGCCTTGGCCCCAACTTCGCCGAATCTGCTCGGGGTAGGCCCGGCTGTTGAGCAGGGCCGTGCCCACATGCAGGCGGAAGATGGACCCTCGGTGGTTGCCTCCCCCGGGATGAGTGCCCCTTACCGACCCCTTGTGCTGGGACAGCCTCTTCCACATAGTTGTTCGGGAGTGGGTCGACACGGCGTGAGTGCCGACACGCACCAGCCGCAGGTCCCGCCTGTGTTGCCGCCGCTCCCCATGTTCAAAGAAGAAATACACGCCGCGCTGGGGCCAGCCGCTCCGAGCATCACAGCGCTTCAGGTATCGATAGCCCCCTAGCCTCGCCCCCAGGTCGTCGAGGATTCCGTATAAGCGGTTCAGATCATCGATGCGGCTCACGGATCGCGGTCCACCATTGCCAGCGCACGCTGGAAGCTGGCGGCTGAATCGTCTCTGCAGACGGCTTCCCAAAGCGACCGTCCCTCCGTAACGAGGGCTTGGGCAAAGAAGTCGAACATCCGTCCCTTGAGAGCCACTAGACCGGCTCCATAGGTGGTGGCCTCAGTTCTGCCCGCGGGAACCACCGTCACGCCGGGAGGTCGCAGGCCCCGCTCCTTGGCGGGTCTTGCCAAGAACACCAGTCGCTGTCCGGCCGCCGGACTTGGAGGCGGTTCGATGGCATCCAAATACCGGTCACCCAGAAGGAAGATCGCGAGTCTGAAGCCCACTGCGGCGTCTCGGACATCCCGGGCGATACCCAGCTGACGGGCCCAGGCCCGCGCCTCCCGCCGTGTCATGTCGTTGAAGCTGGCGTTGTAGGGCGCGATTAGGCGGTCCTCTGCGACCAGACCATAGCCTGCGGAGACGATGCGCACCATCACGGTATCGAAACCATACCGCTTGCGCAGGCGCCGCACTCCCTTCATGAGGTGGACGTGCTGCTGTCCTGTGTACATTTCAGCGGCCGGCCTGCGCAGCGGACTGAGCTCGATTTCGCGCCTGCGCATTCGGGCGGGGTCCCGAAAGTCGTCGAGGATCAACTGTCGGTCACAGGTGACGGCCTTTTCGCCGGTGCAGCTCGTAATCACAAGCGTCCGCATTTCGTCCTCGCCCCGAGAGACGGTTCACAATTGGTGCGTCGGCCAGTGCCTCCGAACCGGGGTGTCTGAACTCCCCTTTTCCGTTTTCAGATACGGATGGGGTTTTGGCACCCCACAGGAGCCGTCCAGGTAGGGATGGGATACTCGCACCCCACAGCCGTTCTCACTGTCCTTCGATCCGGACGGTGTCGCTAAGCCCAACGTCTTCAAGGGCTTGCCGCAACTCGCCCTCTAGCTGCTTCGACGTGGCCGACTCTACCGTCACGGACAGGTCGACCCCGAGCTTAAGGTCGGAGCCGGTCCGGAGCTTCGGGATTATGCGCGTGCCGAATCGGTTCCATACCTCTGCCGTGATGGAGCCGACCAGTCTCAGGGTGCGAGTTGAGACTGGCGTCGGTCCTTCGATATCGGGCGGCCGGTGCTCTGCTGATTCGGGCTCCGTGATGGGCTCGCCGCCCGGTCCACGACCTCCCGGCTCTTCGCCTGGCACCGGCACGGTCGGAGTCTTGAGCTTCGTTGCGGTGGCCTTCTTGAGCAAGAACACCTCGGCGTCAAATGTCACCTCATCCGGGCCGACTGTCTCCCCGAACCACACTCGGTCGAACGAGCCGTCGGGGTGGTGCCCGGAGGCAAGACCGAAGTCGCCGCGCTCGACAAATTCGACGGTCTTTGTTCGAAGGACCTTCTCCGGATCGAGGAGCCGCGTCAGCACGCCGTTCACAAAGGCCTGGCGGAGGCTCGACAGCGGCCAGGCGCCCGAGACCTCAAGGGCTGGCGGCCAGTTCCGATCCAGGTAGCCAGCGCCGACCGACTCGCTGAGAAGCGATTCCTGTCTGAGGGCCTGGATGACGCGGCCACACAACGTCTCACTGGAGCTGGAGTGCCCTGCGCCGAGATCGATGATCTTGAGGCCGTCAGGCTCCGAGCTATCGCTAAGGATGACGTACCGATACTCGGCCCACACCTCTTCTTTGGCCGCGTCCTCCGCGTCGGTGGCCTTTGCCTTTATGTCCGCAAGATCGGCCCTATCGAACTCGGAGCCAAGCGTGCCCTCGGTTACCTCGCGATTCACACGACGCCAAGCGAGGACCAACTCTACCTTGTCCCGCAGCTCGCGCCCCGGCCTGCGGACGCACCAGACGATGGCGCCCGGGTACAGCCGATTGCCGGTGCCTCGCAGGCGCGTCCATTCCGCGAGCTTGGCCCGTATGTCACTTTTCGCGGACCACTCCCACTGTGGGTCCGCGATCACGAGCATAAGGCGAGGCGAATCGGGTATGTCGGACGAGTCATTAGGGAAGGGAACGATGGGAAGGGTGGCGCCGTCCTTGAACTCTCGCTCAACGAGAAGCCGGACTTGTGGCCGGACCTCCGTGTCTTCGTCGAGCGAAGCGCGGCGGTCGTTGACAACCTTGTTGAGCTTGGGCTTGTAACCGATGCGGAAGCCATCCGCACCCACCTTGCGAATAAAGAACGAGCGCGTGTCCAAAGCACCTGCAGCGTTGTCGATTGAGGTCGTGTCGATGCCGGGTTCGCCGAGGGCGAAGCGCAGCTCCGGGAGGTGGGCGATCTTCTCGGCTTGGCCGCCCGAGGATTCGAAGAGAATTACGGTGGCGACCCGCCGATGAATGTCCTTCAGCTGCCCCTTCGAGTCGGTGTCAAGCGAGCGAGCGTGAGATTGCTCACCGGCTATGTCCGCCTCGATCGCGGCAACCAGGCGCGACTCGCCAAGCTGGCCGAGGACGACACTCTGGAAGTCCGGCGATTCGAGGGGCGCGGACCCGAGCGTGAGCAGCGGCTCGCTGCGGGCCGCTGTGTAGCCCTCGCGGTAGGCCCTTGCCACCCACTGAGCGAGCATCGCCAGCGTGCCGCGCGTCTGCTGGTACTGCGGTAGCGCCTGCCACTTCCGCTGGAACACCGAAAGGGTCGCGGGGTGGAATGGGTAGCAGCGCTCGAAGCGATCGCGCAGGAACTCGCGCGTCTTCTTCTCCGTGGAAGCGGTGTCGATCGCAGTCCACTCCGGTGGTAGCTGGGCCCGCCGCTCGAAGCACCAGTCTGCATGCGCGGATGCCGCCGCTCGCCGGTCCGATTCGCTGCCAAGGTTTTCGAAAAGTCGGCGCCGGACGACCTCGCTGATCTCTGTCTCGTCATTGGCGATGAGGTCCTTGGCGACTCGCCGCACGACCTTTGTGATCCTCTCTTGCCATTGGATGTCCCAATCGGTCATCTCCACTTGGCTGCGCGGCAGGCTGATCACGACGGCACAGCGCGGGTTGCCTGTAGCGGCGACCGTAAGGTTCTGGATAAAGGAGTGGAACGGCTCGGCGAGCGCCCGATGACGGTTGACGAAGTTCAGCACCTCATCGCAGAGAATCAGCACGGTGCCGCCCGCGGCCTCGAAGAGGCGCCCAAGTGCATCCGTGCCCGGTGGTATCGTCTCGGCAGTCTTGCCGAGCCCCGCGACGCCCTCGGCGCCTGCCAGTTGGCGGGCGACGTCGATCCAGGGCGTCTCCCGGCCTTCACGCGGGTCCCAGGCGTTGCCGACGAACACGGCGACCTTCGCTTTCGGTACGGCGGCAAGGTGAGCTTCTTCCAGCAGATCAACGACGCCGGGCATCAATGCCGCGTCTTCGCCGAGCTTCGCGAGGTGATATAGCGCCGTCAGGGTGTGGGTCTTGCCGCCGCCGAACTGGGTGATGAGGGTGAGGACCGGAGCGGTATCAACCGTCTCGCCCGCAAGGCGACGTAGCACCATGCCCACATGTTCCCGAAGAGCGCGGGTGAAGACGGTCCGCGCGAAGAACTGCTTCGGGTCGCTATAATCCTCAGGCGCGGTGCCGGCGACGACCTGCTCGAGCGCGATGGCGAACTCGTCCGGACTGAAGGACCGCCCTTCCCGTACTTCTTTGCGAGGAGTCACGACCTTCCACCAAGGATCCATATCTCTCCTCCTACTCCTCACTTGCTTGTCGGAGCTTCCCGCGCAGGTCATCGACGAACGCACCCAGGGAATGGTCGTTCTTGCCCGCTCGATACAGGTCCATCCCATCGACCAGTTCCGCCGCGAACTCGACGCCGCCCAGTGTGACCGGATGCCCGGCGTCTCGAACGGCCTTGGCGAGCGCGTCCTTGTAGTAATCGCGCGCGCATTTCTTCTTGCCTACCGTGGGCCGTCGACCGACGACGGACTGAAACGAGTCCGGGTCCGCGAGGTACCAGCGCTCTACGTGCGGATCGGGGCAGGCGACCACTAGCCGGGCAGAGAACGTCGCCGTGGCAGCGCTCCGGATCTCGGCTCGCTTCTTGGCGAAGGTCGTGCAGTTACCGTCGATGCCGACGATCAACAGATCGGGGTGGGTCGCGTCGGCAGCGCCCCTCTCGACAAGGGTCTGGTAGAGCTTGAACTCTTCGACAGCTCGCCCGTGTCCACCCCGCGCGGAGCGTACGCGCACCGCTACCGCGACATCCTCCTCGTGTGCGATGCGAGCGAGAAGCGGCTTGAGGAACTGCTCATGCGCGCGGTCCTCGACGAACACGTCCACTTTGACAGGACTATTCATCGAGCATTCCCCGCAGGAGCAGGTTTTCGAAAATCCCATCTTCGGTTCCTGCCGTGAGCGCCGCGGCGATCTCGTAATCCGTGAATAGCGGGCCGGTGACGTCGAAGGGCCGTACGACCGTGGCCTGCCCCTCACGGCGCACGTTGAATAGTCCAACATCACCGGGTCGCGACCGCGCGCCTTTCAGAACCGCGTCGCAGAACAGGGGGGAGTGCGTGGTGACCACGACCTGCCGACCCTGCTCCAGAGCGAGAGAGAGCAGCAGCTGCGCGATCAACTCGAGTCGGCGGGGATGAACGCCGTTCTCCGGCTCCTCGAAGGCGAGGAGCGAGCCACCCCAGGGATTCACGGCGATCGCGCACAGAGCAAGCACCCGGAGCGTGCCTTCCGAGACGATGCGCGAGGAGTATTCGACGCCGTCCTGCCGGACGAGGATGTCGAGCGTGCCACGACGCTTGTCGAGATCGACGCTCAGATCCTCGACGCTCGGCACAATGGCGCGCAGCGTCCGCACGGCGGCCTCGAAGTGTTTTGGCTGCTCGGCGCGTAGTCTGTAGAGAAACGGCGCGATCTCGCCCCCGAGAACGCCGATGTCTCCCACATCGGAAGGTGGTTGCGCTACCCGCATGGCGACACGCGGGTCAAGGTAGTAGGTTCGCCAACCCGAGAGTTCCTGCCGTGTGCGCTCTAGCGCCCGGTATTCCACACCACCGAGACGCGGGTCCGAAAGGATCGAGTGATTGAGTCCAACCGGCTCTTGCCGCGGATGGGCGGGCTTGCTCTTGCGCCGAATATAAAGGTCTGAGCCAACCTTTTCGATCACCGGCCTGCCCTTAGGATCTCCTTTGCCCCCGAGCTGCGCGAGATACTCATCGGTTGCGCTGAGGCGCCCTGAGCCCGGCTCGATCTCCACCGCGATGCGATAGCGGTACGAGTCCTTGCCTACCGTCAGATCCGCCTCCAGGTTGAAGCTCGCGCAAGTCGAGCCAAGTAGCTCCTGGAGGCCGCCCGCCGCAAAGGAAAACGCCTCGATCGGATACCCACGGATCGGCTCGGCCAGCGCATCCGAGAGCGTCCGCAGCGTGCCGATGCGCGACAAGGCCTGCACGGCGTCGAGTACGTTGCTCTTGCCCGCTGCATTGGGTCCGAACAGCACGGCTAGGCGCGGCAACTCAATGGCTACGTCGGCCAGCGACTTGAACTTGGTGACATGTAGTGTCTTGAGCATGGCCTCTCCTATTTCGGAACCGCCAACAGCATCGCGTCGAGTAGGCGCTTCTCTTCACTCTCGCGGGGATAGAGCGCCGAGAGGGCGTTGGCGAGACGCAGAAACTCCGCGCCGCGCTCCTGCTCTGCCGCCAGCAGCGCTCGTAGAGCGTTTGCCCGGCCGCTCGACTGCAAGAGCATGGCGACGTGGAGGCGGTCGAGCGTCGTCGCGTTGCGGTTTTGGGAGATCGACTCGTCCGACGCCGTGATCGTGACCTTGCGGCGGCCGCGTCGTGGCTTCGATTCCACCTCCGGGAAAAACGAGAGCTGTGCGGATGCCGGCTCCCTCTCGATCCGGTCGGCGGCAGCCTGGGCGCCGTCTTCACCGAAGAGCTGCTTCGCCCGTTCGGCGACGGGCAAAAGGCGGACGACGCCCTTCTTCGTCTCGATGACGCGGCCCTCCCAATCGTCCAAGTGGATGCCGAGCGGCTGGGCGAACCTTCGAGCGACGTCGAAGATCAGCGTGTAGCCCTTCGGTTTGCGGCCGGGCGAATACTCGTCGTCATCCTCGTCGCCCGCTGAATCGTCCTCCTCGGTTTCTTCTTCATCATGGTCGGCGTTGCTAGCGCCGTTGGTGCTCTGCAGCGTCCAGAGGAAGAGGGCGACGAGGCGCGCGTCCTCTTCGAGGACGCCGGCGCCTTCGTCCCGGCCAAGCACCTGTTGAAGCGCGGCGCGGCCGACCGTTTCCCACACATAGGCCAGGTAGCCGCGTTGATATGGGTCCGTGGCCTCGGGATCCCCTCCAAGGGGAATCTCCCTGTCTTCCGCGTCCACCACCTTCGAGTGCCGGCTGTAGATTTCTAGCGCCGGCCCGATGCAGGCGAACACGAGGTCGGCGCCGCGCACGCCTTCCGCCTGCAGCCGCTCCATCCAAGTCCCAACCCGTTTGGGCAGTTCGTGCAGCACGTCTGCCCAGTCACCGATGGGGGCGTCATCCGACCGCGGCCTGCACACTAAGTGGACACTCGCTGCTAGCGCAGCATGGTCTTGTGCGTTGAGGCGCGCACCCCGCTCAGTTTGAATTGGCCAGGATGCAGTTACAGTCAAACCCGCCTGCAGCATTCCGCCAATCAATGCCTCCCAGCCTTCCGTCGTCTTATGGGCGAAAACGACCGCGCCAATAGCATCGTCCAGCAGAAGGCGACGCCCTGCGGCCATCGCTTCGGCCATCTTCCCCTCGAAGAAATGCCGATCTTTTCGTGACGTACTCAGTCGATGCGGTCGATCAACGACACACTCCTCATCTTTCGGCGTCAATGGCTCGGTCATCCAACCCGATAGCTCGTGCGTCGCTCGCCGCAGCCACACATAGAAGAAATCCGCTAAATGTGCGTATGGAACGGAATCGTAGTAAGGTGGATCAGTGAACCAGACGTCGACCGAACGGTCCGGAATGACCGGGGAACAGGCGTCCAAGCACTCAACCTGTCCGGCTCTTGGGAGTGATAGCAGGCGCTTCACCACTAGCTGCATAGCATCAAGGAGCTGGGGAAACTCCTGGTGGTCAACGATAGGCACGAGTTCGCAGAAATCCCAGACAAAACCGAGCGCCTGTCTCGCGAAAGTCCCGCGAGGGGCGTCTGTCTGGGTGATCCACGAAGTGAATGACGAAAGGCGTTCAGCCTGTTTAGAGACCGACAATGCGAGCAGGCGGTTTAACGCAGCATCGATGGCTGCACCAGAATGAGTACGATCCCGCACTTTCCGCGCAAGGGTTGAGAGCGCCAGCTTTTGCCTTCCTGTGAAGAGCGTGTCCCAGGTTGTGCATCCATAAAGAGGAACCGAAATTCTGCGAATCTCGGTAAGCGGGATAACTTCGTTAGGCACAGCGCTTATGTCCTCGTCAACGTTCGATCGGACGCCCTCTATGCGGTTCAAAGCTCCCCGCACGGCCCTGTAGTCTCCTTCGTTCGGAAGACGGTACCGGCGCCCCGTATCGCCTTTTCGTTGAGTCACAACGGCCAGAAGGAGTGCTCCACCGATCCGCTGTCCACCACGATCGAAGAGCACGTCGGCGCCGCCACGCTGCTCGGTAAGTTGCGCGCGCACGCGCGCCGGCTCAAGCGGGCTAGATAGCTTGTTCTCGCCGCGACAACACAAGCAAGTCGCCTTTGCCTGGTTTACGGTCCCGCCCTCTACGTCCGAGTCTAGGTCAGGTTTGAATATCTCGAAGACCACGCGAGGGGCCGCGCCAACTGGCCGCTCGACTCGATGCCGTAGGGCAACTTTGCGGCTTGCCCTTCTTGAGAGCCAAAATGAGTGCACCAAAGGGATTTCGGCGCCACAGCCAGGGGACTCACAACGAATCGTGCGAGCCCACAGGTAGGCAATCGGGTTCGCGCCATCTGAGTCGGTAGGGTAGAACTCGGCTAACTCGCGCTCTGCCTCGTTCCGAATGTCGTTGCCAACACGATTGAGCTCCACGGCTAGTTTGTCCCCGAAACGCGGAATGTCTTCCAAGAGCACCTTGAGGATCAAGCTAGCAACGGGATTGAGGTCGCTCGCGAACGCGTCGCACCCCAAGCGTAATGCCTCCAGCGGGATAGACCCTCCGCCGGCGAAAGGGTCAACGACGAGGGGAGACCCCTCCGGGTGGGCGGCGTGTACGAGGCCACGGCTTACCTCCAGGTAGCGCGGGTGGGCCGCTAGGTCCCAGTTGGCGAAATCGCCTATGAACTTCAGGAGGCCGGTACGCAGGTCCTCGTCGGTCGGTCCAGGGGGGCCCTGGACCTTCGCGAGTTGCTCCCGCGCCAGAGCCTTGAACTCAAGCGGGCAGTGCCTGTCGCAGGGGTCCGGCAGCAGCAGCGCGAGCAGCATGGCGCGGCAAGACGCGAGCGGCCGGCGTGCCCACCAGAGGTGTAGCGTCGAGGGGTGTCCGTGGCGGATCGACTTCTCACGCACTGCGTGCTTGGAGACGACCGCGATCGGGAAGTCCACTTCGGCCAGGCGCTTACATTCGCGGGGTATCGTCATCGCTTCCGTCTTCTGAAGCTTGCATGGTGTTTCTTGTAGTCAGCAACCGCCGAATCGACGTCAGCCGGCGAGAGACGCTTGATGAAGGTCACAGTATCACGCGAATACTTGGTGAGCACTCCTCCGTCTGCCTGCCAGCAATACTGAGGCTTTCCCTTCAACTCATGCTTCCAGGCGATGGCGTCGAACACGTACGTGGTGAACGGCCTGCCGCAGAGCGTCGGCAGGTTCTGACAGATCTCCTTGCGTCGCAGAGGGTGACTCTTGTTTGGATCCTGCATTCGCGTAACGACCAGAGGTCCGTCGCCCCCCGCGCTCCCGTCAACACCGACGACCACGTCTGCATCCCCGATCTTCTTCACCGATTCGAGCTTCACATTGAAGATGGTCATGAGGCGGCCCGTATCCTCTCCAGCCGCGACGACTTCTTCCGTGGCGGAAGCGAGCTCAGCCAGAAACTGCCGCACGGCGGAGCTTCTTGTCGCCGTCGTCCCACCAGCAGTGATGTAGGTCACTGCGTCGATGGGAGGCTTGATCCCGATTGGCATGAGTTGCCAGTTGATCTCGGTCTCTAGGCGCTGGCCGAATGCGTTCTCCAACAGATCCCTGAAGTTCTTGATAGACGTCTGCGCCAGTGCGTGTACGAGGATCCCGAAGTCGGGCGCGTTGTAGAAATGAACAGCGTTGTCTCGATATGTCCCTATCAGTTCAAGGTTCCTTTGCGTCGGCAACGAGCTTACTTGCGCCGGGAAGAACTTGCTGGCCTTCGTGAAGGCATCCTGCCATGAAAGAGTTCTATAGGGCTGCCTCCGCTTCTTTGGGTAGAAGACTGATTTCCCGTTCTTCGACAAGATCGCCTTCAGGAAGAGCTCCCACGCGTTGAGGAGAAGAATGACGGCGCACTCGTCCCGGTAAGAGAACGTCGGTTTGTTGTAGATCTCGATGGCAGCCATCATTGCGGCTTTGGAGTTGCCGAGCAGCCGTCTGTAGGATCCCCTGTAATTCATTCTTCAGCCTGCTTCGCATCGTACGACCCACGCTCTTCACGCACCCGCATCGGGCGCTGCATCGCGTCGATCGTGAGGTAGTAGTGCGACACCTTCGAGACTTCATGCCAATCGAGCCGGGCGGGGTCCTTGATTGGGTCCTGCAGCACCGGCTGCGTATCGCAGTTCGTGACGACGTACAGCCAGAAACAGTCGGGGCGGTCTTCGGCAACGCGCCGTTCGTTCGGAGTCAGGAGCACCGTACCTGTCGCGGCGCCGATGCCCTTGACCTCAATCAACCGAAGCTCGCCGGAGCTGAGGTCCAGGCTCGTGACATCGTAACCCAGGTTCTTCTCGTGGACATCGTAGACCTTGCGGCCCAGCCGCTCCTCATGCTCAATGACCACACGCATCGCGATGGCCTCGGTCTCGAAATCCGGGCGCAGGCGTCGAATATCGGGCGCTTGCTGCTCCGGGTGAGGCAGGACGAGCACTGAGGTTACGAGTTCGACTCCCTGCAGACTAAGAGCGCGCTGGCGCTCCAATTCCTGACGCCGTCCTTCGCGTCGAGCCGTCAGCTCGGCATGGCGGGCTTCGGCCTGAGCGACCCGGCCTTCGGCGCCCTGCACACCCTGCTCTACCTCCGCTGCCGCGCGTCCGATCTCGTCGTCCGCTTTCTGGAGAAGCTCGGTCAGCGACAGCTCGACATGGTCGGCGACCCTGTCGAGCTCTGCTATCCGCTCGCCGCGCACTTCATCGAGGAACGGGCGGAGCTTCTGCTCGTACAGCCAATCGGCGACCTCGGGCTGCGCTGCAACGTCAGGCAGCCCGGACGGGGCTGGTGCAGGCACAAGATTGCCGAGCGCGGCTGGATCGCACTCGGTGCAGCGTCCCCCTTCGCCCTGCTCGACGGCGAACATGCGCTCGTGGATGACGTGTCCAAGACCATCGACGATGCGCGCCCGGTAGAAATCGATGCGGGTGGGGGCATCGTGCGCGAGGGAATAGAACGCAGCTCCACGGTGGAACGTGTTCTGAGCGAGGGCGAGTGTGTGGCGGCGGATGGCCTCGAACAGGGGGTGGCCGGGGGTGACCCACTCCAGACTGTGCACTTCCGCCGTCTCTCGATCGGTCGAGAGGCGCGGGTACCGGTTGGCGAGGGCAGCTAGCTTCCAGTCGGGCTCACGGTCGTACTTCCGCAACCCGGGCGGCGTTCGGGTGGGTTCAAACGTGTGAAGTAGTCCATCCACCGGCCGCAGAGTGAGCGATGTGAAGTCCGCTGTCTCCTGCATGAACCGGGCGATCGTCTCCGGGACGACCCGGCGCTCCTGAGCGAGAGCGCGGCGTTCAATGAGTAGGTCGAGGTTGAGCTTCTTGGCGGCTAGACCCTCGAGGGCGCTCTGGCAGATTGCGCGGAAGCGGGACTCGTCAACATCGCGAAGGAGGCGGTCTTCCAGGTCCGCATCACCGAGCCGGCCCGCGTAGTAGTCGCGGAGGACGCGCTCGATCTGGGCGGCTGGGAGGACCTCGCCAACGACGTTGAACACAGCGTCGTCATCCAGAGCATTGCGGATTTCCTGGAGTTTGTCGAGCAAGCGCCGCAGGACGCTGCCCTCGATGGTATTCGTCGCGACGAAGTTGAAAATCAGGCAGTCTTTGTGCTGGCCGTAGCGATGGATGCGCCCCATGCGCTGCTCCAGCCGGTTGGGATTCCAGGGAATGTCGTAGTTGAAGAGGATGTTACAGCACTGGAGGTTGATCCCCTCGCCGGCCGCCTCAGTGGCGACGAGAACCTGGATTGTTGCCTCCTTGAATTGCTGTTCAACGTAGAGTCTGGTGCCCTGATCGTCGCGGGTTCCGGCCTTCATGCCGCCGTGGATGAAGCCGACGCGGAAGCCCCATTCGGTCAGTTTCTCAACGAGATAGTCGAGCGTGTCCTTGAACTCGGTGAACAACAGCAGCCGCTGGTCAGAGTGCTCGAAGAAGCCCTCATTTTGAAGGACCTGCTTCAGCTCTGACAGCTTCGCCTCGACGCCCGCCTGCTCGACGCCGATGGCTTGCTGCGCCAGCTCTCGGAGCCGTTCAATCTCCTCGCGAACCTGGTCGGCGTTCCTGGCGATTGTGATGGCCTCCAGGCGACGTTCGAGCCGCTCGCGCTCCTCCTCCTCCATCTCCTCGAGTTCCTCGGGGTCGGGGATGTCTGGCGGTTGGTCGCCGATAAGGTCTTGGGCCTCAGTCAGGGCGCGCTCAAGGCGACCGGCGCGGTTTTCGAGCGACTTGCGCACGGCGCGGGTACTGGAAGCGAGGCGTCGCTGATACAGGGCCATGAGGAAGCCAACGGCCCGAGCCCGGGGGTCATCCTCCTGGGCGGCAGCACGGGCACTTTGCTGCTTCACGAAGCGGGTCACTTCGCGGTACAGCTCGAACTCGGCCCCCTCGATGTGGAATTCGACCGTATGTGGAATGCGCTTCGTAAAGATCGGGCGCGCCACCCATGTGCCGTCGGACTGGCGCGCCGGGAAGTACACCATCGCCTCCTTCGTGCGACGAAGGTAGAATGGCGCGTAGCGGCGTTCCATCGCCTGCCGGATTGACTTGACGTCGGCGTAAGCGTCCCGGTCCAAGAGCTGAAGGAAGAGGCTGAAGTTCTTGGGATCCCCTTTGTGGGGCGTCGCCGTGAGCATAAGAATGTGGTCGGCGGTGTCGCGAAGAAGCTCGCCGAGCCGATACCTCAGGCTCTTGTGGCTTTCGTCGGCGGCAGACATGTGATGCGCTTCATCCACGATCGCCAAGTCCCAATGCACCTGCCGCAGACTGGGGAGGATTTCGGTCCGCTTTGCGAGGTCGAGGGACGTGATGACACGCTTCTGCTCGATCCACTGGTTGACACCGAACTGGTCGCGAATGTCGCCGCCTTTGAGCACAATGAACTTCTCGTCGAACTTCTCGTTCAACTCCCGCTGCCACTGAAAGGCGAGATTCGCTGGCACGACGATTAGGATGCGCTCGGCCAGCCCACGAAGTTTCAGCTCGCGTACCAAGAGCCCCGCCATGATTGTTTTACCCGCGCCGGCGTCGTCTGCTAGAAGGAAACGAACCCTGGGTGCTTTGAGGAGGTAGTCGTAGACCGCCTCCAGTTGGTGGGGAAGAGGATCTACGCGGGAGATGGACAGGCCGAAGAAGGGGTCGAACTCGTACGCGATCCCCAGAGCGTATGCCTGGAGACCAAGGCGCAGCAGGCGTCCGTCGGCGTCAAACGTCTTGCCGCTGTCGACGATGGTGAGCGCTTCCAGCTCAGATGCTGTCAGGGTGACGCGCCGAAATCGCTCCGAACGCGTCCCAACGAGACCTAAAGTCCATGCGTCGGTGCCAGACGATACGACGGTCTCGACCCGCATGGGCTCGTCGAAAATAGGGCCTGTGACGATTTTGCCGTTGCTTATCAATGCGTCTTCGCGCGCCCGTGGACGACCTTGCCGGAGTCTAGAGTCCCAAGAGGAGCTTGAGCGCCGGGCCGATTATAGCACAAAAGCGTGGGAGTCAGGGGAAACTCGGAGCCAACCTCTGCCTATCACGCAGAGGGCTGAGACCGACCATTCAGGATCCAGCGGCCGTTGCTCTTCATCACGAACACGGGCGGCCGGCCGCACAAGGTTGCGACTGCAGGTTCGGGATCTCCCAGGCGTCTCCAAATCGTTCTTCGGCAGGAATAAGCTGGCCAGCTCAGGTTACGCAGGTTACACTAGGCTCGATGGTATCGAGTCAGTTCGATTTGATGTTCCAGATGGGTATGGCTTACCTCCGCGACATGCGCTGGGGCGACGCGGTTATTGCATTCGAGCTTTGCACGTCGCTCCAGTCGAAGTCGGGATCCGCCTGGGCCAATCTTGCAATCGCCTATTTCCGGCTCGGTGACCTAGATCGTGCTTTGAGCGCTGCTGAGACGGCGGTGGCTCAAGAGCCGAGCAACGGGGCCGCGTGGATCTTCCTTGCGGAGACACGGCGCAGCGCAGGGCAGCTCACGGCGGCCGTTGATGCTGCAAAGCGGGCTGTACGGCTCCAGCCTGACGAATCGCTGGCATATGGTCACTTGGCATTGGCGTACCGAGCGCTGGGAGAGCATGAGAAGGCGCTCGCAGCACTGCGGAAGGCGAAGAGATGGGCGAGAGGTTATGATCCGCTGCTTCACGTGCTTGCAGGAGATTCGCTCAAGGCTATTGGAGAACTCGACGCGGCCCTAAAAGAGTATCAGACCGTGATTGACAACAAGGGGAGGCCAGCCCCGGTCATTACTGGGGAACAACCGATTGTGAGCGCCTGGCGGGGCAAGGGAGTCGCCCACCTGGTGAAGGGGCTACGGGACCACGATTCAAGCGAATGTGAACGGGCGGTTCAGGCGTTCGAACAGACGATTCGGCTGAATGCTCGAGATGCAAAGGCGTGGGCTGGAATGGGCCATATGCTTCGGAAGCTTGGCCGATTCGAGAGTTCGCTCGATGCGATTGACCGTGCTATAGACCTGACAGACAAGGATGAGTACTTAGCCCTCCAGCGCGGCCTCACCTTGACAGAACTGGATCGAAACGATGAGGCAGTAGGGGAGCTAAGTCGCGTCGTCACGCAATCGAAGGACAAGAGTGCTCGGCGCGAGGCTTTGACCTACCGGCCGATTCCTCTGCTGAAGGAACACCGTTTGGACGAATGCCTGAAGGCCTGCGACGAAGCGATACAAGATGGGGCTGACAACGCTATTGTCCGGAACAGCAAAGGATGCGCTTTATTGCTCCTCGAACGCATGGATGATGCGAGAGAGGAGTTCGAGGTGGCAAGGAAGCACTCGCCAAGCGACCCTATTGTCTGGTCCAACGTGGGGAATCTGGCGAGGATGCGGGGAGACTATGCGGAGGCTGACCGCTGGTTAGATAGCGCTTTAGAGAGGGCGCCGAGAAACCCGGATATCTGGATCGCGAAGTTCTTGTCTCTACGGGATCAGGATCGACGCGAGGATGCACAAGCTCTCGTTGCTCGCGCGTCCTCGGAGCTTGCAAGCACGCCAACGGTGCTCCAGTCAGTACTTACTGGTGTGCAGGAGGCCAGTCTTGAGAAAAGTCTGGCCCTAGCCACGACTCGGATCGCCGAACTAGAGGAGGCGCTTACCGTCCAGCAGGTGGATGCCATACCGGTGAAGGCCTACGAACGGCGGCTAGAGACACTCGAAGTGCTGCTTGCCAAGGACGACGTGCGTGAAGAGGAGATTAAGCAATTCCTCAAGTCCGAAGTGAGCCGTTTCATTTTCGGGCTTGACGCCCTCCGCACATACACCGAGCATGAACTGGGCTCCGATTTCCAGGCGGATTTCATTCTGGAGCATCCGTCTCAGCGTTACGTCATGGTCGAGATCGAGAATCCCCGTCACCGCCTGTATACCACCAAAGGCAGGAGTGCGGCCCTGGTGCATGCCTGCCAGCAAGTGGAAGATTGGCAGCAATGGGTGGAGGAAAACAACGCCTATGCCCAAAAGGAGCTCCCGGGTTGCGTTTCTCCAGAAGGTCTCGTTATAATCGGCCGCACGTCCAGTCTCACCGATGACGACAAGAAGCGATTGGAGCGTTCGAACACCAACACGCGCGGGCGCCTGACGATCAGCACGTACGACGATCTTCTGGAGAAGGCCCATGCCGTACTTGCCAACCTGCGCGCAGCCCGGGGTGATGTAGTTGAAGCCTAGCCGGCCTTGGGGCTGCCAGACGCCATCCGCCCCGTCCGCTCACGCCATCCATCATTGTCGTGGGTTTGTACGACCCTCTGCCCGGAAAGCAGATGGTCGCCGCTTTGAGGCGAAAAAGGTTGGGCGTTTTGCCCAGCCTTCCTTAGTGTATATGTGGTCTGGAGCGGGAAACGGGACTCGAACCCGCGACCCTCTGCTTGGGAATCAGATGCACAGCCAACGCGGAGCGAGGCCATCGAACGCCTGGAGCGGGGGACGGGATTCGAACCCGCGACCCTCTGCTTGGGAATCAGATGCACAGCCAACGCGGAGCGAGGCCATCGAACGCCTGGAGCGGGGGACGGGATTCGAACCCGCGACGTCCTGCTTGGAAGGATTATGTCCGCTCCGTTGAATCTATTTCAAGCCCCAAGGGCCGTTTT
>Ga0315286_10001398_pt1 | contig 21815 bp, 17 predicted proteins | sample YL17G10_0_MG_FD_205038 | JGI IMG/M metagenome (GOLD analysis project Ga0315286, IMG submission 205038) | Sediment microbial communities from Yellowstone Lake, YNP, Wyoming, USA - YL17G10_0 | ecosystem: Environmental > Aquatic > Freshwater > Lake > Sediment | place: USA: Wyoming | collected...
GGTTGACTAGGAACAAAAACAGGCCTACTGCCGGCATTAAAAACAGGTTTTTCCAGTCGCCCAGCATATCCACCCCGAAATAGACATTGTAATGGATAATAATCGGCAAGTCAACCGGCTGGATGAAAATCTTAAGCGCCGCCCAATTGGCCAAATTCGCCGCGCCGATGAACACCAAAAGCCAGCGGACAATATGGCTTTGGAAATACTCCTGCGCAAGCCCCCACACCAAAATTTTCTTGAAAAAATTAGCTGGAACTGAATTATTTTTTGGTGTGGGGGTGAAAAAAGACCTGACTCTAGTTTTCAGGCTTTTACTTTTCACTTCAGTTAAAATATTTTTTGAGCTTTCCCCTATCATTGTTATTCACTTTGCGGTTTATCTAAAAGCGCTGGTTCGATGGTTTTTTCGCCTTCGGTGATTTTCACCACATCCTTGTCAATTTTGCCCAATTCTTTATAAGCGGAATTATAGTGGCTGACGGTCGTGCCCAGGCTCCCGCCGACTTTTTTCATAAAATCTTCAAAGCTCACGATGTGCTTGCCCAGTTTTTCCACATTAGCGCGGATTTCTTTGGCGCTTTCTTCAATTTGAAGAGCACGCAGTCCTTGCAGTACGGTTTGGAGATATGCCAAAAACGAAGTCGGCGAAACAATGATGACCTTTTTATCTTTAAAGGCGTATTCAATGAGATCCCGCGTGTTGATTTGCGCCGCCCCGACTTTATTCACCAGCAGATCATAATAGATGGCTTCCGAAGGAATAAACATAAAAGCGAAATCCATCGTCCCCTCGCTTGGTTTGATATATTTGGATGTTTCGTCAATTCTGTTTTTCAAATCCTGCTTGAACATTTTTTCCCAGCGCTCTCTTTCTTCCGCATCCTTGGCGTTTAATATTTTTTCGTAATTTTCCAGAGAAAACTTAGAATCGATCGGGATGATTTTTTTCTGCACAAAAACCACTGCGTCCACAATCACGCCGTCCTTGAACGCGTATTGCATCTGGTAGGAATTCGGCGGCAGGACATTTTTGAGCGTTTCTTCCAAAAAATATTCTCCCAGCACTCCCCGCTGTTTGGGATTTTTCAAAATGTCCTGCAAATTCTGCAGCTGCGCCGAAAAATTCACCACCTGCTTGTTGGTTTCTTCAAGTTTCGTAAGCCCCGCCACCACATCCGCGATTTGCCGTGCAGATTGGCCGGTAATGCCCTGCACTGTCTTGATAGTGTGATTAATCTGCTCCTGCGTCGCCCGGTGCGTTTCCGAAAGCTTGCCGTCAATAGTGCGGCGCAATTCGCGGTTTTGTTCCGCCAGCATAGCCAGCCGTTCCATCACCGCCGCTGTTTTTTCGCCGTTGCCCTCGCCCTCCATCTTTTTTTTCAAACCAAGAACCAGCCAGGCCAACGCCAGAGTTATCAAAACCAAAATGCCAATAAGCGCGTAAAGCATGCTATTTTCTATTAGCGATAAATTGTTTAAGGCCGGTGATTTTATTGATTATTTCCTCATGCGGGCCTTCCAAGAATTCCAGAATGAATTTGTCCAGCATATTCAGGCGATATTTAAATTCCTCCATTGTCATCAGGACAAAATCAACTTCTTTGCCGATTTCCGCTTCCAGGCTGTTCATCAGGTTTTTGAGTTTGGCGCGGCTCACGCCGTCCGCCACTAAAATCATATCCGCTTTGCTTTTTGGATAATTGATAAAAGCTCCGCTGATGACCGCCAGTTTCACATTGCCGATATTTTTTATTTTATCCATGCTCCCCGACTGCGGATAGATGTTGCTTTTGGCGATAAGATTTTTCAGCTCCGGATAAAAAATAAAATTCTGGTTGAGCGTAAAAGTCTTTTTTCCCTTTTTAGTGCGTCCCAGAACAAATTTTATTTTCCTTAAATTTTCCAATTCTCTTTTGGTCGCTTTTGGCTTGATCATATTTCTTTTGGCAATTTCCTTGAGGGTATATTCCAATTCCGGATTTTGCAAAAAAAAGCGCAACAACCTGGTTTTTTCTTTTGAGCCGAAAAGGCTGACTAATGTTTCAGACATGGTTTTAGGTCAGATTAATTATTAAGCGTTTTAGCCTCCTTTTTATTATTATAGCTCATATTATCAAACAAACAAATAGGCATCCGGGAGCACTTTTTTTATTCCCATTTTGTGCTAAAATATAGCAAGCCATGTTCAACTCAATAAACCTCGCGGATCCCCATATTCTGGGCTATATAAAAACCATCGGCTACCCGACGATGCTGGTTTTGATGATTGTCGAGGGACCGATCGCAACTATTCTCGCCGCTTTCGCCGCCAGCTTGGGTTTTTTTAATATTTATTTTGTCTTCATTTTGAGTATGCTGGGCGACGTAATCGGCGACATTATTCTCTACACCATCGGCTATACCGGAGGCGCACAAGCTCTCGCCAAAGCTGAAAAAATTCTCAAGATCAAACCGGAAACAGTAGCGAAGCTCGAAAAACTGTTTTTGCTCCACGGTAAAAAAACCATCTTCGCCGTAAAATCAACCACTGGCCTCTGTTGGATCACTTTCATCGCCGCCGGCGCCGTGCGCATGAAATTCCAGGAATTTCTTTTTGGTTCGATTTCGGGCGGAATTGTCTGGAGCAGTTTTTTGGTCATTATGGGCTACTTCTTCGGCTATGCTTTTGACAAAATAAACGATTATATAAAATACGCCGGTTTGATAATTTTCGCGGCCGCCGCTATTTTTTTCACAATACTTACCATTTATAAAAAATATCAGTCACGCCGGATTCTTAAAAACGGAAACTCTTCCTAATTATTCTTCCCGGCTGGCAATCCCCCAACACCCATAATGATTTGTGCGCAAATCTATGGGTGTGGGGGTAAATGTGCTATAATTCACACAATTATGGCTAAGAAAAAACTAGACAAAAAAACGTCCGTTCTGGAACCATATTTCGAGAACATTCTTGTTTGCAATAATAAAAAACTCAGGCCCTTTTTTGAAATTTTCGTCCACGAGCCGGATAACATCGTTCAGCAAAACTTGGGAACGCTTTTGGGTATTTTTGAAATTAATGATACTTCCGAAGATTCTTCCTACATCGTCAATTACCTGATTTCCGTAATCAAAAAAGAATATTCTGCGCGCCCCAAGCGCGGAGCGGTGGAAAGCTTTGAAGCGGTTCTGCGCAAAGCCAATCTCGCCCTTTCCAAATTGGCCGAGCATGGCAATATCAACTGGATTGGAAAAATCAACGCGCTGATTGCCGTTATTGAAAAAAATAATCTTTATCTTTCGCAGGCCGGAACCGCGACTGCCTACTTATTGCGCTCCAAAAGCTTCACAGACATCAGCGAAGGGCTGGCTTCGGAGGAGTCCGAACCGCATCCGCTCAAAACTTTCGTGAATATCTCCAGCGGACGGCTGGAGGATATGGACAAGCTGATTATCACCACTGACGCGATTTTTGGCGTTTTTTCTCCGGAAGAAATAAAGAAAAGCGCCCTGCGATTTACGGGAGAAAAATTTATCCAATTTTTAAAAACTGCGCTCGGCAATGAACTCGAAAAGGCCGCTGTGCTGGTCGTTGACCTGAAAGAAAAAGAAGAAGTTGATCAGCCAATCTATGCCGAAAAAGAGCCGGTAAATGCTTTCAGTTCGGCGGCTTTTTCCAAGTCCTCCAAAACCAATCAGCAGAGCCGGGATGAAACCAGAAATGCTCCGAGATTAGATGCTTCGCCTCAGCCTCAGCTTTCCAACGGAAAAACCGCGGATGTTGGAGAAAAAACCAATCATCTCTATATTAAAGAAGCGGAAAAGATTATGCCGGAACAAAAAAGATTTGCCGAATTTTTTTTCGTGGTCTCGGAACTGGCGGGCGCTTTCTGGAAAAAAATTACAAAATTATCCAAAGCTGTTTTCCGCTTTTTAGCCAGCTTAATCAAAAAAATACCTCGGCCACGCCCGCAGATTTCCACGCCAGCCCCAATGCCTGTTGCCGAAAAAATTGTCACCCCGGAAGCAGAAAGATTAAGTCTTAAAGATTTAAAAAGGTTTAACCCTGAAAAACTTAAAAATTCCGCCCTTTCCGCCGCGGCCAGTTTTAAAAAAATTGGTTTATTCCTGCTTCCCAGTTTCGCGCGTCTCAAAAAAATCAACGCCCGCCTGAATTATCAGCAGCGCCTGTATGTTATTTTGATAATTCTCTTTATTGTTTTTGTGCCGCTGATCGCCATGAGAATTCAAAAAAATATCCAGAGTAAAAATGTCCAGCCAGTAGCCGAAGTTCCAGCCGTGATACTGCCGCTCGCGCGGGATAAAAATGTCGCGCGCTTTGAGAATTTAAACGCGGTTTTGACCGGCGAAAATCTAAACGGAGTAATAAATTTAGGCGGTAAATTTTTCGGGCTTGCGGACGCGAAAATTATTAATCTGGAAAGCCAGGAAAAATTCGCCCTGCCGCCGGATTTTGGAAAAACAAAATTGGCCACCGGTATGGATGACCTGAATTTGATTTTTTTAATCAGCGCGGAAAACAAACTTTTGTCCTGGAGCCCCGTGTCTAAAAAATTTAATCCCGATGAAATTACTATTCCGGAAAATTCCAACCTGACCGCGATCGGAACTTATCTTACATATTTATATTTATTCGATTCAAAAAATTCCCAAATTTATCGCTACCCGCGCGCTGGCAGTGGTTTTGGAGCTGCCGCCAACTGGCTCAAAGACTCTGTCGATTTATCTAAAATTTCGAGCGTCGCTTTGAGCGACAACATCTTCGCGACCGACGGCGCGACCGTCACCAAACTTTTCAAAGGCAAAAAAGTAGATTTTAATTTGGAAACGACCGCCACACCAATCGCTCCGGCGAAAGTTTGGACTAAGCGCGACAGCCAAAGTTTATATATTCTGGACACCAAAAATTCACGGATTGTGAAACTTGATATCAACGGCAATATTGTGAAACAATATTACAACATCGAAATTGGAATGGCCAATGATTTTGCCATCGATGAAGCCAGTGGCATAATCTACTTCTCAACTCCAACTGACATTAAGTCTTTTGGGATAAATTAAAAACGGGTATTAGCAACTTATGCTAACACCCGCGTTTTGGATCCAGAAAGGAGGTAGGGTTCTTATTCTGTTCAATATCCGCTAAGCGGAGAGAAACAATTACCCTTTTAGTGAGATCGTGCGATCCCAAACCTTGCTTTTCTTTGATCCGACTACTTTTCTGATTCCTTTTTCTTTTTCAAGTCGAAGCCAAAGGCATAATCCACCAAATCATGACAGACAACCTTGATGGCTACCTGAAGTTCTTCTGTGGAAATGGATCTGAATTGTTCAGGCATATGCTGAAGTTTTTGTGGAATATTTCCCAATTCCCTTTTTAACTTATCGGGATTGAGCTCTAAATCCTGCTTACTTAACACGATCAACAATAAGGCATAGGCAATTTCATTGATTCTTTCTTTCGATAATTCCTTCAGACTTTCCATTGTGTCTCCTTTTTGAAAAAGATTTATAAAAGTACTTCCAACCCTTGGCCCTGTAACGGCCTTTTTCGCACGCCCCTCCTTAAATAGCGTGACTTTTATTTATACTCTTTTTCTGCTTATTTGTCAAGTACAAATTTTCTAAAATCCAAAAAACGCCTTAAACAAGCGTTTTTTCGGTATTTTAGAAAGCTTCGACTTTCTGAAAAAGGCTCTTATTCCACAAACGGCTTCATTTTTGTCCGTTCCATAATCTCCCGGTTTACGATATCCTTGTCCCGGCCATGTTTCAAGCGCGAGAGTTCTTTGAGCGCGTTGGCGACATTCTGGTCGCCTTTGGTCGGCGGATAAGTTTGCATATTAAAAGGCTTAGTAAGCACATTATTAATGAGAATCCGCGCGAAGCAATTATAATTATCGACATTGACTAAATCATTAGCGGTGAAAGTCGGCAGAAATTGTTTTTCCAGAAATTCGGCGTCTTCCGGGCCGACGCGGAAAGACACCATCGAACCGACATTGCCAAAAACGGCTTTGGAAATTTCCTCTTTGAGCTGGCCGATAAATTGATGGGCCAAGACTAAGCATAATCTATATTTTCTGGCTTCAGAAAGAATCTGCGCAATGGAATTGGTAGTTACATTTTGGAATTCATCCAAGTAAAGATAAAAATCTGTCCGCTCCTCTTCCGGAACATCCACCCGCGAAAGCGCGTTCATCAGAATTTTTCCTACTACTACCATGCCCAGAAGCCGGGCATTTATTTCCCCGATCCTGCCCTTGGACAAATTAATCAGCAGAATTTTTTTGTTGTCCATAATCTCGCGGAAATTGATGGTGCTTTTCTGCTGGGCGATAATCGGGCGCATCATATCATTGGAAATAAAAGCTGTGAGCTTGGAAGTAATATAGGGCACCATATTCGCCAGCGCCGCTTCCCCGCCGGCTTTTTCCGCCTCCTTGGTCCAAAAGTCCACCACCACCGGATTGTTGCAGCGGGAGAGTTTCAGTTTGCGAAATTCTTCATCCGCCAAAACTTTAGGAATTTCCATCAGCGTTGATCCCGATTCCGGATCTTCCATCACTAAAAGCATGGCATTGCGCATATACTGTTCGAACATCGGTCCGCCGGTAGTTTTCAGATCATACAACTGGTCAAAAATGCCGATCATTTCATTGATCACGAAAGTTTTCTGCTCGGGATGCGCCGGATCGTATTCCATCATATTGAGCCCGAACGGACGCTCGACATCGGCCGGATTAAAAATGAAAACATCTTCCGCCCTTTCTTTGGGAATGGAGGCTAAAATATCCTCAATCGCGTCCCCATGCGGATCAATGAAGCAAAAGCCTTTGCCCTCGCGCGCGTCCTGTTTCGCCATCTCCTGCAAAAAATTAGATTTACCGGCGCCGGTCTGGCCGATAGCATAAATATGCCTTCTGCGATCGCTGTCGGAAATTCTTATTTCTGTTTCAACTCCCCGGTATTTATTGAATCCCAGTTTTATTCCAACTTGGGGAATATTGAGCGGCGGCGGCGCTGAATTGGCTTTCAGCCATTTAATCTTCGGCGTTTCCGTGGCGGAAATCGGCAAGTGAAAAATGCTTGCGATTTCTTCCGTATTGAGAATCATGGCTTGCTCTTCAATGAAATTGCGGAAAATAAAATCATAAGCAATGTCTTTGTCCTTGACGCGGTTCTGAACCTGAAAACAGTTGGTGTCGGCATTTTCATATTGGGAAAAAGAATTTTCCAGCTGTGCCAAAATTTGCTGCGCTCTTTCTTCAGTTTTGGCTGACGCGATCAGGCGAATGTTTACCTTGAATCCGGTTTTGCTCGACTTTTGCTCTAAACCTTTTACCATTTCCTGCTCCTCCGGCGTGAGTTGCACCGTTTTGGAGCCCAGTGGATTATTTTCGTCTTTCTTTGTTTTCACGACCGTATCATAGAAAGTGCTGCCAATTTCCTTGCCGACTTTCGCCGCGTAAGAATTTGAATGCACATCTTTGAGCCTTTTGCCTTGCTGCATTTTGTGCGCGATTGACCGGCCTGAAGCGCGCCAGCCGGGCTTGGCCGGCTTCAAAACCAGCTGGATGGCCGCGCCTTCCTCAACTGTGTCCAATTTGCTCAGCGCGTTAGTAATGGCATTGAGCGGATCGATTTCCAAATTTTCATAAGTTTTGATGGGAAAAATATATTTTCTTTTGAGTTTCAGAATGGCAGCCTGCGTGAAACTGCCCGGGGCAAAAACATTGAAGTCTTTGGATTTTTCCAGCGACGCGTTGGGGAAAAAACTGTTAATTTGTTTTTCCACCGATTCCGTAAATTTTTTGGGGATAGCCACGAAAAAAATAATTTCTTCATCCTTGGAAGAATTGGCGATTTCGAAAGAAATATAGGGATTGTCATACATCAGGCGGTGCCAAATTCCGCCTCTTTCTTTGAGAGTCGAAAGCGAAGTCAGCAGCTGCTCCATCGCTCCGATTTCTTCCTTCCACATTTCCTGTTTTTCGTTTTCATTGCTTTGTTTAACAACTCTGGAAACGCGGATGATGTCCAGATCCATATTCAGCGAGCGGTTAATGTGCAGGCGGAAAAGCATAAAACTGCGCCAGACCAGCCAGACTCCAGAAAGCAACGAAACAGTAGCTGATATTATAATCAGAATAGTTAAAATTAAATTCAAATCCGCGTTAATCATTATAATTGTGAATTTTTATATTTATTTTAAGAAAATCATTGCTTACAAAACATCTATATTTCCCTAATCAAACCTTTCAGAACCAGCGCGTCGTGCAATTCATCCGCCATCAGCCGGTCATGAAATTCATCCATAGTGTAGTTGTCGTCCAGATGGCGCGCCACTTTGACCGCGTGAATCACGCCTTTTTGCGTAGCCAATTGAACCAGCCTTTCGATTTTGGCCTCCGCCCTTCTTTCCTCGCTTGTTTCTTTAGCATCGCTGGCAACCGAATCATCGGCTGGCGCCGTCGGAGTTTTTACTTTGGAAAGTATTTTGGAATAGGCCGCTTCTTTCTCAACTGCGCCTTCTTTTCTTTCCGGCGCCTTTTCACCAAACACTAAACTCTCCACTTTTTTCCCGGCTTCTTTTTTTTCCCCGCCCGCCGCCATTTTTTCCGCGTCTCCTAAAAACTTATTTTTTAAATTCAAATCCGCGTCCTCAATCGGCTCCAAATTCGATTTTAAATCGTCTGCCATATAGTTATAAAAAATTGGTTATTTACCTTTCTCTCTGGCTAGTTTCGACAATCTTTCAAGCCAGTTTTCCAGTGTTTCTAATCCCCCTGGACGCACATTCTCGCCTAATGTTTCCTGTAGTTTTCGTAAAATTAAATTCATTTCATTGTTTTTTCTCCAATTCATATCCCTGATAATTCGGTAAACATTCATGCCCCTTATGCCTTCCCATTTTTTGCCAAATATTGCCGCATTCTCTTTAATACATTCCATGAGATTTTCTAAAATAACCGCGCTATTCCTTTCATAATCATCGCCAGCTGAATCAGGCAAGCTTTCAGGCGCTGGCCCAATATTTTTCGGCGTGATTCGCTCATGATTATTGGAGATTCCTTCTTGTTGCGGCCCGAATTTGGCGCGAGCAATGTGCAGATTTTCCTCTTCATTGAGACTGAAACTTTCCATCAAATCCTTCATTTTTTCGCCTATCTTATCTTTTCCCGGATTCTGACTTTTAAGTTCGCCTATTTTTAAACTAAGCAATTCATTCCGTTTGTTTTTATATTCGGTATGTTTTAGATCAAGCGCCTCTTTATTGCCCAGATCACCTTTCACAAGCAAAAATTTCTTGATTTTATCCAAGGCATTTTTGGTTTCAAAATTCGCACTGACATATTTTTCCCTGGCCGATTTCAACTCCTTTTCTGCTTTCAAAATATCATTATTTTCCATGGCTTCTTCCAGCTTTCTTGTATTTTCAGCCTCTGGTTTTTGATTTTTTCTCACACCAAAATAGTCTTCGATCTTTTTTTCCTTGCCACGAGTGGTAGTTCCGACTTCCAAGGTGGCTTGTTTATGTCCTTCTGCCATACAAAAACTTCAAGAAATTATATTCTGTTTTAATTATACCACAAATCGCACTATTTTAATACCCGTGCGGGGTGTGGATAACTATTGATTTTACAACTTTTGTGATATAATAAAGCAAACCAATATAAACATCTTGGTCAAATAAATATGACAAACAAAAAATTTTGGATTTGGTTTATTGTTTTTATGATTGTCGCGCTGGGATTCATCCTGCGCTTTGATAATATCAATAGCGCCCCGCCCGGGGTTTATCCAGATGAAGCAGTCAACGGCGAAGACGCACTACGCGCCATTTCCACTGGCCATTTCGAGTGGTTTTATCCGGCCAATCAGGGCAGAGAAGGCCTGTTCATAAACATTCAGGCTTTGTCTCTCGTGCTTTTCGGCGTAAATGTTTTGGCTTTAAAATTGCCCTCCATCCTGTTTGGAACGCTGACTATTCTCGGAGTTTTTCTTTTGGCAAGAGAGCTTTTCAGCACCCGCGTCGGGCTTTTCAGCGCCTTTCTGGTTTCAGTCGGCTATTGGGCCATTAACTTCAGCCGCATCGGTTTTCGCGCCATTATGCTCCCCTTCATTCTGGTTTTCTCTTTCTACTTCCTTTGGAAAGGCTTGCGCACTAAAAAATGGACGGATTTTGCCATCGGCGGCTTTATTTTTGGCGCAGGTCTTCACACTTACATCGCCTTTCGCATTGCGCCCGCCATTTTGGTTGTCGCCTTGGTTTCTTTTTTAATTTCACGCCCTAATTTTATCCGGGAATATTGGAAGAAAATTTTAGTTTTCATTTTTTTCACCGCCATAGCCGCCGCGCCGATGCTGTATACCCTTTTTGTGGCCCATCCGGAATACATGGAATCCCGTTCAGCTTCAATTTCCATTCTTTCACCAGCGGTAAATAAAGGCCATCTGGTTTCAACGTTTTTGCGAAGCTTCGGCTTGAGCCTGGCTAAATATAATTTTTGGGGCGACCAAAACTGGCGCCACAATTATCCGCCCTACCCGCTTTTGGATTTCCTCACCGGCATTGCTTTTCTCTTTGGTTTTTTTTATTCTTTTATCCTCCTTTTCCACTTGCTATATCTGCGAATTTTCCAAAAAATCCGCGACCCCAAGCTGGACATCTATGTTTTCCTTTTAGCCTGGTTTTTCATTATGCTCGCGCCGGAATTTTTGACCGCCGAAGGCAACCCGCACGCCCTGCGTTCCATCGGCACCCTGCCCGTAGTTTTCATTTTTGCCGCCTTGGCCTTTGACTATATCCTCAAATTCGCTTCCAGCCGCAGCGTTTTTTACCAGAAAATCGTAATTGGCTTCGTGGCTATTGCCTTCATTTTCATTGGCATATTCAATCCGGTTAAATATTTTTACTTTTGGGCCAATAAACCGGAGACTGCCAGCGCTTTCCAGAAAAACCTGATGGAAGCCACTGCCTATCTAAAACTCTTGCCCGCGGCAGAAAAAAAATTCGTTATTGCTGAAAATATGCAGCGTATTCCTATTGAAGTTTTCACTACCGGACTTCCTAATATTTTTTTCCTTTATCCTGGACAAATCGACCAAATAAACCCAAAAAATAATTTTGCTATCATTCTAATTGATCGCAATGATGAGTTGGTTGCCAGTTTACAAAAAAGATTCCCCCAGCTGGAATTGCAAGAATTTAAGGATTCGGTCAATTCAACTTTTTATGTCTTAAAATAATTTAAAACAATATGTCTGCTTTTCTGGAAAAAAACTATAGACTGATTGTCGCTTTTGCTTTGGGTTTTATGTTTATCGTTTCGGTTTTGAACGCTAAAAATGACAGCGCTATTTTTGACGAGACTGCCCATATCGGCGCGGCTTATTCCTATGTTACCCAGCACGAGATTCGCCTCAACCCCGAGCATCCGCCGCTCATTAAAGACCTCGCCGGCCTGCCGCTTTTGCTTTTAAACTTAAACTTCGACACTAACCAGCCCTTCTGGACAGGAACTCTGCCGGGAAAATGGGATGAAGGCCAATGGGCGGCCGGACGATATTTGCTCTATCAAGCCGGCAACAATCCGGACAAGATTATCTTTTGGGCGCGCTTTCCGATAATTCTGCTCTCGCTTCTTTTGGGATTTTTTATTTTCAAATGGGGGCGCGAAATCGCCGGCATCCAAGCCGGAATATTGGCTTTGCTTTTTTACGTTTTTGATCCCAATATCCTCGGCCACAATCATTTTGTCACCACTGACCTGGGCATCGCGGCTTTTATGATTTTTTCTTTTTACTTTTATCTCAAGTTTATAAAATATCCAGCTTGGAAGAATGTCCTGCTTGCCGGAATTTTTCTTGGGCTCCTGCAACTGGCTAAATTTTCTTTTATTACGGCCTTCCCCATTTTCGCCGTGATTACTATTCTCTATCCCCTGGTTATTAAAAAAGCAACAGACGAAAAAAATTTACCCCCTCGCCAAAAGTTTGCTTTTTGGTGTGGGGGTGCTTTAATTTTTAGACTTAAAAAACTGGGAGAATATGCCGGCAAGGGCGCCGTTGTTTTTTTCGCGTCGCTTGTAGTTGTCTGGATTGTCTACGCGGCCAATACTTTCAATATGAAACAAGATACCGTCTCGCGCGTAATTGAAGCCAATTTCCCCGCGGCCAGCGCGCAAAGTACGAAAGATATTTATTTCAATAAATTTCTCCATCAATTGAACGCTAGCCCGCTCACCCGCCCCCTCACAGAATACGGCATCGGCATCGGCTATGTTTTTCGCCGCGTAGCCGGCGGCAATGGCGCCTATTTTATGGGCCAGGTTTCCAGCACGGCTTTCCGGGCCTACTTTCCGACTGTTTTTATGATCAAAGAGCCGGTTCCTCTGCTCTTCCTGATGTTTGGCGCGCTGTTTTTCGCTTTGTTTAAATTCGGACGCACTTTTGCCAAGTCTTTCCCGAATTTTTTCCAAAATACCAGGCGTAATATTTCCCATTATCTGCGCGCGCACATCACTGAGTTTTCCATGGTTTCCTTTGTTGTTCTATACGGATATCTAAGCATCACCGGAAATCTGAATATCGGTTTTCGCCATCTTTTTCCCGTTCTCCCTTTTCTCTATATTCTCACTGCCAAAAATATCAGCGAGTTTCTGAAAAACAGAAAAACTTCGCGCGGCAAATTATTTTTTACTTCAGCCGCGTTTCTTCTGGCCGCTTATCTGATCATAGAAACCATGGCAGTTTTTCCCAATTATATGTCCTACTTCAATGAATCGGTGGGCGGCCCGAAAAACGGCTACCGCTATGTCACCGATTCCAATGCTGACTGGGGACAGGATTTGAAACGGCTGCGCTCGTTCTTGGACAACCATCCGGACATCGGAACTATTCGCGTGGATTATTTCGGCGGCGGAGATATTAAAACCTATATTGGCGATAAATATCTGATGTGGTGGGATTCCAAGCGTCCGATTGAAACCGGCTGGTATGCCATTTCCGCTAATTTTCTGATGGGCAGTTTGTATGACAAAACTAAGCCGGACAAGGAAAGCTATCGCTGGCTGAAAAATAAAAAGCCTGACTTTCAGGCAGGCGCTTCAATTCTGATTTATCACATAACGCCGGAAGAAGCTGCTGCGGCTAACGGCAGCTAATTCTTTTTTTCTTCCGGAGCAGGCTGATCCGCGGCCTGTTTTTCGCTGTTGCGGAATTTATAGTATACCTTGTTATCCGTGCGCAGATCAATATATTCGAGCTCGCTCCGCTGTCCCTTATCTATCTTGTTTTCCAAAACTATTTTAAGCATGCCGATTTCTTTGTCGAGCGGAATGCTTTTGTCAAAATAAATTTGCCAGCCTTCCTTGGTTTTAGCGCGGATGTCGCCGGAGGCGATTTGCGGCGTGCGCAGTTCCCGCTCCATACCAATTTCTAATTCGCTTTCCATTTTTTCTCCGATGCCCAACAGATAGTTTATATAATTCTGGTCAAAAACAACTTCGCCCAATGCAAAATATTTATTCCCGTCATCATAGAGAACTGGCAAATTATTTTCACCGAGTCCATTTTTTTCGAAGTCAGCTGCGATGAAAGCCACGCCATTGCTGTCCGCCACGGCGCAACTCCCGGCGCTGCAAAGAATCAGGCTGAACTTTCTTTCTCCAATCCGGACATCCAAGGTGTCTGGAAATTTCTTTTCAATCTCCACTTTTTCGGCGTATTTATATTTTTCCAGGATGTTTTTTTCAATGGCTGTTTTACTGGCCAGCAAAATATTATTGCGCGGAATAAGATTCAAAAAATTTCCTGTTATTTCATTTTCGACAATTTTGCGGATTTCGGCCGGATCCAGATTTTCCGTCCCACTGACTTCGATTTTAGTTACCGCTAAAAATTGGGAAAAAAATATGGAATAAATGATCGCGCCCAAAAAAACCAGGGTGATCAGCCCATAAAAAAACTTTCCTGCTCCGGAACACGCGGTTTTTTTGGAACTTCTGAAATATATCCGGCCCTGGCCGCCCAAAGACCGCGCGCCCGCGGCATCCAAATATTTTGATCTTCTTGCCATTTTTGTCTTGAGCGAAGCGAGAAGCTACAAAAATGAGCATCCCGTACTAATTCGCTATTTAAATTTTTTGTTTTATTTTGACTTAGCCGCAGGCGAATTCGCAATAAAATTCTTCCATTATTATCTGATTTTATTGGAATTAGTATGGGATCCAACCATTAAAAATGCAAAAATAAGTTTTCTAAAATAAGCCGCGTATTTGAGTTGGTTTCTTTCACAAGCTCCAGACTTTTTCCGATATTTTCAATAATCCCGAAACATTTTTGCTGGCTTTGCCCTAGAGCGCTTTTGCCCAACAAATTTTCCCGTAAAATTACGATCCATAAATTCATTTTTTGGATCGCCTCCCGCGTATCTTTTCCCAAAGCTTCAGCTATGGCAAATTTTTCCGCCAAATTATTATTCAGAAGAATTTTCAGTTCCGCTGAAGCGTTTTCCCTAAAATCAATTTCATTTTTGTTTTTTATTAGGCTTACCATCAATCCAGGGCGACCCAGCGACCAGAAAATCAAAGCTTCTCTGCTTTTTTCGCCCGCTGGAATATTTTCTTCCAAAACTTCCCTGGAAACCGGGCCGAATTTGATCCGCTGGCAGCGCGATTTAAGCGTCGCGAGCAATTTTTTATTATCTTTTGAAATCAAGATTAGAACTATTTTGTCATTTGGCTCTTCAAGTGCTTTGAGCAGCGCGTTTTGCGCGGCTTTATTCAGGCGGTCGGCATCGTCAATAATAGCTACTTTATACTTCCCAGCGGCAGCCATCAGGCCCAATTTGTGAGACAAATCGCGGATTTGTTCGATTTTAATATCCGATTTTTTAACAATGCCTTTCTTTTCATTAATTTCCGGTTTGATGATTATTAAATCCGGATTAGTCTGTGCATTTCCGCCGGCGAGTCTCCCCGCAAAATCCAGCGCCACGGTGAATTTACCCAGATGCTCCGGACCGGAAAAAAGATAAGCCTGAGCGATTGTCCCGCGTATAATGCTTTTATTTAGTAAGTCCAGTATTTTTTTGTGGCCAATAATCATAGTGAATGTAAAATTTAAAAATCAAAAGGTAAAATTACAATTAAAAATTAAAAAATAATTTTTCATTTTACACTGTCATTTTTCATTTTGAGATTTGCATTTTGAATTAATAAATTCCTTAAACTCGCTAATAAAATCTTCCTTACTAAACTTCGCAGCTTGAGATTTGATAAAATCTTTATCATATCCCTTTTGATTTTCCACCAGTCTTCTCACTCCATCGGCAATCACTTCCGGCGTGGCTTCTTCAAAAAACTCGCCGGTTTTGCCTTCAGCCATCACTTCCATTGCTCCGCCTTTGCGAATAGCCGCTGCCGGCAAACCGTGAGACATTGCTTCCACTAAAGTTATACCGAAATCATCAACGCTTGCGAAAACAAATCCGCGCGCGTTTCTGTAATATTCAGCAATTTTTTCGTCCGGTTGCCAGCCTAAAATTTTAACATTTTTGCCGGCGATTTTCCGCAAATATTTTTTCTGGCTCCCCTCGCCGATTACCACCAATGGCAATTCCAATTTATTGAAAGCTTCCACGATTTTATCAATGTTTTTGTAAGGCGACAATCTGGAAACAACAAGAAAATAATTGTCCCCCTCTCCCCTAGGGAGAGGGGCTGGGAGTGAGAGAACGGGCGGATAGATAACAGTGCTTTCCCTCCCGTAATATTTTCTGATCCTTTCCTGCGTGTATTTTGAATTAGCAATAATATAATCCGGCCGGTCAGCCGCTACCTTATCCCAAACCCGGATATAATTTAAAAGCATCCGGGAAAAAAAGTTCACGATAAAACATTTTTTCTGTCCGCGTAGATACTCACTGTTGGCGTCCCACACAAAACGCATCGGGCTGTGCAGATAGGAAATATGAATGGTGTTGAGCCGCGTGACTATCCCCTTGCTCCAGGCGCCCGAGCTGGAAATCACCAGATCAAAATCACGAAGATCCCAGACTTCCGGCGCGGTTGGCATCAGCGGCAGAAGATATTTATATCTTTTGCGCAAAAAGAACGGAAATTTTTGGAGAAATGAAGTGCAAATCTCTCGATTCTGAAACTTCCCGCGCATTTTTTCTTTGTCGTATAGAAGAGTATAAATCGGCGCCTCCGGATACATCTCACACAGCACCTCCAAAACCCTCTCCGCCCCGCCATATTGGACCAGAAAATCGTGAACGATCGCCACTTTTAAATCTTTATTCTGTGTCATTTTATAATATTTTAACAATTTCCTCAGCGCATTTTTCCCAGCTGAATCGCTTTACATTTTCATAGCCTTTTTTTATTATATCATCTCGCAAGGTTTTGTCAGAAATTAGCTTATAAGCCGCGTCGGCAATTTGTTCGGCATTATTTGGGTCAACCAAAATAGCAGAATATTCCGGTATCCTAGAGCCGAGCTCTTGGAATTCCAAGAGCTCGGCTCTAGGAGAAACCACTTCCGAAATAGAGGAATTATTTGAACAAACCACCGGCACACCGACGCTCTGGGCTTCCAAAATTGGAATCCCAAAACCTTCATAAAATGTCGGAAACAAAAACACATCCGCGTTTTTGAAAAGTTCCCATTTTTCCTCGTCACTCACATAGCCGGATAAAATTATATCTTTTCTAAAATTAGAATCCTCTATAGAAGCCTCTATTTTTTCTTTGCCATAACCAAATGATCCAGCCAGCACCAATTTATGCGGCAATTTATATTGTTCTTTCAATATTTCAAAGGCCTTGATGATTCCGACAATATTTTTACGTTCCTCTAATCTTCCAATAAACAATAGGTATTTATTATTTTCACTTTGAACTTTGAACTTTGAACTTTGAACTTGGTTATCGTATCCTTCATAGATCACTTCAATCTTATCTGCTGGAACTTTATACAGCTTCATTAAGTCTTGTTTAGTATTCTCCGAAACTGCAATGACCGTCTTCGCCCACTGGCAGGAATTTCTGATCGACCAGCGCATATACAAGCGATCCCAAAAAGAATAAGCTTCGGGACAAAATTCGTATTCCAGCCCGTGAATTGTTACGATTGTATTTTTGGGATGAATTATCGGCACAGTGTGTGCCGGAACAAAGAGAGTGTCCACGGGATGAAATAATATTTCAAGCGACAATCCGATCTGCGTCCACAAAAAAGGCAACTTGATAATTTTAATTTTTACATTGTCATTTTGATTTTTGATATTTACATTTTGATTTTTTCTAACATACAAAACCACCTGATGTTCTTGCAGTTTATCCATCAGGTGCTTAATAACTTGATAAGAATATTCTTCCACTCCCGTGCGCTGTTTTAAAAAAGCACGCGAAGCATCAATGCCGATCAGCATATTATTTCGATAACATTATCGTCCGTTTATACACATCCAAATTATCCAGCGCAATTCCGATGCCTTTCACTACGCAATAAAGCGGATCATCCGCCACATAACACGGCACTTCAATAGTTTTGGTAATCAGCTGGTCGATGTGGCGCAAAAGCGCCCCCCCGCCTGAAAGCACCATGCCTTTGTCCATCACATCCGCGGCCAGCTCCGGCGGCGTATCCTGCAAAACTTTTTTAATGGCATTGATAATTTCGCGGAGTTCATCCTGCATCGCCTCCGTAATTTCATTGGAAGAAATTTTCACGGTTTTAGGCAGCCCGCCGGTAAGATCTCGCCCGCGCACTTCCATATATTCTTCCTTGACCTGCGCTATAGCCGAGCCGATTTTAATTTTGATTTCCTCGGCCGTCCTTTCTCCGATCGCCAGGCCGTGTTTTCTCTTGATGTAATCCGAAATCGCCTGGTCCAGTTTGTTCCCGCCCACGCGCGCGCTATGCGCCGCCACAATTCCACCGAGAGAGATGATTGCTACTTCAGAAGTTCCGCCGCCGATGTCTATAATCATATTCCCCGCCGGAGAATTGATCGGGATACCGGCGCCAATGGCCGCCAACACCGGCTCCTTGACTACATAAGCCGCCTTGGCGCCAGCTCGCACTGCCGCGTCAATCACCGCCCTTCTTTCCGTGGAAGTCACTCCTGCCGGAATGGAAATCATAATTTCCGGACGGATCAAGCGGATTTTACCGCTGACTTTATTGATGAAATATTTAAGCATGGCTTCGGTAATCCGGTAATCGGCAATGACGCCGTCCTTCATCGGCCGGCTGGCCACAATCGTGTCCGGCGTGCGCCCCAGCATTTCCTTAGCGTCGTTTCCCACCGCCAAAACTTTGTTATCCAAAATAGAAATCGCCACCACTGACGGCTCGTTTACCACCACTCCGCGGCCAGGAATAAACACCAGCGTATTGGCCGTTCCCAGATCGATTCCGATTTTCCGCACAAACATCGGCATAAAATTATTTCTTAATTCTTTTTATCTCCGCCCCCAGCTTTTGCAACCGCTCCTCGATTTTTTCATAGCCGCGGTCAACTTGATAAATGTCTTTGATGATTGTTTTGCCGTTCGCTAAGAGCGCGGCGATTATGAGCGATGCTCCGGCGCGCAGATCAAAACTTTGGATGACTCTGCCTTTTAACTTCACTGGCCCTTCAATCATGACCCGATGCGCGTCCAGCACCTTTGCCTTGGCTCCCATTTTCACGAGCTCGCGAACATAATTAAATCTGCCTTCATAGAGAGAATCGTGAATAAGCGTCCGGCCATCGGCTTGCGTAGCCAAAATTCCAAACGGCGCCTGTACATCGGATGGCACTCCCGGATAAGTGCGCGTGTCAACTTTTGCGACTGCTTTCAACTTTTTAGCCGGAATAACTTCAACATAATTTTTGCCTATTTTAAAATCCGCTCCGAAACTCTTAAGTTTTTCCAAAACTAAATCCAAATCTTCTTCTCTGGAATTTATTACTTTTATCGGACTTCCGGTCGCCGCGCCCAAAATCAAAAATGTCGCCGCTTCATTGGCATCCGGGATTATAACATGGCTTGCGCCGCGAAGATTTTTTGCGCCAATTATTTCTAGAGTATGAGTGCCCAGCCCTTTGATTTTAGCGCCCATTGAAACTAAAAATTTTCCGAGATCTTCGACATGCGGTTCGCAGGCGGCAATTTTAATAATCGTTTTTCCCGGCAGGCCAGCGGCCAGCATCATCGCGTTCTCCGTGGCTGTTACCGACATTTCTCCCAAAACTACTTTTCCCGCTTTTTTATTTTTTGCGTCAATAATATATTTTTTTCCGTCCTGTTTGATCTTAACTCCCAATTTTTCCAGCGCTTTAAAATGCGTACCCACCGGCCGCTTCCCAATCACGCATCCACCGGGATGATAAAGTTTAAATTCATTGAATCTCGCGCTGAGTGGTCCCAAAAGCAAAATCGATGACCGCAATAGTTTGACTTTTTCAACATCAATTTTTTCCGGCTGGATATTTTCCGAGCGCACTAAGATTTTTCTTTCTCCCAGCCATTTGACCTCCGCACCCAGGCTTTCCAAAATTTCGAGCATCCTGAAAACATCCTCAATCAGAGGAATGTTGGAGATGACGCATTTTTCCCGAGTGAGCAAAGTCGCGGCTAAAATTGGCGTGGTGGCATTTTTCGACCCCCTCACATCTATCTCCCCCTTAAGCTTTTTTCCGCCTTGAATCTCAAAATATTGCATAATACCAGTATATTTCAAATCGCGGAAAAACTCAAGACAGGAGGCGTTGTTAATCGCTCAGCTTTTGTTCATAATTATCCGCCCAGTATAAAACTTTTTTGGCATAATCCTCGCATTTCGTTTTCCAGTAGGGAGAAGAAGGTCCGCCGCAATAATATATTTTAGCCGCGTTTTTTTCTCCGCTCCTCTTGGTTGCCCCGGCATTCGCCAGTTTTATCGCCATACCCACGACACCGTCTGTTATACTCCAGGGATTTGGCGGATTGTGGCCGGTCATTGAAGAAATTCTGGACTTGTATCCATTCCAGGTGGATGGCATAAATTGAGCCACTCCCATAGCCCCGCCGTATCCGTAGCCCGGCCAACAGGACAATTTTTTTTCATTGACTCCATAGTCCAATTCTTTCATCACTGCCAAAAAAGCGGTTTTGTCCGCGCTCTTCATATGCTTGCCCACCGGATTGCTGCCCTTGCTATAATAGCAGCCGCCGGTAAATCTTCCCAGATCGGTTTCAACCACCAATTCGCCCAGAATAAAATCTTTGCGCACTCCAGTGGCTTTGCCCGCGATTTTAGCGGCATCCACGATATCTTTGGCTGAAACACTGGTACCCAACAAAGAGGACAATTCTCCGCGCACCTTATCAATCTTTGCGTTCAACTCAGAAAGTGTGGCTTGCGCTTCCTGAATATTATCTGCAATTTGTGATTGTTGAGCTTGTTGCGACTTAAGGGCTTGCTGGCGATCTTGCTGCTGACTGGCCAAGGCAGTTTTGGCTTTTTCAGTTTCGGTTTTTGCGTCATTGATAACCTGCAGCGCGTCCATTATTTTTTCTTTTATGCTGACCGTGCTGTCAAAATTTGCGAGCATATCACTTAAATTTCCTTGAAACAAGGTGAGTTTTACCAGCGGATCATTTTCCTGATTGGCATAATATAATTGCCGGATATATTCCGCCAGCATGGCTTTATTTAATTTGGCCCTGTCTTCCAGATTTTTTAATTCTTCTTCCAGTCTGGCTATTTCATCTTTAATCTGCTTGATCAGCGCCTGCGTGGTCTTGATCTGCGCCTGATTTTTATACAATTTAGATTGTTCGGCAGCCAATTCAGCCTCAGCATCTTTCTGTTTTTTTAACAAGCTATCAAGGTGATCTTGAATTTCTGCTGCCGTATCGGCTTTAGCTTGAAAATTGCCATAGCTAAAAAAGTTCGCGCCGGCAAAAAGCACAATCAAAAAGACCAGCAACGCTTTTCTTTTAATATTTTTCATACCCGGTAGTAGAAATTCGACAAATTAAAAACTCGCTGCACGGCAGCAGTCGAATTTTCACTACCGGGCATAGCCATATTATACCACATCTTCTAAAAAAACTGATAATAAAACAAAAAATCCTTTTTGCAAAGGATTTTTTGAAGGAAGGTTATTCTTTTTTCTCCTCCGGCCGGGCAGGTTTATCCGCCTTGGAGGACTTTTCTTCTCCTTCGACGACTGGCTCTTCCTTCACTACGCCCTCGACTTTCGTCACGTCTTCCACCACTTTTTCTTCGAGTTCGCTAAGTTCTTCTTCGGAGCGCGGCGGAGTGACCAATGCCACCACTGTTTCCGGATCATCCTTGACTTCAACGCCCTTGGCGATTTTCAGGTCTTTCACATAAATGTGATCATCGAAAGTTTTTATGGCCGCAATATCCACCTCAATGCTGGAAGGCAAGTCGGCCGGCAAGCAGGAAATTTCAATATTATCAAGACTCTTCACCAAAACTCCTCCCATTTCCTTAACCGCCGGCGATTCACCGACAAAAACCAATTCGACTTCGGTTTCAATTTTTTCGTCCATCTTCACCTGATAAAAATCAACGTGGGAAATATTCCCGCTCACCGGGCTTTGCTGCATTTCGTGGATAAGGACATTGTATCCGTTTTTTCCGCCGATATTCAGGCTGATAATAACGCTCTCGCCGGATTTTTTGATCAAGCGTCCAAATTCCAAAGCATCCACCCACAGGCTTTGCGGCTCGGCGCCTTTGCCATAAGTAACCGCCGGAATAAGCCCGGATTTTCTTCCTTTGTTAACTTTTTT
>Ga0315286_10001399_pt1 | contig 21808 bp, 23 predicted proteins | sample YL17G10_0_MG_FD_205038 | JGI IMG/M metagenome (GOLD analysis project Ga0315286, IMG submission 205038) | Sediment microbial communities from Yellowstone Lake, YNP, Wyoming, USA - YL17G10_0 | ecosystem: Environmental > Aquatic > Freshwater > Lake > Sediment | place: USA: Wyoming | collected...
CCCGCTGATACTGCCTCCTTCTTGGGAGTGTCGGGGAGAAGCTGCCGCGTCATCGTGCCCGACGACCGCCGTGACGAGGCGGCGGCGCTCCTGTTAGAGAGGACCGGCGGCGAGGCCCAGATCGAGCCCTAGGGGGCTTTGATCACATCCCCCGCGGACAGGGATAGCCTGGGAGAACTGCTGTGGAGTGGGTAGTTCTGGAAACGGCGCCCGATCAGGTGGCCGCCGAGATGTGGGTGGAGCTTCTCCGCGACAACGGCGTGCCGGCCTTCGTCAGGGTTCCTGACGCAACTGCCGGCTATGGCGTCCAATCCACGAGGGATTGCGGGGTAATGGTGCCGGACACCCATATCGAGATAGCGGCAAACATCCTCAAGTCCATACTCGACGACAAGCCGCCTAAGCGTCGCAAGTAGGGTTCCTATCGCCGGTGGTCGCTGACCCCCTCGATCCGCAGGAGAGTCTCCTTCAGCGCCAACCCGCCGCCAAAGCCGCAGAGACTGCCGTCGCTCGCCACCACGCGGTGACAGGGGACGACAATCGCTATCGGGTTCGCGCCCACTGCCTGCCCGACCGCCCGCGCTGCGCGAGGCCTGCCGATCCGCTCTGCCACCCATTTATAGCTGCGCGTCTCGCCCCGCGGTATGTCCAGCAGTGTCCGCCACACCTGCCGCTGGAAGGCCGTGCCCTGGTCCAGGTCCAACTTTCCTGAGAATGACTCGACCTCCCGCAGGGCGTAGCGGCGCAGTTGATGAGGCCAGTCGCCCGCATCTGCCGCGGCGGCTGGTTCGCTGTCACCGCTCCGTCGTAGTTCCTCTTCTGCCGCCTGGGCACTCGCCTGGGGCAGGGTCGCCGTGTGAAGCCCCTTCTCAGTAAAGCCCAGCCCTATCCAGCCCAGCTTAGTGTTGCATACACACGACTTCATGATCGTTACCTCCGGCGAAGAATCCGCCTGACCAGGCGGGGACGGATCTCACTCCAGAGCGATTCTAGCCGACCTCTGTCTTGCTCCGTCAATGGCTTTCGCCCAAATTGCGTCCGCTCATAACTCCTGGCCAGGAAAGATAGCTCTGGTACGTCCGGAAGATCATTCTGGAGGTCATGGACGTACTCCCGCGGCGTCTGCGTCGGCTCCGGCCCTATTCCGGCCCAGGAAGCGAGCCGCACCGTATTCTCCCAGACCTGGACGGGGTAGGCGAGTCCGGCCGTTCTCCCGTTCCAGGCGCGGCGCAGCCCTACCGTCAGTGCCGCGAACAAGGCCGCCGCTGCCGCCGCCAGGAGCGCCAGCATGACCTGTCCCCCGACTCCGCCTCCCTCAGAGGATTGCGGCGGCGTTCCCTGAGCTGGCGCCGGCTCCCCCGTTGCGCCCCGCGAGAGGTCTTCGAGGCCGAGCAGGTCCTGCAAAGATGGCCCCTCGCCGGACGGTGACGTGGATCCCGCGCTTGTCCGCGTAATGGGGGGCTGAGTAGGTGCCGGGCTGAACTCGACCCATCCTAGGTTAGGGAAGTAGACCTCCGGCCAGGCGAAGGCGTCGCTGCCGCTTATCTTATAGATGTCGTTGGTGGTATCCTCGGTCTTCGGCTCCAAGACGAAACCCACCGCCAGCCGCGAGGGGATGCCCAGCGTGCGCAGCATAACCACCATCGCCGAGGCGTGATAGAGGGCGTGCCCCTCCTTCTTCTCGAACAGAAAGTACTCCACGGCGTCCCGTCCTGATGGTGGTATCGGGGCCTCGATTTCGTAGGGGTAGCTTCTCAGGTAGTACTCGATTGAGATCGCCTTGTCGTAGGGGCGGCTGTCGAAGCGGGTCAACTCTTGAGCCAGCTCGCTGATGGCGGAAGGTAGCTTCTTGGGCAGTTGCAAGTAGCGCTCTGTCACCCAGGATGGGTAGTCGCTGCCGGCGTTGCGCAACACGTCCGGCGGGGCGATGGAAGCCAGCCCCACGGCGGTATACTGATCGCCCTCCTTGAGCGAGTCCTCCGGCCGCAGCGAGGTGACGTCCGACGGATCGGCGCCCATCTCCGCTTCTGTCGCCGGCGCATCGACGGCCAGCGGTTGCCCCATCGTCAGGAACACCGGCAGGTCCCCGGCTACCGTTACCTTCACGGTCACCGCCTGTTGGTACTGCTCCGGCGCCAGCTCCAGGGCGTGGGTGACCTCGTCTGCGCGTTCTGATAGTGGTTGCCGGCTCCGGTCGCCCATCTTCCAGCCGCTTGACGTGTAGACATCGTAGACGAGGCCGCGCAGGAATCCCGGCTCCGGCGCCTCCACTGACAGCTCTCCAGCCTCTCCCTTGCCGACATAGCCCCGGAATGGCAGGAACTGGTCGAAGTTGCGCGCTGATAGCCCCTTCTTCCCTTCGATGGCAGCGAAGACCCGGCTCAGCTCGGCCACCTTATCGGCGACCGGCTGCGCCCACGGCTGCCAGATCGACTCGAAGGCCGACGTTTGTCTGGCCTGGGGGATGAGCCAGGCCGCGCCCAAGAAGAGGAGTGACGCGCACAAGGTCTGAAACAAAGATGAGAAATGCAGTGATTGTGGGTAGAGAGTGCTCGTCCGCCGCCATTCCTCCATCCGTCCCTGAAAATGCACTCGCATGATCAGAAGGATGCCTCCCAGGAGGAAGATCAAGAACGATGAATTGAACTGCCCGGGCAGATAGCTGATGTTGATGAGCAACACCAGTCCGCCCGGCACCAACCCCAGCCAGGGGTTACGCCAGCGGAATATGCTCCAGGAAGAGAGGTAGGCGGTGAGCCAGGTGAGCACCAGCACCATGATGATGAACGGCAGGTTGTCGCTGTTGATGCCGCCGCCCAGCAGGGCATCCTTCCAGGTGTCCATCCGCTGCACCATCTCGCCTGCCCTCTCCTTGAACCCGCCGCTGGGTATCAGCGCCAGCACCTGCCACAGCATGCCGGCGCATCCCAGAAGAAGGGCGATGGGGTGCGTGAAGACTTCGCGCAAGCCGAGGCGGCCCAGAAAGAACCCCAACAGCAGGCCGAGCAGCGCTATCGGGTAGAGCGAGGGCATGTCCTCGACCCAATGGGCGCTGTTGATGGAGCCGACAACGCTGAAGAAGACCATCAGGACGATGGCAAAGGTCAGCCAGTCCTCCCAGGAAAAGAGCCAGTGCCTCAGCCAGCGCAGAAAGCGGAGTATCCTGCCGGGACGTGTCGTCTCCAAAGGCGTGAACAGCGCTTCGAACTCCGCCTCGTTCACTGCTGTGTCCTCTCCTTGAGACTGCCGATGCCCAGCCGTGGATCGAAGCCGGCGCTCAGAGCAGTCGTGAGGTCATCGCCGCGCTTCACCACGAAGGTATGGATGTCGGCTGCTGCCAGCGCCCCGAACGCCAACAGAGAATCGTCCGGCGCCCCGAACGTGCTCGCTTCCAGAAGGATTGTCGCCAGTCTGGTCCCTTGTTCCCCTGCTACCTGCAGGCTTGTGACCCAGTCCTCGGCGGTCGAGGGTGTGATCGTCAGCACGGTGGTCTGCCGACCGAATCGCCGACCTTCCTTGTAGATGAGTTCCGCGAGGCGGACATCGCCCACCGCTCGCGCCAGCGCCAGCGTCTCCAAGATGCGTATGTACTGCTGGATCCCCCGCTCCGGCTCCACGACTGTAAGCGTGTCGCCGAAGGTGATTAGCCCCAGCAAGCGGTTGGCGCGGAAGAAATGGCGGGCCACGGAAGCGGCGATGGTTATCGCATATTCCTCAGTGCTTTGCTCCCCCTCACCGGCGTGGACATTCTTCTCCATATCCAGCACTAGCCAAACGTTGCTCGATGGGTCCATCTCGAAGAGCTTCACCATGAGCTCGTTGGTGCGGGCGGTGCTCGGCCAGTGGATCCGGTTATAGCTGTCGCCGAATTCGTACTCCCGGATACCCATGGCGTTGGGTGTGATGTAGTGCGTCGGCTTTCGCAGCCGCCCTTCCCCCGCAAGCTGAGCCGCCGGGACGGCGAAGCCCGACAGATCGATGGCGCGGGGGTAAACTAGGACGTTCTGAGCAGGGCCGAACCGCTTCGTGAAGCGGAAGAGCCCAAACGGGTCACCGCCGGTAACGGTCAGCGGCCCGCGTGCGTACAGGCCGCGTCGCCGGCAGGTGGTCGTCACTTTCCAGGTCCGCGACCCCTTCGGCGCCAGGTGGACGACGCGGCGGGCGGCATGGCCGGGCAGATCCGATGGGTCGTCTACCTCCAGCCAGAGCTTGGTGAAGATGCTCCCGTTGCGGACGTACAGTCGCTCCTCCATCACCTGGCCCTGCTCCAGCCGGTCGACCCGTCGTTCTGCCTTCGCTTCTATTCCCCAGAGGCTGAGCCGCCCCCAAAGGTAACTGAGGGGAACGGCTACGAGGATGACGTAGGCCAGCCGCGACGGGAGCCAGAACCCCGTGGAGAGGGCGACTAACATACAGGCGCAGAAGACCACCACAAGGACGGTCAGTGAGCGGTAGCGGCGGAGGAAGAAGCTGTAGGCGGTGCGAAGAGGCTTCATGGCTGGAGCAGCCGTGGTTTCAGTGCTAACGGGCGAAGTCGCTGCGGGCGCGCGCCCCCGGCACCGGCACGCGGCTCATGCAGGCGGTGACAACGTCGGCGGGGGTCACACTCTTTATCCGCGCCGTTGGACTAATGATGATGCGATGCCCCAGCGCCGGATAGGCCAGTTCCTTCACGTCGTCGGGTAGAACGTAGTCGCGCCCGTCGAGGAGGGCCCGCGCCTGAGCGGTGTGAAATAGCGCCAGAGACCCCCTCGGCGATGCCCCCAGATAGACCGACTCGTGCTTGCGGGTGCTGCTCACCAGGGCCACGATGTATTGCTTGACCAGGTCGTCGACGTAGACCTCTCTCACCGCCGCCTGCACGCCGGTAATCTCCTCCGCGTTCGTGATCTGCTCCAGGGCGCCGATCGGGTGTGCCCGCTGCTGCTCTTCCATGATGGTGATTTCATCGGTGTGAGCGGGATAGCCGAGATGGACGCGAAGGAGGAAGCGGTCGAGCTGCGCCTCCGGCAGAGGGAAGGTGCCCTCGTACTCCACCGGATTCTGGGTCGCCATCACCAGGAACGGTTGCGGTAGAGGGCGCGTGACGCCGTCCACCGTCACTTGCCGCTCCTCCATCGCCTCCAACAGCGCCGACTGCGTCTTGGGGGTAGCGCGGTTGATCTCGTCGGCGAGCACGACCTGCGACAGGATAGGGCCGGGCCGGAACTCGAAATCGCCTGTCTTCTGGTTGTAGATGGAGACGCCGGTGACGTCGCTGGGCAGAATGTCCGGCGTGAACTGGATGCGCTTGAAGGTGCAGCCGGTGGAACGGGCGAGGCTGCGGGCGAGCATCGTCTTGCCCACGCCGGGCACGTCTTCGATGAGCACGTGGCCCTGGCAGAGGAGGGCGATGACCACCAGTCGCACCTCTTCCCGCTTGCCAACGATCACCTTCTCGACGTTGGCGATGATGCTGTCGGCGATCTGCTTGGGGTCATCCATTGCAGGTTTTCCCTGACTTCGGCGCCTCTCAATTATAGCAGCTTCTCCTGCTGACCGGCGTGACGCGACAAAGGCCCGCGGCTCAGGGGGCGCTGTTCTATCTACTGCGCTGTGAAGGTCAGCGTCTTCTCGTTGACCTGGACCGTGTACTCAGTACCCGCCTCGAAGTCGCTGCCCAAATCGATTATCTCCTCGTGCTGACCGTAGACTTGAGTGCAAACGACGTTCGGGTCACTGGGGACGCGGTTCAGGACGCGAATGTTGATCTTCGTTCCGTCCCGGCTTAGCTCATGGCTGTCGTACTCGTGGCACCCGTTGGGAAGGCCGGAGACGACGCGGAGCGCGTATTGGGGAGGGAACGACTCCCGGATCTGCAGCTCCAGGTCATCGATCGGCGCTGCAACGAGTGTGTAGTCTTGGGGGTTGTTGTCCTCCTCATCGCCGCCGCTGCCACACCCGACAGCCAGAGCCGACGTGAGAGCGCCGACAACCAGCAGTAGCCCCAGCCTGAGGATCGTTCTCATTCTGCGCTGCCTCCTGCTCCTTCGTATTATTGACGCTGCGACGCTTCCCCTTGTTCCATCCTTAGACCAGTATCTCGGAGAGCGGGCCGGCTGGCAAGAGGAGAGCGCCGCCGCAGGTACCCCTTGGCCCGCCCGTTTGCGACTTACGTCAATTCCTGTTAGATTTGTCTTTCCTGTTCTTCTGGAAAGCCGAGGCACGATGCAAGGCGTCAGACCCGATATCGACTACAAGATCGAGCAGTTCCCGCTCCTGGACGAGCGCCAGACATGCTTCTACCTTCACCGCACCGAAGACGCGATGATCGAGGCTGTGGGGCGCATCGGCGGCCCCGGCGCTCGATATGCCCGCCTGCTCGATGTCGGCTGCGGCCTCGGCCTCCAGGCAGCGAAGACCTGGCGGCGGGGTTGGGAGGCGCACGCCATGGATGCCTCCGAATCGATGCTCCGCCTGGGTCAGTATCAGTCGCACACAGTCCACAAGCACATTCCGGTCATCCGGGGCATCGCCGAGTCGCTGCCCTACCGCGACTGCACCTTCGACCTCGTGATGTGCCAAGGGGCCATGGACCACTTCGCCGACGCCGACAAGTTCTTCGCCGAGGCCACGCGTGTGTTGAAGCCGGGTGGCCGCCTCGTCATCGCTCTCGCCAACTATGAGAGTTTCTCCTGCCGCATCGGCCACACCTTCCACAAGTTAGTGGAGCGGATAGGGATCAATACCCCCGCCAACTTCCGCTTCTGGGAGATTCCTGACGACCACACCTTCAGGGGCAGCTACCGCTTCCTGAAGAAGCTCGGGCGCGGGCGATTAAGGCTGGTCAAGATGCACGGCGCCTCCATGTTCCTCTTCCTGCCACCCTGGCGTGGCCTGTTGGAGGTGCTGTCTTTCGGCGCGTCACGCGCCACCTTCCGGGTCGTCGACCGCATAGCCTACCGCCTGCCTGTCGCCGCGGATGTCATCATCGCCGTCTGGCGCAAGGACGAGTCGGCTAGCCGGAGAGGGAACTGGCGAAGCGCTCTGGCTGAGTGGAAGAGACGAAGTAGCGCCGTACCTTCCTACCTTGCTCGACCGTGATCTCGACGCCCCCGGAAATGCCCGGCATGCTGTAAGCCCGCCGTCCTCCCGTCGAAAAGCGGATACCCCAGCCCCCGTAGGGCAGCCAGTTGTACCGCCTCACCTCGCAGGACTGGATCGACGCCAGCGGCAGCGATTTCCGGAACCTGCCAAAGCCAAACTCCACCCTCTCGTCCGTCACCGTGATCCTGAGCCGCCGGAAGCTATACGCTACGACCATGAGGGCTAGCAGCAGAACCGCCATCGCCGGATAGTAGGTCGCGTACCATGCCCAGCCTTGGGTGTCGTCCAGCAGCGGGCCGATGATCCCCACGATAATGCCGCCGATCCCGACGATCAGAATCGCCCACAACCATGCCGGCATGGGGACGTCCTCCTGGTACCTGTATGAGCGCATCTCGCTCACCACGCCGCTCCTCCTCAGTAGCGATGGTACAGCCTGTCCCGGCGGTGTCAATACCACACCCACGGCCGGACGCCCCGCCTCCTGCCCTGTGATATCATAAGAGACGTAGACGCTATTCAAAAGGACGGCGCCATGGAACGGGAACGCTTCGAGGAATTAGTGGGGCAGGCGCTCAACGCCCTTCCCGAGGGATTCCAGGAAAAGCTGTCCAACGTTGACGTAGAGGTAGAGGACTACCCCAGTTCCGACGACCTGCGCGCCGCGAAGGCCAGAACGGGCCAGACCCTCCTCGGCCTTTATCGTGGCGTCCCGCTCACCCGCCGTGGCCTCGGCTACAACATGGTGCCGCCCGATCGTATCATCATCTTCCAGAGCCCTATCGAGCGCACCTGTCGCAGCGATGAAGAGATCGTGGAGCGGGTGGGCCACGTCGTCCGCCATGAGATCGCCCATCACTTCGGCATCGACGACGACGCGCTGCGCCGGATGGGGGCCTACTAACGATGAATGACCAGCGCGACGACGACAGCGACGAACTCGACGGCGGCGACGGCGACGGCATTTGGGAGCTCGACCCCAACGACCCTAGCCATCCCGACTTCGATCTGTCAGAAGCAGCCGGTTACACCGACTATGACCAGAGGCGGCGTCTGTTTACCCTGCCCCGCTGGCTCCTCCTGCTCGTGACCGTCATCGTCATAGTCGCCCTGCTCTGGCCGTTCTGGTGGCGCATCCTCACCTGACCGTCGTCAACGAGGCCCTTAATCCCCTACACCACCTTTTGCTTCCATGTGCCAGCGTTGAAGCGCAGCCATACCAGCGCCCCCCGCGTGCTCTGCTCGGCGACGGCGCCAACCCAAGCGCCCGGCGCTCCCCAGCCAACAAAGTGCACGAATAGGAAGGCCACCGGTATGCGCACCGTCCAGGCGGTGACGGTGAGCACCCCAAGCACATAGCGCACATCGCCGGCGCCGCGGAGTGCCCCCGAAAGGGCGGTTCCTGTGCCCATGAGGGGGAAAGCCAAGGCGAAGACGCGGAGGCAGTTGGTGCCGATATCGACCACTTCGTCGTCATCGACAAAGACGCCGACTATCCACGGCGCGAACAAGGCCAACCCCGCCCCCAGTGTCACCATAGTGATCACCGCCCACTTCTGAATCTCCCTGCCCGTGCGCTCCGCTAGGTCGGGAAGGCCGGCACCCATGCACTGACCGACAATGGCGGTTCCGGCGGTGCCCAGCGCGAAACCGGGCACCTGCGCGATCTCTAGGGCCCTCATTGAGATCGTGTGGGCGGCGGTGGCGGCCGTCCCCAAGCCGGTGATCATGCGCGAGTAGATGAGGAAGGCGAGCATGAACTGCAGTTCCTCTAGACCGACGGGGATGCCGATGTTTAGCAGCCTCCGGGTCTCCTGGCGGCCGAAACTCAGAGCCTGCAGAGGGTTGAAATGGATCGGCTCATTGCCTTTGATGAGCACACCCACCGCTAGCACTCCCCCGACGAGCCCGGCGCTTGCCACTCCGGCCCCCGCTGCTATGACTCCCAACTTCGGTAGGCCGGCCACACCGCTGATAAGCAAGAAGGCGACGACCGCGTTCACGAGGTTGGAGATGACCAGTATGAGCATCGGTGTCTTGGTGTTCCCCACGCCTCGCAGGCAGCCGTTTCCCGCATACATGAGCGCCAGGAAGGGCAGCCCCAGGCAACTCACCTGGATGTAGTCGACCCCCGGGCCGAGCACATCCTCACCTGCCGCCATTACCTGCATCAGGGGGTGCGCCGTCGGCAGCAGTAAGACCGACACTGCTAGGCCCCACAGAAGAGCGAATACCAGGGCTGCCCGGACCGAGCGCTGAAGATCATCAAGGGATCGGGCACCGGTGTCGCGGGCGACAACAACGGTTGCCCCGATATTGACCGCCCACGCCCCTGACATCGGCAGCCAGAAAATGAGCCCGGCGATGCCGACAGCGGCAACGCCGTCAGAGCCCACGAACCTGCCGACCAGCACGGCGTCGATGATGCCGATCACAGTCATCGATATTCGCTCGGCGACAAGGGGCATCGCCAGGCGAAAGATGGTACGGTTCAGGTGCTCCTCCCGCAGGTCGATGCCGCCCGGCGGTGGTGCTTCGAGGTATCCTTCTTCAGTGGCCACGGGCTGGAAACCGCCTCCTGGTCGGTTCGTTTCCCCGATTGTAACGGTTATGGAGCCGATGCAGAAATCGGCGTTTGACAACTATCGAACGGCGGCGCGATAATCCGTCCAGGATCGCTTATCTGTCTACGGCATCGCTGGCAAAGGTCGCCCCACATTCCTGACCAAGAGCGGGTATAGAATTCTCTTCCGGAGGTAGAGGGAGATGGAAGTTCTAGCTGCCGGGAAAGGCGAGTTCAAGCCTCCCAACCCTAATGAGATGCGCGAATGGGTGCGCGACCATAAGCAACGCAAACTCGTCAACAAAGTGATGACGGCGCAGGAGGCGGTTACCCGCTTCGTCAGCGATGGCGACTACATGGCCTACGATATGAATATCGCGGCCCGCGGCCCCGTGTCCCTGTTCCGCGAGATCATCCGCCAGCGCAAGAAGGATCTGTGGATAGCCGCCAAGTTCAGTTGGGCGGACCCGACCCTGCTGGTGGCGGGCGGCTGCGTGAGCAAGATAGATGTGGGCTGGATGGAAACAGGCCCAATCATAAACCAGGCCCTCAAGGATGGAAAGATCAAGATGATCGAGTGGTCGAACGGTGCCCTCACCTATCGGATGCTGGCCGGCGCCCTCGGCGTCCCTTTCTTGCCAATGCGCTACCTCGGCGGTAGCGATTCCTTCAACCAGTCCGGCGCCAAGCTTGTCAAAGACCCGTACACGGGAGAGCCGATCGTCCTTGTGCCCGCGCTAAACCCGGACGTTGGCCTGTTGCATGTTCACCAATGCGACGTTTACGGGAATGCGCGCGTCTTCGGGGCGGGCGTGGCGCCGAAGGAGATCGCCCAGGCTTCCAAGAAGCTGATAATCTCGACCGAGGAGATCATCTCCACCGATGAGATCAGGCGTAACCCACAGCGCACGACGATACCCTACTACTTCGTCGACGCCGTGGTCGTAGCGCCCTTCGGCGCCTACCCTGGGAGTTGCCCCGGTCGCTATGTAGCCGACGCGGAACACGTCTTCGAGTTCGCCGTCGCTCAAATCCAGGGGACGATGGACCAGTATTTGGAGAAGTTTGTCTTCAGCGTCGCCAATGATCAGGAGATGCTGGAGAAGCACGTCGGCGCAACCAAACTTCTGCGTCTCATACAGGAAGAGACCGTTCGGGAGGGTTACAATGCCTGAGCTGACATTCACCGACATGGAAGTAAACATCTGCACGGTGTGCAACGCTATGCAGGAAGACAACCTCTACTTCGTGCAGATGGCAGGCGCCCCCTTGTTTGCTGTTCTTCTGGCGAAGCGCACCCATGCCCCAGGGATCGGATTTCTCGTCGAAGAGGGGGCTATCGCGCCGTTCCCCAGCTTCCCGCTGCACCAGATGATGCTATCCCCCAGCCGGTCCCACTACCGTTCGCTCTGTTGGACGGGCATGAACGCCGTCGATTCTCACGCCACCTTGGGTTACACTGACTACGGCGTCCTCCAGGCGGTGCAGGTCGATAAGTACGGCAACTTCAACTCCACCTTCCTTGGCGACAACTATGACAAGCCGGAGCGCCGATTCGGTGGTCCCGGCGGGGCCAATGAGATAGCGTCCTGTTGCTGGAAAACGATCATCATGACCAAACTCCAGAAGAGGAAGTTCGTCGAGAGGGTCGATTTCATCTCGTCGCCGGGCTACCTTGACGGCTCGCCCAACGCTCGCGAGAAAGCGGGCCTGCCTCCCAATACGGGTCCCTATTTGATCTGCACCGAGCGCGCCCTGTTTGGGTTCGATGAGAAGACACATCACATGCGTCTCGACGCCATCGCTCCCTGGACGACAGTCGACGAGGTGCTCAGCCGCATGGACTTCGTGCCTCTCATCGCTGACGATCTGAAAACGATGACGCCGCCTACCGAGGAACAACTCACGATCCTCCGCGCCGAGATCGATCCCGATGGGTTGACCCTTGCTCGTGGCGAATGGCTACAGGTTACGATCTAGGCTCGTACAGTCGCTGGTGCTGCGTCTACCGCTGACAAACGGTAGCACGTCCCACATCGCCTTCCGGTAGCGACGAAACGGCTGCCCGATTCCTCATCGACACCCCTGTCGCCCTCGTTGACGTTATCGAAGTATGAGTGCTAGGATTGTGCAGAAATTCGCAATCGCCCCCGTCAGCGGTGGTGCGTTGGGAGAGTCTGATGCACTCCAACATCCCGGAAGTCGTTATCGATAGGTTGCCTCGCTATGCCCGCGCCCTGGCTCTACTGGAGGGCCGGGGACAGCAGGTCGTCAGCTCTCAGGAGCTAGGTTCGGAGCTGGGGGTGACACCGGCCCAGATCCGAAAGGACCTGAGCTACTTCGGCCGCTTCGGCAAGCAGGGCCGGGGCTACAACGTGCGGCGTCTAGCCGGCGAACTCAAGTCGATCCTGGGGTTGGATCGAGAGTGGATGATGGCGCTGGTTGGAGTGGGCAACCTCGGACGGGCCATCCTCAGCTATCGCGGCTTCGCCCCCGAGGGGTTTCGCATCGTATGCGCCTTCGACTGCGATCCCCAAACAATCGGTGCAAGCTTCGGCGATGTGTGTGTCGAGGATGTCGAGAAGCTTCGTCTGACCCTCCGTGACCGGCCGGTGGATATCGGCATCGTCGCTGTACCGGCGGCCGTTGCCCAAGAAGTCGTTGATGCCCTTGTGGAATCCGGGATCAACGCGATCCTGAATTACGCCCCAATCTCTCCTCATGTGCCCGCCGACGTGCGCCTGCGCGACATCGAGCCTGTCCTGGCGCTCCAGGGCATGATGTACTACTTGAAAGAAGCGGGCGGTTCAGCTAAGACAACGTCCTAGAGGCTGGCGACGAGCGATTCTTCCTCGGTGGGAAGGCTCCGCTTGATCACGTCGAGGTGTTCCAGGGCGATCCCCGCTCCAATGGCCGTGCAGTTCAAGGGGTTCTCTGCGATGTGGCAGGGCACGCCGGTCTCCTGGGTCAGGAGCACGTCGATATTGCGCAGAAGGGCTCCGCCTCCTGTAAGAACGATACCGCGGTCGATCACGTCCGATGCCAGCTCGGGCGGCGTGCGCTCCAGCACCGATCGCACCGCCTGGACTACGCTGGCGAGACAGTCCTGTAATGCCTGGCTGATCTCGTGGGACGTGATGATGGTTGTCTTAGGGAGGCCGCTGATCTGGTCGCGGCCACGGACCTCCATGGTAAGCTCTTCCTCCGGTGGGAACGCGCTGCCGATGCCAATCTTCACGTCCTCCGCCGTCCGGTCACCGATGATGAGGTTGTGACGACGCTTGACATAAGCAGCAATCGCATCGTCCATCCGGTCGCCGGCAATCCGGACCGACTCGCTAACCACGATGCCGTACATGGAGATGACCGCTGCCTCGGCCCGGCCGCCGCCGATGTCAACTACCATGTTGCCGCTTGCCGAGGCGACGGGCACGCCGGCACCGATCGCTGCTGCCAGTGGCTCCGGCACGAGGTGAGCAGGGCGTCGTGCGCCCGCCTGCTCCGCGGCATCCCGTACCGCCCGCTGCTCGACGCTGGTAACTCCCGCCGGTATGCACACCATAACCTCAGGCTTGATGAGGTTGAACCGCCCCATCGCCCGGCTGATGAAATGGCGCAGCATCGCCTCGGTGATCAGGTAGTCGGCGATCACGCCGTCGCGCATCGGCCGGATTACGGAGATGCTGGTCGGCGTTCGTCCGAGCATCATGCGGGCGTCGTTACCGACTGCTACGACGGTGTTGTCGCGGTTCGCCAGCGCCACCACCGAGGGTTCATTGACAACGATCCCTTTGCCCTTGAGGTAGACGAGCACGTTGGCCGTGCCCAGGTCGATACCCAATCTCTTCGTCAGCATGATCTTCTCCAAGCCTAGGTTACTGTCGCAGGAAGTCAGCGCCGGCGGGCTTAGACCCGCTCTACAACGGCGCCCAACGATCGCAATTTCTGGTCGAGGGCCTCATAGCCCCTGTCGAGGTGGTATATGTCGCCGATCTGGCTCTGGCCTTGGGCGGCCAGCGCCGCCAGCACGAGGGAAGCGCCCGCCCGCAGGTCGACGGCGCGGACGTTGGCACCGATCAAGGGCGTAGGGCCGGTGATAATAGCAGTGGTGCCGGAGTTGGTCATCTCGGCGCCCAGTTTTCGCAGCTCGCCGACGTAGAGCAAGCGGTTGTCGAAGACCCGCTCGTATATCGAGCTGACGCCGCGCGCTTGCGTAAGGAGAGCGGCGAGAGGGGCCTGCAAATCGGTGGCGAGGCCCGGATAAGGCACCGCCTGAGCGTTGATCGCCGTCAGCGCCCCCTTGCAGAGCACCCGCAGGTTACCGTTCGATTCCTCAATCTGCACCCCGGCCTCGCGTAGCTTCCAAACCAGGGCGTCGAGCTGTCTCGGTACCCCCTCCTGTATCTCCACCTCACCTTGCGTGATAGCGGCGGCGATAGCGAGGGTGCCGGCCTCGATGCGGTCGGGAATGAGGCGGAATGTGATGCCACGTAACTCGCTGACGCCGTCGATCTCTAACGTCTGCGTGCCGGCGCCGGCGATGCGCGCCCCCATCTCGTTCAGCATCTGGGCGAGGCAGGCGATCTCCGGCTCCGAGGCAACGTTCACCAGGGTCGTGTGCCCCTCCGCCATCGTTGCCGCCAGCATCAGGTTCTGAGTGCCGATGACGCTCGGATAGTCGAGGAATATGCGGCTGCCTCGCAGCCCTTTCGCCCGCGCGACGTACTTCTCCCCCTCCCGGCTGACGTCAGCGCCCAGCATCCGGAAGCCGGTAAGGTGGACATCCAGCGGCCGCAGGCCGATGATATCGCCGCCGGGCGGGCAGCAGGCCGCCTCGCCGAAACGGGCGAGGAGCGGCCCCATCACCAGGAAGCTGCCCCGCAGGTGCGTCGCCAGATCGCTGGGAGCGGCCAGGGTGTGGATCTTGGATGCGTTGATATGGAGAGAGGAAGGCGACGTGTAATCGACTGCGGCGCCTAGGGATCGCAGGATCTCCACCATGAAGCGCACGTCGCCGATGGCGGGCACGTTCTCCAGGTAACAGTCCTCCGGGGTGAGGAGGGTGGCTGCCATGGCATGGATCGTCGCGTTCTTGTTGCCGCTCGTCCTCACCTGGCCTTCCAGCCGGTGCCCCCCTTCGATAACGAAGCTATCTCCAGCCACAGTCGCTCCTATCCAGACGTTTGCTCATAAACTACCATCATAGAGACAGGACTTCAAGCCGATTGCTCTATTGACCCGCTGCTGGGAGCGTACCCCAGCGGTGGCCCTGTCGGAGTTGCCGGCTTGGGCTGTGTCATGGAGGGGAAGCTGCCTTGCCCGGACTGCAGGTAGGCGCAATGGGTCGGAGGCCCTTGATTGGGGGTTTGTCCAGTGATGAGGTCAGGGTCAGAGGCCGGTGGGTCCCTGGCCGCGCTTGCGCCGGCGCTCCGCTACCTTCAGGCGAACGAGGGAGCGACGGAGTTCAGCCTCGACACGGGCGAGGTCGACAGTGCCCTCACGGGCAGTGAGCAGTTGTGCGGCGCGGCGGCGTGCCTCCTCCGCGCGGGCGGTGTCGATCTCTTCCGCCCTCTCAGCGGCCTCGGCAAGGATGACCACTTTGTCGTCCCGCACTTCCAGGAAGCCGCCGGTGACCACCATGTTCGTCTCCTCGTTCCCCTTCCGGATGCGGAGCTCGCCGGGTGCAAGAGAGGTTATCAAGGGGGCATGGGAGGGGAGAATGCCCAGCTCGCCCGCAGTCCCCGGTGCCACGACGACGTCGATATCCACGTCCGAGTAAACGACCCGCTCGGCGGTGATTACATCTACGCTAAGTTTCGCCATCCCCATTTCCCCTATTCGCGGGCCTCGGCTGCCAGCTTCTCCGCCGCTTCTTGGGCATCCTCGATCGTGCCCACCATCCAGAATGCCTGCTCCGGCAGGTCGTCGTGCTTGCCGTCCAGGATCTCCCGGAAGCCGCGCACCGTCTCCCGCACCGGTACATAGCGGCCGGCGCGGCCTGTGAAGGGCTCGGCGACGAACATCGGCTGGGAGAGGAAGCGCTGGATCTTGCGCGCCCTCCGTACCGCCAGCTTGTCCTCCTCCGACAGTTCCTCCATACCGAGAATAGCGATGATGTCCTGGAGGTCCTTGTAGCGCTGGAGCACCTGCTGCACACCTCTCGCCACCTGGTAGTGCTCCTCCCCCACGACGTTGGGGTCGAGGATACGCGAGAATGAGGTCAGCGGGTCCACGGCCGGGTAGAGTCCCTGGTCTGCGATCGAGCGCTCCAGGGCGATAACGGCGTCGAGGTGGCCGAACGTCGTGGCGACGCCGGGGTCAGTGTAGTCGTCAGCGGGGACGTAGATCGCCTGGAACGAGGTGATCGACCCCTTGTGCGTCGACGTGATCCGCTCCTCCAAGTCACCGATCTCGGTAGACAATGTCGGCTGGTAACCTACTGCCGAGGGCATGCGCCCCAGGAGAGCCGACACCTCCATGCCCGCCAGGGTGTAGCGGTAGATGTTGTCGATGAAGAGGAGGACATCTTGCCCCTCTTCGTCGCGGAAGTACTCCGCCATCGTGAGGCCGGTGAACCCGACCCGGAGGCGCACGCCGGGCGGCTCGTTCATCTGGCCGAAGACCATCACGAGCTTGTCGATGACCCCGGCCGCCTTCATCTCGTTCCAGAGGTCGTTCCCTTCACGGGAGCGCTCTCCCACGCCGGCGAAGACGGAGGTGCCGCCGTGCTCAGTGGCGATGTTGCGGATGAGCTCCAGAATGACGAGCGTCTTGCCCACTCCCGCGCCGCCGTAGGCCCCGATCTTGCCCCCCTTGGTGAAGGGCGTGATGAGGTCGATAACCTTCATCCCCGTCTCCAGTATCTGGGTCGTGGTGGACTGCTCCTCGAAGGTGGGGGACATCCGGTGGATAGGGCGGCGCTCCTTAGCGTCGACTTCCCCCATCCTATCGATCGGCTCACCCACGATGTTGAACAGACGGCCAAGTGTGGAAGGGCCCACGGGAACGGCGATGGACTGTCCCGTGTCCACCGCTACGGCGCCGCGTCCCAGGCCGTCGGTGGAGCCCATAGCCAGGCAGCGCACCCAGTTGTTGCCCAGGTGCTGCTCGACTTCGGCTACCACCTTGCCCTCGCCCATCTCGATCTCTACGGCATTGTAGATGGCGGGAAGCTCCTCCGGTGGGAACTCCACGTCCACAACAGTGCCGATTATCTGCACAACTTTCCCCTTAGCCATGGCAACCTCCGTCTTATTCGGTGGATCTGAGAGCCTCGGCGCCGCCGGCTATGTCGAGCAGCTCCTTGGTAATCGAGTCCTGACGTACCTTGTTGTAGGTGAGAGTGAGGTCTTGCACCATATCATTGGCGGCCTCAGTCGCGCTGCGCATGGCGACCATCCGCGCTGACTGCTCGCTTGCGCTCTTCTCCAGGACCGCCTCGTAGACCTGCCTCTGCACGTAACGGGGCAGGAGCTCCTGGAAGACCTCCGTCGGCGACGGCTCATAGATGTACTGCAGCGACCCGGTGCCCCCACCTCTTGGCACCTCGATGGGAAGGACCTGGTGCACTTCCGGCCGCTGGACCATTGTGTTCACGAAGAGAGGGAACAGCAGATAGACTCCGTCCACGCCGCCGCTCGTGTACTCATCCATCAGCAGCTTGGCTATCGGCCGGATGTCGTCGAACGATGGGTAGTCACCGATGCCCGTGAATTCCGCAATCACCGGGATGCCGGTGCGGAGGAGGAAGTCGCGCCCCTTGCGGCCGATGGCGACCGCCTTCACCTCCTGGTCCTTGTGCTCCAGCGCGAAGCTGGCAGCGTGGCGGTTGAGGTAGGCGTTCAGTCCGCCGCACAGGCCGCGGTCGGTGCTCATGAGGACAAGAGCCACGCGCTGGACGGGCCGCCGCTCCAGCAGTGGGTGGGGCGCCTCCAGCCGCTGGCTCTCGATGCTCTCGGCCAGGTCGGCCAGCATCTGCCGCATCTTGTCGGCATAGGCGCGGGTGGCCAGGGCGTTCATCTGCGCCCGGCGCATCTTCGAGGCGGCCACCATCTCCATGGCCCGCGTGATCTTGGCCGTGCTGGTGACGGAGCGGATACGCCGGCGGATCTCTCGAATAGTTGCCATCGTGTCAAGTCCAGAGAGGAACGGTGAGAATCTTGGCGAGCATCGTCAGGGCCTAGTAGGGCATGCTCTGCTTGAACTCGCCGATCGCCTTCTTCAGCGCCTCTGCCGTCTCTGGAACGATCTCCCTCTTTTCTTCAATGTCCTTCCCGATCTGGGTGTGGCTGCTCTCCATGAAGCGGTGGAAGGCGACCTCGAAATCGCGTACCTTGTCGACAGGCACGTCATCCAGGAAACCGTTGACCACCGCGTAGAGTATCTCCACCTGCTGGCGGAGAGGCATCGGCTGGTACTGAGGCTGCTTGAGGACCTCGGTAGTCCGCTGGCCCCGCTCCAACTGGTTCCTCGTCGCCACGTCCAGCTCGGAGGTTCCGAACTGGGCGAATGCCTGCAATTCGCGGTACTGCGACAGGTCAAGGCGCATACCGCCTGCCACTTGGCGCATTGCCCGCCTCTGAGCCGCGCCACCGACACGCGACACGGATATGCCGGCGTTGATGGCGGGCCGGAAGCCACCGTTGAACAGGTCGGCCTCCAAGTAAATCTGACCGTCGGTAATCGAAATGACGTTTGTCGGGATGTAGGCGGAGACGTCACCCGCCTGGGTCTCGATGATCGGTAGGGCGGTAAGAGAGCCGCCCCCAAACTCGGTCGCTAGCTTTGCCGCCCGCTCCAGCAGCCGGCTGTGCAGGTAGAAGACGTCGCCGGGGTAGGCCTCGCGTCCCGGGGGACGCCGCAGGAGAAGCGACACCTGGCGATAGGCCCAGGCGTGCTTCGACAGGTCATCGTAGACGATAAGAGCATCTTTGCCCTGCTCCATGAACTCCTCGCCCATGGCGCAGCCGGAGTAGGGCGCCAAGTACTGAAGGGGCGCCGGGTCGGAGGCGTTGGCGCAGACCACGATCGTGTGATCCATGGCGCCGGCCTGCTCGAGGACAGCCACCGTCTGCACTACCTTGGACGCTTTCTGGCCGATGGCCACGTAGATGCAGATCAAGTCGCCGCCTTTTTGATTGATGATGGTGTCGATGGCGATGGCGCTCTTGCCGGTCGTCCGGTCGCCGATAATCAGCTCACGCTGCCCGCGGCCGATGGGTATCATGGCATCGATCGCCTTGATGCCCGTCTGGACAGGGGTGTCGACGGACTGGCGGACGACCACGCCCGGGGCAATCCGCTCCACAGGACGCGTCTTCTCCGCCTTGATGGGGCCCTTGCCGTCGACGGGGTTGCCCAGGGGGTCGACGACCCGGCCGATCAGGGCGTCGCCCACAGGCACCTCGACGATGCGGCCGGTGGAGCGCACCTCTTGGCCCTCTCCCAGGGTCGTGTAGTCGCCCATCACCATGATGCCGACCGTGTCCTCTTCGAGGTTAAGGGCCAGACCCATAGCGCCGTTTTCGAACTCGACCAGCTCGCCCGCCAGACAGTTGGAGAGGCCGTGGACGCGAGCGATGCCATCGCCTGCCTCGATCACAACCCCTACGTCGACGGCGGCCACCTCGGCGCCAAAGCGCTCGATCTGCTGCTTGAGGATGGATGCTATCTCTTCGGGCCTTACTGCCATGTGACTCTCTCCGCTGCTATATCCGCCGGGAACCGGTCCCGACTGCTATGTTCAGGTCGTTGCTCCTTCGAGTTCCTTTTTCAAAGCGATGAGCCTGCTTCGCGTGCTGCCGTCGATCAGCGTGTCCCCGAATCGGGCGATAAGCCCTCCCATAATGGCCTCGTCGACCCGCGGCTTCACGCTGACCTGCTTCCCCGTGATCCGGCTCAGTTTCGTCGCCACCCCCTCGATCTGCTGATCGGTGAGGGCTATGGCCGTCGTGACCGTTGCCCGGGCAACGCCGCGGTGCTCATCCAAGAGCGTCTGAAACTCCTGACCGATCTGGACGGCGAGCGCCGTGCGCCGCTTGGCGACCAGAAGGCGCGCCAGGTTCAGCGCCCGGGGACCTACGTCCGCCAGAGTGGCCGTGAGCACCTTTTCCTTCGCGGCGTCGGCTACCCGATCGCTCTCCAGGACGGCTGCTGCATCCGGCTGGGTCATCAGGGCTGCCAGCGACTCCAGGTCGGCTGTCCACCGCTCCAACTCCTTGTGTTCAAGAGCTACGGCGAAGGCGGCCTGAGCGTATCGCTTGGCTGCTGCCTCTGTTCTCATGCTAGCTCAATCCTCAAGGCCGGCAATTGAGGCCGGCCCGCTACCGCTCTAAGGAGAGAGGCCTGGGCGCTACGACGAGCCGTCCTTCTTGAAGCTGGAATCGGCCAGCACCTCATCGATAAGACGCTCGTGGGCCTTCTTGTCCAGGGACTGGCCGATAACCTTCTCCGCCGCGCTGATGGTCAGATCGGCGAACTGGCGGCGGATCTCGGCGATCGCCTCGTCTCGCTCCAACTGGATCTCGTTGCGGGCGCGCGCCAGAAGGGCCTCACCCTCCGTCCGTGCCTGCTGCTGGGCCTCGTCTTGGATCCGGGACGCGATCTGTTGGGCCTGGCCGATGAGGACCTGGCCCTCTTGGCGTGCCTCCTCCAAGCGCTTCTGGACCGTCACGTCAGCTTGCGCAGCCTGCTCTTTCATCTTCTCCGCTGCCTCCAAGCCCTCCCGTACGCGCCGAGAACGCTCGTCGAGCATCCCCATGAATGGCTTGAACGCCACGAATCGGAGAAGGACTAGGAGTATCGTGAAGCCGATCAACTGGGCCAGCAGTCCCGGCAGGTTGATTCCTAGTGCACCGATTCCTAGGATAGGTGTTCCGAAGGCATCCAACGGTCTTTCCTCTCCTGACTGCCTGTGAGGAGTCAGTCTCTTCCTAGAACACGAAGCCGATCATGACCGCCACGACGAGGGCGTAGATCGCGATGGCCTCGGCGAAGGCGATGCCCAGGATCATGCTGGTCGTGATGACCGGTTGGGCCTCCGGGTTGCGCCCCAGGGCTTCCATCGCCTTGCCTGTCAGGATGCCGATGGCGATAGCCGGGCCCTGCGCGCCGATGGCGATGGCGAGACCGGCGGCAATGTACTTCAGACCGATGTCGCCTATCGCAAGCAGTGGAAACAGATTGATCAGGTCCATCTTTCCTCCCTAAGTTCTTTACTTATACCTCACGGTCAGGCAAGAGGCCGGCGGTCGCCGTCTAGGCCGGCGCCGGTGGCTCGCTTCCATGGCCCTCGCCTCCCTCCTCATGAGAGGTCACGGCGATGACACCAAAGACAAGGGTTAGCATTGCGAATATGAACGCCTGGATCACGCCGACGAATAGCTCCATGCCATACACCAGGTCGAGCGCTATTACCGGCAGCAAGTACAGTATGACCAGGAAGAGCATCTCTCCGGCAAAGATGTTCCCGAAAAGTCGGAAGGTGAAACTGAGAAGTCGCGCCGCTTCCGCCACAAACTCCAGTATGCCCACGAAGAAGCCGACGGGGCCGTTTCGCAGATTGAGGAACTTGCTCCCGTAGCGGAAGAAGCCCAGGGCACTGATCCCCCAGAACTCGACGAATATCGCCGACATTATCGCCAGGGCCAGCGTCGCGTTGAGATCGGTGTTGACGCTCCGGAAGAAGGGGATGAGCAGGCCGGCCTTCTCGTCCTTCCCCAGGTCCTTCGTTGCTTCCTCGAGGGCTGCTTCCTTCTCCGCCAGGGGGGCGTCATCTGCCACCTCTAGCTCGATGCTGGCAGGCTCGTGCGGCGGCCAGGTCGGCGCGCCCGGCATGATCACATTCAGACCGCCGACTTGGTCAAAAACGAACCCCTCCGTCAAGAACTCGCCGCCTCCCTCAGCCTCGGCCTTCATTTCCTCCACCTTGCCCACGGTGCCGACCGCCGGGAAAAGGCCCAGCCAGTTGGAGGCGACTACGTAGAGGAATATGGTCGCAATTACGGGGAAGAAACGCCGTCCGTGCTTCTCGCCCGCTGTGTTCACTACCAGGTTGTACAGGGCCTCCAGCGCCATCTCGAAGAAGTTCTGCAGGCCGCGGGGGACCAGCGACATGTTGCGAGTGGCGAAGAAGGCCAGGCTCGCGAGGAGGATGATCAC
>Ga0315286_10001401_pt1 | contig 21803 bp, 15 predicted proteins | sample YL17G10_0_MG_FD_205038 | JGI IMG/M metagenome (GOLD analysis project Ga0315286, IMG submission 205038) | Sediment microbial communities from Yellowstone Lake, YNP, Wyoming, USA - YL17G10_0 | ecosystem: Environmental > Aquatic > Freshwater > Lake > Sediment | place: USA: Wyoming | collected...
CGCGTCGCCGCCATGCGCCGAAAGGTGGATCAGCAGCACGGCGTCGGCAGCACGGACTTTCTCGGCCAGTTGGTCCACGTCCGCAGGCGGGATCAGGTCACCGCCGATGAACTGGACGTCCCCGAGCTTCTTCTCCAACTCAGCGAAATACTGCTCGAACTTCGCGAGTTCCTCGGTCGGATGGGCCAGGTACATGTCGCCCGTTCGGCCCGCATAGACCTTGTAGATCCGTGCGGGGGGCAGCTTGGGCCAGTTGTCCTGGCCCGCGGCGAAGCCCCATGGGGCGAAGATCCTGGAAGCGCACAAGGCGCCGCCGGTGGTCGCGGTTCCGAGGAAGGATCGTCGGGTCATTCTCTGATCATTCATGCTGCCTCCATCTGCTCCGAGTTCACTGGCCTCAACATCCGACGCCTGCCGGCAGGATCGTTTCCCCATCTGCCGACGCAACGACCCGTTTCATTTCGACCGGTGGGAATTCGCCTTCTTGACGCTCTGCGGGAAACGCAGAATTGCTTCTCCTCAAAGCTCATGCGCCGACGTTAGTTCAAGGCGGGGCCGTGTCAAGAGCATCCTAGGGAAACCTCCGCAGGGTCTCGCCATAATCCCGAATGGCGACCGGTTCGCCAAAGCGTTTCACGTAGTCAGCGTCGATCCAGACGGCGAACGTCGTTACGTGCTGGAGGCCGAATTGGGCGTAGGTCGCGGCGTCGGCGGCCAACACGTCGCGCCGCCAGGGCAACGGGACGGCGGGGCGCTTCCATTGCGAGAAGCGCGAGACGTCGAGCCAGTATTCCAAGACCTGCGCGGTTGCGGCGGGGAAGAGGCGGAGGTTCTGTTCGAGCGACGGTAACGCGTCCCTGGCCTCCGGGCCGGTCTGCTGCGCGTAGGGAAGGTCGTAGCGCCGATGGATGGGCGCGAATTCGAGGAACACGCCGGGCGCCGGCTTGACCGACGTGGGCGCCGCGAGAGTGTTGGCATAGGCCAAGTGGGCCAGGTGGGCCGCCGGGTCAAGCCGGCGCAGCTCACGCACTAGATGGTTCTCCAGCAACAGCGCTTGGTCGGAGTCAGAGAACTCGCGGCACTGCGGACAGCGGCACCAGGGTTGGCCGTCGTCGCCCCAGAAGAAGTAACGGCTCGTCGTGGGCCGGAGCTGGCGGGCAAGGCGCAAGACGTTGGTGGCGGCGATTTGCAGCGCCTGGGCAGAATGGACGCAGAGATTCGCGTCCGGCGTGCGTTCGCCTTTCTCGTCCATGCGGAACAGCGCGGGCTGCGTGACGAACAGCCCGCGGGGCAGCAGTTCGCGCATCGCATGCAGTTCGTATTCGACCTCGAGGTTCAGCCGCGCGCACTTGGCCAAGAACTCGCGCCCGGCGGCGGATTCGATGAAATCGGCGATGGCTTTGGGCGACGTGCCGTGATGCAGCGCAATGGTTGTGAGACCAGCCTTGGCGGCGCGCTCGGGCCAGTCGACGAGAGACAAGTCCTCCGGTACGAGCACCACGCCGCGGGTCCGAAAGGCGGCCGTCAACGCGGACGCCAGTCCTGGCACGCGCCAGTCAGCAAAGGCTGACGGAACATGGAAATCGGGTTTCGGCGTGGCGGGTTTGACCCAGCTCAGCCAGTTGTCGTTCGCGTCCCCTAACGCGTTGCGCCAAAACTCGGCGCGAAAGATGCCCACCTGCAATGTTGTCCCTGCCCAAACGGGACGGCCAAGCAAGCCAGCGAGGGTCTGGAGGGGCACCGAGGCCTCGACGTCGTAGCCATCAGGGCGAATCTTTCCGGCGGTGCGCAGACCGGCGCAGTTCCAGCCGCTGTCGAATTTGCGGTAATGGCTTGCGGCATAGTCGTGCACGCGACCCAGCGGGTCGATCTCCAGGCAGAAGTACCGTTCGAGCGCAGGATCGCGGGCAAAGAAGATCTCCACCCGGTCCTCCCGGTCGAGTACCGACTCGTCGGCAAAGTCCGCCGCCACGACCACGTCGTCGTCGCTCACCTTGAAGGCGAAATAAAGCTGTTCCGCATCGGCCACGGCGCGGAACTCGGTGGCAGGTGCGGCACGTTGAGACCAGGGGAAGGAAAACGTCCGCAAGGCTGCGGTTCGCTCCCACTCCGGTTCGGTCAGTTGGCCATCGACCTTGATCGCTGCGGTTCGAATGGTGCTCCTGAGTCCGCTATTTGCGTTCGATGTGACCGGCGCAGACTGGGGTGCGGCGACACCGGCAACCAGCGCCCAAAGAGCCAGCCATCCAGCCACGCCGAGCGGGACGGTCCGTCGGCGGCTCACCGAACCCGCACCCGGCTCTTCCGGGCATCGAGGGGCAGAGACCATACGGTTAGCTGGAGGTTTCGCTACCTTCCGGGATGAGTGAGATCCGTCTTCTCGTTCCGCGCAGAGTGCGCCTTGGCCAGCTCAGGCGTCAACTGTTCTCCCCGCCGCGCGCGACGCGAGGCCACTCAGGCATCCGAAGACGCTGCTCTTCAGCCAGGTGGTTCCCACCTCGACTTGTCCCTGTTCCTGGCCATAATCCTATCCGGCTTAAGAATACTGGTTGGCCGAGAGATTTCCTCTAATCGCCCGCGACTTCGTTCATTGCCTTCTTCTGTTTTCCTCCTTGCCGGGACACTTCCGAAATCTCGTCGGAACTTGCTCCTCGGGAACCTTGCTCTCCTTCAGCCTTCCGCCATGTTCCTCTCCACCCCCAATCCAAATCCTCCAGCCTTTCCAACCCCGCTACCAAACCACAACCCCCAAGATTACCTCCCACCCCTTCGCCAACAGACAACTTCTGAGTGGCCCGCCACGACGTGAAGCTGTTGCGATACGAAGTGGCCGGCATTCCACGGCGGGCGGTTCTTCCGTCAGGCGTTTGCGCTGATATTCGATGCGCCAAGTTGCGCTGTCATCATTTTCCACCCTTTGGGATTGTGAAATACTCGTTTCAGGCTTTCGTCCACTTTCGTGAGCCCGGAAATTCGGCAAGTGGTTGATAAGTGCGCACAGTGCACAGCCGATTGTTGACGGCGGCGGCGCCACCGGGCCAACGCTCAAGAAGCGGAGTTAACGCACGATGCACCTGTTCCGGGTCCTCGGTCATGGGATCCGGCTGTGCGGTGGCGAGATCCGGTTCGCTCGGTAGACGTTCCAGGATTTCCTCCTCCCTGACCTGGCGCCGGATGTGGCTGACGACGCTGTCGTGGGCGATTCGGTAAAGCCAGGCGCGGAATTGTCCGGGGGAGCGGAGCTTGGTCGAACCGCGAAACACGCGCACCCAGACGTCCTGTGCGGCGTCCAGCGCGTCGTCCGTGTTGTTGGTGAAGCGCGTCAGATAGTAGAGCAAGCGTCGGTCGAAGCGGTTCACCAGGGCTTGAAAAGCCTCTTCATCGCCTTGCTGAGCCTGCAGGAGCCAAAGCTGTTCCTGAATCCTGCCCGCCGTCGGCTCCGGCTCCGACTGGGCGGATGCCACGGGCGCTTCGCTGGTTAACGTGCTCATCTCACTTCCAAGGTCGTCTGGCGGGACGAAAAGGTTCAAGCGTTTTTCCGGACCGGACGCGCTGACCTGCGGTTGAACCTTTCCACCGTTCCGTTCGACCTCAGATGCGAAACAAACGCAACTGGTGCGCGTAGGACTGGACCGACACGATTCGCCTGGTCCGAATCACCGAATCCATGAAGACTTATGAATGCCCTCTGTGAAACCACCGCGTCGGAGTCCTTTCTTCAACCAAGCCTGAGCTGGGAGAACCTCGCCGGCGCCAGTTCGAACCTCAGCCCTTCAGGCTCGGGCCTGCTGGTCCGGGGCCGAGAACTTGGCATAATCTGGTTCTGTACGCCGCGCACCACGGTGAGCGATTCGCGGCGCGTTCAGAGAGCATCTGCTCAGTTCGCTCTGGCCGGACGCCTCCCGGTCCGACAGGCATCAAATCATCCACCAACGCTCGGGACTGATGACGGGCGGCTGGGAAGGGCTCTGGTCCGTTGCCAGACCTGCGAGAAGTTCCTTGGCCTTCCTCCCGATCGCCTCGGATGCAAGCTCGACGTTTCGCCTTCCGACTTCCACCGAGGCGTGCTTCCGAGAGTCCAGCCCGCCAATGCCGTCAGGCGGTTTCATGTCCAGAGCCAGAGAACCCTCACCCAGTGCCGACAGGTCCACCCGATCCGGATAGAAGAACATCATGTTCGACGTCTCCCACTTCGCCGCGTGATCCGTGTTCGACTCCGGACCACGACTGAGCGTGATCTCCCACAAACCGATTCCCGCCACGGTTCCGTCGGCTACCACCGGGGCCAGCGCTTGGTTGTCTAGGTCGATCTGTCCCTGAACGTTGTGACCTGAAACGCCGAGAATCACACGAAACCCGGTCTTCTTCAGTCGCTGAAGTAGTTCGGTGAGGACCGGCACCAGAGCCCCCCGGGGGAAACCCTCGTGAAAATAGACCGGCGGATAGACAACCCCACCAGATCGCTCCGCGGTCTTGACCAGGATGGCGTGGGCCTTCAGGGCATCATTGCCCAGCGGCAGATGGCGGCCATGCCATTGGAGCGCCTGTCGCTGGAGCGCTTCCAAGACCCCTTGCCCATCGGCCACTCCATCCTAAAGGGTGGACACCCAACAAGCGAAGGCGGCCGTGCATTCGCTCAGCATTCAGGTCCCTCGGTGCCTCTGTGTCTCCGTGGTTCAACTCCGAGGGCGCTGCCGGGAATCCCTCTCGACCTCCCAGGCCGTAGAGCCTCTCGGCCTCCGCTCTCGAGAAGCCTTCCTGAACCAGCAACTCCACCTGTTCTTTGGCGAGTGCCGGCCACCGGTCCTCGTTCAGAAAGAGCACCGAGCCATCCGCCAAGGCGACGTCGCGCATCAGCGGCCCCCAGGGACGTCGCCAGTGATCGCCCCCTGGCGTCGGCCGCCGATCGAAGACCAGGGCGAGCTGCGGATTGCTCGTCTCGGAAAGCCCCTGAACATAGATTCGGCTGCACTTGTCCTCCGGCACATCGGCTCCGGTCCTGAGGCACTCCTCGAAATAATGGCCGTCGTCCCCCGGAGCGGTGATCTGCGCAATCCGAGTATAGTTGCTTCGCACCATAAGAAGCAGTGCGTCGCCGAATCCATTGGTGTGAAACGGATACTCGCCTCCGTGATCCTCGGCATACATTCGGATATCCAGGCCGGTACCCTTGATGCAATGCTCGTGGGCGTGGAAGGGGTTGAGGAAGACCATCGAAAGGACCGACGCCACGAGAAGGACGACGAGGACGACGAGCATTCCAATCACCCACCGCCATTTTCGAGAGAGCTTCATAGGCACCCGGCAGACCGCCAGTCCTGACTTCATCCAACCGCCGCAACTTACACAAAGTCTCGGACAGACACAAAGCCGAATCGGGCCTTGGTGTCTCCGTGCCTCCGTGGTTGAATCTGCCCATGCGCGTCCTGATCGTGGGTTGCGGTTACGTGGGCTTGCCCGTCGGCGCCGAACTCATCCGGCAAGGCCACGAGGTATTCGGTGTGCGACGCAGTGCCACGGCTGACGCTGACCTCAAGGCCTTCGGCATCCAACCGTTGACCGCGGACATCACTCGACCGGAAACGCTCGCGGTACTGCCCGGCCCGTTCGACTGGGTGGTCAACACGGTCGCCTCGACCCGCGGCGGCGGACCGGACGACTACCGCCAGGTTTACCTGCAGGGCACGCGCAACTTGATCGACTGGCTCGCCGCGTCGCCGCCGAAGAAGCTCGTTTATACCAGCAGCACCGGCGTCTATGGCCAGGACGACGGCTCGCTGGTGAAGGAAACCAGCCCCACGGAACCGTCAGCCGAAACTGCCAAAGTACTGGTCGAGACCGAACAACTCCTCCTCACTGCTGCGCGGGAGCGGCGATTCCCCGCAGTGATCCTGCGAGTGGCCGGCATCTACGGCCCAGACCGTGGCCATCTGTTCAAACAGTACCAGCGGAACGAGGCCGTGATCCCCGGCAAAGGCGAGCGGCTCCTCAATATGATCCACCGCGACGACCTCGTCGGCGTCATCCTTGCCGTGCTCAAGGCGGGCCGGCCGGGTGAGGTCTATAACGCCGTCGATGACGAGCCGGTGACGCAGCTTACTTTCTTCCGCTGGCTGTCGGAAACCCTGGGGCGTGACCTGCCGCCGTTCGGCCCCGCGGAAACGGAGATGAACCGCAAGCGCGGCCTGACGACCAAGAAGGTCTCGAACCGCAAGCTCAGGATGGAGCTGGGTTACCGGTTCCAGTACCCGACGTTCCGCCAGGGCTACACGGCAGAAATCCGCCGGTTGGACACGCTGGATGCTTTGGACTTCCAGGACGGGTCGCAGGAGAGCTGAGCCTCCAGCCAACCGCCGCAGGCCGGGCTGGACCACGTGGACGAAGGAGAAAGTTTGCGGAACCTCAAGCGGATCGCCCTGCCTTCTGTGATGACTTTCGTGTGTTTCGTGTATTTCGTGGTTCTCTCATCGGCATGGATACGGCTCAGCCGGGCCGGCAAAAAGGGTTGTTCTCCCGGGGCTCTCCGATAACATCCGCCGCGATGACGAAATCCAGTCGGGTGGTCCTGGCGACTGCGGTGTCGTGCCTGTTGATCTCAGGCGCCGCCGGGCTCGTGTATGAGGTGGTGTGGATGCGCTACCTGGCACTGTTCCTGGGCAACACGGCCTACGGCGTGATCGCGGCGCTGGTGGCGTTCATGGGTGGGTTGGCCCTCGGCAACGCGTGGCTCGGCCGGCGCGCGGACCGGGTGCGACGTCCCCTGGCCCTGTATGCCTGGCTGGAGATCGGCATCGGCCTGTACGCGCTGCTCTTTCCGTACTACTACGAACTCTGCCGGCAGATCTTCGTCAGCCTGGCTCGCCACTGTGAACCGGGGAGTGCCCCGCTACTTGCGTTGAAGTTCCTCTTCAGCCTGCTCACGATTCTCCTGCCCACCGTGCTGATGGGCGGCACGCTGCCCGTGTTGATCAAGCTGGTCACCCGTTCGCTGGGCGAGTTGCGGGAGCGGGTCTCGACGCTCTATTTCATTAATAGCGCCGGGGCGGTGGCCGGCTGTTTCATCGCGGATTTCTGGTGGATTCCCACGCTGGGCCTGCCGGCGTCGGTGATGGCCGGGGCGGCCATGAACCTGCTGGTGGGGGCGGTGGCGCTGTTTGTCAGCGGCTGGATTCGCGAAGGCAAAGGGGAGGAACTGCACCGCGTCAGCGAGGCTCCCGCCGCGGGGGAGGAAGTGTTCAGCCCGCTGGAACTCAAGCTGGCGATCCTTGGCATCGGACTCTCCGGCTTCGTGGCCATGCTTTACGAAGTGGTGTGGACACGGATGCTCGCGCTGGCGCTGGGGTCGAGCACGCACGCGTTCTCGATCATGCTCATCACGTTCATCTCGGGCATCGCGATCGGCGCCGGGATCGTGGGACGCTGGCGGAAGCTGCGGCGGACGCTGGATGCGTTTGCCTGGGCGGAGCTGGCCCTGGCGGGAACGCTGCTCGCGTCAATGTTCTTCTATGATCTGCTGCCGTACGCGTTTGCCCGGCTCGCCGGCATGTTGGACCGGCGACCGGAGGTGTTCCCGCTCTACAGCCTGGTGCAGGCCGCGATCTGTTTCGCCGTGATGTTCATCCCGACGGTGTGCCTGGGCATGACGTTGCCCCTGGTCAGCCGCATCGCTACGGCGGAGTTGGCGCGGACGGGCCGGTCGGTGGGCGCCGTGTTCTCGGTCAACACGCTGGGCACGGTGCTGGGCGCGGCCGTGACGGGACTATGGATTCTGCCGTGGCTGGGGCTGGCGGGCACGTTGGCGTTGGGCGTGGCGGTCAACGCGGCGATTGGCCTGGTGATTCTGGGCCGCCGAAGCGCGCGCCTCCGCACGGGGTTGATCCTGGGGACGCCGGTCGCGGCGGCGGCCCTGGTGGTTCTGGCGGGCACGCTGTTTCAGAACTACTGGGAACGGGCCTTCACCCGGGCCCTGTGGCGGGGCGCACCTCCGCCGAGCCTGAATGCTTTTCGCACCCTCGTCGATCGGACGAAGCTGGGCTATTACCGGGACGGGGCCGGTTCGACCGTGGCGGTGGAGGTCTCCGAGGTCGGGGGGCACACCCATTTGACGTTGTCCGTCAATGGCAAGCCCGATGCCAGCACCGGCTTGGACGCCACGACCCAGTTGCTCAGCGGCCACATCCCCATGCTCCTCCGCCCCGAATCGAAGAGGGTGTTGGTGGTCGGCCTGGGCAGCGGGATGACCTGCGGGGCGGTGATGCGTCACCCGACCGTCGAGCGGTTGGACGCAGTGGAAATCTCCCCGGAAGTGGCCCAGGCGGCGCGCATGTTCGGTCCCCACAACGACCAGGTTCTGGATAACCCGAAGGTCCACCTGGTACAGGAGGATGCCAAGACGTTTCTACAGTTGGCCGAAGACAAGTACGATCTCATCATCAGCGAGCCGTCCAACCCGTGGATGGCCGGCGTGGCCGGCGTGTTCAGCCTCGAGTACTACCTGAGCTGCCGGGCGCGCCTCCAGGCCGATGGTCTGATGGCTCAGTGGGTTCAGGTGTATGAGACGGACGATGAGGCCTTCCAGGTCGTGCTGCGCACCTTCAGTTCGGTGTTCCCCCATCTGAGCGTGTGGATCGCCTCGACGGGTGACGTGATCCTGGTGGGGGGAACCCAGGCGCCGAACATCGATCTGCAAGCGATCCGGGACCGGTTTGAGCGGCCGAGTGTGAAGAGCGACTTGGAGCGGATTGATGTCTTTCGTCTGCCGGTGTTGCTCGCGCGGGAGATCATCTCACCGGACAACGCCCCGTTCATCGCTCCGTGGGAAACGCCGCTGCACAGCGACTACGCCCCGGTGCTCGAATCGTTGGCGCAGCGGGCCTTCTTTGCCGGCGGGGGCGCCACGCTGCAGTTGGCGTTGGACGAGAACTACTCGGTGCGTCCGGCCACGATCCTGGGGCGCTACCTCCAGAAGCATCCGCTCACGGAAGATGATTACCGCGCCTTCAGCCTGTTTAAACTGGCGCGGGAGATGCCGGACGAGCGGCTCTACCGCAGCCTGCTGTTGCGCTGGTTGGCCGACTTCCCCCAGTCCACCGCCGCCCTGGAGCTATCGGCCAAGGCAAAGTTCCACGGAGTGGCGGAAGAACTGGAGGCGCAGCGGCTGCAGGCGCGCCGGTCGCTGATTCAGACGAACGCCGCGAAGGAACCGGAGTTGCTCCGGTACTATGCCCACTTTCTGACGCGAACCTACGCGCAGTACCGCTCGGTGTTCTACCGTCACCCGGCCGAGGATCTGGAAGCAGCGCTCAAGCAGTTGGTCGAGTTCGACCGGGCGAACCAGCGCGTGTACCGGCTGCACCTGGCCGAACTGGCGTGGGACCGGCAGGACGACCGCACCTGTTTCGAACTCGCCCAGAAGGCCCTTAGTTCGGACACGAACACGTTTGGGGCGATTCAGTTCGACCTGGACCGCACGGCCCCGCAGCGGGTGTTGACCAAGATGATCGAATCCCTCTGGCGGGCGGGCAAGCCCCTCGAGGCGTGGGACCTTTGCCAGCAAGCCAAAGCCCAAGCCTACCTCGACTCCGAGGCCGCCAAGCAGGAGCCGCTCCTGGCGATCGTCTATCGCAAGGTCGAGGCGTTCATGAACCAAACCCAAGGGCAACGACCACGCTGACCCGTGCACGATGCTAGGGCAACAGCGTGGCGCGGTAATACTCCTGCGGCGGCGCCTCGGCGGCCGGCACGTTCACCAGGTAGTAAAGAGTCCCCGAGCCGTCGAAGATCTCCAGCGGTGGGCCATTGGTCACCCATAGATCGGTGTCGAAGTTCCGACGGTAGTCCACCGTGAATCGTTGATCCGGTTTGCCGGCGAACAGGAAGAGGTTCTGGCAGGTCAGTCCGTTGGTGCTGACCAAATGCGAATAGCCCAAGACCCGGATCGGCGTGCGGTCGGGCACCACCGGGCTGCGTAGGATCACGCCTTCGAGTCCTACCGCAATCAGGTAGTGGGTGTCAGTGGCGGCGGCATATAACGTTTTCGGCGTGATGGTCCGGCGCTCGGTCCAGGTCAGCGCGTCCTCACTCGTGAGCATTCTCCCTTGCGCGCCCACGGCAAAGAAGGTCTGGTCCAGCCACGCCACGTCATAGAACCAAGCGCTCGAGCCCGAGACCCGGGCCACCCAATTCGAGCCGTCCGGGCTGGTGAGCACGGTCCCGTTCTGGCCGACCGCGATGAAGCCGCCGTTCAGGTAACGCACGCGATACAGCCAGTTCGTCGTCTTGCTGTTCAGGGCCGTCCAGTTCGTCGCGTCGGAGCTGACCAACAGGGCTCCGTCGTCGCCGGAGGCGACCAGCACGTCCGGCGAAGCGGCCAAGCCGCTCAACAGCTTCGTCGTCGGTGTGGCGTGCTGTGCCCAGTTCGTGCCGTCGGGACTGGTCAACACACAGCCATTGTTGCCGGCCACGACGTAGAGGCCCTTGAAGTAAGCGATGCCTTGGAGGTCATTCGTCGTGGGCCGCGGCTCGATGGCCCGCCAGAAGATGCCGAGCGTGCTCACGGTCTGGGTATCCAAACTGCCGGAGAGGTTCGTCACGACCAGGTTTGTCCAGCCGTTGGTGCTGATCATGAGGCTGCCCTGGCTGCCGGCGGCCACGAGCAGGTTGGTGGTTCCGCCGACACCGAGGAAGACCGCGCTCATGAGGTTCGTGGGCACCAACTCCGGCATCCAATCCACGCCGTTGTCGCTCGTCATCACCGTGGCGCGATCTCCCACCGCGACGAACAGGTTCGTGGCCCAGAACACGTCGAACAGAATTGAGCGAACGGATTCGGCCGTCGGCAACCAGAAGTAAGGCGCGAAGCCCAGTTGGTAGCCTTCTGCCATCATGCCGGTCTGGCCCGCGATGAAGAAGAAGCCGCGACGGCCAATCGCGGAATAGTAGGTCCAGGATGGCGGTCCATTCGTCTTGGCCAGCTCATCCGACCAAATCCCGTCGTCTGACAACCGCACTTCGTTCCGGCCCACCAGCGCCTGATCCGTCCCGCCGTAGGCGGCGAAAAACAGATTCCCGCTGGCGCCTGGACTTGGATTCAACGCCTGCCAGTACGATCCGCCATCCGTGCTCACCAGCGCCACGCCGCTGTCCCCCACCACCGTGAAGGTGTTGTAGCCGAAAGCCACGCGGTTGAGATGCACCAAGGTCCCGCTGCTCCGCTTCGTCCAGTTCGTGCCGTTCGCACTTGTCAAAATCGTGCCCGCTTCGCCTACCGCAACGAAGCGGCCGCCGCCCCCGGCCACGCCGCGCAGCCAATGGGGACTGGACTCCGGATTCGCCTGGCGCTTCCAGGCAATCCCGTTGGTGCTGGTGTAGATCGCCCCCCGGTCACCCACCGCCACCGCCAGCCCGGCAGAAGCGCAGACCGCTTCCAACCAATCGTCCGTCGCGCTGTCCAGCAACTGCCCCGCCCGGATGTCACTGACGGAATCGGCGTAAAGGACCGTGCCCTTTTCGCCAGTGATGAGGATGCGTGCGCCCAGGAACGTGACCGCTCGCAGCCAGTTGGTGGTGCCGCTGTCGCGCGGCGTCCAGAGATCGAGGTCAAGACTCGTGTAGAGCTGGCCGTATTCGGCCACCTGCACCGCCAGCCCCAGGCCGCTCGAATAAGCCATGTCCACCACGTTGTTGCCGTGAGGACGCGGATTCGACCACCGCCAGCGCAGTGGGAATGTCGCCGCCGACATCTCCAGGCCGAGCGCCAACGCGAACACCGCGAGTCCAAGGAATGGAAAAGTGGGGCCGTCTCCTCGCCCAAGCTGGGTGGTCCTGCTCATGCAACGTCGCTAAACTGCCCGGAGCTTGGCAGACGGCCGGCAGTTATGCACGCCCGGATTTGCCGGCCGCGGCTCCCACCGGCATCGCCAGTCGGAAGACGCAGCCTGCCGACGAGGTGTCCGCCAACTCGAGCCTGGCCCCGAGGTGATTCGCCAACTGCTTGCTGATCGCCAGGCCGAGGCCGCTGCCCTCCGCTCTGGCGCTGGGATGGGGCGCGAACGGATTCGCCCGGAGGGCTTCTGGAAAGCCGGGTCCCTCATCGCGTACGGCGAACATCACCTGATCACCCGAGACGGTGACGGCGAGGCTCACGGTCTTCGCGGCTGGGGTGGCTTGAACGGCGTTCTGGATGAGGTTCACCAGGATCAACAGCGCCAGGTTGGCGGCGCGGTTGTCGAGCGCCGTTTCCGCCTGCAGTTCGGATCGGAAGTTGACTCCCGCCTCCTGGGCCAGGGGGCGGACGCGGCTCGTCACAATTTCCACCAGTTCGGCCAGGGTCAGCTCGTAGTGGGTCCCCGTCTCCTCTTCGCGCAGCACATTGACAATCTGGCCGATGAGCGCCTGCATCCGGTGGGTCGAAACCATCGCCTGCTGCCAGTCCGAGGCCCCTTCCACATCGCCGCCGAACTCCGCGTGGGTCACGAAATGCCGCAAGCCCGCCAACGGGCTCTTCAAGCCATGGATCAGGTGCGACGTCACGGCCCCCAGGGCGGAGGTCTTGGCGGCCAGCGTGAGCTCCTGGTTGGCGCGGAGCAGCGTTGCCGTCCGCTCGGCCAGAAGCAGGTTGGCTTGGCGCAAGCGCCGGAACGCCCAGCCCAGCGACCCCGCCAGCAGACCGCTCCCGGCCAGGAACGCGATCACCGACTGATAGACCAGGTGGCGGTCGAGTCGGGCAAACTCGCTGGCGAGGCTGTGGCCTTCGATCAGGAATTGCGCGATCCCGAGCAGCGGTCCCTCCGCCGTCGTGTGCAGTGGCACATTGACCTCGAGGACCGGCCGGGCCGGGCCGGGGACTGCTTGCGAGCCCTCGGGATAGAAGAGCGTGTCCGGCGGCACGGCGGGATGAAAACGGCTCACCGGCCGAAGCGCGCGCAACTCCGCCACATCCCGAAAGGCGAGTCGAGCCTCGCGGACGTTCGGCGGGAAGGGGGCCACGAACTCTCCCCCCGCATCGAACAGGCGCGTGCCCATGACGCCGCGCGGGCGGGACGTCTCGAGCACCACCGCAAGCTGGTTCCAAGGGTCGGCGGCGTCACCCGCCAGCCCAAGGTCGGCGGCGGATTGCTCCATCTGCATCGTCGCCACGGCGTGGAGGACCTCGCCGTCGCGGCCGGCAATCTGTTCGCGGATGCGGCTTCGGACCTGACGCGTCGTGATCGCAATCGTCGCGGCCAGCACGGCCAGCGTGAAGGCGATCACGATCAGCGGCAGTTGCCGCGACCGCAGAAGCGTTTGCTGCATTTGGAGAAACTTCTCCATCCGGTTCCCGTTCACCCGTCGCGCCAGGGCTGACTGCCCGCGGCGACTCCGGGAGATGCCGGGCGCAGCCTAGCGGGTCAGAAAGCGAAATTCAAACCTCCGCTTACCGTGTTGGCTGAGTAGTCGTCACCCACGCGGTTCCCCCGGGTCCGCTCGAAGGTGTAGTCAGCCACGGCCTTGAAGCGGCGGCTCAACCGCCGTTCCGCGTGGACTCCGCAGACCAGTTCCGCGCGCCGGCGCAGCGTCGGATCTTCGGCGCTGACCGTCTGCACCGGGTAGGTGTAATGTCCCCAGCGACACTCGGCGGTAGCCTCCCAATTCTTCTGCCGGAAGCGCAATTGGCAGAAGAGTTGGGCGCGCGCGTAGTCGAAATAGCCGGTCGCGTTGTCCCGGGCGGCCTTGACCGAGAACCGGAAGGTGGTCTGCCACCGACGCGCTTCATCCCAGGATTGCCGCCACACAAACCGGCCGTCGTGTTGGTCCATCACCCGCTGGCTGCCCGGGATGGGCAGGGCATTCGGCTGGCGATCCCGCTCAGTGTCGAAAGGATTGCGGGCGAACTCGTAGCTCAAGGAGTACTCGGTCGTTTCATCGACCGGCCAACCGAGCTGGAGCTTGGCGCCGTATTGCCAGGAATCATCCAGGGGCGACTCACAGAGCTGGCGCTGGCCGGGCACCTGCAGTTCGAGCCAGTACTTCCTCGGGGTCCAGCGCACCGCCGGGCGTACCACGATCGCGTGTCCCACCACCTGCAGCGTCTCGAACTGCGGCTCCGTGGCGGACACGTCCACCACCTGGTTCTGGTACAGGTATTCGCACGCGCCCTTGAGCCTCCAGGTGTCGGCCCACTTGCGCTGAAGCTGCACCATGGCGAAGGCCGTCTGCTCGTCGTCCACCGACTCCGCCGAGAAGTAGTGGCGCTCTTCGGCGTCGCCGAAGACCTCCAGCGACCACCGCTCATTGAAGGCCCGGGAGACGAACCACTCGAGGCCGGCCCCCACGAAGCCGCTCTCCTCCGGCGTGAAGCTCGAGAGCAGCACATTGTCCTTATAGCCGCCCCGGAGCCGAGCGCTCACGTCGTAGTCCCCTCCGAGCAGCTCCGGCGGGATCGCCAGGTTCTCGCCGCGGGCCACGCCCAACCCCGCCATCAGGCCGGCGAGCAGCGCAACCAGGGATCGCCAATCCCACCGAGAGGGTCGATGGATGAAGTGTCCGGAAACCGTCGGTCGCCCGGGTTGCGCTGCGCCCGGGACACAGATCGGGTGAACCGACTCGCCATTCCCACGCAGCGAACGGTGGCCGGTCTTCTGGAGTCGTCCCGCAAACACCGTCTCCAGTGAACGGGAATCTGCGCAAACTTCAAGCCGCGAAGAATCGCCGCCAGCCTGGGCTTGCTTCGCCCTGGGGCTCTCACCCAAGATGCCGTGGTGCTGCGCGCCCTCTTCCGCGTCAAACCGCTGGACCGGCTCCTCGGCGACACCGAACGTCCGGATCAGCAACTGCGGCGCAGTCTTGGTCCCGTTCAACTCACCTCACTGGGCATCGGTGCCATCGTGGGCGCCGGCATTTTCTCCAGCGTCGGCACCGCCGCGGCCGGCGGGACGAACCACGTGGGCGCCGGACCGGCGTTGGTGGTATCGCTGTTGTTGGTGGCGGTCGCGTGCGGGTTCGCCGCGCTCTGCTACGCGGAGTTGGCCGCGATGGTGCCGGTTTCCGGCTCGGCTTACACCTACACCTACGCCACGCTCGGAGAGCTGACCGCCTGGTTGATCGGCTGGGACCTGATCATCGAATACGGCGTCGGCAACGTGGCCGTGGCGATCTCGTGGTCGGCCTATTTCCAGGAACTCCTGCGCGGGTTGGGACTGGAATTCCCGGCGTGGCTGGGCACTGATTTCCGCTCTGCCTGTCAGGCGGCCCAGCAAGTCGCGCAAGCACCGGCGGCCCACACGGACGTCGCCACGTTGGGCGCCTCCGTCCTGCACAACGCCCAGGCTTTTTCCGAAGCCCCGCGCCTGTTTGACCTCCCGATCCTACTCAATCTCCCGGCGTTCTTCATCGTCGCGGTGGTGACCTGGATTCTCGTGTTGGGCATCCGCGAATCGGCGGTGTTCAACACAACCCTCGTGGTGCTGAAACTGGCGATCATCGGGTTCTTTCTTGTGCTGGGCGCCCTGTACGTGAAGCCCGAGAACTGGTCCCCGTTTGCCCCGAACGGTTGGGCCGGCATTTCGAGCGCCGCGGCCATCATTTTCTTTGCCTACATCGGCTTCGATGCGGTTTCCACCGCGGCCGAGGAGGCGCGAAATCCGCAGCGCGACATGCCCATCGGCATCCTCGTCAGCCTGGGCATTTGCACGATCCTCTATGTGGCCGTTGCGATCGTGCTGACCGGCCTCGCGCCGTGGAAGCAGCTTGGCGTCGCCGATCCACTCGCGGCGGTGTTCCCGGCGCTGGGGTTGAACTGGGTGGCTGGCGTGATTTCCGTGGGCGCGCTGCTGGCCACGACGTCGGTGCTGATTCCCTTCCAAGTGGGCCAGCCCCGCATCTTCTTTTCGATGGCGCGCGACGGCCTCCTGCCGCCGTGGGCGGCGAAGGTGCATCCCCGTTACCGCACCCCGCACCTGACCACGATTCTGACCGGCGTGTGCGTGGCGGGCTTCGCGGCCGTGACGAATCTCAGCGAGATGGTCGAGCTCACGAACATCGGGACGTTGTTCGCGTTCATCTTGGTGGCCATCGGCGTGGTGGTGCTGCGCCGGACGCACCCGAATCAGCAGCGGCCGTTCCGCGCCCCGCTGGTGCCCTGGGTGCCGCTGGGCGCGGTGGTGTGCTGCGGCTACCTGATGTTCCAGCTCCCGCGGGTGACCTGGCTACGCTTTGGGCTGTGGCTGGCCGTCGGGTTGGTGATCTACTTCTGCTACGGCCGGCATCGGAGCCGGCTCAAGGGTTGAGCTCGGCTGCCGGCTCGGCGTAACCGGTCGGTCTTCCCCGGCGGCGGCTCGTCCTCGTCGTCGTCCTCGGAAGGGAGTGCCGGGAATCGAGGACGACAACTCCCGTGCGTCTGGCAGCCCTTCACCGGGGTTAACCGAGGCATTGCGGCTCGGTTGCTGAACCACTTTACATCCTCCTGCGGGGTCGATAAGGTCCCGTCCGAACCCACAGGCTTATGAAACGACTTCAGCTTATCGGCTCTCTCTGGATGATTGGGGCGCTGAACCTCTCTTTCACATTGCGCGCCCAACCGGACCTCGCACCCATTCAATTGACCGCCCCGGCGGAGGCGGTGAGCGAGCGTGCGATCAGTGTGACGTGGACGGTGGAGAACCGGGGGGACGGGGTAGCGTCGCCCAACTGGTATGACCAGCTCTATTGGTCCACCAACGACACCTGGGAGGCCAGCGACGCGGTGTTGTCCACCCGGCAGAGTCAAGCGGTGGCCCCCGGGGAGCAACTACGTGGCGAGCGCGACGGTCACGGTGCCCACGGTCATGCCGGGGACCTATTACCTGATCGCCCAGGCCGACTTTCAGGACACTCTGCATGAGACCGACGAGGCCAACAACACTGTGTCCCGCTCCATCATCGTTACGCCGCCGGGCGGTTTTCGAATCACGGCGATCGAAATGCTGGCCAACGGACGGATCCGGACGGCATTTCTGACCATCGGCGGCCTGACCTACGGGCTGGAAAGCAGCGCGAACCTCGAGACTGCAAGCTGGCAACCGCAGGCATTCTATCCCGCGCCCGACTCCGCTGATTCTCTCACATCCATGCCAGGCACGGGATCAGAAGTGAGCGTCTATCTTGTGCCCAGCGGGGACCACCGCTTCTACCGGGCCGTTGCCCGCTAAAAGTGGTGGCGTCCGAAGCCGGGTTGTGACGAAATAGCGGCCGCACACGGATGAACGTCCGGATCAAAATCTGCGGCATCACCAATCAGGAGGACGCGCGGCTGGCAGTGGATGCCGGCGCCGACGCGCTGGGCTTCGTCTTCTGCGCCGGCAGCCCTCGTGTCGTCGCACCTCCGCTCGTCGCCGAGATCACGCGCCATCTGCCCGGCCGGGTGTTGCGGGTCGGCGTGTTCCTGGACGCCGCACCCACCACGATTCTGCATACGGTGTCCGCGTGCGGCCTGGACGCAGTCCAGTTGCACGGCGACGAATCGCCGGAGTTCTGCGACGCGCTCGCGCCGTTCCCGGTGTGGAAGGCCTTTCGCGTCCGCAGCCGCGACGTGCTTCAACAGCTCGCGGCGTATCGCGACGTGACCGCCGCGTGGCTGTTAGATGGCCACGTGGAAGGGCAAGCCGGCGGTACCGGCGCCACGTTCAACTGGGAACTGGCCGTCGAAGCCACACAACTCGCGCATCCCATCGTGTTGGCTGGCGGCCTAACGCCGGAGAACGTCGCCGAGGCCGTGCGCCAAGTCCGACCCGCTGCCGTGGACGTTTCGAGCGGTGTCGAGTCCGTCCCCGGAAAGAAGGATGCCGACAAGGTCCGCCGCTTCATCGCCGCCGTCCGGTCGGTGGGGCGCGAATCGGCTTCCCCCGATCCTTCAGAACAAGCGGGACCGGAGAGGGCTTCATGACGGGGCCTTTGCAGTCAGGGAACGTCAGCAGGAGGCAAGCGCCTGCCTGGCGCTGGTTGCTTGTCGGCATGCTGACCTGTCTTTGGCTGGCCTGCACGGGCTGCTACCTGCGCATGCTTTCGGATCCGTTCTACCTCCCTTTCCCCGAAAAGCGCCTCGAGATGCTCCAGCCGGGCATGACCAGTCAGGAAGTGCGAAAGGTGTTGGGAAGACCCACCAGGAGGCTCAGCGAACGGGACGCGTCCGGACAGCTCTTCGAGGTGTGGGAGTACAAAGGCCGTTACAGTTGGGCGCAGGTCAACGTCTCTTTCAAGCCTGACGGCAGGTATGCGGGCTACACACGTGAATGACGGCCCGAGACCGGCCCGCGCGTGCGCACGCCAGGACGATCCCCATTCCCGAGACGCCGGGGCATCCTTGGAGTGGTACGAGGTTCGTTCCGGGGGCTGACTTTCGGCTTTGAACTTTGGACGCGACGCCTAGAGTGAGCGCGTGGCGACGGACTCCGAATCCCCGCTGGACCGGCTCTGGCACGAGTATGGCCAGGTCTTCCAGGACTTCGATGACCTGACGCTCGCGCGTTGGATGGCGCAGACGCTCGGCCAACTCCAGGGCCGCGCCTGGCGGATGTCGCACCCGCTCGTGGGCGCCTACCGGCTCGCCGCCCAAATCAGCCATGACCGCGGGCTCTGGCTCAAGCGCCTCGCCACGGCCCCGGCCGCTTACGTCGAGGCGCCGTGTTGCCGCGCCCCCTTGCTGCCCTTGCTGACACGCGATCTGATCGAGTCGGGCCTCGTTTGTCAGCATTGCTCTGCCACGGCGGTGCCGTTTGATGAGATCCCTGCAGATGTGCGGAAAGCGCTCAAGGATTGGGCGGACGAATACGCGCCGGTCCACGCGGTCGCCCATTGGGAGGATGCGGAGCGAAAACGCCGTGGCAACTACGATCGCGCCTACGAGCAGGCCGCCAAACAGGCGGAGCAACTCCTGGCCCGTCTCGGCGCCGACCTGGCGCCGCAGCTCCTCGACTCCCACCCCGCTGTCGTCTGGGAAGACCAGGACGAATGCCTCGAGGTCCGGCCCGAGGATATCCCGCTTTGAACCGGATATCGGGCTTCGGGGTTCCTCCGGTTCTCGGGACTTGGCCTTCGATTCTGGCCACGTTCTACAAGCCGAACTCGTGCTGGTGGTGGCCCTTCGCCTGCGCTTTCGGCGCCTTCTTGAACGTCTCGTCCACGCTGGCTACGGAGGACGGCCGCTCGATGCCTTTACCTTCCATCAGTTCCTTCACCGTGCGGAGCTGGAGGCGCGGAAACTTCTGCTGGTTGAGCTTGTGCTCGTAGAAACCGGCGCTGGCGGCTTCGGCTTCCATCGGGCTGGTGGGCGGCTGGAGCGAGATGAGGACGCCCATCACGGCCTTCTCACGTTCGAGCACGCCGCGCAAGTCGCGCACGTCCTTCACGCCCGTCTTGCCGCCTTTGACCTGAATGATGATCTGTTCTGGCTTGGCGGCGCGCGGGTCGTCGCGGAAGAAGATCTTGCCATCGATGCCGTGGTCGGCGCCTTTCTTCTGCTCGATCGGCCGGGCGCCGACGAGGCCCAGCGCCCACCACTGGAATTGGAACTTGTCCTGTTCCGCAAGGAGGCCGGCCTCGTTGGGCGTGGTGGGCTCGCCGATGATGCGGACGAGGTGAGGGCTGGTAGGGACGCGTTCCACCGCGTCCCCAGCTTCTTCATGCAAGTGAGGGACGGAGTGGAATCCGTCCCTACCAGATGCGGGGGCGGAGCCGTTGACGAACTTCATCCGGCTGCCGTAGGTGTCGAGGAGGCGGTTCTTGATGAGAGAAATGGCCAGGGCGGTGATGTCGATGCCGATCCACTGGCGGCCCAGCTTTTCAGCGGCGTCAATCGTCGTGCCGCAGCCGCAGAACGGATCGAGCACCAGGTCACCGGGGTTGCTGCTGGCCGAGATGATCCGCTCCAGCAAGGCCACGGGCTTTTGGGTGGGGTAGCCGAGAGCCTCGTTTCCGGCTGCCTGAGGAATATCCGTCCAGCAATTCGTAACCGTTCGTCCTTTTGAGTCGTGAAGGTACTTCTTGTATTGAGGAACAGCTCCCTGCTTCAGTTGAACGACCAAGCCATCCTTGTACGCTTGCTCCATTCTTTCCTTTGTCCATCTCCAAACGCGCGTGACCCCGAGGAACTCGTAGGTCAGGTTTGGTCTATTGTCATTTGGATTTAGCAGCGGCAGCAAGCGGTAGCGACCATTCTTGTCCGTGTACTTGTAGGCCGACTCCACGTACTCAGGGTCATGTTCCTCGTATGGCTGATGAAAAGTGTTTTTGTCTGTCTTCGTGTACCGAAAAATCGTGTCGGTACACGTAGCGAAGTTGACCGTGATGAGGCTCTTGGGATTTGAGCGCTTCCAGATGATTTCGTTGCGATAGCTCACCTGCCCAAACACCGCATCGAGCAACAACTTGAGGTAATGGGAGGCTGTGGGGTCGCAATGGAGGTAGAGGGAGCCGGTGGGTTTGAGGACGCGGCGGAGTTCGACGAGGCGCGGGGCCATCATGATCAGGTAGGCCATCATGTCGTTCCGGCCGAGGAACGTCATGAAGGCTTCGAGCACTTCCTTGACCTTGCCCGCCTGCTCGGTGAGCGCGTGATAGACGGCCTCGCTCTCCTGGTTCCATCGCCAGGTGTCCTCGAAGGCCTTGATCTGGCTGGCGGCGTCCGTGCCGTTCTTCTCACGGAAGAAGGCGTTGTAGGTCTGGGCGGAGTTGAAGGGCGGGTCGAGATAGACGAGGTCCACCGTCTCGTCGCCCAGGTAGCGGCGGAGGATGTCCAGGTTGTCCCCGTAGTAGAGCGTGCCCATATCCGTGACGTTACCGAAAAGGCCGTCCGAACTGCAATCCAAGCGTTGCAACCGGCAGGTTAAGACCAACCGTACAGACGAGTCGATGTCTTGCCCCAAGTCCCCAGGGCGATAGACCGGCCAACGACTTCACTTGCTTCCGCGCCCGGCAGATGGATTGTCAGGCGGATCGGAGCCCCTCCAGCTGGCCCGGGCTGAATCAGGGCCAACCCTATCTGATGCTCCCGGACCCATGCGACGTTCGGCAAATCATTTGGGATGTTGAGCCGAAACATCCCGTTATTTGGATAAAATCGAAACTGCATCTCGCGAGTTTGGTTGTCATTCGTGCAGAGCACATCAACTCGTCCGCGGGTTGTGGCCTGTGGGTTTACAAGCCGAGCCACAACTTCACCTGCTGCTCTCGGGAACTCGACTTGAAACCTGTACTCTCCCGTAAACGATTCAAGACCGGTCCATGCTGACGTGGCAAAGCCGTTTCTCACCGCCGAACGGCGCGGGGGCCTTTGGCGAATAAGTTGAGCTGGCTGCATGGTGGTTGCGACCTTGGCATCGCATACACCCAGCGCATCAAGTTGTTGCGCAGAACGCGCACGGCTGATCTCGGCGAATGTGGCCGCATAGTTCTGAAGGGCGGCATCGCTAGCCACGATCGAAACACCCCAAAGCGTCGCGAACGCTGCAGATGCATCCTCGCAAGTCGCCTCACCTTCCGAAAGAAGCCCACATTCTGTGTTTGTCGTGAAACCACGATGGCTGAGGTTGGCGGAGCCGACATAGACGGCACACACGTTTTGCAGCGTTCCGCCGGATTTGAAGGCCTCGCCGGCTATAATGAGCTTTGGATGAAAGATGCCAGCAGCGCTTTGTCCTAAGCGCAACTCCCACCCTCGTTGCCGCGCGAACGTCAACGCCTCAGGGTGCGTAATGTAGTGTCTGGCGTTAAACGCCGAGAGATTGCGGCTGGGTTGAGTGTGGTACTGAGGTGAGCGCGCGAATGTTGCCGCTGAGATTGAATGTTCTCGC
>Ga0315286_10001402_pt1 | contig 21803 bp, 17 predicted proteins | sample YL17G10_0_MG_FD_205038 | JGI IMG/M metagenome (GOLD analysis project Ga0315286, IMG submission 205038) | Sediment microbial communities from Yellowstone Lake, YNP, Wyoming, USA - YL17G10_0 | ecosystem: Environmental > Aquatic > Freshwater > Lake > Sediment | place: USA: Wyoming | collected...
TCAGCAGGTTGTTCGACTTCATGAGCGGATTCACGGAGCCCGGGTGGTTCCGGACGATCGGCACGAGCGACACCTTCACGCCTTGCTCGTAGGCCGACGCCGGCGGGGGAGCGAGCGCCTTCACGATAATCACCAACGAAGACGCTGGCGAGGACGCCGGGTCGTATGAGCCATCGCCGAGACCGCGGGTGACGAGAATCCTGACGTACAAGTTGGCGTTCGACGCGCCACTCCCGGGCCCGTCGGCGAACGCCTTCATCGTGTCGCGAATCGTGCGGTCCAGTCCCGCAGCGTCCACCGGCAGCGGCAGAGCGATCATGTGAGCCGAGGTCTTGAGGCGTGCCAGATGCCGATCGAGGAGGAACAGTTCGCCGTTGTACGTGCGAACCACTTCGTACACCCCGTCGCCGAACAGGAATCCGTGATCGAAGACCGAAATCAGGGCATCCTGCTGACTGCAGATGCGCCCATTGACGTATGCGACAGCTACCATGCTGATGTGCTCCGGTGATGCGTCTTTGACCCGGACTATTCACGAACGCCGCAACACTCCGCCCGCTGTGGTCCCTCTTCGCTCACCACGCCCTGAGTGTCGCGGGTGGGCCAATCCGGTACGGTACCTCTTGTGGTAGAGTGCGCGCAAGACACCCGGTGGCCGCAGCCCATCGGGCCCCACGCCCTGAGCTCACGCGTGTTGCGGTCCACGAAGGCGCGGGGAGCCCCCCATTTGCGGCGGCGAAACGACGGAGCGTTGCGCAACACAGCTTCGTCGAAGGGCAGGTGGTCGGAGTACGTGATGCGCGTGCTGAATGCTCGACAAATGCGTGAGGCCGATCGGCGCACCATTGAGGATCTGGGCATCCCGTCGATCGTGCTGATGGAAAACGCCGGCCGGCAGGTGATCGCCGCAATGGAATCGGCGTTCGGCTCGCTCGCCGGCCGTCGCGTGACCGTGATCTCGGGGCGCGGCAACAATGGCGGCGACGGATTCGTCGTCGCGCGAGGCCTCTGGCAGCAGCAATGCGACGTCATCGTCTGCCTCGTGGGCGGGTCGGGCGACGTGCGGGGCGATGCCCGGATCAACCTGGACATTCTTGGACGACTGGGCGTGCCGGTTATTTCGGTCTCGTCGAACGGGGAGTGGACCGAACACAGCCAGTCCGTCCTCCGCTGCGACGTCGTCGTGGACGCGCTCTTCGGAACGGGACTGAGTGCTCCCCTCAGCGGTCTGCACGAGACGGTCATCGCCGATGTCAATGCGGCAGGCGTGCCGGTTGTCTCGGTCGATCTGCCGAGTGGACTGTCCGCGGATCAGAGCGCCCTGATTGGGCCTGCGATCGCGGCCTCGTTGACGGTGACGCTCGGGGCGCCGAAACTGCCCCTGGTGATGCCGCCCGCCGAGGTGCTTGCTGGCTTCCTCGTGGTGGCCGACATCGGGATTCCACGAGAGGTGCTGGGCGGGGTCGACGGGCCGAGAATCGAGTTTGTGGTCCCAGCCGAAGCGCGCACGCTGGTGCCTCGCAGGGTTGCCGACGCGCACAAAGGCTCCTTCGGCCATGTCTGCGTCGTCGCCGGCTCGCGCGGCAAGACCGGCGCGGCCCACCTGGCCGGGATGGGAGCGCTCAAAAGCGGCGCAGGGCTTGCGACGATCGCGACACCCAAGTCCTGTCTGTCCATTGTCGCGAGGATGGGCGCGGAGTATATGACCGTCGGGCTGGACGACGCTGCGAATGGCTGCGTCACCCGCCGCGCATCGCACACCGTCCTTGGGATCATCTGCGACGTGCTCGCTATCGGCCCAGGCATCGGGACAGGGCCCGGGCCGCGCGCGTTCGTCAAGGACGTGCTGGCCCATTCGAGCAAGCCGCTTGTCGTGGACGCCGACGCGCTCAACGTGCTGGCCGAGGACGCTCGCGGTCTCAGGGCCCGCAGAGACCAGGTCGTGGTGATCACGCCTCACCCTGGTGAGATGGCGCGGCTGATTGGCAGCACGGCAGCTGACGTCCAGCGCGCGCGCATCGAGGTCGCGACCGGTTTTGCCAGAGATCGCGGCGTCATCGTGGTCCTGAAAGGCCACCGGACGGTCGTGGCGGCGCCCGATGGCCGGGTATTCATCAACTCCAGCGGCAACCCCGGGATGGCGACCGGGGGCAGCGGTGACGTGCTGACCGGCGTCATCGCGGCATGGTTGGCCCAGATGGCCGACCCGGTGGATGCGTGCCGCCTGGCGGTCTACCTGCACGGCGCAGCCGGCGACATGGCTGCCAGCAGTGAGGGCCAGGTGGCGATGACGGCCGGCGACATGCTGAGGTATCTCGGCGAGGCGGAACTGGCGCTGACGGCTTCGGCAGCACCTGCTGCCCGGCTCAGATGACGCGCGTCATCATCACGCAGACCGAAGCCGAGACCTCCGCGATCGGCCGCCAACTCGGGCCCACACTCTCGGTCGGCGCGACCATCCTGCTCCGTGGCGAACTGGGCGCCGGCAAGACGGCATTCGTGCGAGGGCTGGCAGAAGGGCTGGGCCTTGCCACCGATGAAGTGAGCAGTCCGACCTTCACGCTGATTCAGGAATACCGCGGCGCGCTGCCGCTCTTCCACGTGGATCTGTACCGGATCTCGTCAGCAGAAGCGGAAGACCTGGGCCTCGAGGAGTTGAGCGAGCAGGGCATTGTCGCGATTGAGTGGGCGGAGAAGCTGTCGCGCGCACCGGACGGCGCCGTCGCGGTGCAGATTGAAGATCTGGGCGGCGACACGCGCCGGCTGACGATCGTCACACCGGACTAGCATCGTCCGGGTCTAACGTTCCGCGCTGCGGCAGTGTGCGAGTCGAAGGGCTACTCCGATCGATAGTTCGGCGCTTCCTTGGTGATGACGACATCGTGCACGTGGCCTTCGCGGACACCAGCCGGCGTCACGCGAATCATGCGCGCGTTTTGCTGGAGCAGCGCCACCGTGCTGCAGCCGACGTAGCCCATGCCGGCCCTGAGGCCGCCCACCAGTTGATGGATGACGCCGGAGACGGAGCCACGATGCGGAACGCGGCCTTCAATGCCTTCTGGAACAAGCTTCTCGGATGCGCCAGCCGCCTCCAGGTCGAAGTCGTCCTGGAAGTAGCGGTCGCGGCCGCCTTTCCTCATGGCGCCGATTGAGCCCATGCCGCGGTATTCCTTGAAGCTGCGACCCTGATACAGCACGACCTCGCCCGGGCTTTCGTCGGTGCCCGCCAGCAGGCCGCCGACCATCACGCAACTGGCGCCGGCCGCCATCGCCTTGGTGATGTCGCCCGAGTAGCGGATGCCGCCATCCGCGATAATCGGCACGCCCGCCGCACGGCCCACCGCGGAGCAATCCAGGATGGCGGTGATCATCGGCACGCCAATGCCGGCAATCACCCGCGTCGTGCAGATGGATCCGGCCCCGATGCCGACCTTGACGGCATCCACTCCCAGATCAATAAGGTCCCTGGTCGCCTGGCCCGTCGCCACGTTACCGGCGACCAAATCAACGTCCGGGTATCTCCGGCGCAGCTCCTTGACCGTATCCATCACCCTCTGCGCGTGGCCGTGCGCGGTATCGACCACCAGGACGTCAACATGCGCGTTGACCAGGGCTTCGGCGCGATCGAGCGTGTCGGCAGCCACACCAACGGCCGCGCCCACGCGCAGCCGGCCGAGGCCATCCTTGCTGGCTGCCGGAAACTTGATCACCTTCTGGATGTCCTTGACCGTGATGAGGCCCTTCAGCATGAATTGGTGGTCGACGACGAGCAGTTTCTCGATCTTGTGCCGATGCAGGATTGCCCGAGCTTCATCGAGCGTGGTGCCAACCGGAACGGTGATCAGGTTCTCGTGGGTCATCACCGACGAGATGGGGCGGTCCACATTCGTTTCGAAGCGCAAGTCCCGGTTGGTGAGGATGCCAACCAGCTTGCCTTCCTTGGAGCCGTCCTCGGTGATCGGCACCCCGGAAATCCGGTACTTCGTCATCAGCGCAAGCGCCTCATAGATCTTATGCGTGGGCGAGAGCGTGATCGGATTGACGATCATGCCGCTTTCCGAGCGCTTGACGAGATCGACCTCGGACGCCTGCTCCTCGATCGTCAGGTTCTTGTGGATGAACCCGAGGCCGCCGTGTTGCGCCATCGCAATGGCCAGCCGGGATTCGGTCACCGTGTCCATCGCGGCACTGGCGACGGGCACGTTCAGGCGGATGTTGCGCGTGATCCGCGTGCTGACATCGACCTCATTGGGCAGGACCTGCGAGCGCCACGGCACCAGCAGCACGTCGTCGAAGGTGAGTGCGGTCACCGGTTCGCTGCCAGCGTGCATCATGCCTGCGGTCACCGAGTTCAGATCCATGCCTCATCCTCCCCAGACAGCCAACTCCCGCGGCGTCGATATCGTCAGTTTAGCGCTCCGTGGCACTTCTTGAACTTCTTGCCGCTGCCGCAGGGACACGGCTCGTTGCGGCCGATCTTGGGCTCGTCGCGTCGCACGGTCGTGATCGGCGCATCGTCTCCGCCGGTGCGGGCCGGCCTGGGCGCGTCACCCGCTCCAACGGCGGCGCGGGCCGGGGATCGGCCGAAGAAACCGGCGTCGCCGCCCGGGGCGCTCAACGTCAACGGTGCGGCGCGCCGGCTGGCAGGCCGTCGAACGTCTGTCCCGCCATCGTCAGACGCGACCGGCTTCAGCCAGAAGAGGTACTGCACCGTCTCGTCGTCGATCCTGGCCGTCATGTCCTGGAAGAGCGCGAAGCTCTCTTTTTTGTACTCGACTAGGGGATCGCGCTGCCCGTAGCCCCGGAGGCCGATGCCTTCTTTGAGATGATCCAGGCTGTACAGGTGATCTTTCCACTGCGCGTCAACGATCTGCAGCATGATGTCGCGTTCGACGCGCTGGAGCAGTTCGTCGCCAATCGTCGCGACCTTGTCCTGATATCGCTGGCTGACGCGCGACCACAACTGGTCGCGCATGCCCCCGGCCGAGTTCCCGGAAAAGTCGAGCGCCGCCGTCTCGGCGGCATCCAGGGCAAACGCCCTGGTGGTTTCGCGCTTGAGCGCGTCGAGATCCCAGGTGTCTGGTTCCTGGGCCTCGGCGCAATACGTATCGATGAGGCCGTCCAACACGTCCTCGGCGAGGCGCATCAGGTACGCCCGGCTGTCAATCACTTCGCCTTCGTCGACGCGAATCCGCCCTTCGAGCAGCTCTCGACGCAGCGCGTAGATGTTCTCGCGCTGCTTGTTCATCACGTCGTCGTACTCAAGCAGGTGTTTGCGGATGGAGAAGTTCTGGCCTTCGACCTGTTTCTGGGCCCGTTCGATCGCCCGGGTGACCATCCCGTGCTCAATCGGCACGCCTTCTTCCATGCCCAGGCGCTCCATCAACCCGGAAATACGGTCGGATCCGAAGATGCGCATCAGGTCGTCTTCGAGCGACAGGTAGAATCGCGACGAACCCGGATCGCCCTGGCGGCCGGCGCGCCCGCGCAGCTGATTGTCGATGCGCCGCGCCTCATGGCGCTCGGTGCCGATGATGTGCAGCCCGTCGTTGGCAACGACCTTCTCGTGTTCGGCGACCGTCACATCGCGGAAGTTCGCATAGAGCCGCTCCCAGTCCGGTCGCTTGACCCGGTAGAACCCGACGAGGTGATAGAAGTAGACGAACTCCTCGTCGTCGATGAACTTCTCCTCGCCCTTTGGCAGCCGCTCGGCCAGATCGTCGGCCAGGGCGCGCTGGCGCGCCATGAATTCCGCATTGCCGCCGAGCAGAATGTCCGTGCCGCGGCCGGCCATGTTGGTGGCAATCGTCACCGCCCCGAACCGGCCTGCCTGCGCGACGATCTCGGCTTCCTGGGCGTGGAATTTCGCGTTCAGGACCACGTGCTTGACGCCGCGCCGGCGGAGCATTCCGGCGAGCTTCTCCGACTTCTCGATGGAGACCGTGCCGACCAGCATCGGCTGATTCTTCTCCTGCCGCTCGATGATGTCCGCCACGATCGCGTCGTACTTCTCAGCGGCCGTCCGGTAGATGAGGTCCGGCAGTTCTTCGCGCCTCAATACGCGATTGGGCGGAACGACGACGACTTCGAGGTTGTAGATCTTGGCGAATTCCTCGGCTTCGGTTTCCGCCGTGCCGGTCATGCCGGAGAGTTTGGTGTACTTCCGGAAGTAGTTCTGGAAGGTGATCGTCGCGAGCGTCTGATTCTCGCGCTCGATCTTCACCTTTTCCTTCGCCTCGACCGCCTGGTGCAACCCGTCGCTCCAGCGCCGTCCCGGCATCAGGCGCCCGGTGAATTCGTCAACGATGACGACCTCGCCGTCCTTCACCATGTAGTCGACGTCGAGCTTGAACAGCGAGTGGGCGCGCAGACCCTGGTTGATGTGGTGGAGCAGCGGCATGTTGATCGGGTCGTACAGTCCGCCCGGCTGGATGCGGTGCGCCAGCAGTTTCTCGCACTTGGCCATGCCGCTCTCGGTGAGCGTCACGGTTTTGTGCTTTTCGTCCACCAGGAAATCGCCGGTTGCTTCGAGTGCTTCTCGCTCTTCGGCCTTCGCGTCACCGCGCGTCACGGCACCCGGTGTCAGTTTCGGAATCACCCGGTCGACTTCGTAGTACAGGTCGGTCGACTGTTCCGCCGGCCCCGAGATGATGAGCGGCGTCCGCGCCTCGTCTATCAGGATGCTGTCCACCTCGTCGACAATCGCGAATCCGTGGCCCCGCTGGACGTAATGGGCCAGGTCGAACTTCATGTTGTCGCGGAGGTAGTCAAACCCGAACTCGTTGTTGGTGCCGTACGTGATGTCGCAGGCGTAGCTGTGCTGCCGTTCCTGGTCGTTGAGTTCGTGCTGAATGACGCCGACGCTCATCCCGAGAAAGCGGTAGATCCGCCCCATCCATTCCGAATCGCGCCGGGCGAGGTAGTCGTTGACCGTGACGACGTGGACGCCCTTGCCCGCCAGGGCATTGAGATAGGCGGCCAGCGTCGCCACCAGCGTCTTGCCTTCGCCCGTCTTCATCTCGGCAATCAGGCCGCGATGCAGCACCATGCCGCCGATCAGCTGGACGTCGAAATGCCGCATGTTCAGCGTGCGCCGGCCCGCCTCGCGGACGGCGGCGAACGCGTCCGGCAGCAGATCGTCGAGCGTTTCGCCCTGCGCCAGCCGCTCCCTCAACAGGGCGGTCTGCCCCTGCAGTTCACTGTCGGTGAGGGCGCGAACGCGCTCTTCTCGCGCGTTGATCTGGGTGACAAACGGCGTCAACTGCTTGAGCGTTCGCTCGTTCTGGGTGCCGAAAATCTTGGCCAGGAGGGTATTGATCATGTAGGGATCGCGCGCACCGGGGGTATCCGGTGATTGTAGGTAACCGGCCGCGGATCCGTCAAGGAACCGGCGGCTGGCGACACGATGGCGAATCAGGTCAGCGGGGGGAGCGGAGCAACTGGATCGGGTTGATGGCCTGCCCGTTCGTCAAGACTTCGTAGTGCAGGTGCACGCCGGTCGTGCGCCCGGTGGCGCCGACGTAGCCAACCACATCGTTCCGCCGAACCGTTGCGCCGACACTGGCGGCAAACGCCGCCAGGTGGCCGTAGCGGGTCTTGATCCCGAAGCCGTGGTCGATCACCAGCAGGTTGCCGTAGTTCCCGTTCCACGAGGCGCTCTCGACGACCCCGTCGGCCGTCGCGACGACGGGCTTGCCGCGGTCGGTCGAAATGTCGAGGCCCAGGTGATACCCGGGATCTCCGGTGAGCGGATCGGCCCGTTCGCCATAGCCCGCGGTGACCCAGCCGACAGCTGGCCAGATGGAGGGTGTCGCAGCGGCCAACGCCTCACGCCGTTCCACATCGGTTCGCACTACCCGGAGCTGGCTCTCGAGCCGGCCGAGCACGTTACGGAGCAGTCCAAATGTGTCTTCCGGGGACGATAGGGCCGAGGCGAGGAGCGATGGCGGCAGAGCCGTCGTCCCGCCACCCATCGCGCGCGACCTGATCATCGCCGGCAGCTTCTGCATCGCCTTCGCGACGTCAGGATCAAGCGCCGAGCGAGTGCCCAGCTCGTCGATCACGCCCTGAAGCGACGTGAGCTGCGTCGTCAGTTCACCGGTTGCCGCGCGGTAGCTGGCGTTTTCCACCTCGAGGGCCACGGTATTCGAGCGCAGGGCGTACAACTCGGCCACGGTGCCCCATCGAATCCCCAAACCAACCAGTACCGGAAGGGCGAACAGGAAGCCAGCCGTCCCGAGCGTCCAGCCGAGTTTCACGGAGAACCGCCGGCCCACGCCCGATGCGCGGTCAACGACGACGAGAGTGTAGCGGCGGGACAGGAATCCTGGCATCAGCCTCGTCTCTGGCGGGCGCTTTGACGATCGCCCCCGGGACAGCGTTCTCGGTGCCGGCACAGAGTAGCCCGGTCCGAGGATACGGATACCGGACTGTACCATACGAATCTTTGGCTGGGAAGGTCGCAGGAGATTGCAGGCGAAGATAGGGCGAAGCGCGTGCTGACACCTGTCGGGCCGACGAGACGGGGGAAGACGTGGCTATTGAGGGTCCTTGCGCCGCGGGGCGTACCAGAAGTCGAGCAGCCGGCGATCGCGCAGCGCCCCGGTCCCGGCCCAGGCAAGTCTGATCAGACTGCCCAGCATCTCGAGGAGGGTGTAGGTCCGGAACTTCCGGCCAGACGTGAGCACGGTGTTGCGCAGAATCGTGAATGGCCCCTGTCGCTTCAGCGCCTGGCTCAGCGCGACCTCCTCTGACGCGAACAGGCGTTCATCGAAGCCCCCGGCCGCATCGAAGGCGCGACGCGTGCAGAACAGGAAGCAGCCGTAGGCCACCCGAGCGTGCCGCATGAGCCACGCGAACACGGGTGCGGCCACCTTGACGTATGCCGGAATGGGTTCGTCAAAGCGGACGCCGACGCCGCCGCCAACGGCACCATCGCGAATCGTCGCGACCACGGCGAGAATCACGGCGGCATCAATCAGCGTGTCGGCATCGACAAAGACGAGGATGTTGCCACGGGCAGCAGCCGCGCCGGCGTTGCGCGCCGCCGCGATCTGGCGGCGCTCCGTATTCACGACCTGCGCGCCCGCGGAGGCGGCCACTGCGGCAGTCCGGTCATCCGAGCCATCATCGACGACGATGACTTCGTAGTGGACGCCCGCGGAGCCGGCGGAGTTCTGCACACATCGAATCGTAGTGTCGATCCGCGATTCTTCGTCGTGTGCGGGGATGATGAACGACAGCAGCAGGCGCTCGGTCGTGGTCAACGGCCGTCCGACACGGAGCCGCCTGTCCGCCGTTCCCGCTCCAGCAGGACCGCGATCGTGCTCATGGCGACGGCGGCCACTCCGCTCATCCACAGCGGCACCTGCGCCCCTGCCACCGTCACCTCAACCTGAAGAACCACTCGCGCCACGTGAGCCACCGCGATCAGCACGAACATCGCAACGGCGATCCGAGTAACCGGCTTCATGAAGACCTCCTCTTGGCGCGCCACTGAAAACGCGGCAGGGGAATACGGCCGCGCGCGCCGAACAGCACCCCCTCCAATTCCAGCCGCAACCGTTGTTCGGATTCGGATCCTGGCACGCCGCGGCGACTGATCTCTCCGCGGGCATTCACCACCCGATGCCAGGGGACGGCAGCGTGGTCGGGCAGCCCGTACAGCGCGTAGCCGACCTGGCGGGCCATCTTGCCGAGCCCGGCCAGATCAGCGATTTGGCCGTACGTGGCCACGCGTCCGCGCGGGATCCGTTGCACGGTCGCATACACGCGAGGGTTGCGGCCCTTCACCAGCGGATCATACAGCCGCTCCCGGGTCAGCGTGTGGCCGTGATCGTGTCTTCTTCCAGTGCGGCCCGAAGGCGGCGCCCTGCGGGTCCATGGGCATGACTCTCAGATGGGGTTCGGCCAGAGCGTTCGCCTGAGCCCGGGCGCGCGAGTCCGGCACAGCTGTCCGCCACCGTTGTGCAGCCTACGATATCAGCCGGTATTGCAGCGCCTCGGCCAGGTGCTCCGATTCCACATCGGCGGCGCCGGCGAGGTCCGCGATGGTCCGCGCGACGCGCAGGACGCGGTCATGCGCGCGGCCGCTGAGCGCCAGCCGTCGGATGGCCGCGTCCAGCAACGCTCTGCCATCGGCATCGAGTCTTGCGTAGCGCCGCAGCATGCGCCCTTTGAGCAGCGAGTTGAGCCGAACGCCGGTTTCGCCACTTCGCGCGGCCTGACGTTCGCGCGCCCGAAGCACGCGCTCTCGAATCACCGCTGACGACTCCTGTGGCCGCTCGTCGCCGAGCACATCAGGCGGCACCCAGGGCACATCCACACACAGGTCGATCCGATCGAGGAGCGGACCCGAGATCCGCCCTGTGTAGCAATCCCGCTGGAGGGGCGTACATCGGCACACGCGCACGGGATGCCCGGCGTACCCGCACTTGCACGGGTTCATGGCGCCGATGAGCAGCACCCGGGCCGGGAACTCAGCCGAACGCGCCGCCCGCGCGATGCGGATGCAGCCTTCTTCGAGGGGCTGCCGCAGCACTTCGAGGGCGCGGCGGTCGAACTCGGGCATCTCGTCGAGAAAGAGCACTCCGTTGTGCGCCAGGCTCAACTCCCCGGGGCGAGGCAGCTTTCCGCCGCCGACCAGTGCCACGTCCGAGATCGTGTGATGGGGCGCGCGGAAGGGCCGGGCGGTGAGCAGACCCGACCCCGGTGACAGCAGGCCGGCCACCGAGTGGATCGACGTCGATTCGAGGGATTCCTCGTCGGAGAGCGGCGGCAGAATTCCGGGCAACCGGCGGGCGAGCATGGTCTTGCCGCTGCCCGGAGGACCGACGAGCAGCAGGCTGTGTTCGCCAGCGGCTGAAATCTCCAATGCCCGTTTGGCTAGAGCCTGTCCCCGAACGTCAGCAAGATCGCCCCAGTCGTCGATGGCGGAATCTGTCCGCGGCCGGGATGTGGCCGCCGCCTCGGCGGGCAGCTCGTGGCCATTGAGCGCGTCGACGGCGGCCACCAGTGTCGCCACCGGTTGCGTCTGGATGCCTCCGACCACCCGAGCTTCCGCGGCGTTGTTCGCCGGCACGACCACCCGGGCGCATCCCGCCCTCCGAGCGGCGATCGCGACCGGCAGCGTGCCGCGCGCCGCCTGAATGGTGCCATCGAGCGAGAGTTCGCCAATGACGACGGTGTGATCGATGGCGCGCTCCGAGACGATGCCCGTGGCGGCCAGCACACCGAGGGCGATCGGCAGGTCGAATGACGATCCGATCTTCGGCACGTCTGCGGGGCCCAGATTGACCGTCACGCGTTGGTCCGGAAACGGAAAGCCGGAATTGCGGATCGCCGTGCGGACCCGGTCGCGGCTTTCGCGGACGCTGGCATCCGGAAGACCAACCATCGTGAAGCCCGGGAGGCCCGACGACACGTCCACCTCAACCTGGACGATCGTGGCGTCGATGCCGACAACGGCGGCGCTGAGGAGCGTGGCGAGCACGAGTGGCGGAAGTGCAAGCCACGGGCCGCAGACGCGCGCCACCGAGGTGTCTGATTCGTCAGTGATTACGCCGAATCGACAGACGAGCCCATCGACTGGTCGCAAATTCTGCCACCGTCTGGAGTCCCGCACGTGGCAGCAATTGCAGTTCTGGTAACGCGAGCCGTCATTCCCGCGAACGCGGGAATCCAGGCCTGGACCACGGCTTCCGCCGGGATGACGAGCATTCGCTTCGCCCGCCAACATGACGCCGGAACAACAGGTTCAGGGGCGCCAGCCGCCCGAGTCCTGGCGGCTCGTGTAGATCGTGAGTCGTTCGCCGGGCGTGATGCGGTCGCTCTTGAGACCATTCCACGAGCGGATGTGTGCCACTGTCGTGTGAAACTGCTGCGCGATCGAATAGAGCGAGTCGCCTTTCCGCACGTAGTAGGCGACCTTGACGCGGTCGGCGGTGTCTGACGCCGAGGGAGCCGCGCGGGCCGGAGCCGGCGGGGCAGGTGCCGCAGTAGATTCGGGCCGGGCGGTTCTCAACGCCAACAGCGGGCTTGGCGCCAGCGGGATCACCAGCTTCTGCCCCGGCGCCACCGCCGACCTCACAGTCAGGTAGTTCGCCTCGGCCAGGTACGTCCGCCGCACACCCAACTTGTTCGCGATGGTGGTCAGCGACTCGCCGCGACGCACGGTGTACCACTGGAGCGGCGCCAGTTCCTCCGGCGGTACCTCGCGTATCCGCTGCTCGACGGTCTGGGCCGTGCCCTTCGGCACGCGCAGCAGATACGCCTCGCCCTTCACGTTGACAGGCGTCGTATACCGCTGCAGCTCAGGATTCAGCCGCTGAATGTCGTCGAGCGACACGCCGGCCCATTCGGCAATCCTGCGGAGATCGACCGGTCCCGGCAACGACACCGTCTCGTACTCGGGTGGCGCGACGGGCTCAAAGGTAAAGCCATACTGCGCCGGATTGCGGGCGATGACGATTGACGCCAGCACCATCGGCACGTACTCGCGGGTTTCCCGCGGCAGCGGCGGCGACGCCTTTTCGGCCAGCGCCCAGAAATCGGACTGCCCCTTGCGCTTCACGGCGCGCTGAATGTAGCCGGGGCCGCCGTTGTACGACGCCAGCGCAAGGTGCCAGTCGCCATCGAACATCTCGCCGAGCCACTTCAGGTACTTTGCGGCGGCCAGCGTCGCCTTTTCGGGATTCGATCGCTCGTCGATGTACCAGTTCTGCGTGAGCCCCTGGGAGGCGGCGGTGCCCCTCATGAGCTGCCAGAAGCCTTTGGCTGATGCGCGCGACAGCGCGTCGGTTCTGAACGCGCTCTCGACGATCGGGATATAGGCCAGATCGAGCGGCAGCCCCTGCGATCGGAGCGTATTCTGGATCATCGGGAGGTAGGGTATGCCGCGTTGCAGCGACGACTGGAACCAGTCGCGCAGCCGTCCCTGGAACGCCTCGATCCACGAGAGGACTTTGCCATTGAGCGGAATGGAGACATCGTGGATCGTGGCCTGCAGATCGGCGGCGACCGCCTCGCGGATTTCCGATTTCGACGCGGGTGTGTCTGGCGCGGGCTGGTCGAGCAGCTGGTCGATGGATGCGGGCACGGTCGGCTTCTCGGCGAAGCCGTCACCTTCGGCCAGCGCCCGCATCTCAAAGGCGCTGATCCGATCGACCAGTCGATCGAAATGCTCCTGAAGGCGGCGGTTGGATCGAGCCCCGGACGGGGTCTCCAGCAGGAGATCGATGGCGGCGTCGAACTCGACTTTCGCCCGGCTGAGGTGGCCGAGTTTCAGCTCCGCGGTACCGGCGTCGCACATGGATTGCGATTGCGCGATGAGCAGATCGACTGGGTCCGGCGCCGGAGCTGGCGGTGGAGGCCCGGGCGTCGTCGCCGGTGCCGCCACCGCGGGCGGTAGTGCCGGCTGCGGCGTTGCCACTGGCGGCCGGCTCGCCATCGCGCCGCCGCAGGCCACGGCCAGCAACCCCGCTACCGCCGCGCTACCGCCGCGCAGCCAGAGTCGTCGGTGCATCAACACATCCGGAATCGTCGTGGAGCCCTCGCGATCGAAGACCGCAGGCAGACGCGGGCCACGTTAACACGCAGATTGCGAGGCGGTCAACGCAACCTCACGCAACCTCACGCGCGTCAACACTGGCAGCGGCCGGTGCCTGCCGCCTGCAGGCGCCTGACGGGTTGCCTGTACGGGTGGCGACAGGTATCATCCCCTAGTCGAGGCTTGGATCCGTTTCTGAACTGGTGAACCGAACATGCGAAGACTGATCGTCCTGGCCGGCATGGTGTGTCTGGTCGCCGCCTGCGGCAGCAAGAAGGACACCGCCGCGCCGCTTGGCTCCGCGACCTTGGCGCTCAATCACATCAAGATTCCCCTCGGGAGCCCGGTTGAGCTGACCTATCGATTCGAACTCGCGCCCGGCGCCACGTTGGGCAAGGACTACTGGGTCCTGGCCCACTTCCTCGACGCGAATGAGGAGCTGATGTGGACCGACGATCACAAGCCGCCCGTTCCGCCGACGCAGTGGAAACCCGGTACGCCCGTCGAGTACAAGCGAACCATCTTCATCCCGCTTTATCCGTATATCGGCGAAGCGACCGTCACGATCGGCCTGTACATGCCTGGCACCAACGAGCGCGTGCCGCTGTCGGGCCAGTTGGTGGGGCAGCGGTCGTATCGCGTGGCGACGATCCAGCTCCAGCCGCAGACCGACAACATCTTCCTCGCGTTCCTCGATGGCTGGCACGGTCCCGAGGTGGCGTCGCAGAATCAGTTCATCGAATGGCAGTGGACGCGGAAAGACGCGACGATTCGCTTCCGCAATCCGCGGCGCAACGCCACGTTCTATCTGCATTACGATGGCATGCCCAAGGTCTTTCCGACGCCCCAGACCGCGACGATCTCCATCGGAGACACTGTGATCGACTCGTTCCAGGTGGCCACCGCCGACGAACAGATCCGGCGGATTCAACTCAAGGCCGCGCAGTTCGGGAACGACGATATGGTCGTGGCGCGCATTTCGCTCGATAAGTCGTTCGTGCCGGCGATGGTCACGCCGGGCAGCCGCGACTCCCGCGAACTCGGCATCCGGGTGTTCCACGCGTTTATCGAGCCCCAGTAGCGAACACGCCCGGCGGGTCTCGGGATTCCCCTGGTGCTGCACCCCTCGCGAGTGCAGCCGTCCTTTCTGCGTCCGACGCAGTCTAAGGGACTGGATGTCGGCTCGGGAGATCGCGCGGACAGGCCGACGCCTGTGCGGCGACCTGCTATAATCGAGTCGCGGGTCTGGACCGCGCTAATTATCTGACTCTCCATGGGTTGCGATGCAATATCGCTGCAGGCTGGGAACGCAGACGGGCGAAATCGTGGAACAGTTCCACGTGGCCGACAACGAGCCGGGCCTGCGGCACGACCTCGAGCAGAAGGGCTTCTGCGTCATCGCGCTGCAGCCGAAAAGCGCGTTCGCGCGATTCTCGCTGCCGGTCGCGCGGCGCAAACGCATTCCGACCCGCGACTTCCTCGTGTTCAACCAGGAGCTGGCTTCGCTGCTCAAAGCCGGCATGCCTCTGGTCCAATCCCTCGACATCCTGCGCAGCCGGGTCATTCACCTCACGTTCCGTTCCGTGCTCGATGCGGTGTACGAACGCGTCAGGGCCGGCAGTTCACTCTCGGACGCGTTTGCCGAACACGGCGACCTGTTTCCCGGCGCGTACACGGCATCACTGCTTGCCGGGGAAAAGAGCGGAAGCCTCGAAGGCGTGCTTCGCCGGTACGTGAGCTACATCAAAGTGGTGGGCGTCGTGAAGCGCCGGACGATCTCCGCCCTTGTGTATCCGGCGGTGCTCATCACGCTCGCGCTGGTCGTCGTCTCCATCATCGTGCTGAAAGTCGTGCCGGAGTTTTCGTCGTTCTACGACAGTTTCGGCGCGGAGCTTCCGCTCGCCACCCGGATGATCGTGAGGGGATCGGCGCTGATTCGCGAACACCTCGTCCTGATCGTGGCCGTCGCGGCCTTGGCGATCGCCGGCGCCTGGAACTGGCTCGGACGCAAGGAGCAGCGGACGCGGTTCGACCGTGCGGTACTCAAGGTGCCCTGGATCGGCTCGACGGTGCAGCGATTTGCAACATCTCAGCTGGCCAGGACGCTCGCCACGCTGCTCGGAGGCGGCTTGCCGCTGGTGGCCGCCATTGATATCGCTGCGCGTTCGGGCGGCAATCAACATCTGTCGGAGCAGATGCGCGTGGTGGGCATGCGGGTCCGGGAAGGGGAGCCGTTTGCGGGCGCCCTGGCCGCGCGGGGCGTCTTTCCAGATGTCGCGATCAAGATGGCCGAGGTGGGCGAGGCCACAGGGGCGCTGCAGGACATGCTCACGAACGTGGCGGATTTCTACGACGAGGAAATCGAGACCGAGCTCGCGCGATTTGTCGCCTTGATTGAGCCGGTCCTTCTCGTCATCATGGGATTGGTGATTGCGAGCCTGTTGCTCGCGCTGTACATGCCGCTGTTCCAGCTGAGTTCCGTGGTCGGCACACGGTACTAGCGGCGATGGGAGAGTCCTGACCGTGAACGCGCCCCGTCCCGCCATTCCGTCCACCTCGCCGAGCGAGCTGTTCACCGATCGGACGCCGGATACGGCCGGCGATCCAGTCGCCGAACTCGCGCAGGCCCAGCATCTTGCGGAGCGGTACGGGCTGGACTTTGTCGACCTCGAGCACTTCCGGATCGACCACGATCTGTTCCGATCGATCCCGGCCGATCTGATGCTGCGCTACGGTTTTGTGCCCTACCGCCGCGACGGCCGCACCCTGGCCATCGTCGTCTCCGATCCGAGCGACCTGGCCGTGATCGACGAACTCGAGATCGTGCTGTCAACGCCTCTGCGCGTGATGGTCGGCACCCGTTCCACCATCGAATCGATTCTCCAGAAGAGCGAGAGTTCCCAGCGCGTCCTCGATGAAGCCACGGAAGGCTTCCAGATCCAGTTGCTGAAAGACGACGACAGCGACGAGAACCTCACCGTCGAGCGGCTGACGAGCGACATCAACCCGATGATCCGGCTCGTGGATTCCACGATCTTCACGGCCATCCAGCGCCGGGCCTCGGACATCCATATCGAGACGCAGGACGATGCGGTCTGCGTGAAGTACAGGATTGATGGCGTGCTGCAGTCGGCGTTCCGGCCGATTGCCAAGCAGCACCACAGCGCCATCATCTCGCGCATCAAGGTGATGGCCGAACTCGACATCGCCGAGAAGCGCGTGCCGCAGGACGGGCGGTTCAGGTTGCGCCTGCCCGGTAAGACCATCGACTTCCGCGTGTCGATCATGCCCAGCGTGCATGGCGAGGATGCCGTCATCCGCATTCTCGACAAGGAGTCGATCAGCGAACAGTTCAGCGAGCTTCGGCTCGACATTCTCGGGTTCCCGGAGGCCGAACTGCGGCGCTTCCGGAAGTACATCGCGGAGCCCTACGGCATGGTGCTCGTCACCGGGCCCACCGGCAGCGGGAAGACCACGACGCTCTATGCGGCGATCTCCGAGATCAAGTCGCCCGAAGACAAGATCATCACCATCGAGGATCCGGTCGAGTACCAGTTGAAGGGCATCACGCAGATTCCGATCAACGAGAAGAAGGGCCTGACGTTCGCGCGCGGCCTCAGGTCGATCCTGCGCCACGATCCCGACAAGATCATGGTCGGGGAAATCCGCGACCCGGAAACCGCCCAGATCGCGATTCAATCCGCGCTGACCGGCCACCTGGTGTTCACGACCGTGCATGCGAACAACGTGCTGGACGTGCTCGGCCGCTTCCTCAACATGGGGGTCGAACCGTACCAGTTCGTGTCGGCCCTCAACTGCGTGCTGGCCCAGCGGCTGGTGCGGTGCATCTGCACGCAGTGCAAGCGGCCGGCGACGATCTCGCGGGCCATGTTCGAAGAGTCCGGGCTGGACCCGGTGCGCATGCAGTCGCAGGTGTGCTACGAAGGCGCCGGATGCATCGAGTGCGGCGGGACCGGATACAAGGGGCGCACGGCCATCTGCGAACTTCTTGATCTTTCGGACCGGATTCGGGAGATGATTCTTGAGCGCAAGCCCACGTCCGAGATCAAGAAACAGGCCCGAGACGAGGGGATGCGTTTTCTCCGGGAGAGCGCCGTCGAGACCGTGTTGCGGGGGCTGACCACGCTGCGCGAGATTAACAAGGTGACGTTCGTCGAATGAGACTGCCGCGTTTGCTGCGCACGCCACCTCCAGCGGTGGCCGTCGACATCACGCCGCGCCACGTGGCGGCCGTCGAGGTGTCTGGCACCCGCGCGGGCGAATTTCGGGTCACCCGGTTCGCGGTCGAACCGCTGGCCGCCGGCGTCGTGGTGCCGTCGCTGAACGCCTCGAACGTCGCACGGCCGGCGGACCTCACCGAGGCCCTGAAGAGTGTCTGGGACCGATTAGGGCACCGCCCAACGCGGGTGGCCCTGGTCGTCCCCGATGGCGTCGCCAAAGTGTCGTTCGTCAGGTTCCTGCAGGTCCCCGCCCGAGCCTCCGATCTGGATGAGTTGATCAGGTTCCAGATCAGGAAATCAACACCGTTCCGGATCGAAGAGTCCCGGATCTCGTACAGCAAAGGCCTGCAGACCAACGAGGGTCAGGAGTTCGTCGTCGTGCAGGCCCGGCGCGATCTGGTCGGCGAATATGAGGCTGCCTGCCGGGCGTCCGGCGCGACGGCGGGCATGGTGGACCTGGCGACCTTCAACGTGGCGAATGCGGTGATGGCGGGAGATTCCGCGCTCCGGGATGACTGGCTGCTCGTGCATGTGACGCCGGGTGGAGCGGCCCTCTCGATTCACCGCGGCCGCGATGTCGCCTTCTTCCGTCACCGTGGCGGCGAGGGCGACGGCAACCTCGGCGATCTCGTGCACCAGACCGCCATGTTCTACCAGGATCGGCTCGGCGGCGCGGGATTCTCGCGGGTGCTGGTGGCCGGCGGCACACAGGCCGACGGCCCGCAGACCGCCCGCAAGACGATTGAGACGCGACTGGGCAGGCCGGTCGAGGCCGTTGATCCGATGAAGGCCGTCGGTTTTGCGGATCGCACGTCGCTGCCGCCCGATCTGGCCGATGCCCTGACGGCCTCGATCGGTCTGGCGATCGCGCAGCGATCGGCCGGCACGGACAGGGAGTCCTAGCGATGCTCAGACACAACCTGTCCACGCGGCCTTTCTACAACGAGCGGGCCGTCCACGTCGTGCTCGCGCTGGTCTCGCTCGTGGCCGTCGGGGCAACCGTGTTCAACGCGTGGCAGGTCTCCGTGCTCTCGGCCCGTAATGGCCGGTTGCAGTCGGTGCTCCAGACCGTCGAGCGGAAGGCCGGCGATCTGCGTGCCCGCGCCGCCAGGCTCCGGGCCTCAATCGATCCGAAGGAGCTCGACTCGACGATCGCGGCTGCCGACGAGGCCAACATCCTGATCGATCGGCGCGTGTTTTCGTGGACGGATCTTTTCAATCAGCTTGAGACGACGCTGCCCGAATCGGTCCGCATCACGTCGGTGCGTCCCCTGATCGATCGTGGCGCAGGCATGACCGTGTCGGTCGTGGTGGTGGCGAAAAGCGCGGAAGGCATTGATACGTTCATCGAGAAACTGGAGAACACGGGAGCCTTTACCGGCTTGCTCTCGCGCGAGGAGTTCGCCCGTGAGGATGGCACGCTGCAGTCCCTGCTCGAAGGCCAGTACACGCCAGGGCTGTCGCGGGCAGCCCGGCCAAAGGCGGTGCGACGATGACGGGCGGCCTGGTGGGGCGCGTGGTACGGGAGAAGCGGGCCGTCATGCTGGTCCTGGCCTTCGTGGTGCTGGCCAACCTCGCGATCGCGGTGCTGGTCGTATATCCGATGTCCGCTTCGGTCCAGACCGCCGAGCGGCAGGCAGAGGTCGCTGCGCAGGCCCTGCGCGCCGCCGAACGGGAGTTCGCTGCCGCCACCGCCACGATGACGGGCCGGACACGCGCGACCGACGACTTGAGGAAGCTCTACACGAAGCTGCTGCCCATGGATCTGGCCGGCGCGCGGCGGGCGACGTACCTCAAGCTCACGCAACTGGCGCGCGGCGCGCAACTGATGGCGCAACGGCGCAGTGAAGAGGTCCACGAACCGCGGCAGTCCGACGTAGGCGCCGGAACCACGCTGACCAGGCTGGGCATCTCGATGGTGCTCAAGGGGGACTACGAGAGTGTTCGTCAGTTCCTGAGGGATATCGAAACCGCCAGCGAGTTCATCGTCATCGACAACGTTGCGCTGGCGGAGGGCACCGAGCCTGGTTCAGCACTGATGCTGACGGTGGAGTTGTCCACCTACTTCCGGACGGCGAGCCATGGGAGCTAATCGAAATCGTCTCGTCGCTGGGGCGGTCCTGATCGCGATCGTGGCGGTGGCGATCTGGTGGCAGTCGGCCGGCGGTCAGGCGCCTGTCGCGCCGTCAGGGGCGGCTGCGCCGTCGGGTGGTCCGCAGGGTGCATCCCCTCGTCCGGGCGTGGCGACGATGGTTCCTGATGTGGCGCTGCCGCGTTTGACTCGAGAGACACCGGAGCCGAGCGATACGGGTCGCGATCCGTTCCGATTCTCCACGAAGGGGCCGGGGGCGGGACGCGGGGGGGCGGGAAGTGCGCCAGTGACGCCCGCCCCGCCCCCAGTCGTCCGCCCGGTGGAGCCGGCCGGTCCGCCGCCACCGCCGCCGATTCCGCTGAAGCTCATCGCGGTTGTCTCGAGGCGCGCGGGCACCAGGATCGCGATGCTCACCGACGGCCGCGGCGTCTACTACGGGACCGAAGGGGCTGTCATCGAAGGACAGTATCGCATCGTCCGAATCGGTCAGGATTCGATCGACATGACGTACCTGGACGGCCGCGGCCGCAGGACGATTCCGTTGTCCGGAGGTTAAAGGAGACGGTTTCACAACCTGCGTAAGCGGCCCGCTCTTCGGTCGCGAGAACGGGTTGTGACACCGGTAGTTGGCTGTCAAGCGCTGCTGTTACGGAGCGTGGGAATGTTGAGCCTGCAGAGACTGCACACTACACCGTGGACGTCGACCTGGTTGCGCGGGATCGTACTGGTCTGCGCCGTTGGCGCGCTTGTCACGGCCTGTTCGACGGGCGGCGCCTTCCAGCGCGGCGGCCAGGCGGCCTTGCGCGGCGACTGGGACATGGCAGTGTCCGAATACACCACTGCCGTGCAGTCCGAGCCGAACCGCGTCGACTATCGGATGACACTGGATCGCGCGAAGATTGCCGCCTCGCAGATCCACTTCGATAAGGCGCGCGACATGGAACGGCGGGATCAGCTCGACGTCGCCCTGATGGAATACCGCAAGGTTGTCGAGTACTACCCGGCCAATCAGGAGGCGCGCGCCAAGATCGCCGCTCTCGAGCAGACCATCCGGGCGCGCGTTGAGGCTTCGCGGCCGCGTCCCGCCATTGACCTGATGCGGGAACAGGCGCGGAAGGCACCGGCCGAGCCGATGCTGAATCCGAAGTCCCGGGAGCTGAATGACTTCAAGTTCGGCGGTCAGGTGCGGGACATCCTGATCGGCATGGGCGCGGTGGCGGGCATCAACGTCACTTTCGATCAGCCCTTTCCGGATAAGGCGTACAACGTCGACCTCAAGAACATCTCGTTTGAACAGGCGCTGCAACAGGTGATGGCCGCCAATCAGCTGTTCTACAAGGTGATTGGGGACACCAGCATCGTCATCATCCCGGACAATCAGACGAAGCGGCAGGTATACGAAGAGCAGGCCGTTCAGACCTTTTTCCTGTCGCACGTCGATCCGACCAAACTGCTGGCCCTGATCAATACGATCATCAGGCCGACGCAGGCGATCCAGCCGGTGACCGCTGCGAGCGCGGAAAGCAACACGATCGTCGTGCGGGCGTCGGTCCCGATGCTGCAGATTATCGGGCGCATCATCGAGGCCAACGACAGGCCGCGGGCCGAGATTGTCATCGACGTGGAGATTCTCGAGATCAATCGACAGCGGGCAAAGCAGTACGGCCTGGAGCTGAGTCAATACCAGATCGGACTGGGGTTCTCTCCGGAAGCCGCGCCTGGCGGGGCGGGCGCGGCGGCCGGGGCTGGTTCATTCAATCTCAACACCGTGTCCAAGGGCGTGAGCACCAACGATTTCTATGCCACAGTGCCCTCCGCGCTGATCAGGTTTCTCGAAACCGACGTCAACACCAAGATCATTGCCAAACCTCAGTTGCGAGGAACAGAAGGGGCGCCGCTGAGCCTGAACCTCGGCGAAGAAATC
>Ga0315286_10001403_pt1 | contig 21799 bp, 17 predicted proteins | sample YL17G10_0_MG_FD_205038 | JGI IMG/M metagenome (GOLD analysis project Ga0315286, IMG submission 205038) | Sediment microbial communities from Yellowstone Lake, YNP, Wyoming, USA - YL17G10_0 | ecosystem: Environmental > Aquatic > Freshwater > Lake > Sediment | place: USA: Wyoming | collected...
GTCCGCGCCGAGGATCTTGCGGATGTCCGGGTCGGCGAGGATAAGCGTCTTGAAATCGGCCTCTTCGTTCCAGGCCTTGAGACTCTCGCGCTGGACAAGCTGATAGGCTTCGTCGCGGACGATTCCTTTCCGGGTCAGGGCGAGGAGGACGCTTTGGGAAAAGATCAGGCCGCGCGTGGCCTGAATGTTGCGCTTCATGTTGGCCGGGTGAACGCGCCAATGGCGGACAATGTCGACCGTTTCGGTCAGCATGAAATCCGTCAGGATAAAAGCGTCCGGAATGATCACCCGCTCGGCGGAGGAATGGGAGATGTCCCGCTCATGCCAGAGCGGAATGTTTTCGAGGGCGACCTGGTGATGGCTCCGGACGAGGCGGGCCAGCCCCGCTATCCTTTCGCAGCGGACCGGATTTTTTTTATGGGGCATCGAGGAGGATCCCTTCTGGCCTTTGGTGAAGGGCTCCTCGAGCTCGAGAACTTCGCTCCGCTGGAGGTGCCGGATTTCGACGGCGAACTTTTCGAGGGTCGTGGCGATCAGGGCCAGGACGCCCGTGACTTCGGCATGGCGGTCGCGCTGGAGGACCTGGGTCGAAACCGGCGCGGGTTTCAATCCCAGTTTCCGGAGCGAGAACACCTCCACCCGCGGATCGAGATGGATGTAGGTCCCGACCGAACCCGAGATCCGGCCGACGCTGATGACCTCGATCGCCCGTTCAAGACGGATAAGATGGCGCTTGACCTCTTCATACCAGACGAGGATCTTGAAGCCGAACGTCACCGGCTCGGCGTGAACCCCGTGTGTCCGGCCCATGCAGACTGTTTTTTTATGCCTGACGGCTTCGCTCCGCAGGATTTTCTTGAGGTCGCCGAGCCGCTTCCGGATTTTTTCGAGCGACTCCTTGATCAAAAGAGAGAGAGCCGTGTCCACGATGTCATAGGATGTCAAGCCCATATGGATGTAGCGGCTGTCTTCGCCGACGGCCTCCGCGACCGAGGAGAGAAAGGCGATGATGTCGTGCTTGACGACCCTCTCGATGTCCTCGATGCGCTTCACCTCGAAGGCCGCGCCGTTCTTGATCCGCTTCAGGGCCGGGGCCGGGATTTTCCCCAATCTGGCCCAGGCTTCGCAGACGGCGATTTCGACGTTAAGCCATTTCCGGTATTTGTTGTCCTCGGTCCAGACCGCCCCCATCTCGGGATTCGTGTATCTTTCGATCATCGGCTGGGATTCCTTATTAAAAGGATGATCGCATCATATCAATAAAGCGGGAGACGGTCAACCGGAAACGGCGGATGCGGTCAACGGTCTTCGCCGCCGTCCTTTCGGCTCAGGGCTGTCGCGAGTTCTCCGGCGACGACGGCGCACCCCTCCGCGTTCAGATGAGCGTCTCCGAGAGGATTGTAGGTGATCGAACCGGCGGCCGAAGCTCTTCTGAGAGCCGGGGTAAGGTTGACAAAGAGGACGCCGAAGCGATCCGCTTGAGCCCGGAGGAATTCCGGCAGGTCGGTCGATGTCCACTGGACAAAGGCCGGGTCCTGCTTCTTCGGGAATTCGAGATATCCGGCGAGAACGGCCAGCTTCGTCGGCATGTAGGCTAGCCAGGGCCGAAACCCGGATCGCCGGGCGAGGGCCGCATAGCTTTTGAAGAATTCCTGGATCCAGAGAGCTTGTTCGGCCGTGATGTCCTTGGCTTGAATCGGCTTCTCGAAGACCGTGGCGGCCGTCCGCGTCGCGCCGGAGACGAAGACGGCGTTTTTCAGGCGCCTGGCGTTGGACGCTCGAGCCCGGGCTGCTCGAAGCCAATTCCCAACCGCCCGAAAGAAGGATCCCTTCGGCCTCGTCCCGTCCTCGGTCTTTGGATGATAGGCGCGGGTTCCCGTTTTTTCGAAAAAGGCCAGGCTCCGGCCTTCCTCCTCCAAGTCCCGGACATCGTTTCCCTCGAAGAAAACGACGATCACGTCGCGAAGATGCGTGGCAAGTCCGAAGTCCTCGATAATTTTCAAATAGCCCAGAGGCCCGGTCCCGCTGACGCCAAGGTTCTTGGTCTGCCGCCGGAGCAACCGGCCTAATCGTGACGTGAACAGCGATTCATAAGGCAGGTAGCCCAGCTCGACGAAGGAATCTCCGGCGACGGCGATGTCCCAGTCGGTCATGGGTTCTTTGTTCCGAAATCCCTGAGGGTCATAGGTCACCGTGATATTTTTTTCTTGGGGATAGGCATTCTTCATCCCGAAGTAGCGGCGCATGAAGGCATTGAGGGGACGGCCGGTCCATTGCATCGGCCCGGGCCTTTTGAAGAAGACGGGACCGAGGGGAACGGTAGGTTTTTCCCAAAACGGCGGCAGTCCGCCGCCCCGATTCTCCGGGCCGGGAAGCTCGATTCCCGCCCAGCGGAATATGAGCTCGGTGGCGCCGAGGGCGATGATCATTGAAAGCGACGCCAGGAGGATTTTTTTGGCCAGGGCAACTCTCTTTCTCGAAACCGAAGCCGGCTTGGGCTGATCGTCCATGGGCAAGATCGAGATATATATATCGGCCTCGGGCGGATCTGTCAATCGGAAATTCTGGTCCGATCTGAGTCGGGAAATCGCGCCCTGGTCTTGTCCGCGCGGCTAAGGCGCGGGACGGAGTCGTCCCTTAAGACGATAACAACGAAGAGTCAAAAAAAGCAGAAAAGATTTGACAAGCAAATTTATTTTACTTATATTGGGCTTGACGTGAACGTTAAAAACATATCAGAGGGCTCAATGGAAGAAAAAAAATTGAAGCGGAGAAGCGCACTCATGCGGATCGCGGCGATGAGTGGCGGCTTGGTGTTTTTCGCGAACTGCCCAAGTTTCTTAAGACGGAACACGTACGCCAAGTATTGCAATGGGTGCAACCAGAACCGCACGATCTACGGCAGTACCTACTGCAACTACAGCGACTACTCGGATTACTGCGGCCCGCTCAAAGGCTGACCTCGGCTCTATCCGTTTTCTTCTCTGGGCTTGCACGCAGCCCACGATCGCCGCAAAGGTGATTTGATTTTTTTTCCCAAGTTTTTCCTGAACGTGTTTCTTTTGCCGGAGATTTTTTCCCGGGGGGTGGGGAGGACGCATTCCTGCGCGCCAAGGATTCCAGGGGGGATTTGTCTAAACTCATGATTGACACTTTGGGAAAGATGGCGGATGACGCGCTTGTGGATCGAGCCAAGCAAGGCGATAACGAAGCCTACGCCGAGCTCGTCCGCCGCGTTCAAATGAGAATTTATAGGACGATTTTTGGAATGACCCGCAGCCACGAAGACGCCGACGATCTGAGCCAGGAGACGTTTTTATATGCCTATCGAGCGCTCCCGCATTTCCGGCAGAAGTCGAGCTTCTACACATGGGTCTACCGGATTGCGGTCAATCTGACCCTGAATTTCCTGAAGAAAAAACGCCGGGAAAAAAACCGGGATGAGTTTGAAGAGAGTGTTTCCGTCTTCGACAGGGCGGAACACGTTGCCCGTTCGCCCGAGGGCGATGCGCTGAAAAAGGAGCTTAATCAAAAGCTCGAGGAGGCGATCGGCGCCCTTCCGTTAGCCTATCGGGCGGCGTTCAACCTGGTCGTTTTTCAGGGAATGTCGCACGGCCGGGCGGCCGAAGTCCTCGGATGCTCGGAAAACACGGTCTCATGGAGAATGCATAAAACCCGGAAAATGCTCCAAGGCCGGCTGAAAGAATATATTTAAGAGGTGGGTTATGGCATGCCGAAAAATCAGGAGATGGATATCGGATGACCTGGACGGGTGTCTCGGAAGAAGGAGACAAGCCATGCTCGTCGGCCATCTTTCGCGTTGCGCTCCATGCCGGGATTATCGCCGCCGCCTTGAGCGGATCCAGAATGGAGCGCGGGCTTCGTCCTCGCCCCAAGTCCCTGCCGCATATTGGGAATCGGCGATCGCGCGGCTTAAGCTGAGAATCGAAACCCCCGAAGCTCGGAACCGGGATCCCCTCCCGGGGCGCGTGCCGATGTCCGCCGCGGCGCGGCGCTGGGCCTGGGCCGGAGCTGTTTCGATCTTGGCGATGGGGGCGGGGCTTTATCTCCTTCTTTCCCCTCCGCGGCTGCCGGTCGAAACGTATCCCTTGACCTTGGAAGAGACGATCAGTCGGCTCTACGAGCGGATCGGGGACAACATCGCCTTGGAGGACGAATTCGCCTCGTTGCTCCAAGCTTCGATCCGGGATCAGGCCGGAGACGAAGATGGGGATGTCGCGCGCCTTCTGTACGGAAATTCGTCTTTTATCGAAAGTTTATCAGACGAAGAGATCCAGCTCCTGGATTCACAGCTCAATCGGGAACTGAAGCTTTAGGAATGGAGAGGGAGGAAAGGGATGAACAAGAAACAGCGTTTCAGCAGAGGGCTGGGCCTTCTTCTTTTCTTTTTTTCGGCCGTGTCCTTTGCCCAGCAGGAGAAACCGTTGCCCAACAGGCAACGGGTGAGGGAAAATCTGGCGACGCTCCGCTTGCTCCGTTTGACCCAAGCCCTGGATTTGAGCGAGGACCAGGCAGCCAAAATTTTTCCGACGGTGAATAAAATCGAAAAGGAAAAATTGCAGCTCCAGAGGAGCATGAGCGCCGATATCCGCGATTTACGCCAGATCCTTCTTGCCCCTTCGCTCCAGGAAGCGGAGATCGAAGCCAAAGTAACGAAAATTCGGGAAGGGCAAAAACTCGTCAGGGAGAAAGATGCGGAGATCGAATTCTTTCTCGAGAAAAGCCTGACGACCGTTCAGAAGGCCAAGTATGTCCTCTTTCAAATCGAATTTTTCCGGCTCATGGAACAAACCCTGGACCGGCTGCGGATGCCGCGTACTAATCCGGCCCCGCCTCCCTTCAAGAAATGAGCGACCGGGACGAAATATTTCTTGACAAATAACCGTGATTTCTTTAGGATAATGCGTGCTTCTTCTTAATTTTTTGTCTCTTTGAGCTGTTACACAATTTCATATTGGCCAGGTTGTAGAGAAAAAGTATTATTCTTATATGCTTATTTCTCATGCTTCTCTTCCTGAAATAGCGTCTTTTTTCGGCTATGATGCGCCAGCGTAGCTCAGTTGGTAGAGCGGCTGATTTGTAATCAGCGGGTCAGGGGTTCAAGTCCCTTCGCTGGCTTTGGTGAGCTCGTTGACTTCACTGAGGACATTCGGGCAGGTACCAAAGTGGCCAAATGGGGCGGGCTGTAAACCCGCTGCGGGAACGCTTCGAAGGTTCGAATCCTTCCCTGCCCAGGTGATGCGGGAATAGCTCAGTTGGTAGAGCGGCGGCCTTCCAAGCCGTCTGTCGCGGGTTCGAGTCCCGTTTCCCGCTTATATTTGGAAAAAATGTGAAGCGCCCACGTAGCTCAGTTGGTAGAGCACATCCTTGGTAAGGATGGGGTCACCAGTTCAACTCTGGTCGTGGGCTCGGATCACATCGGGGCCATATCTGAAGGAGGTATGAGATGGCAAAGGCGAAGTTTGAGCGGACGAAGCCGCACGTGAACGTGGGGACGATCGGGCACATTGATCACGGGAAGACGACGCTGGTGGCGGCGCTGACGAAGGTCTTGGCGACGAAGGGGTTGGCGGTGGCGAAGACCTACGACGAGGTGGCGAAGGCGGACGCGAAGATGTTTCGTCGGGACGCGACGAAGATCTTGACGGTGGCCTTGGCTCATGTGGAATACGAGTCGGAGTTGCGGCACTACGCGCACATAGATTGTCCGGGGCACGCGGACTACATCAAGAACATGATTTCGGGGGCGGCGCAGATGGACGGGGCGGTGCTGGTGGTCTCGGCGGCGGACGGTCCGATGCCGCAGACGCGGGAGCACGTGTTGCTGGCGCGGCAGGTGATGGTGCCGTCGATCGTGGTCTTCATGAACAAGTGCGACTTGGTGGACGACCCGGAGATATTGGATTTGGTGGAGTTGGAGGTGCGGGAGCTGTTGTCGAAGTATGAATTTCCTGGGGACAAGGCGGCGGTCGTCCGGGGATCGGCGACGAAGGCGTTGGCGGATCCGAACGGGGAAGGGGCGAAGCCGATCTGGGAATTGGTCAAGGCGATGGACACCCACATAACGGAGCCGTTGCGGGAAGTGGACAAGCCGTTTTTGATGTCGATCGAGGATGTTTTTTCGATCACGGGGCGGGGGACGGTGGTGACGGGACGGGTGGACCGTGGGGTGGTGAAGGTTGGGGACGAGATCGAGATTGTGGGATTTGGGGAGACGCGGAAGGCGGTGGTGACAGGGGTGGAGATGTTCCGGAAGCTGTTGGACCAGGCGCAGGCCGGGGACAACATTGGGTGTTTGCTGCGGGGGATTGCGAAGACGGATGTGGAGCGTGGGCAGGTGTTGGCGAAGCCGGGGTCGATCACGCCGCACCGGAAGTTCAAGGGGGCGATTTACGCCTTGACGAAGGAAGAGGGGGGCCGGCACACGCCGTTTTTCACGGGATATCGGCCGCAGTTTTATTTTCGGACGACGGACGTGACGGGGAACGCGAAGCTGTCGGAGGGGGTGGAGATGGTGATGCCGGGGGACAACGTGAACCTGGAAATCGACCTGATCACGGACGTGGCGATGGAGAAAGGGCTGCGTTTCGCGATCCGGGAAGGCGGACGGACGGTGGGCGCCGGAACCGTCACCGAAATTATCGAATAATTCAATGGGGATATGTTCCGCATTCTCTTGAATGCAGCCCGTGTCCCCGATGGTGAGAGTGAGCGATGCGAGAGATCATTCAACTCAGTTGTTCGGTGTGCAAACGGCGGAACTATTCCAACACGCGGAACAGGAAGAAGCACAGCGAACGACTCGAAATCAAGAAATTCTGCCCGTTCTGCCGGAAACACACGCCTCATAAAGAGGTCAAATAGACATCGAGGATGCGAGATCAAGAGAAAACAGGTGAGTAGCTCAATTGGCTAGAGCAGCGGTCTCCAAAACCGCAGGTTGCGGGTTCGAGTCCTGCCTCACCTGCCCGAGGCATATCACGTCCAGGATAGGTTCCGGGATCAGATAAATTCTCTCTGAAGGAAAGGGCCAACCATGAGCGACAAGGTCAGATGGTACAAGCGTTTTTGGGCGTTCCTGAAGGACGCGCGGGCGGAGCTACGGAAGGTGACGTGGCCGTCGCGGAGCGAGATCGTTAATACCACTCTCGTCGTCATCGTCGCGGTCCTGTTCTTCGGATTCTTCCTGTTTTTCATGGATGTTATTTTTTCGTGGGCCATCACTCAGGTGAAGTCCCTCTTTGGGTAAGAAGGCACATGGCAAAGAATTGGTATGTCGTTCACACGTATTCGGGGTTCGAAAAGTTCGTGGCCGAGTCGATCCGGCAACGGGCCCTAGAAATGGGAATCCAGGAGCAGGTCGGCCAGATCATCATTCCGACCGAAGACGTCATCGAGATCAAAGGGGGAAAGAAGGTCGTCTCGACCAAGCGCTCCTATCCGGGCTATATCCTGATCGAAATGGAAATGACCGATGAGAATTGGCTCATCATCCGCGAGACGCCGAAAGTCACCGGTTTCGTCGGGTCCGGGAAAAAACCGTCGCCCTTGAGCAAGGACGAGGTCGGCCAGATCGTCGAGCACATGGAGACCACCTCGGAAAAGCCCAAACCGAAGCATTCCTTCGAAAAAGGCGAAGCGGTCCGGGTCATCGACGGGCCTTTTTTCAACTTCAGCGGGATCGTCGAGGACGTGAACCACGAGCGGAACACGCTCAAGGTTCTGGTGACCATCTTCGGCCGGTCGACTCCCGTCGAGCTCGAATTTCTCCAGGTGGAAAAACTTTAGGAGGTCCTCATGTCCAAAGAAGTTGTGGCGCGGGTCAAGCTCCAGATCGTCGCGGGCCAGGCCAGTCCCGCCCCTCCCGTCGGCACCGCCCTGGGACCGCAAGGCGTCAATATCATGCAATTCGTCCGTGAATTCAACGAGCGGACGGGCAAAATGGAAGAGGGGATGGTCGTCCCCTTGGTCATCACGATTTTCAAGGACAAGCGCTTCACTTTTGTCTTGAAAACGCCCCCGGCCTCCTATCTTTTGAAGAAAGCGGCCGGGATCGCCAAGGGTTCAGGCGCCCCGAACAAGGATAAGGTGGGCAAGGTCACCGAGAAGCAGATCGAAGATATCGCCCGGATCAAGCTTCCGGATCTGAACGCCAACGACCTCGCGGCGGCCAAGAAAATCGTCGAAGGAACGGCCAAAAACATGGGATTGGAGATCATCAGTGGCTAATCGAGGAAAAAAGTATCTCAGCGCGCGCTCCTTGAAGGACAAACCCGAGTATTCGCTGGAGGACGCCGTCCTCCTGCTGAAAAAGGGGCATTATGTCAAGTTCGACGAATCCGTGGACATCGCCCTGCGCCTCGGGGTCAACCCCAAGCAATCCGACCAGATGGTCCGGGGGACGGTCGTCCTGCCCCACGGCACGGGCAAGACCAAAAAGATCTGCGTCCTGGCCACGGGGGAGAAGATCAAGGAGGGCGAGGAGGCCGGAGCGGATTACGTCGGCAGCGAAAACCTGATCGAGAAGATCGCCGGCGGCTGGATCGACTTCGACGTCGTCATCGCCACCCCCGATATCATGAGGAATGTGGGTAAGCTGGGCCGGATCCTGGGGACGAAGGGCTTGATGCCCAATCCGAAGTCGGGGACGGTGACGTTCGATATCAAGAAGGCGGTCGAGGAAACGAAGGCCGGGAAAGTGGAATTCCGGATCGACAAGACGAGCATCATCCACGCAACCGTGGGCAAGGTGTCCTTTCCCGAGGCGAAGCTCGTGGAAAACGTCAAAACCTTTATCGCCGCCGTGGTCCATGCCAAGCCGTCCACGGCCAAAGGCAAATATGTGAGGAGCATGTCCCTGAGCGCGACGATGGGGCCGTCGTTCAAGCTCAAGGAGGACATCCTCGAAACCTAGGAGAGAGCGCCATGAAACGGGATCAAAAAGAAACACAGATCAACGCGACCAATGCTATTTTTGCCAAGAACGACACGTTTTATCTGTTCGACTACAACAAGATGACCGTCGCCCAATCGGTCGATTTACGCAAAACCTTGCGGAGACAGGGCTCCGGGTTCAAGGTCATCAAGAACCGCCTCGCCCTTCGCGCCCTCAAGGCCGAATTCCCCGAGACTCTGAAGACGGCCTTCCGCAAGCCGACGGCGATCGCTTACACCGACGCCGACCCGGTCGTCCTGGCCAAGGCCCTCCGGGATTTTGCCGTCCAGAACAAAGTTCTGGTGATGAAAGGGGGCATGGTTCAAGGCCAGTATGTCCCTGCGGAGAGGTTCGACGAAATCACGAAACTCGCTTCCCGCCAGGACCTCCTGGGGAAAATCGGTTACCTGATGGCCTCGCCCCTCATGAAACTGATCAGGACTTTTCAAGCGCCCTTAGGCACGCTGGGCGGATTGATGAGTCAATTGAAAGATAAAAAACAATAAACTACCGAGAGACGAAAGGAGATCACTCACATGTCTAAACTCACCAAAGAAGAATTTTTCGCCCACCTGGACACCCTGACCGTTCTGGAGCTCGCCGACTACATTAAGGAGTTCGAGACCCGCTACGGCATCAGCGCCGCTGCGGCGGTCCCGATGGCTGCCGCCGCCGCGCCGCAGGCCGAAACCAAGGCCGAAGAGGTCAAAAGCGAGTTCGCCCTAGTTCTGAAGCAGGCCGGCGACAAGAAAATCAATGTCATCAAGATCGTCCGGGAAATCACCAACCTCGGATTGAAGGAAGCGAAGGACCTTGTCGATGGAGCCCCGAAAACGGTCAAGGAAGGCTTGTCCAAGCAGGACGCCGAAGCGATGAAGGCGAAGTTCGAGGAAGTCGGCGCCCAAGTCGAGCTCCAGTAATACCGGCGAAAGGACGTCCCCTGACGACTATCACGGCATGGGGTTTTCGGAGCAAGGAAGGGCCTCGCTCTGAATCCCCGGGGAATGGCTGTCGAGCCCAAGGTCCCTCGGCGGAAGCCCGGCTTCCGCTCCGAGGGCCTGGAGAATTTTAGAGAGCGTCCATGATTAAAGAATCCGAAAATATCTATCGCACACGGATTGATTTTTCGAAAATCAAGACCGTCTATCCTATGCCTGACCTTCTGGCGATTCAAACGCAGTCCTATGCGGAATTTCTCCAAATGGACGTCCTTCCCGAAGAGCGGAAGGACACCGGGCTGCAGGCCGCCTTCAAGGATGTCTTCCCTATTTCCGATTTCAAAGAAACGACCCAGCTGGATTTCATCAACTACGCCATCGGCAACTGGGAATGCAAATGCGGACGGCTCAAAGGCGTGGAGAATTCCCGGGCCCGCTGCCACGGTTGCGGGACGCTGCTCCCGGCCGACGTCGAGCTCACGGACAAGGAGATTTGTCCCTATTGCGGAGCGGCGCGGAAGATCGACATCCCGCTCTGCGATTACTGCGGCGACCGGGTCGGGCTGAAGATGAAATACACCCCGAACGAGTGCCTCCAGAAGAGCTATACCTATGCCGTCCCGCTCCGGCTGAAAGTCCGCTTGATTTCGTGGGAAAAGGACGCGACGACGAAAACCAAGCGGCTCAAACATATCAAGGAACAAGAAGTCTATTTCGGCGACATCCCCCTGATGACGGACAAGGGAACCTTCATTTTCAACGGCATCGAACGGGTCGTGGTCAGCCAGCTCCAGCGCTCCCCGGGCGTGTTTTTCCGCCAGGGCGAGGCGAAGGGCTTTTTCATCGCCAAGATCATTCCCTACCGCGGCGCCTGGGTCGAGTTCGAATATGACGCCAAGAACAATCTCTATGTCCGGCTCGACCGCAAGAAGAAGTTCCTGGCCACGGTTTTTCTCCGGGCTCTCGGTTTCGGCACGGACGAGGATATTCTCCGCCTTTTCCATCGGGTCTATAAGATCACCCCTGAAAACGGGAAGCTTTTCTGGGACCTCCAGGAAGGTTTGATCGGCAAAACCCTGAACGAGGACATCGATGACCCGAAGTCGAAGAGCGTCCTCTTTCACACTAAAAAGAAAATCACCGAAGAAGTCTATCAGAAAATCAAAGCCCTGGGCTTCACCCGGGTCGCGATCGACCGCAAGGACCTCCAGAACGCCTACGCCCTGGCCGGCCTCAAAGGGAAGGTCAAGGGCAACGAGGAAATCGGCGATACGGCCCTCGATCTTCTGATCGGGAAAGGCGAACCGTTCGAAGTCTTTTTCCCTTCCGATGACGTTGCGGGGATGATCATTGTCAACACGGTCAAAAAGGACCTCCGCAAGGACACGAATCAAGCGCTCGCCGAGATCTATCGGAAGCTCAGGCCGGGCGAACCGCACACGATGGAGAGCGCCCACAACCTTTTCCGCAACCTCTTTTTCAATCCCCAGAAATACAACTTCAGCCGGATCGGACGTCTCAAGTTCAATATCAAAATGGGTCTCCAAACGTCGCTCGAGGAGAAAACGCTCCTTCCCCTGGACTTTGTTCAGGTTATCAACTATCTCCTCCGCCTCCGCCGCGGCGAAGGCTCGGTCGACGACATCGACCATCTGGGAAACCGCCGCGTCCGCTCGGTCGGCGAGCTCGTCGAGAACGCCTTCCGCATCGGCCTGACGCGGATGGAGCGGACGATCAAGGAAAAAATGACGATCACCGCCGACCTCGCTTCGGCCATGCCCCAGGACCTGATCAATTCCAAACCGGTCATCGCCGCGCTCAAGGAATTTTTCGGAAGCTCCCAGCTGTCGCAGTTCATGGACCAGATCAACAGCCTGGCCGAAGTCACCCACAAGCGCCGCCTCAGCGCCCTCGGGCCCGGGGGCTTGAGCCGGGAACGGGCCGGGTTCGAGGTCCGCGATATCCAGAACTCGCACTACGGCCGGATCTGCCCGGTCGAAACGCCCGAAGGCCCGAACATCGGTCTGATCTCCTCCCTGAGCAGCTATGCCCGGGTCAACAGCTACGGGTTCGTCGAAACCCCCTACCGCCGCGTGGAGAAGGGCCGGGTCATCGATTATGTCAAAGTCGTCCACCCCGGGGACAGCGAGGCCAAGGTCGGCGACATCATCGAGAAGGACGAATATCTCAAGCAGGTCGCTTCGCTCAAACGGAAAAACGCCCGGCAACTACCCGTCGTCGAGCCTCACTGCTTCTATCAGACAGCCTGGGAGGAAGAAAAGTACAATATCGCCCAAGCCAACGTCCCCGTGGACGAAAACGGATATTTCATCAATGACATCGTCAGCGCCCGTCAGGCGGGCACCTTCAAGCTCCTGCCCAAGGGCCAGATCGACTACATCGACGTCTCGCCCAAGCAGCTCGTCTCCCTGTCCGCCGCCCTGATCCCGTTCCTGGAGCATGACGACGCCAACCGGGCCCTGATGGGGTCGAACATGCAGAGACAGGCCGTACCCCTGCTCCGGCCCGAAGCGCCGCGTATCGGCACGGGCATTGAGTACCTGGTGGCCAAGGGGTCCGGAGACGTCATCGTTTGCCGCCGCTCCGGCATTGTCGAGTTCGTCGACGCCGAACGCATCCTCATCCGGACCGACGAGCGGGACAATGCCCTGGATTATGATGTCGGCACGGACCTTTACCTCCTGACCAAGTTCCTGAGGACGAATCAGAATACGTGTCTGACCCAGCGGCCGAGCGTCCACAAGGGCGATCACGTCGTCGCCGGCCAGATTCTGGCCGACAGTTCCTGCACGGACGGCGGCGAGCTCTCCCTGGGGCGGAACGTCCTCTGCGCCTTCATGCCGTGGCGCGGATACAATTTCGAGGACGCAATCATCGTCAGCGAAAAGCTGATCAAGCAGGACATCTTCACCTCCCTCCATATCGTCGAAGAGACGATTGAAGCCCGCGATACAAAGCTCGGGCCCGAAGAGATCACCCGCGATATTCCGAACGTGGCCGAGGTTCTCCTCCGGAACCTGGACGAAAACGGCATCGTCCGCATCGGCGCCCACGTGAAATCGGGCGATATTCTGGTCGGCAAAGTCGCGCCCAAAGGCGAGACGCAGCTGTCCCCCGAAGAGAAGCTTCTCAAAGCCATCTTCGGCGAGAAAGCCCTTGACGTTAAGGACGCTTCGCTCTATTGCTCGCCCGGAATCGAAGGGACGATCATCGACGTCCGCATTTTTTCGAGGCGCGGCACGGAGAAGGGAAACCGGGCGAAGCTGATCGAGAAGGATGAGATCGCCAAGATGAAACGGAATCTGGACGACGAGATCTCCATTCTCGAGGGCGAGCGCTGGAGAAAAGTGAAAACCCTCCTCAAAGGGACCGTTTGCGACAAGGACCAGAAAATCTCCGGCATCGCTTTGAGCAAGGGCCAGAAGCTTATGGAAAAGATCCTCGACCAGATTGACCCCGACGATTTCGGAAAGCTGAAGGTCGAGGCCGACGAAGGTCGCGAGGAGCGCATCAAGGATATCGAGAAAAAAGTCAAACGCCAGATCGAGGCCCTCCGGGCGATTTTCAAGGAAAAAGTGGACAACCTGAAGAAAGGGGACGAGCTGGCCCCGGGCGTCATCCAGGCGATCAAGGTTTTCATCGCGATGAAGCGCAAGCTCTCGGTCGGAGACAAGGTTTCCGGTCGACACGGGAATAAAGGCATCATCGCCAAGGTCGTTCCCGAGGAAGATATGCCCCGCCTCCCGGACGGCACGCCGGTCGAGATCGTTCTCAACCCGCTGGGCGTTCCCTCCCGGATGAACGTCGGCCAGATCCTCGAAACCCACGCCGGATGGGCCGCCGACAAGCTCGGGCTGTGGATCTCGACGCCGGTTTTCGACGGCGCGACCGAACGCGAGGTCAAGGAGCTTCTCCTCAAAGCCGGATACCCGCAGTCCGGAAAGACGCCGCTCTTCGACGGCATCAGCGGCGAACTGTTCGACATGGAGGTCACGGTCGGCAACATCTACATGATGAAGCTCTACCACCTGGTTGACGATAAGATCCATGCCCGATCGACCGGCCCATATTCCCTGATCACCCAGCAACCGCTCGGAGGAAAGGCCCAGTTCGGAGGTCAACGCTTCGGCGAAATGGAAGTCTGGGCGTTGGAAGCCTACGGCGCGGCATACACTCTCCAGGAGCTGCTCACAGTCAAGTCCGACGACGTCGAAGGCCGGGCCAAAATCTACGAGGCCATCGTCAAGGGCGACTATGAGTTCACCCCCGGGCTTCCCGAATCGGTCAACGTCCTCATCCGCGAGCTCCAGAGCCTGTGTCTGAATGTCGAGCTCGAAAAGTCCGAAAAAGAGGATGTCAAGCCATGGGGGATTGATGTTCCCCAAATCCTCAAAGGAGAATCATGATGGAACTCAGGCAGCCCATCGGCGGCAAGCCCAAGATCGATTTCGATCGCGTCCGGATTTCGATCGCTTCTCCGGATAAAATCAAAAGCTGGTCCTGGGGAGAGGTGACCAAGCCCGAGACGATCAACTACCGGACCTTCAAGCCCGAAAAAGACGGCCTGTTCTGCGCCAAAATCTTCGGGCCGATCAACGATTATGAGTGCCTCTGCGGGAAATATAAACGGATGAAATACCGGGGCATCGTCTGCGAGCGATGCGGCGTCGAAGTCACGAAATCCAAGGTCCGCCGCGAGCGGATGGGACACATCCAACTTGCTTCCCCCGTCGCCCATATCTGGTTCTTCAAGAGCCCCCCGAGCCGGATCGGCCTCGTCCTCGATCTTTCGATCAAGGACCTCGAAAAAGTCCTCTATTTCGAATCCTCGATCGTCATCAATGCCGGCGACACGCCGCTCAAGGAGAAGCAGCTCCTCGGGGAAGAGGAGTACAAGGAAGCCCGGGAAAAATACGGGGATAAATTCGACGCCTCGATCGGGGCCGAGGCGATCAAGATCCTCCTCGTGCGGATCGACACGAAAAAAGAAGCCGACCGTCTCCGGAAGGGGATGAAAAAAGAGACCTCGCAGCAGCGCAAGCTCCGTTATTCGAAGCGGCTCCGGGTTTTCAAGGCCCTCAAGAAATCGGGCAACCGTCCGGAATGGATGATCCTCGACGTCGTGCCGGTCATCCCCCCCGACCTGCGGCCGCTCGTCCGGCTGGACGGCGGGCGCTTCGCGACATCCGACCTCAACGATCTGTACCGCCGGGTTATCAACCGCAACAATCGCCTGAAGAAGCTCATCGAGCTCCGCGCCCCCGAGCTGATCATCCGCAACGAAAAGCGGATGCTCCAGGAAGCCGTCGACGCCCTGTTCGACAATGGCAAACGGGGGCGGGTCCATCTCGGCGCGAATCGCCGGCCGCTCAAATCGCTGAGCGAGGCGCTCCGTGGCAAGCAGGGCCGCTTCCGCCAGAACCTCCTCGGCAAACGCGTCGATTATTCGGGGCGGTCGGTCATCGTCGTCGGCCCCGAGCTCAAGCTCAACCAGTGCGGGTTGCCGAAGAAGATGGCCCTCGAGCTGTTCAAGCCCTTCATTTTCCACAAGCTCGAGAAGGAAGGCCTGGTCCCGAGCGTCAAGGTCGCCCGTGAATGGCACGAACAGGAGCGTCCCGAAGTCTGGGATTTTCTTGAGGAAGTCGTCCGGGAACATCCCATCCTCCTCAACCGCGCCCCGACGCTCCACCGCCTGGGGATCCAGGCGTTCGATCCCATCCTGGTCGAGGGCAAGGCCATCCAGATCCATCCCTTGGTCTGCGCCGCTTTTAACGCCGACTTCGACGGCGACCAGATGGCCGTCCACATCCCCCTTTCCGTGGAGGCCCAAATCGAGGCTTCGACCCTGATGCTTTCGACCAACAACATCCTTTCCCCGGCCCATGGCCGGCCGCTGACGATTCCCAGCCAGGACATGGTCCTGGGCTGCTATTATGTCACCATGGCCAAAAAAGGGCTGAAAGGCGAAGGCCGGATTTTCGGCTCGGCCGAAGATGTCCTCCTCGCTCTCGAGCAGAAAGCGATCAACCTCCAAAGCCGGATCAAGCTGCGGTACAACGGCCCGTTCATGAATCTCCTCGCCTATTACGACGACCAGGCCGTCTCGCTCTGTCCCGTCGTTCAGGTCACGAGGGAGATGATCGATACGACTCCCGGCCGGATCATTTTCAATGCCGCCCTGCCCAAGGGCATGCCTTTCATCAACGGCACCTTCAAGAAGAAAGGGCTCGAGAGCCTGGTCTTTTACATCTATCTCAAATCCGGACTCGACCTGACCGTCGAAACTCTCGACAAGCTCAAAGAGCTTGGTTTTAGTCAGGCGACCCAGGCCGGGTTCTCCCTCGGCATCGACGATTTCGTCATTCCGAAGGAGAAAGCCGAGCTCCTCGAGCGGGCCCAGAAGCGCGTTCAGGAGATCGAGAAGCTCTATACCGACGGCACCATCTCGACCCGCGAGCGGTTCAACAACGTGATCAACGTCTGGTCGGCGGTCACCGACGAAATTTCGAACGCCATGATCAACGAGATGAAGAAGCTCAGCTTCGAGACGACCAATCTCAATCCTCTCTTCGTCATGGCCGATTCCGGATCCCGCGGCAACAAGCAACAGATCCGGCAGTTGGCCGGCATGCGCGGCCTGATGTCCAAGCCCTCGGGAGAAATCATCGAAACGCCGATCGTCTCCAACCTTCGCGAAGGCCTGAACGTGGGTCAATACTTCATCTCGACGCACGGCGCGCGAAAAGGATTGGCCGATACGGCTCTCAAGACGGCGAATTCGGGATATCTGACGCGCAAGCTCGTCGACGTCACTCAGGAAGTTGTCGTCGAGCAGCACGACTGCGGGACGCTCAAGGGCGTCAATGTCACGGCCATCGTCGAGAACGGCGAGATCATCGAGCCCTTTATCGACCGGGTGGTCGGCCGGACCGCCCTCGAACGCGTCGTTCATCCCGATACGCATAAGGTCCTCGTCGACATGAACCACGAGATCACCGAAGCGGTCGCCCAGGAGCTGCAGAACGTCGGGATCGAGAAAGTCAAGATCCGCTCCACTCTGACCTGCGAGGCGAAGCGGGGCGTCTGCCAGCTCTGTTACGGCCGGAACATGGCCTCGGGCTACACGGTCGAGCTGGGGGAAGCGGTCGGCATCATCGCCGCCCAGTCCATCGGCGAGCCGGGAACGCAGTTGACGATGCGGACCTTCCATGTGGGAGGCATTGCCATGGGCAAGCAGCAGCAATCCGAGCTCCAAGCCAAAAACGGCGGCGTGATCAGCTTCAACAACGTCAAAACGGTCGACAGCCGCGACGACAAGCTCATCGTTGTCAACCGCAACGCCACGATCGCGGTCATGGACTACCGCGGCCGGGAGGTCGAGCACTACCAGGTCCCCTACGGGGCCAAGATCCTCCTCAACGACCGCGAAGAGGTCAAGGCTCGCCAGGTCTTTGCCGAATGGGACCCCTTCAATACTCTGATCCTGACCGAGGACAAGGGCAAGGTCCAGTTCCATGACATCGTTCCCAATGTGACCATGGAAGAGCTCCAGGACGAGGTCACGGGACTGATGAGCCAGATCATCATCGAGCCGAAGGACGAGAAACTCCAACCCCGGATCGAGTTTATCGATCCCAAGAAAATCGAGGATATCTACGATTCAAAGACCAGGAAGCACACGAAGTCTCCCCTTGTCCTGAAGCGGTATTATCTTCCCTCCGGCGCCCACCTCGAGGTCAAGGACGGAGAGGAAGTCCATGCCGGCGATATCCTGGCCAAGATCCCGCGGGAACAGGCTAAAACCAAGGATATCACCGGCGGTTTGCCTCGGGCGGAAGAGCTGTTCGAAGCCCGGCGTCCGAAAACTTCCGCGGTCATTTCGGAGATTGTCGGCGTGGTCGAGTTCGGAGGGCTGATTCGCGGATACCGGAAGCTGACCGTCAAGGGAGACCGGATCGCCAAGGAATACCTGATCCCGAAGGGCGCCCATATCAGCGTCGGCGACGGAGAACGGGTCCGGGCGGGGACGCAGCTGATGGACGGGCCGGTGAACCCCCATGACATCCTCAAGGTCCTTGGGGAAAAAGAGCTTGCCGAGTACCTCCTCCGGGAAGTTCAGGAAGTCTACCGCCTCCAGGGCGTGTCGATCAACGACAAGCACATCGAGGTCATCATCCGCCAGATGCTGCGCTGGGTCAAGGTCGAGGAGATCGGGGATACCGAATTCCTGGTTGATGAACAGGTGGACAAGTTTGTCTTCCAGGAGGAAAATCTCAGGGCGATCAAGAAGGGCGGGAAACCGGCCAAAGCCCGGCCGCTGCTCCTGGGAATCACCAAGAGCGCCTTGAGCACGGACAGCTTCATCTCGGCCGCATCCTTCCAGGAAACGACCCGAGTGCTTACTGAGGCCAGCCTCTCCGGCAAGGTGGACCACCTCCGGAGCCTGAAGGAAAACATCATCATGGGCCGCCTGATCCCGGCCGGAACGGGCTATAAGTTTTACCGGGACGTGGAACTCCGGGAGGGGCAGGACGAGCCCGCGGAAAAAGAGGCCAAAGCAGTCTCCCTCCGGGATTGAATTTATAGGGCTAACTGTCGATATTTTCTTGACATAGCATCTGAGTTTTGCTATTATCCGGACATTCGTTCCGAGAAGACTATCTGTTCGGAGTGAGTAAAACTATAAATTTTTAAGGAGTCAGTTTCTTGCCAACAGTCAACCAATTGATACGAAAAGGCCGCATCTTCAAAAAGTCGAAGAGCAAGTCGCCGGCTTTAGAGGACTGTCCCCAGAAGCGCGGCGTGTGCACGCGGGTTTTCACGACCACGCCCAAGAAACCGAACTCCGCTTTGAGAAAGGTGGCGAGAGTCCGCCTCACGAACAATATCGAAGTGACCGGCTACATCCCCGGCACCGGACATAACCTCCAGGAGCACTCAATCGTGCTTGTCCGCGGGGGCCGGGTCAAAGACCTCCCCGGCGTCCGTTACCATATCATTCGGGGGACGCTGGACAGCGAAGGCGTGGCTAATCGCAATCAAAGCAGGTCCAAGTACGGCGCCAAGAGGCCTAAGGAGAAGAGGAACGCCTCTTAAGAAATAGGGAGAAGTCGATGCCGAGACGCGGGATTATCAAAAAGAAGAAGCTCCAGGGTGACCAGAAGTACAACAGCACGCTGATCACGAAATTCATCAATACCTATATGCGGCGAGGCAAGAGGAGCACGGCGGAGAGAGCGATTTACTCCGTCATGGACGTCATCAAGAATAAAGCCAAGGAAGACCCGTTGAAGGTCTTCGAGAAGGCGATTGACAATGTCCGTCCCATGCTCGAGACGAAATCGCGGCGCGTCGGCGGCGCGACCTATCAGGTCCCCATCGAAGTGGAGACCAGCCGCTCCATTTCCGTGGGGGTCCGCTGGCTCCTCAAGTATGCTTCTGATCGGGGCGGCAAGAGCATGGTTGAGAAGCTTTCGGCCGAGATTCTCGACGCCGTCAATAGCAAGGGCGGCGCCGTAAAAAAACGCGAAGATACCCATAAAATGGCGGAGGCGAACCGAGCCTTCGCTCATTATAGATGGTGATCTTATATATGGTAGTCTCCCTCAGGCAAAGAGAAGGGACCATCAACGCTCAAATGGAGAGACGTTTTGACTCGACCTCACCCGATCGAAAAGGTCAGGAACATCGGCATTATGGCCCATATCGATGCGGGGAAGACTACCACGACGGAGCGCATCCTCTACTACACCGGAATCACCTACAAAATGGGAGAGGTGGACGAGGGTACGGCCGTCATGGATTGGATGGCTCAAGAGCAGGAACGTGGCATAACGATTACCTCTGCCGCCACCACCTGTTACTGGAACAACCATCGCATCAACATCATCGACACTCCGGGACACGTTGATTTTACGGCCGAGGTCGAACGGTCGCTGCGGATCCTGGACGGGGCGGTGATCCTCCTCTGTGGAGTCGGTGGAGTCGAGCCTCAATCCGAAACGGTCTGGCGGCAGGCGGATAAGTACCGGGTCCCGAGAGTGGTCTACATCAACAAGATGGACCGCGTCGGGGCCGACCCGGAGCGGGCCATCGAACAGATGAAGACGAGGCTCGCGGCCAAACCCCTCGCCATCCAGATCCCCGTGGGACGTGAAGAGAATTTCAGAGGCGTTGTCGATCTGATCAATATGAAAGAATACGACTGGGGCACGGACTTGATCGGGGCGGATTTCGTCTTGAGCGGCATCCATCCCGATCGCGAGGCAGAAGTCCGGCGTAAACGCCTGGAAATGCTTGAGCAGCTTGCGGATGTGGACGAACATGTCATGGAGATCTACCTCGAAGGCCGGGACGCTCCGCCCGCGGACGTGAGTTGCGCCGTGCGGAAAGCGACCATCGCCGGCAAGATCGTCCCCGTGCTCTACGGGGCTTCCTTCCGGAACAAGGGCGTCCACCCCCTCCTCGACGCGATCGTCGACTATCTCCCCGCCCCGGTCGATATCCCGCCCGTAGTGGGGCATCATCCCCGGACGCATCAAGCCGAAACGCGAAAAGCGGCCGACGACGAGCCGTTTGCGGCCCTCGTCTTCAAGCTTCAGAATGACCCGTTCATGGGAACGCTGGCTTTCTTCCGGGTTTACTCGGGCAAGGCCAGGGCCGGCTCGGTCTTTTATAATTCGGCCAAGGACGACGAGGAACGCGTCTCCCGGTTTCTCGAGATGCATGCCAATAAGAGAAAAGAGGTCAAGGAAATCTACGCCGGCGACATCATGGCCATGGGGACGATGAAAAGCCTTTCAACCGGCGATACTCTCTGCGCCAAAAACAGGCCGATCGTCCTCGAGTCGATCAAGTTCCCTTTGCCCGTCATCATGGTCACGATCGAGCCCAAGTCCAAAGTGGAGCATGCGAAGCTCCACAACGCCCTGGCGAAACTGACCAAGGAGGACCCGACGGTGAAAGTGACGCAGGATCCCCAGACCGGTCAGACCCTGCTCTACGGCATGGGGGAGCTGCACATCGAAATCCTCATGGACCGGATGTCCCGGGAGTTCGGCGTCCAAGCCAACCTCGGCAGGCCCCAGGTGGCCTATAAGGAGACCATCCTCAAAACAGCCGAGGGCGAGGGCAAATTTCTCCGCCAGATGGGCGGCAAGGCGCAATACGGGCATTGCGTTTTGACGATCGAGCCGCTTCCCCGGGGCCAGGGATTTATGTTCGTCGACAAACTGAAACCCGGCCGCATTCCCAAGGAATTCGTGTCCGCGATCGAAGACGGGGTCCGGGAATCGCTCGATTTCGGGATCCTGGCCGGATTCCCGATGACCGATATCAAAACGACGCTCGCGGACGGCTCGTTCGATGAGACCGATTCCACCCCCGTCGCGTTCAAGATCGCGTCGAGCATGGCCTTCAAGGAAGCGGCCCACAAGGCCGTTCCCGTCCTTCTCGAGCCGCTCATGAAGCTGGAAGTCGTCTCCCCGGATGATTATCTGGGGGACATCGTCGGGGACCTGAACGCCAGACGGGGAAAGATCGAAGGGATGGAAATGCGCGGAGGGTCGAGGGTCATCAAGGCCGTCGTTCCTCTCGCCGAGATGTTCGGATACGCCACGATCCTGCGGACGCTGACTCAGGGCCGCGGCGTCTTTTCCATGGAATTCGCCATGTATGATACGACGCCCCTCCAGATCATGGAGACCATCATCGCCAGGATTGAGGGCCGCGTCGCTCATAGCGGAGTTTAGGACCGAAAAGGAGGTATGAGATGGCAAAGGCGAAGTTTGAGCGGACGAAGCCGCACGTGAACGTGGGGACGATCGGGCACATTGATCACGGGAAGACGACGCTGGTGGCGGCGCTGACGAAGGTCTTGGCGACG
>Ga0315286_10001404_pt1 | contig 21799 bp, 21 predicted proteins | sample YL17G10_0_MG_FD_205038 | JGI IMG/M metagenome (GOLD analysis project Ga0315286, IMG submission 205038) | Sediment microbial communities from Yellowstone Lake, YNP, Wyoming, USA - YL17G10_0 | ecosystem: Environmental > Aquatic > Freshwater > Lake > Sediment | place: USA: Wyoming | collected...
ACGCACCATTGTATCCAATTTTAATTGCTCCGGTTGAGTTTTTATTTCCTCTATCTATTAATGCAGTGAAGATGTGGACAGTTTTGTGGGGAGTTTTAGCCATTGTCCTATTTTACTTTTGGATAGCGCGAAATGTTGGTAAACTCGAAGCTCTTGCTGGTACAATTGTTTTTGTCTGTAATCCATTGATGCTTATTTATTCTTCAGAGGTATTATCGGATGCACCTTTTATCGCGATTATACTTTTAGTACTTCTGATTTCAGAGAAATATTTAGCAGCCGAGTTAACACCTTTTCGAATAATGGCATTAATCTCGTCGATTGCTGCCGTTGCTCTATTGCGAGAGGTAGGGATATCTCTCGTTCTTGCAGCAGTTGTGTTTTTTCTTTTTGTTAAGCAGCGAGCGATTGTCGGGCTTATTATTCTTATTGCTGGCGGATTGTTGGGGGTTTGGTATTTGAGGAATCATCTATGGATTGGTCCACTACCACCATCGCAAGAGGGTAATCTTGTTCTGTATACACAGCACTATTTCACATCACCCGATGCACCGTTAATAAACGAGTTTGCTTTGAGGATGTGGAGCCGGCTTCAAGAATATTTTTTCCAGATTGCTGGAATGTTAATATATCCTCTCTTCGTATCCCAACAATTCAAATTGAATGTCGATCCTTCGCAGTTCCATCAATCAATTAATTTCGCGATGGTTTCTTTCGGCAAGATTATCGTTTTATTCTTGACGATTCCAATGATCTTATTCGGGATTTATCTTGATATAAAGAAATCTAAAGTTAGCGTGTTACGAATACTTTTCGTGGCTTTCTATTTCATTTTAGTTCTCCTTTATCCGGCTCACGATGTAAGGTTTTTACTTCCACTCCTGCCATTTCTAATTTATTATTGTGTACTCTCTATTCGGTGGGGTGTAAGCAAAATAAAAATCTCCGAAAAATATTCATCTCCAAAGTATATTGTTGTCGGATTGTTTTTTCTGATGCTTCCGAACTTGAGCGGCATCTATGAGATTCTTAAAATTAACATGGCATATCGGGAATCTCCGGTGAAATATTATGAGCGTCTGCGTCGGCTGCCGACTTATCCGTTGATGTTCACTCAACCGTGGTCGTTGATGGGCAAATGGATTTGTGCAAATCTCCCGGATAGCATCGTCATAGCCAGTCCTTCAAAAGAATTCGCAACTGTGGTAGGTAATCGTAAAGTTCTTGAGCTTGATCAGACTTCGGTATTACCGACTTTCGAGACGCTGCTGCGTGATAATCACGTCGATTATATTCTTACAACAATTCGGCGGGAAGATTTCAATGTGTTTGAATTCTTCATGTTAGAATCAAAAAGATTTCACTTTGATTCTCTGCATAAGGTTGCAAATCTTTACCTCTTACGGGTGAGATCGAAGCTGAGAGAATATCTTCCTCCTGATACAGCGCCACCATCAATCACTGACACATTGAAGACAGCGTACTTGCTGCGGAAGGGGAGATCGGAGTTGCTTAGTGAGCGGTATGATTTTGCGGCACAAACATTCAAAAAAGCCCTGGCAACCGATTCGACGCTTCCGGAAATATATTATCAAACGATCATTGCCTATTCCATGATGGGTGATTCAACGGCGGCTAAGTTTTATTTTCAAAAACTTTTTACTCTGCCGCAAGCACTTGGATATGTTGGCAATGCACGTATGCAGTTACAAGCGATGCAGATGCTCGCCAAGGCGCAATCAGAATCATTCCCGGCAAGTAAAGCAGTAGGCTCATTTAATGTCGCTTCACTTTATTGGAAATTAGGATATTATAAACGTGCCGCCGGCGTAATGAACTCGATACTCGATATTGATACAACTTATTTTAATGGCCTGCTTTGGGGAATGCACTTCAATCTTCAGAACGGTGATACTGCAATGGCTAAAAAATATTTAGCAATCCTTGAAAATATCGAAAAAGGTAATCCCGTTGTGGATACTTTCATATACATCATGAGGTTGGGCGATTCTCTTAGTATGATTCAATCATCGAATGACAAAAGCAGGTTGCATTATGAGATCGGTGTCTGCTATAAAAAAATCGAACTGAATGAAGAAACACTCGATGAAGCTGAAAGATCGTTACGGGATAATCCTAAAAATATTGATGCGTGTCTATTAATGGCTCAGATGTTCGAGCGAAAATCAAATCTTCGGATGGCTGAAAGGTACTATCGCCAAGTAATATCTCAAGAACCACAAAATATGATTGCAGTAGCAAAACTTGATTCAATCTCTCATGAATTATTAAAACGATGAAGTAATTTTCGCATCATTGAAAAATATTTCGTCAAAAGAATTTCTACGAGAGATTAAGTTGATTTTATATCGAGAAATCATTATCCTTGAGAGCAAAGAAATATTGTTTTATTTAACAATCTATTTGAATATAAATGAATTACGCTCAGCTTGTTGGCGACTTAGAGGAGCTTGCACGTCAGTTGAATCTGAACATCCGCTACGAAAAAGGTGATTTCGAAGGTGGTTATTGTATCCTTAAAGATCAAAAAGTATTGGTAGTCAATAAGCGGCTGCTTGATTCGCGTAAGGCAGTTGCCTTAGCTTTGGCGCTTTCAGAATTCGGGATAGACCTTGTATTCATCAAACCCAATCTTCGTGCTTTCATAGAAGACGAAGTTGCAAAATTAGCCAAGATAAAATAAATTTATATGATTAAAGCTGTAATATTCGATCTTGATAATACACTTGTTGATTTCATGGCGATGAAGCGTCAGGCGATTGATGCAGCTATTAATGCAATGATAGATGCCGGTTTGAATTTATCTCAGGATGAAGTGAAAGCCCGCATCGATGCAATCTATAAAGAGCGAGGCATTGAATTTCAAAATGTTTTCGATCAGCTTTTGTACGATGTTTTCAATAAAGTTGATTTTAAAATATTATCAGCCGGAATTATCTCGTACCGGCGTGCTCGCGAAGCAGCGCTCGTTCCTTATCCGCATGTCTATCTGACATTGATGGAATTGCTAAAGAGAGGATTGAAACTCGCCGTAGTATCCGACGCTCCCGCGCGTGAAGCGTGGCTGCGATTGTGTTATTTAAATTTTCATCATATCTTCCACGCAGTTGTTACTTTTGAGGATACAGGTGAACGCAAGCCAAAGCCGGGTCCTTTTCGCAAAGCGCTTGAGCTTCTGGATATCAAACCGAAAGAGGCTTTGATGATTGGAGATTGGGCAGAGCGGGATATGGTTGGTGCAGCGAATATCGGTATGAAAACAGTCTTTGCAAGATATGGTGACACATTTGGGACAATAGAGACCCATGCTGATTACGAGATTAACGACGTTAAAGATCTGATAAAAATTGTTGAGAAAGAAAACAGTGGAGCAAAGTCTTCACATGGTTGAAGGCATTGGCGTAGATGTTGTTGAAGTCCAGCGCTTTCAGCGGGCAATCGACTCGTGGGGGGATGTTCTCCTCAAGAAGATTTTTACTGAGAAGGAACTTGCCTATGCCGGCTCGAAAATAAATCAAGCACAACATTTTGCTGCACGTTTTGCGGTGAAAGAAGCTGTAGCAAAAGCTTTAGGTAAAGGTTGGAGCGGCGGATTCAGATGGAAAGATGTTGAGGTTGAAAATGATGCGGCTGGAAAACCGTCCGTTATACTGCATGGTCATATAAAAGGTGTTTTGGAGCAAAAACGGGTGCATGTCTCGATTTCTCATTCTGAAAATGTTGTGGTCGCTTTCGCGATTATTGAAGGATAGTTTCATGGTTGCCTTTCGTAAGGAAATTCCTTATTTTTATATTGCAATCTCATTGAATATCACATTCAAAGGACAAGTTTCATGAAACAGCTCGGTATAAAGAAACTGTACTATTCGATAAGCGAGGTAAGCAAAATTACCGATCTTGAACAGTACGTGCTGCGATACTGGGAAACAGAGTTCGAGTCGCTCCAGCCAGCAAAGAATCGTGCGGGAAATCGGATTTATACGAATCGTGACATCAAACTTATCTTGTACATTAAGAAGTTACTGCGCGAAGAACGTTACACCATCGAAGGTGCAAAGCAGGTATTGGTGTCATACATGCCGGATACTGAAACCGGAGAGCAGTTGGAACTTATACCTGAAGCTCCTGTGCTCGGTGGTGTACAAGCCCCAGCCCAATCTCCGAAAGTACCCGAGAACCGGCTACGGAATGATCTGGTAGATGTAAAAAAGTTTCTTGAAGAGTTGCTTGTAAAGTTGACTTAAATTTTTCAGTGTATTTGGAACGTAGCGCAGTTCCAATTTGAAAGAATTTATCAAGCGCAGCGAAGGTAAATTCTAATTCAAATTGAGAATCCCGCCGAAGGCGGGACATGATAGCGATCTTTAAAATATTTACTGTATTCGGAACGTGGCGCAGCCCGGCTAGCGCACTTGCTTGGGGTGCAAGGGGTCGCGGGTTCAAATCCCGCCGTTCCGACAAAGAAGCCGCATATTGTATGTGGCTTTTTTTATCTATGACCCCAAACCTCAATACCTTCCTCGATTTATGAATTTGATATATTACATGTACTGAGGTGTATTCTCATTGAGAATAAGAAACATTATATTCAACTGTGAACAAGATTGCTCACCCCTGAATTGATTTTTATAAAGAATTATCTTATTTTCCAGCAACCATTTCAGCATATAAATGAGCATTATCTTTAAAATTAAGAATAGCAATGGGTATGAAATCAAAACTATCAAGGAGGATAATTACACTGACTTAGTTCAGAGAGCAGTCGCGGTAAGCAAAACTTTCAGTTCAGAAGCTTATTTGAGCGAAGCTACAGTCTGGGGAAGGGAACGTTTGGAGGGAGATACTTTCCATAGATACAATTTAATTTCATTTAAGCATGATAAGGAATTCGTGAAGGATGTTATTCGGAAAGTGAATAATGCTATTGAGGGATATATCGCTTCACTTAAAAATATTTTATCAAAATCTTTAACAGAAGAATATGCAGTTGGATGGTATCATTTTAAAGACCATTCATCATTTGCGATTCCCGAAGTTAAACTACCTGTCTTAAAGGATGTCCCCGGAGAACCCAAAATTACCGATGAAGCGTACAAGATAATGACAACAACTGTTTGGTATGAATTAGAACGAGCCCAGCGGGATCGTATTCCACCAGAACCAACTATTTATGATGACGCATACAATATCGAAATCGATTTTGTGGAACGTTTGTTCTCATTTTTCAAACGCAAGAAATTCGAAACTTTGCCAGATAAATTTCAACAAGAACATGCGAAATGGCAAAAACTCAAAGATGAATGTGGGGAATTTCAGCAACAAAGATTTAAGAAAGACCATGATAATTGGATAAAACTAAAGGAAGAGATTGAAAAAGAGAACGGTAAAATCAATTGCCAATATCAAGAAGACCTCAAAGCTTGGGAGCAAAATAAATTATCATTCACTAAGCAACAACAGGAAAACAATCTGAGCGTCGATAAATACTCAAAAGCAATTGAAGAGAAACAACCTGAAGCCATTATCTTTTGGTTCACGAAAGTTTTAGAAAAGATAGATTATAATGTTCAATACTCTAAACAATTTAGATTGGAATATGACCCAACCGTTAAGATATTAGTTATTGATTTTTATATTCCCTCACCTGATGAGATTCCCAAAATTAAACTTGTTAAAGTTAATCAAACACAGGAAAAAATAATTGAAGTTCCATTAAAAGATAAAGAACGTGAAATTTTATATGATGATATTATATACCAAATCATATTGCTCACCCTTCATAAATTATTTAAGCATGACAATTATGATGTTCTCGATGGTATTGTTTTAAATGGATGGGTTAATTCAGTCGATAAGGCAACTGGAAAAATAATAAAAGCATGTATTGTCACTTTACAAGCAAGCAAGAATGAGTTTACTCAGATTGATTTATCAAAAGTTGATCCAAAAAGTTGTTTCCATGCACTTCGGGGGATTGGCAGCTCCAAACTTCTTGGTCTTTCGGCAGTAGCTCCAATTATTTCCATTAGTCGGGATGATAAGAGGTTTGTTCCATCTCAGGACGTTGTAGGTGGTATAGATGAGAGTTCAAACCTTGCCATGATGGACTGGGAAGACTTTGAACATTTAATTAGGGAACTGTTTGAGAAGGAATTTAAAAGTTCCGGTGGGGAGGTTAAAATAACCAGAGCAAGCCGTGACGGTGGAGTTGATGCTGTTGCGTTCGATCCTGATCCGATAAGGGGAGGCAAGATAGTTATTCAAGCGAAAAGGTACACAAATGTTGTTGGTGTTTCCGCAGTCCGTGACCTGTACGGTACGATTTTAAATGAGGGTGCAACAAAAGGGATATTGGTTACTACATCAAATTATGGTACGGATGCCTACGAATTTGCAAAAGGGAAACCGATTACATTATTGAATGGAAATCATTTATTGCATCTATTGGGAAAACATGGATATAAAGCAAGGATTGATATTGTGGAAGCAAAAAAAATTATTAAAGAACGGGATGATGGAGAATGAAATAGCTTCATTGCTACTCAACCGATTTTTTTGTATTTTTATCAGGAAATAAATTCAACCAGATTCCAAAGATTCAATGGAAATGATAATAATCGGGAAAATAAAAATAGGAGGGGGCAGTCCGCTCGTGTTGATTGCCGGACCGTGTGTGGTTGAGGGTCGAGAGATCACTATTCGCACGGCCCAACGGATCCAGAGGATAGCAAAAAAATATAACGTTCCTTTCATTTTTAAATCATCATACAAGAAAGCGAATCGCACAAGTGGTAAATCGTTTTCAACGCTTGGGATAGATGAAGCGCTTGCAATTCTTTCCGAAGTAAAGCAAGAACTCGGTGTTCCAATACTCACTGATATTCATACAGAAGCAGAAGTTGCCGCCGCCGCGGAAGTTGTTGATATTTTGCAGATCCCCGCTTTTCTATGTCGGCAAACCGAGCTTCTTCTTGCTGCCGGCAGATCAGGTAAAGTTATTAATATCAAGAAAGGTCAGTTTATGGCGCCGGAAGATATGCGGCATCCGGCACATAAAGTGGAGATGACAGGAAATAAAAAAATTATGCTCACCGAGCGAGGCGCAACTTTCGGTTACCATAACCTCGTTGTGGATATGAGATCGTTGGTAGTTATGCGGGAACTTGGTTACCCAATAATTTTGGATGCAACACATTCGGTGCAGTTACCGGGCGGTACTAAGAAAGAAACGGGCGGTCAACCGGAATTTATTTTTCCAATCGCTCGCGCAGGTGTTGCGGTGGGAATAGATGGATTATTTATCGAGACACATCCCCATCCAAAACGCGCACTGAGTGATTCAGCAAGCCAGCTCAAGTTAGATTTTCTTGATGCTTTACTCAATCAGGTTATTCCGATAGATAAAATTGTAAAGGGAAAATTTGTCAGATAAAAAGAAGTCACTCGCAGGGTTACACAACAAACTCAAGCGCATCCGAATGATAGTACTTGATGTGGATGGTGTATTAACCGATGGATCGATCATTTATGGATCCGATGGCACAGAATATAAACATTTCCATGTACACGATGGATATGGAATTTTTCGCGCGCGGGAGTTAGGATTACAGTTTGCAATAATATCCGGAAGGTCATCGAAAGTAACAACTCTCCGCGCAAAACGACTTGAGATCGTTGACGTTCATCAAGGAAATAACGATAAAGTATCGGTATTCGACAAGCTAAAAAACAAATACAAACTCCAGTACAACGAGGTTTGTTTTATCGGTGATGATGAATTTGATCTTCCTTTACTGCGGAAAGTAGGATTAAGTGTTGCACCATCCGATGCAATTGAAGCAGTTAGACGTGAGGTTGATTATGTGACAAAAGCCGTCGGTGGTCGAGGTGCCGTTCGTGAAGTTATTGATGCAATCTTAAATGCAAAGAAGTTGATATAAAAAGGATGAATATGAAAGACAAGAAAACCATCATTGAAAAAGGAAAGAAAGTCATCCGGGTTGAGGCAGATGCAGTTGCAGCTTTGGAATCGCGCATCGATGAGAATTTTGCAAAAGCTGTTGAGATGATATTCAATTCCAGAGGTAGAGTTATAATGACAGGGATGGGGAAATCAGGTATTGTTGCAAGAAAAATTGTTGCAACACTGAACTCCACAGGTACACCTGCAATGTTTCTTCATCCTTCAGATGCGGTTCACGGTGATTTTGGTATGGTTCGGAAAGAGGATGTGGTCATATGTATATCAAAGAGTGGAGATACTGCTGAGTTGAATCAATTGCTTCCGCTATTCAAGCGCATCGAAGTACCGATAATCAGCATGGTGGGAAATTTAAATTCCAAGCTCGCTCAGGAATCGGATGTAATGGTTGATATAAGTGTAAAGGAAGAAGCATGTCCATACGATTTAGCTCCGACATCATCTACAACTGCAACACTTGCTATGGGTGATGCACTTGCAATGGCGTTGCTCGATAGGAGAAACTTTACTCTGGAGGAGTTTGCAATGTACCATCCCGGCGGAGTTCTCGGCAAACGACTTCTTCTCAAGATCGAGGAATTGATGATTACGGGTGATGCAGTTCCAAAAGTGGAGCAGAAAGTCCCGATGCGTGATGCCATCTTAGAGATGACATCGAAACGGCTCGGGGCAACATGTGTAATTGATGATAATGGGAAGCTTGTGGGCATTATTACCGACGGCGACTTAAGACGCTTGCTACAGAAAACAACAGATCTTACAAATTTAAACGCTGAGATGATGATGTCCAAACATCCAAAGACGATTTTTAAAGACATGCTTGCGGCGGTTGCATTGCAAGAAATGGAAGCACACAAGATTACTCAGTTGGTTGTTGTTAACGAATTGCATCAACCAGTTGGGATGATTCATCTCCACGAATTGGTAGCTGCAGGACTTGGCGGGGAAAACCAGTAAAAAATGCAAAAATCAAAAGTGAAAAGCAAGAATAGAAAGGTGAAGCCAACTCACTATTTCATGCTCCTTGCTGTTTGTTCTTTGCTTATTTTCGGTTGTGAAGGAAAAGTAAAACCATCTGTTTCCTCTTCGGGATTGGGGCAGGATGTACCTTCACAGGAAAGTTGGAATGCTTCGATTGCATTCACCGATTCCGGCAGGAAAACTGGTATTCTTCACGCCGGACATATATCGGTTTTCACGGAGAAAAAATTTACACGCCTGGATTCTAATATAACTGTTGATTTTTATGATGAGAATGAAAAACACACGTCTGTCCTTACAGCAAGGCGTGGGCTGGTGAACGATGTGACACATGATTTTGAGGCACACGAAAACGTTCTTGTTGTATCTGACAGCGGTACAACCCTTGCAACACAAGAGTTATATTGGACGAACGCTACGCAAAAAATTCACACACCCGCCTACGTTGAAATCACTTCACCCACCGAACAAATTCAGGGACATGGTTTGGTGTCCGACAAGAGCTTGAAGGATTATACAATCATCAAAGTAACCGGTAAAGCTAAGACGAATGAAAAGAAATAACAGGGACCATTCTGTTTGAAAACAAATATCCTCATCCAGCTTATTTTAATTTCTATTGTTTCAGTTTCGCTTAATGCTCAGCAGAAAAGTGACGATATTATACTTGAGTATGCCGATAGTCTTCGTGGATTAACGATTGATGGGGAAAATGCCCGTGCATTGATTGGGAATGTGCGGATGAGACATGGTAAAACGAAAATCACTTGTGCGAAAGCTATCCAGTATTATACCAGCAAGAAAGTTCAGATGGAAGGAGTTGTGGAAGTCAATGACGATACCATGAGATTAGTTGGAATGCGGGGGATGTATTACGCCGATAGCAGAATCGCCGAAGCTTTTGACCGTGTTCTGCTTGAAGAGCCAGGAACAATCTTGCGTGCTGGTTATGGAAAATATTTTATGAATGAAAAGAGAGCATATTTCAAAACAAATGTGTACGTTGAAGACTCGACATCGATATTAACTTCAGACGAGCTGACATATTATCGAGATGATGAAAAATCGATTGCCGATGGGAATGTAAAAATTGTTAACGCTAAAAACGGTATCACGATCTTTGGCAACCATTTCGAAAATTATAAGAAAGAAAAGTATAGCAAGGTCACCGGGCAGCCAAAGCTGATTCAAATTGATACGGATCCAAAAGGTAAGCATGATACTTTAGCTGTAACTGCAATCGAGCTTGAATCATATCAGGATACACTTGAACGACTCATCGCCACCGATAGTGTCAGAATAATTCGGAACGATCTTGCCGCTGAATCGGGTGTTTGTATTTATTATACTGACTTGGACAGCATCGTTTTGCAGCGATCACCTTTTATCTGGTATGCATCAGATAAGCATGATGATAATCAGGTTTCCGGAGATACTATTTATATAAAGCTTAAGAAGCGCCGGCTTGAGACAGTTTACGTTCGGGAGAAAGCGGTTGCGATCTCACGTGCAGATTCACTTTATCCAAAAAGATTTAATCAATTAACCGGTCAGGAAATCGTTCTTCATTTTAATGATGACAAAATTCAGCAGATCGATGTCAATACAACTGCAACAAGTCTTTATTATCTTTTCGATAAAAGTAAAGGAAATGGACTGAATAAATCCACTGGAGATCAAATCAGAATGACATTCATGGACGGAAAAATTGACAAAATCAATGCGATATCGAATGTTGAAGGGCAATATTATCCTGAGAAGATGGTCAAGGGAAAAGAAAATGATCATAACTTGCCTGAATTTAATTGGCGTGAGAAAAAACCGAAGAAAGTGAAATAGTTGATATTCACACCAGATCAGCGATTCGAGGAATGTATTTTTATCATCATAGAAGAAATTGTATATTAAAAAGAAATGAACGAACAATTCACACAAAATATAAATTCAGATGCTATCCCGATGAACGGCAGTGTACTCCGCTCACATGGATTATTTAAGCGGTATAAAAAACGCTTTGTTGTAAATGATGTCAGTGTTGAAGTCAAGCAGGGTGAGGTTGTTGGATTGTTAGGACCAAACGGTGCCGGGAAAACCACGACATTTTATATGATAGTTGGAATGATCAAGCCAACACATGGCAAAGTATTTTTTAAAGATGTCGAAATTACAACTGAGCCAATGTACAAACGTGCACGCATGGGAATCGGCTATCTATCACAAGAAGCATCGGTGTTCAGGAAGCTGACCGTGAAGGATAACATCACTGCCGTACTTGAGTTGATGAAGGTTCCTAAAAAGGAGCGAGAAGAACGCTGCAATCAGTTGATGGAAGATTTTGGCATCACCAATATCAGTAAGAGCAAAGGATATATGCTTTCAGGCGGCGAGCGAAGACGAACGGAAATCGCGCGTGCGCTTGCCACTCGACCAAAATTCATTTTGCTGGATGAGCCATTCGCAGGTATTGATCCGATTGCTGTAGAAGATATCATGCGCATGGTGCGAAGCTTAAAAGATCGAGGTATCGGTGTACTCGTAACCGATCATAATGTTCATGAGACGCTTTCAATAACTGATCGGTCTTATCTTCTTTTTGAAGGAAAAATAATTAAATCGGGTTCTGCCGAGTATCTTGCAGACGATCCCGAGGCGCGGAGATTGTATTTGGGTGAAAAGTTTAAGTTAGACAGGTACGATTGATGCCATTCCATTAAAATGGTACGGCTAAAAAATATAACCGAACATGATATTAAGGGTATAAGTATCTATTGTTGATTTTTCAGTTGTCAATATATCACCCGGAGTATTCAAATCATAATCTGGTTGTGCTGATAAAATTCGGATACCGATATCAAATTTTTTATTAATTATTCCTCCCACACCGATACCCGAACCGAATGCAACTTTAATAGAAAGGTTCCGAGTAATTTTCGGACTTCCATATTCGGTGATTGATATTTCAGGATATATACCGTAGAAAAATCCCACATGAACCCGCCCGTAAACCGAGAGAAAATCGGAAGCAGGATAAGTATATCCAAGACTTGCAGTGGGCCATATAAGAATCCATGGACCCGATTCTATCGGTACCCCTTTTGGGAGGCTTGGCTGGCTTTGTAAAAATGCTTTTACATTAAAAGGATATAAGCATAAGACACCTGAGAAACCAAGTTCGCTGCCAAATAAGAATTTGGAAACGATCTCGGCACCAACCGAGAAACCTGTGCTTGCATAACCACCAGTTGCACTATCTACTCCGGCGAAATTCCCGAACGGAACACTCACACCACCCAGCACTCTTACTTGTCCATTAGCGGGTTGTGAGATGATAAACAGGATAGAGCATATTAAAACTGAATTAATATGAAATCTATTCAAAAAAGTTTCCTAGCGAATCGGTTGATAATTATTAATTCCAGACTTCTATAGAAATGTACAATTATCCACCCTAATACTCAAGTCTTTGCAAAGTGACTGGTTGTGAGGCACTTGGTTCTGTGTGTAATATAGGAGTGTCATTGTTATCCAATCTTCATTATCAAAGTCTATGTCACTAACTTCTTACGTTTTGCTTGACTTTGTGCTAAGTATTTCTTAGTTTTTATAAGATAAATCATCAGATTTTCACATTAGAGCGATATATCATCGATAAATTGTTATCAAGTCCTTAAAATTTTTATTAACATAAAAAGAGAATACTCACCGAGTGAGTCTTATAATTACGTCAGGACTACTCGGCTTATTTATTTTTATTATTAAATGAGAAAAATATTTCCATATCTCTCACTGATGTTCATCAGCGTCATCTTTTTCTCGTGCGAAAAAGAGAAAGGGGGGAATATCGATCCGAATTTCAACACCCCTTATCTGCTTACGGCGAGTGTTAATCCGACACACCTCAATCTTGATCTTCCTACCGTCGGGAATGTGGATTCGCTCGGTAACGGTGATTATCAGATTACAATATATGTTAATGGAAAAGCGTTGAGAAACTTAGCAGACACCCCAACGGGCTGCTATTTACAAATTTTGAGACCAGATGCCAAAACACCATTTTCAAAATTAATTAGTCTCAGTAATATAGGCAGAGATACAGTTGCATTTGGCGATAATATCTCATTTGTAATCAATCGTTCTGAAGCTGGACTTTGTCGTTTTTCATTTACAATCCAAACAGTATCAGGCACCGTGAGCAATATAATCCAAAAAACTCTACTGATAATGCGCCGTAATAGTCCTCCTTTTTTAGACTCACCAACCATGCGGCAATTCACACCTGAAGGATCAGATTCAACCCGGGTCACATTTACTATTTTTGCTTCCGACGTGGACGGATTAAGCGATATAAAAGATGTGAGCGTTCGTGCGCTTAACACAACTGACTCATCGGCTGAATTGATGCTCGATAATGGTTTGATTGACAATGGTGATAAATTTCCAGGTGATGGAATATTCTCCACGATAATTTGGATTAAACCAGTTATCTCGCTGCCAAGCGTTCGGTTTGAATTTAAAGCTATAGATTACGAGGGTGCTGAAAGCAATATCGTAGAACGTTCATTTGAAAATCATCCACCAGTTATCGTGGATCTTGATATGCCTGATTCAATCAAAATCCCCGCGAGTGGACAGGAAGCTCATTATTTTTACCTTACTGTCGAAGATCCCGACGGTTTGAATGATATCGACTCCGTATATTTTCAAAACATAAATTTTCCAGACATCCGCACAATGTTCGATGATGGATATTTCTCTCTAAACGGTGACCAGACAGCAGGTGATGGAATATATACACTGAGAGTCTGGATTTTCTCGTCCAACAAGCCTAGTGTGAATGAATTTCATTTCAATGTTGTCGATAAATCTGGCGCCCGAGATTCACGTGCTCGTTTACTCAAGGTATACTGATTAATGAGAATCCATTTATACATAATCATTGGTATACTTATCGGTTCCGCACTTTTTGGTAGTGTGGCATATTCTCAGCATCAATTTCTAAAAAACTACCAGCTTGATAAAACAGAATCACCGTCTTCATCGCTGCCACCGAGTAATAGTATCTCACAGATTTCTACAACAGATTCAATAATTTGGATTGGAACGAGTGATGGATTGGCAAAAAGTTCTGAGGGTGGAAGATCCTGGATTAGTTATCAGGGAAATCCTAAATTTGCAAATGACGGCATTTACGCATTGGCTGTTGATGGACGAAGAATATGGATATCTACCGGCTTTACCCAAAAAACTAAGGAAGGAGGTGTTCCAACAGGAACGGGTTATACCTATTCCAATGACAATGGTGAAACATGGCAACACGTTGACCAAACCTTAGATAACAAAGATAGTAGTATCATCTCTTATGGTATAAACGACTCCATCTGGATTTTACCAATTGTTGTGCCGGAACAAAACGTCACATACGATATATCACTCTCAACAGAGTTGCATTCTGATTCAGTTACTAGCGGAACCGTATGGATTGCGAGTTGGGCAAGTGGTCTAAGAAAATCGACGGATAATGGAGCGCATTGGCAGAGAAAGCTTTTACCATTAGATCAGATGAACACTTTGAAACTGACCGATACTCTATGGACGTATGCAGCTTCCGACACAGCAAAACGTCATAAAATTTTTCCCCGATTCGATCCTCGCGGTGATGCAACCAATCACAGCAACAACCTAAAAGCTTTTTCAGTTTGTGCAGTTGATAGCGATACAATTTGGTGTGGCACGGCTGGTGGCGTCAACAAATCGACCGATGCCGGCTGGAGCTGGACAAAGTTAACTCATCAAAATCAAGAGGAACCAATACTTGGCAATTGGGTGATTACAATTAAGGAACAACGATTCCAATCTAAGCAGCGGATTTGGACGACGAACTGGAAATCCGAAGATCCAGACGAAGATAATGGTGTAAGTTATACTGAGGATGGTGGTAGAACTTGGAAAAACCTCCTACGTGGAATAAAGGCGTATGATTTTGCATTTAAGGATTCTATTGTTTACATCGGAACGGATGATGGATTATACCGTACACAAGATGGTGGTCTAAGTTTTATGATACTAAAACAGTTTATGAATCAAACGACGAGGCAGTTCATCTCGTCATCAAGTGTTTATTCGATTGGAGTTATTGATGATACGGTTTTTGTAGGTACGGATAAGGGAATCGCAAGCACGATTGATGATTCTTTTCATCCTTTTGGTTTGCCGTGGTACATTTACCGAACGTATTCTATTTCAGCGTTTCCGAATCCATTCAGCGTATCGAACGATGGTGAAGTTAATATCAGGTATGGAGAATTTATAGCGAACCCACAAAACATCACCCAGCGAATCGTTACAATAGAAATTTTTGATTTTGGTATGAGTCGAGTACGGACACTAATTCGAAATGCAACCAGAACAACAGTTGAAGACCCCGTAGAATGCTGGGATGGATTAGGTGATAACGGTAAGGTTGTTGCTGCTGGTGTCTATTTCTATAGAGTTAAAGTTGATGACAACGAGCCAATATTTGGGAAAATTTTAGTACTACCGTAAGATGACGAGCTTTCTGAAATATATTATTTTATCAATTACGATGACGGCGATTTGTTACGGCCAAAACGCAGGTACTGCCGGTGCGTTTGCACGATTGGGTTTTGGTGCCCGTGGTATGTCGATGGGCAATGCATTAACTGCTGTGACAACAGGAGACATCAGTACATATTATAATCCCGCGGTTTCTGCTTTTTCAGAAAATCGGAGAGCTGCTGCAACTTTTGGTTTTCTCTCACTTGACCGTTACTTAAATTTCCTGAGCTACACACAAGCTATCAAGCCAACTGCAGGGTTATCGGCGGGCATCATTAACGCTGGAGTTAATAAGATAGATGGTAGAGATAGAAGCGGTACCCGCACTGAAGAATATTCCACGTATGAAAATCAATTCTATCTTGCCTTTTCTAATAGAGTCGATAAACGAGTTTCTCTCGGCGTTGCTGTAAAGTTATATCACAGTAAATTGTTCGATGAGGTAAAGTCGACGACGGTCGGATTTGATGTGGGCGTATGTGTGCAGATTTTAGATGGACTTTTTACAGGACTTACGATTCAGGATATCGGCTCAAAGTATAATTGGGATACGAAACCACTCTATTCCGATCCGACAGCGGGGAAGACGGTTATCGAAAAATTTCCAACACTGCGACGGATCGGTGTTGCATATTCTCTTCCTAACGGCATGGGCTTAGTCTCAGTTGATTATGAAAATTCCACACAAAAGACAAGCATCCTCAGAGCCGGTGCTGAATACAACTTCATGGAATATTTCAGTGTGCGAAGCGGTATCGACCGGCTGGAGTTTGGTGAAAATGCAACGGGTGCGAAACCATCTTTCGGATTTACAGCAAAAAAATCACTCGGTGAATGGACTCCCGCCGTTTCTTATGCGTATATTTTTGAATCCTTCGCTCCTCGCGGTATACACATCATAACTTTATCCACAACATTTTAGTTTTCATGAGAAAAATCCTTTTCATAATAACTGCATCATATTTGTTGATGAACATTCAACTATTAGCACAAACCGGTCGAACGGGACTATCGTTCTTAAAGTTAGGCGTTGGTGGTAGGGCGCTCGGTATGGGTGAAGCTTATTCTGCCGTTACCTCAGATCCCACCGCGACTTATTATAATCCAGCTGCTCTCTCACGCTCCGATAATCCTCAGCTTCACATGATGCACAAAGAATGGATTCAAGATGTGAAAACCGATTTCCTTTCGATCTCAACTTCATTGAACAATTTTTCTTTTGGTGTCAGTGTTAATATAACAAGTGTAAACGATATTCCTCTGAGGAAAGTATCCGGGCCTCCGCTCGGAACATTCGATGCACGAAACGCCGCGTTCGGTATTTCGGGGGCATACAAAATTGATCAATCCTTGAGTTTCGGAATGACAGCTAAATATCTTTATGAAAAAATTCTTGTCGATGAAGCGACCGGTTATGCGGTTGATCTCGGTGGTTTTTATCAGACACCATGGGATGTCCAACTCGCATTAGTCGTGAACAACCTTGGTTCAATGAACGCCTTGGACAAAGAGGCATCAATGCTCCCTACCTCTATCCGTGCGGGCGGTGCCTACCAGTTAGGGATTGAAAGTATGAATGGAAATGTAACTTTCGCTACCGATGTCGTTTCATTTACTCTTGAAAAAAAATCTCACATGCATTTCGGAACGGAATTCGATTATAGAAATTTAATAGCCGTTCGTTTCGGCTACCAGACCGGATACGATGCAAAAAGTTTTTCGACAGGTATTGGGATCCATTACGGTATGTTACAACTCGATTATGCATTTGTACCGTTCAAATCCGATCTTGGCTCAACTCATACAATCTCACTCGGTTTCGAATTTAAATAATTTAGAAAAGGCAAATCAACATCTTTATGAAAAAATTACTCTATATCTTCATATTCATTTTGTTTGTTACATCTGGATTAACCGCTGGCGATAAAATAAAAGAAATGAAATGGAGAAAATATGATGTGGGGTTAACGGAAGCAAAGAAGTTAAAGAAAAAAATTCTGGTCGACGTTTATACTAATTGGTGTAAATGGTGTAAAAAATTGGATGCAGAAGTTTACACTGATGTAAAAGTTGCTAAATACTTAGACCAACAGTATATCCCGGTGAAGATCAATGCAGAATCGGATGAACAGGTTGTGTTCGAAGGCAAGAAAATAACAGAGGCGGAGCTTGCAGCCAGACTCGGCGTCTCCGGTTATCCGACAATAATATTTTTAGATACAGAGGGAAAATATATCAATAAATTGGCTTCATTTGTGCCGGCGGATCGCTTTCTTCCGATAGTGCAATATATTGGCGACGATCATTATAAAAATATTAGCTGGGAAGAGTTTCAGAAAAAAATCGTACCGACGACTAAATAAACCAATTAAAAAGAGAAGACATTATTTTTACATCCCTCCTGAAAGTATTTCATGATATAGATTCTCAATCTGATCCAGAACATACGATTGAGTAAATCTTTCTTCAACACGAGCACGTCCAGCGTATCTAAATTTATTCCGAAGTGATTCATCCATCATCATCTGATGCATAGCAGCGTATAATCCTTCATGATCTCGAGGAGAGATTAATAATCCACAAACTCCATCTTCGATGATATCAGGCGCTCCTCCGGTACGTGTTGCTATAACAGGCAGGTGTGCTGCGAGAGCTTCGATTAAAACCAACCCAAAAGCTTCCTCATGAGATGCTAAAATAAAAATATCAAAAGTAGATAATAACTGAGGAATATCTGATCGGTAACCGGTAAAAATAACTTCTTTCCCGATACCCAAGGATTCAATTAGCGACTCTAACTCTGGTTGAAAATCTATTCCACCAATAGTAGACTCACCAACTATTACCAAGCGTACTTTTAATTTATTTTTAATAAGCTCTGCGAATGCCCGAACCACATCCTCTAAACCTTTTGCTTTGTCAATTCGACACACAGTTCCAAAAACAATAGTATCGTTTCCGACCTCCCATGCTTTCCTGATCTTGGAGCGAATCTCCGGGGCAACATTATATTCCTTAAGATTCACACCACCCGGAATAATTACAATTTTCTCAGATGATATGGAGCAGGTATCGATTATATTTTTCCTAACAAAATTTGATAATACGATAATTCTTGACACCTTAGAATATATTTGACGATGGAAAAAATCTTTTTTTGAAAGACCAGACGACACATGCTTATGTAAAATAACCGGGATGCTTCTAGAGAATTTTACTGCCCAATATACATGTGCCAGGTCCCGAGAAAGATGGCAATGGATGATATCGATCTTCTCAGTATGAAGTACTTTAATTAATTTTAATACAGTGAGAGGGTCGAAATAGCGAATAAAATTCATCGGTGCGGTTTTGATGCCAGCGTTTTGAGCTTCTTTGATTATCCGACTTTTAGAATGTGCGGCAAATTTTATTTTATGCCCACGGTCTAAAAAACTTTTTGCCAGGTCAACCGCAAAAAGTTCTGTCCCACCCCAAGCTTGAGATGAACAAAGGTAAAGTATATTAAGTATTTGATCTTTCATGTCGTTTGGAGACGAGGAGCTTCATCGTTCTGTTTTCTAACTGATAGCACAAGGCCAACAATGATCCAGAACAGTGTATAGATTTCGGCGTCACCAAAGTTCCATTCGAACAAACCATTCACATGAAATCCAACAAAGACTGCTATTGCACCGGCCGTGAATGAACCATAGAGCCAATCATCTTTCATCTTTCTATATGCTGACCAAAACAATTTCCAGATTTTTATAAACCATAATATAACAATCACAAAACCAACTATTCCCATAGTTACTAGCCATTGTACGAAATTATTGTGCATATGACCGAAGTCCATTGTGTGCTGAGAATATGCGTCATTTAGTGGATTTAAACTTATATCACCGACACCTAAGATCGGATTATCTTGAAATATTTTTAAACCAACATTCCACATTCTCAGACGCAGATCATTGCTCGGATCAGTAGGATCGAAAATGGAAAGGAAACGAACGTGCAGCTCAGGGCTTCCAATAATCACAACACCTACCACTACAACCAAAAAAAGATAAAGGAGCTTTTTAAATCTAAGCATCACGAGAACTATAATCCCGATAATTAATCCAAGCCACGAACTTCTTGTAAAAGTAAAGATAAGAGTCAATAAAATTGCAGCCACACCTATTATCAATAAAATTCTTTGGGTCAAGGTAATCTGGCGATTCAAACTAAAGGGAATCATTAACAAAAGCATGAACATAGATATTCCGCCAATGGTCATATAGTGATTATAAATATCAAAACGCTTGATATAATGTGAGTATGCTGAGAACTGAATTAGTATAGAGATACTACTTAGAAGACCTACAATAGCAGCAGAAATAAATAATGTCATAAGTATTCTCATAATCCGTTCACGCGTGTCGATGTATCGGAAAATGAGGTAGACGATCGGTAAAAGTAGAAGTCGTTTTTGAATATGTAATAAGGCATCGATACGATCGTATGCAAAAATCGTTGAAACTAATTCGATGACCAGGTATAATGAAAACCACAAATCAAGAGGTGTCGGTTGAAATTTTTCTTTCTTCGTTAGGATTAAGCTCAACCAAACAATAAGAGCAGTGTAGTAAGCGATTTGTGTTAGTGCGATTGAAAAAGTTGAGCAGAATACCATTATGAATAGACACCCAACAATGATATTGTTCAACTTTTCGGTAGTAAGATGTTCGCGTAATTGCATTGTATTTGAATAATCTTTTTTGAATCAGATACAAATATAAGAGGTAGTAATCACAACACCAACTGAAATTAAAAAAAGTTCGTCTTTAAACCGGAAATACCCGCATCAACATATTTCATTACATCGGTATCGGTCAATTTCCGATGTTTAATTTCAACTCCCCTTTTCTTGCGTACCTCGGGATATTTTCTGAGTGCCGAGAATAAAGCAGCGTAAAATTTAAAATCCAAGAGAAGCCACCGAAAAATCGTAGCTAACAATAGCGATATGATATGCTGAAATATGAGAGAGGTATCAGTTAAATTTTTCCAGTGAAAGAAAAACTTGTTTCGCCGAGAAACAATATATATCTGTTTTTTCTTGATAGTGGACCCTATCGTTGTACCGGGGATATGATACGCGCTCGCTTGCGGCTCGAAGATCGAAATCCATCCACGCTTCCATGCACGATAAGCAATATCGGTATCTTCCCAATAAAATGGACTGAACATCTCATCAAAGCCATTCAAAACCAGAAGTTTTTCCCGATCATACAAACAGCATGTGGCGGGATTATAAAATGTATAATAAGTCTGCCTCGTTGAGTTTAAATCTTCAACCATATAATTACGAGTGACCCGATAATTTCCACCACGAAACTCACCCAACTTTCCTCCATCAATAATTTTCTCGGTTCCCATTTCTAATATCTTACCGCTTACTGAGAAAAGATTATCTACATCTCCATTGGATAATAATATTTTAATGTAATCCTTCGTGAGTGACACATCATTATTTAAGAGCAGCACCCAGCGATATTTTGCACACTCAATACCCTTGTTACATGTGATCGCAAATCCTCGATTTGTATTATTCCGGATCAGATGAATGTTCGGATAATTTTCTTGCAGAAACTTGATACTATTATCCGTGCTCCCATCGTCGATCACAATAACTTCACTGGAAACACTCGCTTCATATATAGATTCAAATACTGAGGGTAAATATTTTTCAAGCAAATGTTTCCCATTCCAGTTTGGTATTATTATAGATACATCGTTCTCCATTAAAACTCTTTCATTTATCTATCTTCTGATTAAACAGAACTGCATCTGACATCTCATTGTTAATCAACGCATGATTGTAAATTTGGATGAAAGCTTTCAGGTGATTTTCCAATTGCAGTTTCACTTGTGGTTCAGAGTTCAAAACATTCATAGATAGAAGACTATCCGTTTTATATTTACACAACTGAATGCTTGTTTCTCCGTTGAACTGTAAAATATAATCTTCACTGAATATTTGATAGATATCGTTTAAGAGATTCACCGTATACCGAGGTTTGGTTGTATCAAAAATACTGTTGCCGAACGAAATAAAATCTTCTTCGTAGTGTAAATAATCCAAGATCGAGGGCATGATATCGATATGTTGAGTTAGTTTTTGATAAACGCCGTGCAATTCACTATTTGGTTTATAAAAAATTATTGGTAAGGCATATGTTCCCACTCGAGTCTGATAAAACGGATGATCTGTTT